>Ga0335074_10005100_pt1 | contig 18162 bp, 16 predicted proteins | sample Lox_Sample_23_FD_206715 | JGI IMG/M metagenome (GOLD analysis project Ga0335074, IMG submission 206715) | Soil microbial communities from Loxahatchee National Wildlife Refuge, Florida, United States - Lox_Sample_2.3 | ecosystem: Environmental > Terrestrial > Soil > Wetlands | place: USA... | reverse complement strand
TCCTCGCCGCAAACCCTCATCGTCAATCCTGAAAAATCCACGCTCTCCTTCAGCGTCGTTCCCTACCAGGGCGTCACTCTCACCACCCTTGTCTATGGCGAGGGCGTTTCGCTGGTCGCGCAGCCCATTGGCGTAAACGCTCCTGCCGGCGGAACCGACGGCGTAGCCACCGGCGCCATTACCTTCACGCTGGACGGCAACACCACCTCCACGCCCCTCAATGCCAGTGGCGTCTCCTCCTGGGCCACGCCCATTCTCTCCGTCGGCTCGCATACCGCCAGCGCCAGCTACGCCGGCGACGACAGTTTCAAGGCCTCTTCCACCGCGCTGCCCGTCGACTTCACTGTCGGCAAGGGCTACACGCAGACCACGCTCTACGCCAGCCAGCTGTACACACCCGTTGTCACCAGCACCATCAACGCCGGCAGCAGCGTCACCATCAGCGCCCAGGTGCAGGGCTATTCCACCTTCCAGGGGAGCGAAGCCGCCGTCGGCACGGCGCCCGCCGGCATGCTGCCCCCCACCGGAACCCTCACCGTGGGTTTGGCAGTCTATAACGGCGGATGGACCGTCCCCTATTCGCAAACCGCCACCATCACCCCCGTGCCCGGCTTCTATGGCGCCGTGATGTCCTTCGCCCAAGTCACCTTCAACAATCTCGCTGCCGGCCAGTACTCCCTGTTCGCCAACTACAGCGGCGACACGAACTACCAGTCCTTCTCCTGCACCGATTACTTCGAATGCGTCGGGCTGGGCCAGTTCACTGTGGTGGCGCCCACCAGCACCCCCGCCGCGTCCACCACCGCCCTCACCGTCACGCCCTCCAGCATCTCCGGCGCTGAGGGCGCGACGTTCATCGCCACGGTCAGTGGACCCTCCGGCGCAACCGTCGTCCCCACCGGCTACGTCAGCCTCTATGCCAATGGAAGCGCCATCGGTTTCGGCTACGCGACCCTCGGAGGGCTGACGCCTGCCACCACCGGCGACACTGCCACTTTCACCATCGACTTGCCTCCGGACTACTTCCCCATCGACGGCCTGAACCAGGTCACCGCCATCTACTCCGGCGACGCCAACTACATGGGATCGACCAGCGCCGCCGTCCCCGTCAACGTCGCCCAAACCGGCTCGGACTTCACCCTTTCCCCCGGCGTCCCGCAGATCAACGTCGTCGCCGGCAACACCGTCTCCGCCGCCTTCACCATGACGTCGCTCTATAACTTCAATGGAACTGTCGGATTAACCTGCGCACCCTCAACCAACACCTTCAGCTGCTCCATCACCCCGTCGTCGGTCAACGTCAACGGCACCGCATCGGCCAGCCTCTCCATCACCACCGTCAATCCCAACGCCTCGACATCGCAGCTGCGCAGATTTGTCCCGCGCAGCGCTGCCGCGTTTGCGCTCGCGCTCATTCTCTTCATTCCTTTGCGCCGCCGCTGGAGCTTCCCCGCCAGCCTGCTCCTGCTCGTCCTCATCGGCTTCGCAGCTTCCGGTTGCGGCAGCCACGGAACCACCGGCACGCCGCCGCCGCCCGTCAATCCCAACGCCACACCGGCCGGGACCTACACCATCCTCGTCACGGGGACCTCCGCCGGCATCACCCACGACGTCAAGCTCAGCGTCGTCGTCACCGCGCCGTCGTAGCGGATTCTTACCCGCCCAGATCGACCAGCTCCACGCCGTCGATCGCTCGCCCCAGAAAGCGGCTGCCCAGCGCGCGAAACTTCGTCACCGAGTCCGTCGCAAAGAATCGCGCCCCGGACTCCGTTCTCCGCGGCAGCGAGCCATCCAGCATCCGTTCCACTTCGCGCGCCGTCACCTGGGCCGAATCGATCACCCGCAGCGACTCGTGCGCCGCGCGCTCAATCTGCCCTCGCAGCAGCGGATAATGCGTGCACCCCAGCACCAGCGTGTCCGGCACCAACGCCTCGATGCGCGCCTGCGCCATCAGCTCCGACAGATAGATCCGCAGCACCTCTTCCGTCACCGGATGCTCGATCCATCCCTCTTCCACCAGCGGCACCAGCAGCGGGCACGCCTTTTCGAGCGCACGCAGTCCACGTTCCGCGCACGCCGCCGCATACGCATGGCTCTCCACCGTCGCCGCCGTCGCCATCACCAGCACGTCCCGTGTCTGCGAGCTGGCCTCGGCGGCATTCGCCCCGGTTTCCACCACCCCCAGCACCGGGACCGCCACAGCCTCCCGAATTGCGTCCAGCCCCAGCGCGCTGGCCGTATTGCACGCGATCACCAGGAACTCCGCGCCCTGCTCCACCAGGAATCGCGCGCTCGAGGTCGCATAGCGCGCCACCGTCTCCCGCGACTTCGCCCCATAGGGTAGCCGCGCCGTATCGCCCAGATACAGATATTCCGCCGCCGGAATCCGCTCCGTCAGCGCGCGCAGCACCGTCAGTCCGCCCACCCCCGAATCGAAAACCCCGATCCTCATGGCGCTGCCGCCGGCGAGCTCTGCGGATTCGGTTCCGGATTCGCTTCCGACGCCATATACGTCCGCGTCAGGTCCGCATGCCCGGCCAGCGTCTCGCGTGGCTGCCCGTCCACCAGGAAGTGCACCTCGGTGATCTCCGGCATGTTCGCATGCAGCGTCGCCAGCATGGCCTCCAGCGTCAGCGTCTCGGGCTCAATCCCCGAAGGCTGCGCCGCTGCCAGCGCCGACGTCAGATCCACCACCGCCAGCTCGTCCCCGCTCTTCGTCTGCCCCGCTCCCGCCGGCGCAGGCAGCAGATACACCTCGTTGATTCCCTGGCTCACCCGCATTGGGTGGGTCGAGCCCGGCGCGTTAAACGCCTGCACCAGAGTCTCCAGCAACACCTTCGCCCGCGCATTCGCATCTTCCGGCAGCGGAACGCTCCGCTGCCCTGTCGTCAGCGAGCCGTCCAGATCGTTGGGCACATACAAAGTCACCGCGCTCGTCGGCGTTCCCGCTGCCGGGGCCATCGCCGGAGCGCTCGTTGCCTCCTCCTGCAATCGATCCTGCGCCCGGTTGCGCAGCCGGATCAGCGCCGCCGCCATCGCCACGCACAGCAGCAGCAGACCCACCAGCAGGATTTTGTGCGCCCGTCTCATCCTTAATTCTTCCAGTCGTCCCGCCACGACCCCAGCGCTGCCGCCAGCGCACCGACCACCAGGTTTTCGTATTTCTCATCCGATATCGCCTGCGCCGTCGTGGTGTTTCCCCCGACCAGCGGGGCCAGCTCCACCGCAACCGCCGGACACGCCAGGCTGTCCATCGGCTGGACCGACGCCCGCCCCAGCGTCACCGGGACCGCCGCGTGCGCCAGCGCCGCATCGATCTCCGACTCCAGCCGCAGACTCTGCGTCACGTGCGCCGCCTGCGCCGTCTGCCACGGCAAAACCGGAGTCGGCGCGGCCGGGCTCAGCGACGATGTGAACAGGTGCACCCCGCTCCCCGTCGCCGTCGCATGGATGACCACGCACGCCGCAGCCTGCGCGTGATTCGCCGTCTGCGCCCGGTCCAGCGCCGGCAAATCCACGTCCGCATCCCGCGTCATGGTGACTGCGATCCCCTGCGCTCCCAGCGCCGACCGCAGCTTCCTTTCCAGTTCCAGGGTTATGTTCTTTTCGAGCACGCCGTTCTGCAGCCGAGCTCCGGTATCGCTCCCGCCATGCGCCGCATCGAGCACCACCACAAACTGCGGCCTCACCCGCGGCTGCACCGGCGCCGGCATCGTCGGCAGTTGCTGCGCTACTCCCGGCAAGCCTGCCTGCCGGGGTGGTGAGGGAGCCGCGGCGCCCGTGGCGCGGGGTGAAGGAGCTGTCTGCGCCACACCCCCCGCCAGCGCCAGCGCCAGCGCCGTTTCAATCCAGCGCATAGATGGCCAGACCGCTCAGCAGCTTGGGATAGAAATCCGTCGACTTCTGCGGCATCACCTCGCCCGCAAATGCAACCTCCCGCAGCTGATCCATGGTCACTGGATTCATCAGGAACGCCACATTCGCCTCTTCCCGCGCTACCTGGTCCACCGCCTCGCCGGCATCCCGCAGATAGCGCAGGTGCGTCTGGTCCCGAATCGCCTCCGGCGTAATGCCCAGCAGCTTCTCCAGCACCAGCGCGTGCAGCTGCGCCACATCCAGTTGCCGCTGCCGCGCCGGCAGCTCCTTCAGCGCCTCATCCACGGCCTTCGCCTTCGCCGTCAGCAGAAACCACCCCTCCGCCATCGCCGCAACGAACGCCGTCTTCTCCTTCGACGCCAGCCGCGCCATCGCAGCCGAAGCCTCGCGTTCCGGCAACTCCTCGATTTCGAAATACGCCTGCGCCGCCTCCAGCAACCGGGCTGCCCGGAATCCCTGCAACCCGAAGACCACGCGGTGCGTCGGCAGGATCACCAGACCCTCCGAATCCATATTGATGAAGGTCATCATGGCCGCCGCTTCCGGATACGCCGGCTGCGGCAATCCCCCGCTCGCCCGCTCGCAGGCCTCCGCGGGTTTCTTCGCCGCGCATTCCTTCGAGTAGTTCAGCGCCGTTTCGTACCGGTGATGTCCGTCCGCGATGATCAGCTTCTTGTCGCCCAGCAGCGTCGTCAGCAGGTTCACCTTTGCCGGATCGCTGATCTTCCACACCCGGTGCGCCACGCCGTACTCGTCCGTCACTTCGATCTCCGGCAGCGTCGCCCCGTTGCCGAACAACAGCTGCTCCGCCGTCCGCGCCGGGTCGGAATACAACATAAAGATCTGTCCGAAGTGCGCTCGCGTCGCCCGCAGCAGGTTCAGCCGGTCGCTTTTCGGTTTCGACAGCGTTTGCTCATGCCGGAAGACCACCCCCTGGGCGTAGTCGTACAGCTCGCCCAGCGCGATGAACCCGCGCCGCTCCCGCACCACCCCCGGCTGCCCGGGCACCGCAAACCGCTGAGTGTACGCGAAGATGCAGGGCTCCCGCTCCTGGGCCAGAACCCCCTCCCGCCGCCACGAAGCAAAATCCCGCGCGGCGTTCGTGTAAATGTCGCCTTCCTGATCGAACAGCTCCGGCAGCCGCAGGATGATCCGCACCAGGTTATACGGGCTCCGCTGGTAGTAGGCCTGCTGCATAGCCGGCGTGATCTTGTCGTACGGCTGCGTCACCACATCCTGCGGGGCGACCTGAGCCGCGTTATAGCGCAGAGCTCGAAAGGGAAAGATTTTAGCCATGGGGTTCGTGTTCCCCCGATTTTATCGCAGCGCCCGCGGCTCACCGCACGCTGCCACACCGCCCTCGCGACTGCACTCGCCCTCGCTTTCTCCCCGTCGCGCCATGCTGCGCAAATTCTCTCCGCTCCTCAGCCGTCTTTCGATTTCCGGCATCCCAGCAACTGGACGCACGGCGCGAGCCCTCCCCGGTGCACGCTCAGGATTCGTTTTTCCTGCCGCGAACAATTGGCTATTGCACAACCTCTCGCTTCGTGCCAGTATCTTTTCCACAGGTGAGGTTCGGCCATGGTATCCCCATCGGGGCCCGGACTCGTTGCCGAAAGGCCTCAGTTTTCCCGTGCGCATCGCCCGATCGCCGGCCGGCCCGGCACGCCCGCGCCCCGGCTATCTCTGCCTCTGCCCCCGGCGCGCCGCCTGCGCTGCCTGCTCCTCATCCTGCTCGCGCCCCTGCTCCTGCTCGCCACCACCTTCGCCCAGGACGATGACCCCCTCAACGAGGTCCACATCCGCATCCCGCCGCCTCCCGTCGCCAAAGCCGATAACGCCGTGCCGCTCAACGTCGGCGCTTCCCTGCGCGCGGGCATCACCTTCCGGATCGATACCAACCTCGTCCTCGTCCCGCTCACCGTCACCGATCCCATGGATCGCCTCGTCACCGGCCTCGAAAAGCAGAACTTCACCATCTACGAAGACAATCGCGCCGAGCCCATCCGCACCTTCTCCTGCGACGACGCGCCCGTTTCCGTCGGCATCATCCTCGACCTCAGCGGCAGCATGAGCGATAAGGTGGTCCGCGCCCGCGGTGCCGTCCTTCAGTTCATGAAGACCTCCAACCCCGAGGACGAGTTCTTCGTCATCGGCTTCAACGACCGTCCCGAACTCATCGCCGACTTCACCTCTTCCGTCGATACCATCGAGTCGGCCCTCGCCACCGTTCGCGCCGGCCGCCGCACCGCTCTGCTCGACGCCCTTTACTTCGGCCTTGAAAAAATGAAGCAGGCCAAATACCCCCGCCGCGCGCTCATCGTGGTCTCCGACGGAGGCGATAACAACAGCCGCTACACCGAAGGCGAAGTCCGCTCCGCCGTCCGCGAAGCCGACGTTCAGATCTACGCCATGGGCATCTTCGATCCCGATGCCGCCACTCCCGAAGAGCGCAACGGCCCGCTGCTCCTCAACGACATCGCCAACGACTCCGGCGGCCGCCTCTTCCGCGTCGACGATCTCTCGGAGATGGGCGACATTGCCACGCGCATCAGCTCGGAACTGCGCAACGAATACGTTCTTGGCTACAAAACCGACGACCTGAATATGGATGGAAAGTGGCGTAAATTGAAGGTGAAGCTGTCGCCGCCGCCGGGATTGCCCCCGCTGACGGTACACGCCCGGGTCGGATATTATGCGCCGTTGCAGTAACTCCCTCGCTTTTACCCTGTTTTTTGCGGTTTTCCTTCCCGGCGCGCTTCCCGGCGCGCTTCACGCGCAGAACGCGCCTGCCCAGCCCGCCTCTGCTCCGAACGTCTCGCCCACCCGGCCCGAAACCCAGCCTCCGCTCGACGTCGACCGCGACCCCATCGTCTCCCCCGACGCCGCCGACAATCAGGCCGTCAGCCCCACCCATCCCGATCAGGCCGTTCACCGCGACAACGGCGTCTACACCCTGCGCCGCAACGTCGATGAAGTCGTCCTCAACTGCACCGTCATCGACGAACACGGCCAGATCGTCAACGACCTCACCCAGGGCGATTTCCACGTCTTCGAAGACAACGCGCCCCAGTCCATCGTTTCTTTCCAGCACTCCGACATCCCCATCTCTCTCGGCATCCTCGTGGACAACTCCGGCTCCATGCGCGACAAGCGCCCTGCCGTCGTCACCGCCGCCCTCAACCTCGTCCGCGCCTCCAATCCCGACGATGAGACCTTCATCGTCAATTTCTCCGACGAGGCCTTCCTCGACCAGGACTTCACCTCCAGCATCGCCAAGCTAAATGACGGCCTTTCGAATATTCAGTCTCGCGGCGGAACCGCTCTCTACGACGCCATCGCCGCCTCCGCCGATCACCTCGCCCAGGCCGCCCGCCATCCCAAGCAGGTGCTGCTGGTCATCACCGACGGCGAAGACAATGCCTCCACCCTCGACCTCGAGCAGACCATCCGCCGCATCCAGGATCTCCAGGGGCCCGTCGTCTACTCCATCGGCCTGCTCTTCGGCGACGACAGCGGAGGCGGCGAATCTCGCCGCGCCAAACGCGCTCTCCAGCTGCTCTCCGACGAAACCGGCGGCCTGGCCTTCTTCCCGCGCAACCTGCTCGAGGTGGATTCGATCGCCGCCGAGGTTGCGCACGATATCCGCAACCAATACACCATCGGCTACCACTCCACCATCCCCATGAGCCTCGGCGGATACCGCACCATCCGCGTCGAAGCCAGAGCTCCGCACCACGGCAAGCTCTACGTCCGCACCCGTCCCGGCTACTACCCCAAAACCGATCAGAACACCCAGAAGGCCGCGGTCGCGCCATCGAACGCCCCCGGCCGCTGAACGGAATCTCTCCGCGTCCTCTGCGCTCTGCCAGTCTGGCTCGGCTGATCGACCAGGAATGAAACGCCCTCTCCGAAAACACTCGCCCACCCCGCGCTGTGGGCCTATACTGGTGCGCATCCGGCCATGCGCGCGCCCGCCATCCTGCTCTTTGCCGCGCTGCTCCCCGCTGCGGCGCACGCCGCCAAACTCGTCACCGTCGATCAGATCCAGCAGATCCTCGCCGCCTCGCACGGCAGGAGCGACGTGCAACTGGCCGACGAAATCTCCTCCCTCGAAGCCACCGAGAGAATCGACACTCCCACGCTTCTCCGCTGGCAGGCAGCTGCGCCCGGCGATCGCTCGCGCGACGCGCTCTTACTGCTCGCCGATTCCTCTGCCTTCCTTCCGCTTCCGCCCTCCGAGATTCTTGCCCAGCCTGCTCCCGACGGCGCGGCGCTGAGCCAGATTGTCATGCGGACCATCGATTATCTCGGCAAGGCGCTCCCCAACCTGCCGAACTTCATGGCCGTGCGCAACATTACCCAATTCGAGGACTCGCCTCTGCGCGAGCAAATGGACATCTCCGCGTCTCCCGACGCCCATCAGCATGTGCATTCCATCGATGCCGCCGACCTGGTGGTGGGAAAACCCTACTTCCTGCCTCTCTATCAAAGCGGCCGAAAGACCATGCAGGTCACCTATCGCGGTGGCCACGAAATCCAGGTGAATCTCGCGAAGAACGACGTGGACGCGGGCCTGCGCAGCCGCGGCGAGTTCGGGCCCGTCCTCGCCGTTGTCATCGGCGATTCCCTCCACCAAAAGCTCTTCTGGGATCACTGGGAACAGGGCGCCGCCGGGCCCCTCGCGGTCTTCCGCTACATGGTCGCTGCCGGCGCATCGCACTACACCGTCGAATATCCCTCCGACTCCGGAGTGCGACGCTTTGTTCCGCCCTATCGCGGTGAATTCACCGTCGATCCCGCCACCGGCGCCGTCCTTCGCCTCACCCTCATCGCCGAGATGCCGCCGCCCTATGAGCACGTCCAGTCAGCGCTGGTCGTCGAGTACGGCCCCGTCGTTCTCGGCGACCGCACCTATATATGTCCTCTCCGCTCGGTGAACCTGGCCCGCGAGCCGCTGGCCGGAGAGTCGGAGGCTTCCGCTCCCACCCTCCGCACCTTTCTCAACGATGTCTCGTTTACGGATTACCACCTGTTTCGTGCCGACGCCCGCATCGTCGGCTCGGCGCATGCCACCGGCAGTGAGCCGCCCCCGCAGCCCCACTGATTCCCCACGCTTCCCGTCCAGTTTCGCCATCCTGCCGGCCCGGCAGACCGCCCAGAAGATCCGCCTGCTATTCCCTGCCGTTTAGCCCGAGCTCCAGGGTGCCAATCCGCCCGCTGGTCGCATCTCGCACTCCCACGCGCAACCACACCGGCCCCGCCGGCACGTCGATCTCCTCCCGCGCCCGCACCCCATTTCGCATATCGCTGGCCATCTGCGCCGCCGTCAGCGTGATTTCAAGCCCGGCGTCGGTAAAGTTCAGCCGCTTGCCCTGCGCGTCGTAAACGGCCTGAGTCACTTCCAGCTCCACCTGCTGCTTCCCGCCCGGCACATCCTTCACCTCCAGCTTGTGCGGATCGATCGAGTAGTCCACGATATACCGCGTCACCGGCGGCTCCAGCGGCTGCGCCGGTTTGCCAGCCGGGCCCGGCGTCGGTTGCAGCCCCTGCAGCTCAGGGTCGCCCACCGGCAGGACCCGCGCCTCGAAGATCACCTGCGAGAGCGGCGGAACCCCATGCTCCATCGCCTCCGTGATCGGGCTCAGCATCGCCGTCTCCTGCCCCGTCTCGCCCGGATCGACCGCGAAGTATCCGCGCCGATACGCCAACTCGTATTTCCCCTCCGCCATCCGCACCGTGATCGTGTGATACGCCCCGTCGTTCCTCATGTCGGATGGCGCATAGCCCAGCGTGTAATAGTTCTCGCCGTCTGCAATCGCCTCCTCCACCGCTTTCCCTACCGCGTTCGTGTTGGTGAACGCCTCCCCTCCGGTGTCCACCGCCACCAGTTTCATCTCCTGCTGCGATGCCCCCCAATGCTGCGGCGTCGTGACGTCGTTCTGCACCGCCTCGCCCTCGGCCGCCTGCAGGTCGCGGTTCATCCCGCCCTCCATCGGCGCTACAGCGTTCGCCACGTTCGAGTCCGTCAGCGTCATCTGCGCCCGCGCGTCTACCGGATACACCGCTACCCGCGCCCGCGTCAGCTCCGCGTTCACCATCCGCACCGCCGGCCCAAAGCGGGACGCCTGGTTGGCGCTCATCCGCGACAGGTCGGGATCCAGAGCCCCGGACAGCCCTCCCGATATCCAGATCAGATTCTTCCGCCCTGGCACTGTGCTCAGGTAGCGCGCCAGTTCGCCGAAGGCTCCCAGAGTGATCTGCATCCGCTGTTCTTCCTTGAATGCCTGCCGATCCCTCTGGGAATCGTTCACCTCATCGTCCATCTCCGGAATGCCCGCGCCCATCGTTTCGCCGATCTCCTTCTGGAAAGCAGCGTCGCCGGAGGAATCGAGCATCATGCTCTGCTGCGCCGGCGTGTTTTTCGGATTCAGCGCTTCCTCGAGCGTTCCCACGTCTGTCGTGAACCCCGAAATCATCCGCAGCCGCGACGCCAGCGTGAACACCGCAATCTGCGTCCCTGGCGGAATCGTGTGCAGATACTTCAGCATCTGCGCCCGGGCATTCGTCTGGGCGCTCTGCGGAGTGTTGAGCGAATCCAGCAGCAGCACGTTCGCCGCGCTCGCAATCGTGTAAGTGGGGAAATTGCTGTACACGTGCGGCGGCAGCGCCGGCGCCTTGGCCGACTCCTGCACGTCCGTCGCCTTGTGCTCCTCAAAGACCGTGATGGCCTGCGGTTTGCCGTCTTCCAGCACCTGGAAGTCCGCTTGCTGCAGCCCCTCCACCGGCTTGCCCTTGTCCCGCACCACCACATCCACCAGCACCAGATTGGCGTTGGCCTGAAAGGTGGGAACCTGTTCCGGTTGTTGTCCGGAACTTCCGCTGTTCTGGGCGGCCCACGCCAGCATCGATCCCAATGCCGCTGCCAGGAAAACCAGGAACCAACGCGACCGAATCATGTCCTCTCTCCTGTGCCGAATCCAGGCGGGGCCTGAGGAAGAACCCCAGTATAGGCCGGGGGCCCGGCGGGTCGATCGACGCCCCCCTACACCAGAATGCTGCTGTCCGCCTGCACCACCCGGTCCCGCCCCCGGTGCTTCGCCGTGTACATCGCGCGGTCCGCCCAGCGCAGCAGGTCCTCCGGCGTCTCCGCGTTCAGCGGATAGATCGCCACGCCGATCGAGATCGTCACCTGGCGCAGCGGCTGCCCGTGATAGCGCACCGCCAGTTCCGCCACCCGCTGGCGCAGCAGCTCCGCGCGGTCCATGGCCGCGTTGCTCGTAATCTCCGGCAGGATCACCACAAACTCCTCGCCCCCGAAGCGGCACGCGATATCTTCGCTGCGCACCCCCAGGCGCAGGTTCTCCGCCACCTCGCGCAGCACCACGTCCCCCGCCTCGTGCCCAAATGAGTCGTTGAACTGCTTGAAGTGGTCGATATCCACCATCATCACCGCCAGCTCCCGCCGCTGCCGCGCCGCGCGATGCAGTTCCCGCTCCAGCGCCACCTCCATAAAGCTGCGGTTGAACATCCCCGTCAGCCCGTCGCGGATCGACTGCCGCTCCAGCTTCTCGCGCAGGTTCAGTCCCGCAATCGCCATCGCCGCCATCTCCCCCAGCGACGCAATGGCGTTCTGGCGCGCCTCCGCCGTCACTGCCGCTTCCACCGTCCGGCATTCGATGGTCACCACGCCCAGCGTCTCGCCGTGCGCGGTCACCGGCAGGCACAGGTACCGCTCCGGCGGCGTCCCCACAAAGTGGCTGCAGTGCACCTCCGACTGCTCCGGCTTCCGCCACCGCGCCCGACCCGTGCGCAGCGCGCAGCAGCACTCCGGCGCGAATCCCTCAAACGCCGCGCTGCCCCGCAGCGCGCCCCACACGCCCGCGGTTTCCAGCACCTTCCGCGAGTTGTTGATCACGCACAGGCTTCCCGCCGTCCCCGGCAGCAGCTGCGCGAAGTAGCGCACCGTCGCCTCCTGCGCGTCGTTCACGCCCAGGCACAGCGCCACCTCGTCGCGTGCGTCGATCAGCAGCCGCGACTCGAACGCCTGTTCGCCCATTCGCTCCACCGTCGAGCGCAACCGGGAGTTTGCTTCTGTGATCCGCTCCTCGAAACGCCCTCGCCGCACCGCATCGCGGATCAGAAACCCGAACAGCACCAGGTTCAGCACCGCCCCGATCACGATCACGCTGGCCCGCCGCGCCATGTCGAACAGCACCGCCCGATCCGCCTCCGTGTCGTGCCTCGCCAGCATCACCCGCTCGTCGTCCTGCATCAGGTTCAGCACCAGCCGGCAGTTCACCACGTCGCCGCGCAGCGACCTCCCGTACGGGGTCAGCCGGGCCAGATCTTTGGTCAGCGTCGCGGTCGCCGCCGCCAGTTCGCGCGCGCGCCCCTCTTCCGGCGGGCTGTCCGCGACCAGCCCCGAAAGCCGATCCACCAGGGTGTTCAGCGTTACCGCCGCGCCCTGCGCCGACCGCAGATTGTCCTCCTCCTCGGTCGCGCGATACAGCTGCCCGTACAGATCCACCCGGTCCAGCTGCTGCGAGATCGCGCTCAGGTTCAGCAGCACATCCTGGGTGTGCCCCACCCGGCCCTCGGAAGCGATGGCGTTCCGCGCATCGCTGTAGATCACCATTGCCACCACCGACCCGAGGCACAGGGTCGTCACCGCGAAGACCGCCAGCAGCCACAGGATGCGGCGGTCTTTGAGCAGCGAGTTGGCTGTGCGCGAAGGGACCCGCGGCATAAGGGAGGGAGAGGGCTGCGCTTTCAGATTTGGTTGCAGCGAAAATTGTGCAACAAGATATCCGATAATTTTAGCAATTTAGCTCTGCCCCCAGCAGCCAAACTTTGGTACTTCAGCCATCCCCCATCCGGGGGATATTTCCCCTGATAGACTGTTGAGTCTTATGCTCGAAACCAGCGCCGCACCGTGCCTCCGCGCTGCGGCTGACATTACGGAACTGATCGGTCATACTCCGCTCCTCCGCCTGCGCCGCATCGTTCCCGCTAACGCCGCCGAGCTGCACGCCAAGCTCGAGTTCCTCAATCCCGGCGGCTCCGTCAAAGACCGCGCCGCCCTCGGCATGATCCTCGATGCCGAACGCCGCGGCATCCTCCATAAAAATTCCGTCATCACCGAAGCGACCGCCGGCAACACCGGCGTCGGGCTCGCCCTCGTCGGCGTCAACCGCGGCTATCGCGTCGTGCTCTTCGTCCCCGAAGGCTTCGCCGAAGAAAAGTGCGTCCTCATGCGCGGATTCGGCGCCGAAGTCCATCGCACCCCCGAAGCTGACGGCATGTCCGGAGCCATCCGCCGCGCCCTCGCCCTCGCCAAATCCGATCCCAATGTCTGGGCCGCCCTTCAGTTCGAGAACCCCGCCAACCCGCAATACCACCACGACACCACCGCCGCCGAATTATGGGAGCAGCTCGAAGGCCGCGTCGACGCCTTCGTTGCCGGCGTCGGCACCGGCGGCACCTTCTCCGGCATCGCCCGCTTCCTGAAGGAGAAGAATCCCCACGTCCTCACCGTCGCCGTCGAAACTCAGGGCTCCGTGCTCTGCGGAGGCGAACCGGGCCCCCACAAAGTCGAAGGCATCGGCGTCTCGTTCATCCCCAAAACCTTCGACCGCTCCGTAGCCGACGAGATTGTCGCCGTCACGGATACAGATGCCTTCGCCATGACCCGCCGCCTCGCCGCCGAGGAAGGTTTGCTGGCCGGCTCCAGCTCCGGCGCCATGGTCTACGCCGCTGTCCGGATCGCCGAGCGCCTCGGCCCCGGCAAACGCGTCGCCACCCTCATCCCCGACTCCGCCGAACGCTATTTGTCGAAGAAAATCCTCGAGCAGGCTGACTGAAGTGCACCGGTTCCCGGCCCTAACCTCGATGCTCTGCGCCGCCGTGCCACTTCTTGTCGCCGCCGTGATCTGCGGAGTGAAGGGGAATTCAGCGAGCATCGGCAAACACCGCGGACAGTTGGTTCTAGCCGCTTACCTGTGCCTGTCTGCGGGAGTTCTTCTCACCTCTGCGGGATTCATCGGCTTCCAGATCACGACGCCCACTATGCGCGCAGTCGGCATCATCGATTCCGCGGCCCTGCACTCATCAGGCCGCGATTATAGAACTGATCTGACGCTCCGCATTTCTCCCCAGAGCTGGATCTCCCTTCATGCTTTCGGCCGAAGTCCTTTCTTCCACGCCGGCCAGTCGACGGACGTACTCTACCAGGCGCATACAGGAGACATCATTCGGGCGCGATTCCTTGGCCCGTCGGGTTCGCCGATCGGCGTTTTCAACGGCACGGACCGCTGGGCTCCTTACATTCTTGCGCTTCTCGGAATCTTCATCGCTTGGGCTGGTATTCGCCGCTACCGCAGGGATCCGATCGCGGAAGTCTAGACTCGACTTCCAAATGACCACCCTCTCGGCTCGATTGACCTCCAATCCACGCTCGACCTGTCGGCGACAAAACAAACTCCGCGCTGCCACTGATCCCGCCCCTTCCCCGCTCGCGTACTATACCCCCATCATGCCGCCGCAAAACCGCCTCGTCGCCCAGTTCAGCAAGCCCACCGGACCCATGGGCCGCTTCTTCCTCTGGCGCATGAACTGGCACCACTCCCGCCTCACCGACTGGGGGCTCTCCCACGTCTCCATCCCCGCTGCCGGCGCTGTCCTCGACATCGGCTGTGGCGGCGGACGCACTCTCCGGAAGCTCGCCGCGGCCGCTCCGAACGCCCATATCGACGGCGTCGACCATGCCGACGCCAGCATCGCCGCCTCCCGCAAGGCCAATGCCACCGACCTCCAGCGCGGCCACGTCACCATCCAGCAGGCCTCGGTCTCCGCGCTGCCCTTTCCCGCAGACACCTTCGACCTCATCACCGCCGTCGAAACTCATTTCTTCTGGCCGAACCTCGACTCCGACATCCGCGAAGTCTTCCGCGTGCTCAAGCCCGGCGGCACGGTCATCCTCATTGCCGAGCTCTACAAAGGCACGCCCGTCGCTTCGCCCGAAAAAGTCGACCGCGCTGCAACCGCCATCGGCATGAACCTACTCACCGCCGAGGGCCACCGCGCTCTGCTCGCCGACGCCGGCTGCATCGATGTTCAGGTGATCGAGAAGCGCGACATAGGCTGGATCTGCATTTTCGGCAAGAAACCCGCGTAATCCCGGTGCGTAATCCAGGTGGCCCATATCTGCCCGCCGTTGGCAGATGTGGGATGGAGTGCCCCATTCAGGCCTCTTCTACCACGTCGAGAAACAGATAACCGCTGCCTCACCGATCCCTGCTCGCTGCTCCCTGATCCCTGTCTACTGACCCGCCGCCTGCACCAGATCCGCACTCTGCGGAATCTGCGTCAGCCGGGCCATCAGCATCGCATCGCGCTTCGTATTGATCGGCTGCGCGGACAAGTCCATCGTCTCGCCCGGCGCGTGCGCGCCCTCGCCCGTCGCGCCCACTCCGGCCAGCCCCGGAATGATCCCCGCCACAAACGAAATATCCCCCGCGCCCCGCTTCATCGGATCCAGCTCCGGCATCTGCGCAAACCCCAGCTTCGCGTTCTCCTGGTTCAGCAGCGTCAGCAGTGCGCGGCTCTCCGTCGTCGGCGCCATCGCCGGATACCCATCCCCAAACGAAATCGTCGCGCCTGTCTTCGGCAGATGCTCGGCCACAATCGCCCGCATCTTTGCCTCCACGCGCTCCGTCTGCTCGTTGCTCAGCGTCCTGATGTCCCCGCTCGCGTAGGCCGCCGGCGCCACCACGTTGTCTTTCCCCGTTGCCGTCCCGTTATTCCCGGCCGCGTCTACCGTCACCGACGTGCCGCCCAGCACCATCCCCACGTTGTAAGTCAGGTACGGCTCCGGCAGCTGCGTCCGGAACGCATCCAGGATCCGCGCCAGCTCGTAGATCGCCCCGTATCCCATGCTCGCCGAAAAAATCCCCGCCGAGTGTCCCGTCTGCCCTGTCGCCTTCACGTACCAGTCGATCGAGCTGCGCCGGCTCACGCTCCCGTAGAACACTCCGTTCACCCGCGCCGTCGCTTCGAACTCCAGCGCCACGTCGCTGTGGTGCGCCGCCGCAATCATGTCGCGCCGCGATATACTCGCCGGAATCCCGTGCGCTTCCTCGTCGCCGCTCAGCACCACGGTGATCTCCGCATTCTTCAGCACGCCCGCCGCCTGCATCGCCTTCAGCGCGTACAGCATGTCCACCAGGCCGCCCTTCATGTCGCTCGATCCTGGCCCCGTCGCAGTGTGGCCGCTCACCGTGTACTTCTGGAAGGGGCTGTCCTTCTCAAACACCGTGTCCATGTGTCCGATCAGCAGCAACCGTTTGCCGCACTGCTTCGGCCCCGCCGGGCATGGATGCTCCGCCACCAGCACCCCGGCGCGCTGGACCTCATCCATCGGAACCCATTTCACCTGAAATCCCAGCGCGCTCAGCTGCGCCATCATGACCTTGCCCACCGCGCGCACCCCGGGCAGATTATGCGTGCCGCTGTTGATGTCCACCAGCTTTTCAAGCAGTGCATTTGCCTCTGCCTGATGCGCGTCGATGTATTCCACCATCGTCTTCTGCGCCGTGCTCAGCGTATCCTGCGCCATCCCCGGCAGCGACACTGCTGCTGCCGCCATCACCGTCACCACCAGCCTGCGAGCGTTCATATCCCGTGAGCATACCAGCCGCGCGAACCTCTGCCCTCGCTCCAGCCAATCGGTCGCGATCCGCAGCCCGCGACCGCCCCTCGCGCTCGCCATCGCCCGAACCGGAAATTTTCGCTCCCCGCTCCCGCGCCTGTTCCGGAACCTCCTGGGGCCCTATAGTGGGACGAAGACCGGAAGCAAAGCTCCGCCGGCAGCAGCAGCCATGACGTCTCCCAATTCGCGCATCGATGTGGATGAGTTCATCCTCCGCAACATCGACAGCGTCCCCCACCTCGAAGCGCTCGTGCTTCTCTGGAACAGCCGCCCCGTCGGCTGGACCATCGAGGATCTGGCTTCCCGCCTCTACGTTCCCCTCGATCAGGTCGCCCATCTTCTGCGCGACCTCGTCCGCATGCAGCTCGCCACCGAATCGCAGACCATCCCGCCCAGATTTTCCTACCTTCCCAAATCCGAGGAACAGAACGATCTGCTCTGGTCTCTCGACGCCGCTTACCGCAAGGATCTGGTCCGCATCTCCACCCTGATACATTCGAAGGCAGCTTCCGGTGTTCGCGAATTTGCCCGAGCCTTTCGCCTCAAACAGGAGAAGAAGTAACCCGTGTCCGCCGCCCTCTACCTCCTTTCCATCCTCACCACCCTCGCCTGTTCCGTTCTCCTCCTGCGGGCCTGGTTCCGCGTCCGCAACGGGCTCCTTCTCTGGAGCGCCCTCTGTTTCGCCGGCCTCACCCTCGACAGCGTCCTGGTCTTCGCCGACATGGTCCTCTTCCCTGCCGTCGATCTCTTTACCTGGCGCCTGCTCTCGGTCGCCCTCTCCATTTCGCTGCTCATCTTCGGCCTCGTCTGGGAGCGTCAATGAGTCTGCACCTCGGGTATCTCGCCCCTATCAGCCATCCCCGACTCGATCTATTCCTGCTCGGCTACATCGTCGCCGTCTCCGGAGTAGTTGCCCTCTACTTTCTCCGCTTCTTCAGGGAGACGCGCGACGGCCTCTTCCTCGCCTTTGCCTTCTTCTTTGCCGTTCAGGGAGCCACCCGCGCCGTCGGTCTCTCCTCGGCAAATCCCAATCTGGTCATCGGATGGGAGTACGTTCTGCGCCTGCTGGCGGTCGTGCTCATCGTGTTCGCCATCCTGCGCAAAAACACCCGGCACGCGTAGATCACCGCCCGGATACATCGCCCGCATCCGGCGCCCACGCGATCCACACTTCCCCCGAACGTCCGCCCTCAGTCAAACGGGTGCGTCGCGATCCAGAATCCTACCCAGAAGCTGAAGAGGATCATCAGCAGCGCCAGAATCGCCGCGTGAACGATCTCCCAGCGCTTCCAGCGGATTCGCTCCACCCGGCGCTTGCTGCCGTGCTTCCACAGATTCACAGCCGCCATAACCCCTCCCGCGCCCGGCGAGAACAGCGCGTTGGCGCTGTCCCCGCCCGGACCGCCTCAGAAGTGCAGATCGATCTGCGCTGTGATCGCCCTCGGCGTCACGTAGTGCGTGCCGCTGAAGGTGGAGAGGAAGTTGTAGAGCGCGTACTTGTTGGTAACGTTGATCGCCGTGATCTGCGCGCCCCACTGATAACGATCGCCGTGGAAGAGGTTGTCCTTCCCCACCGA
>Ga0335074_10005099_pt1 | contig 18165 bp, 12 predicted proteins | sample Lox_Sample_23_FD_206715 | JGI IMG/M metagenome (GOLD analysis project Ga0335074, IMG submission 206715) | Soil microbial communities from Loxahatchee National Wildlife Refuge, Florida, United States - Lox_Sample_2.3 | ecosystem: Environmental > Terrestrial > Soil > Wetlands | place: USA... | reverse complement strand
GCCGGGCTGGCGGACACTTTCAGCTTGATGAGCACCTGGTACATGGGCCCTCAGAACGAGCTCATGCCGAAGGCGCGGGCTGCCGCCTTGCGAGCGTTGGAACTCGACGAGGGTCTGGCCGAGGCGCACTCTTCACTAGCGTTAATCAAAGAGAACTACGATTACGACTGGCAAGGATCAGAGACGGAGTTTCGGCGGGCCATTCAACTGAACCCACAATATGCGACGGCACACCAGTGGTATGCCGAGTTTCTTTCGTGGCAAGGACGATTCCTGGAAGCATTTGCCGAAAGCGAGCAGGCTCGGCAACTGGATCCGTTATCGCTGATCATTGCCGCGGATCACGCAAGAATTCTGTATAACTCACATCAATGTGAGAGCGCGCTGAAGGAATACATCTCGCTGCTCGAACTGGATCCAAATTATCATGCGCAGGACGCAATGATTCCTTGCTATTTGCAGCTGGGCAGATATAACGAGGCAATCTACGGGATCAACAGCTGGGCCGCCCGCGGAGGAGGGAAGTCCTGGTTGTGGGCGTGGGAGGCTGCTGTCTATGGCCGCTCGGGCCATGGCGAGAAGGCGCGCGGGCCGTTGGCAAAACTTGAGCAGATTTCCGGCTCGCGTCCGGATCGAATCGCAACGTTGTTGATCGCTTATTCCGGCACGGGACAGAATGAGCAGGCAATCAAATTGTTGCAAAAAGCCTACTCCGAGCATTCGAACGCGGTGCTACCGATAAAGGTGGAACCGATGTACGACCCGATGCGGAGCGATCCGCGGTTCCAGGACCTGCTGCGACGCCTTAGATTGGAGAGGTGAGAGCTACTTGCTTCCAGGCTGGTCAAGGGCAAGACAGGGCACTTTAGATCTCAAAAGTCGGCGATCAAGCCATTTTTTGGATGGTCGCTACCCGCTAAATGACGCGCTGCCGGTCGCTGGCTATTGCCAGCGTCGGATCAGGATTGAGTCGTCTCGTGTCGCAATCGCTGTCCAAACAGCATTCAACGAGAGAATGTGAGGTCGGCGAGAAACATGGAACTTCCAACTGCTATTTCAAAACACTCCCGAGGGCGACGATTCAATGCAGTAGCCTTCGCTCTTGCTCTCTCAGTCTCCGGCTGGGCGCGGCAGGCGCCAGCCACCGGCCAGAAGTACCATACTGCGCGAACGCAGAGGGGGACTGTTGAGTATATAAATAGAGAATATGGCTTCCGCTTTGCCTTGCCTGAATCATGGGTGGGTTACCGGATCTTGTGGTCGGAGTGGCAGGGCAATGTGCTCACAAATAGGGGCGAGGTGGCGCACCACTTGCGAGGACCGAGGTTAGTAATCAGGCACCCAAAGTGGACTCAAGAAAATCCTTACGAAGATATGCCCATTCTGATCTACACAATTGCCCAGTGGAGGGAAGGTCCTGTCGTTAGTGCGGCTCCACTCTACCCGAAGGAACTCGGTCGCAATCAGAAGTACGTGTTTGCTGTCCCGCCACGGTGGGATTACGATTTTTCTGAGGGATACGAGGAAGCAGAGAAAATTTTAACTCCACTTTCCCTTCACACGTTTGCGCCGAGAAAGTAACGTGGGAACCCACGATTGTCGCAAAATACCGAATAGGCATCCTGACTTCTTCCGCACTGCCAGCCGAAACAGAGGAAAATTAAGACTTACCGCGGACGGGAATGACCAAGTTCGCCCAGTTGTCGAAGTAGTTGCGCAGGATCTCCCGGAGGTTTCGGTCGCTGCGACTCACATCTTGACCAGTTCCACTCGCCGGTTCTTGGCACGGCCTTTCTCGGTGCTATTGTCCGCGATCGGTTGATCGGGACCGAAGCCGCCGGAGGTGAGCCGGGTAGGAGAAATGCCGGCGGCTACCAATGCCCCCACCACGGCTGCTGCGCGCTGTTGCGAAAGTCGTAGGTTATAGCTGCGTGATCCAACGTTGTCTGTATGCCCATTGATCGACAGACTTAAGTCCGGATTGTCTTTCAGAAGTTTCAAAACCTGAGCGACAATCGGTTTGCCATCAGGTCGAATCGTCGACTTATTAAAATCAAAGTTGATGTAGAGCACCACCTTGCCGTACTTATCCAGCTGCGATTTCAGAGAATCTGCTGATGGCGTTTCGACATTGCCCGCCAAGGCAATGACTGCCCACATGGTTGGGGCGAAATTGGAGGGCCGGCCGCTGATTGCAGGCCAGAATCCGGAGGGATCTTGTGTCTTGAGAAGATAACGTACCCCGTTGTTAAACTCCGTTGAATCCGGGCTCTCGCCGGCTTCTTTGAATGCGTACAGGACTTGGCCAGTGGCAAACGCGCTGGAATCGAGCTTGTCTGAGCTCTCATGCCAGCTACCATCGGAATCCTGCTCACTTTTGAGTTGCTCAAGGGCCCTCGCTGCGATGGTTCGCTGCGCTGCCGTGCCGTAATGCGAGAGGGCCATGACCTTGAAAACTTCATCCTGGGTCGTTTCCGGCTTTTGGGAAGCAATGTAAGCAAGACCGCGATCGGCCGCAGCCTTGTACTTGGTGTCCCCGGTTTGAGCGAACTCCTCCATGAATGCTGTTACTGCATTGGCCGTGGAATTGATTGTGCCTTGCGCAACTGGAGGCTCGGTAAAGTCCTGTTGAAACGATCCGTCCTTTTCGATTTTACCGAGCATCCAGTCCGTATATCTCTTCATAGTTGGATCGCTCTTGAGACCGCTCGCGTCGTCATAGTAAGCCATGCCCATCGACGCAAAATGGGTGGCAGTGAAAATATTGCCACCGCCCTCGTCCTTCTCATCGCCGTCGGTATCTTGCTTGGTGATCATGAACGCAACGAGATCGCGCAGCGTTTTGGCATTCACTATGTAGCTATTGGTCTCAGCGATTGAGAGTCCCATCATCGTCTGGGCCTGAACGTGGCACCCGTAACATTTCTTGTGTTCCTGCCAATCCATCGCTGCTGCCTCAAGCCAATCGATGCCCCGCTGGGCGGCGTGCCTCACGCTTGGCTTCCAGGTGGCCAGATCCGGATGCCGCGAAAGAACCGAAGTGTAGCCGGGCTGCGATCCCTCAATGATCTCGATTTGATGGAGTTGAATGTTGTCCGGAGGACCAGAAATTAACCGGATCTTCACGTAACGGGCTTCGACAGGCGTGAACGAGATTGTCTGAACCGGAATGGTGTTGGTGAGGTGCGCGGCTGCGACCGGCTGAAAATTGGTTGGCGTGCTGTCTTTTGAAGTCCATATCTCGGCAGCGTTCGGTCCGGTCTCGGTGTCCTTCACATTTTCCAGGACCACGGCCGATACCATAGCGGTATCCCTCTTGTAGAAGGAAAAAACAAGCTCTTGCGGGTAACCGAAAACTCCGTCGTTCACATCCTGTGGAGCACTCACAACGGCATCTGGCTGCCAACTCGCGTCCGCTGCTCCGTTGATCAGCATTTCCCCCTGAAGTCCTGGGCCGCCATACGCTCCTTTTACACTTTCGATTTCACCGCCGAAATCGGATGCGGCGATGTTCGTGCCGGATGGTGCCTGTGACGAGGCTGTAACGACTGGGATGCCGGGCGCAAAAGCTGCCGCTGGAGTCGAGCTGGTCGAATCCGTTTGCGGGGCGGAATTCGCTGGCGTACTTTCTGTTGCCGGGGAAGCGACGGGCGTTGGTGCGGTATTGGCAGAATCGTTCGTCGCGGTCGACGGTAGACCCGGCTGTTTCGCCGCACTCGCCCGCGACCGGTGTACGATCACCAGCCCACCTACGGCGATGACCGAGCACACTAGTAGAGTGGCAATGCCTATCGTCTTTTTCGAGAGTGCTCGAGTTATATGCAGGCCGGCACGGGTCGGATCGTTCTTACTAACTTGGCCAACTTCGCTGCTAAGTTGGCCTTCCTCTCCCTTTGGCATTACACCGAGGGGCCTGCCGCATCCGCCACAGAATGGCGCACTGTCGTTTGAATTCTCATAGCCGCACGATGGACATACCACTATGGGTACCTCCCGATCTCACAACCTAGTCGACGTCCCAACAATATGAGACCGCTAGGCTGGAGACTGTCTTACTTACATCTTGACCAGTTCCACTCGCCGGTTCTTGGCTCGGCCTTTTTCGGTGCTGTTGTCGGCAATTGGCTGGCCCGAACCGAAGCCGTCGGAACTCAGTCTGCTCTTCGAGATGCCCGCCGCCACGAGCGCGGCGACCACGGCAGCTGCGCGCTCTTGGGACAACCTCAAGTTATAGCTCTGGTTACCCACATTGTCTGTATATCCATTGATTGCTAGCTTCAGGTCCGGATTGTCCTTCAGCAGTTTCAACACTTGATTAATGATGGGCTTCCCGTCGCGGCGGATCGTAGCCTTGTTGAAATCAAAATTGATATAAAGGATAGCTCGGCCGGTTTTATCCAGCTCTTCCTTGATCGACTGTGCTGTCGGCTGAGCCGCTACCTCAGTCCACTGTAGGCACAGGGCATTCGACTCGCCGTTAGCGTCTGTAGCTCGAACCTCCAGTGCGCGGGGAATCGCCGGGGTTCGGGTGGTCGTGGCAATTGCTAGCCGGGTTTTCGAGGTTCCGGTCAAGCTAATATTCTCGGTGTCGAAGTGGAAACTGAGGCTCGGATCCGGCGGGACCGACGCCGCACTCATTTTGAGATCCCCCTTGTAGGATTGGTTCGAAAGCAAAGTAAGCGGATAGGTATAGGTCTTTCCGGCAGAAGCCGGCTGATTCTGCAATTTCAGATCGGTGGTAACGATGAAGTGGCCGATTCTGGAGCTGCAAGACAGCCCATCGGGATCGAATGGCTGCTCCAACTCTTGAATGAACATACGCTGATAGTCTTCCTTTCCGTAGTTATCGTGATCGAAACCGTCGTAGATAACCAGACCGCGTCCCAGGTGGGCATAGGCTTCCACGAAGCCGGTGACGCCGTTCGCGTTGGTCGTAATCATGTGCCCGCACCAGTTCGAATCCCAATCGACGATCACGTTCGAGTCACCGAGCTCGTTGGGGCTTTGAGCAAATCTGTCCAAGTTGAGAAAGCTCGGATCTTTTGGCCTTGAGTTGCCAAGGCTGCTCTCCTCCACGAATCTGAGATTATGACCTTCGCAGCCACACGCCACGTTATTGGTTTCAAACCGATAGGGCAAGAAAGAGTAGTCTGGGCCGGGAACACAACCATCCGAATCTCTTATGATCAGTTTGTGGCCCTGCATCACCCACGCCACCAAGGCCCTCTTGAACTCCTCGGACACGCTTGTCTTAATGTCGCAGAGTTCAGAGAGCACAACCGTGTCGAAGCCTTCCGCGTTCAACAACCTGGCCGGCGTAGCCCAGCGCGGCTCCTTCCAAACCAATTCTTTGCCCCCCTTATCAAACCACGGACGTATTTCGTCAAAGTTGTTGAAACTCTGATCGAATATCTGATTATCACCTTCTTCCAGGACGAGAACGTTTCGGCTCGCATTCTGCGACGCCGGCGCGGCGGCCATTGTGGGTTCGCACTGCTTTGCAAGGTCTGGTGATGTCTTCGTAACTTGTGAAGTCGGAGGACCGGCCTTGAAGACAGCTTCCATTGGCGCACCGCCAGCCAGCGCCGACAGATCAGAATTCCGCTGCAAGAGAGGAACGTAGCCATTGCCGTTTGCTTCAGTAATTCTGACCTTGCCGATTATTGCGACCTGCTCGCTCCCATAGTTAGAGAGAACGCGGATCTTCACATAGCGGACTTGGACGGGTGCAAAGGAGATCGTCTCCTCGCCTCCGTCTTTTGCGAGCGTCTTGCGAGCGACCTGGGAAAATCCGGCATCTGCTGACTCATTCGAAGTCCAGATTTCGACATCCTTCGCTCGTTCCTCAGGAAAAAGTCCGGGGCCATCTACCGGAGTGATCTGCACGGACGCTATAAGCGCGGGCTGATGTCCAAAGAAGGACAAAACGATCTCTTGCGGAAACTGTGGTTCGGCCGCCCATCCATAGCCTGCCCAGTCAGAGCCTTTATCGGGCGAAAGGTCATCGAGGAGGTAATTAGCAGCGAATCCACTCATGCCTGCTTCGGAGGAGACCTTGTCGACGTTTCCTCCCATCGCCAGGGACACGAGATTTGCAGTCTGCGATGGCGCTGTACCGGTAGTCGAAAGCGCTCCACTTGACGCAGCTCCGGTGGAAGAAACTCCGCCTGAGGGGAAGTTAGTTGAAGAACCGTTAGTTGAAGAAGAGTTAGTTGAAACAGAATTGGTTGATGAAAGATTAGTGGAAGAAGAAGCGGGAGCTGTAGATCCACCGATTGCGGATCGTAGCGTTCTGGCGCGTGTCACGTTCTCGTGGTGCCGGTAAAGAGTTAGCGTGCCTCCGCCTGCAATCGCCAACACTAGTACGCTCGCAATTCCTCCAATCCAGATAGTTAACTTTCGCGACGCGCGGGGCTCACTTCTGACTTTGTCGCTGGAACTTACCTGGTGCGAGCTTTCTGAAGCCCCCGGGTTAAGCGGTCTGCCGCATCCGCCACAGAATGGCGCATTGTCGTTAAGGTTGTTATAACCGCACGACGCACAGACCATAACCCCACTCCCTATTTTTTCCTAGCGCCAACGATTAGGACCACAACCGCGCTTTAGTTACTGGGCAGAGATTCCTTACTTTCCTTCTGGAATCCGCGATAACGGATTCCAAAATGATTCTCTGCCACCGGTACCTGGTACGCGACTTCGAATCTTGCCTGACTATGTGCCGGTATTACGCTGTTCTCTTTTAATCCATGCGCCAGCGCGTTCAGCGCGTCGGGATCGGCTGTGATCTGACGATCGCCGTCAAGCAGGATCAACTGTTCGGCGGTCTGGAATTCAATGCCGTCACTGACCTTTGAAGTGAACAGAACATCAAGAACTAGATAACTCTGGCCGCTCGCGGGCGTGTTGCTTCCTATCGAAGACACGCGCTTGATTCCAAGGACGCCAAGTGTTAGCGTGTCGCCGTCGTCAATGCTTACGACTGGCTTGCCAATGTGACCGGAGCTCCCGGTGTTCGGCAGAGCGAATTCCATTGGCTTGTAGCCCGGCAGATTGATCGCGAGCGTTAGAGCGGAATGGGACGGAGGCAGCAGAAATGCCAGCACCCCTTGCGAAGACACATTGGGCAGCAGCTGTGTCTCAGGGGTGAATTCGTCGTCAAGCCCGTTGAGCTGCGTGACGTGATACTGATAGCCGTCCGAATCTCTCAGCACCGAGTACATCGTGGGATCAAAACGAACCAGGTTGCCTTGCGACAAACCGCGCATGCTTAGCGAAACCTCTGCATATTTTTGACCGGAAGGAGCTTGGGCGTCTCCAACTAAGTCGGTTTCTTTTTCAGCGAGAACCGCGGCTTCGACCAAGCCGTCATCCAAAGGTCCAGCCACCGCGCGTTGCGAGGAAGAAATGCTCCCGAAGAGCGGCAGGCGCATATTGCCCTTATCCGTGTCGATGAAAAACAGCTGAATGCCGGTTACGCCGTGGTCGGGAATCTCAAAAACGTAGTCGCCTGAAACATTGCTTCCCGTGGCGATCGTCAGGCTGTCCGTCGGCAACGGATGCGGAGCTGCTTTCGTCGCGTCGCTCACGGTAGCGGGACGGTGCCCTTGGATGAGTAGAAAGAGATGATCGACCATCCCTGGCACCATGTAGGGGATTGGCCCGATATTGTTCCAGTCCGTGCTCACAACCAGAAACGCATGCCGTGGAGCAGGTTGCTGATCGCCAAGGCTTGATACCACTCGGAAATCTCGAATTGTCAGCGAAGTTGCATTGTTGCTCGCACTGGGAGGTGAACTGCCCTGCTTGATCTGGTAGTCGCCGGGACTAAGTTCCGCTCCTGTGGGTCCGCTATCCCTGGTAAATTCCGCTGGCTGGATAGTTGAACTTAACGTATTTTCTGGTTGCGGCGAGGCGACTGGCGCCGCGACGGGATCGGGAGAGCCGTTCGCCGCCGTCGATACCTGGCCCGCTTGGCTCGCGACATTTGCGCGCGAGCGGTATACGATCACCAGTCCGGTGACTGCAATCGTCAGGATGAAAACGGAAATTGCAGCGGTCTTTTTCGAAAGCCGAGCGGCACGCGGCGTTTTGCCGGATAACTGTTCTTTGCCTGGCTGGCCGTCCTCTGATCTCGGCGCGACGATTCGAAGAGGCTTGCCGCATCCGCCACAGAATGGCGCATTCTCGGTCGGATTCTTATAACCGCAAGACGGACATATCATCGACTCTCCCGGGGAAAACCTTCTGCGTGTGGTGCCTCGGAAATCGAGGAGCCCAAGAATGATCGTGAGCGGGCGATGAAGAGTGTGCCGACAGCTGCGCCTTGTAACCAGAAGGGAAGCGGCGTCGGTTCACTGCCGCCATGAAATAGCTGGAGATAGGGTGTTCCTGATTTGATTGCCAGGATAAACGCGGCAATCCCGTAAGTTGCAAGCAGAGCGCTGACGAGCCCTTCCCACCGCGGCAAAACGTGCGCTCGGGCGACTGCGATTCCAGACAACAGAATCGTCGCTGCACTCAGGAGCGGGAGGGCGATGGAAGTGAATTCGGCGAACATGGGGGCTCAATCTCCGAAGATTGCGCCGCTCAGTGCCTCGGAGAAATGGAACAAAAACACCGAGGCTATATCGGCAAGGGTCCACAGCTCCGGACTGTTGGCGGCGATATTACTAGCCGGCCACCCGCCGGCACCAATCATGAAACCGGTCGCCGCCATCACACAAAAAACAAAGACGGCAGCGCCCTTCGCCCCTCTTTCCCCAGTCGCAGCGTCATAACCGCACGTCAAATATGATATCGTGGGCCACACATATTCCTCCAACGCCTGCCCGCGCCCCCCGGGCATTACACCGATGACTTCACCCGACGCGGGCTCAAGGCGCCACCATGCGACCTGCTGTTGTCCGTCCAAGGAGACCGTCTTTGCCGGTAGGATAACGATATCACCAGATGCCAGGGTTGCTGACAGTTCCGCCTTCACTGATGGGGGAACCGGGGTGTCGGCGAGTGCCCGGATTCCTCCTGTATCCGACCGCAACACAATCAGTGGGACGCCGGCATCTCTGGCAGCAGCAAATACTCGCGTCGCATTCAGAAGAGCAATTCCAGTCGCACGGTTTTCGGAGCGGGCCGCCAGTGTCCATTCCGCGCGCGTCGCCAGAACGCCGTTTAGAAGGTGGAGCGAAAATGCCTGTCGGTGTATCTCAGCTACGCTGCTTTCCTGATTGCCTGTGATGCGCGGCGCGAATGCAATGATGTCGTATCCGCGTTTGAAGTAATTCGCGTCCGTGCACGCACTTTCGTACGCCAGTAGGCTTGCTTGTCCAAAATAGCTTCTTAAGGCGGAAAATCGAGTAGTCGCAAGGGTGCCCGTTGGGCGCGTGGCCGCCGCGAGTAATAGGTTGGCTATGGGTGCTCGATTTGCCGGATTTCCGGTCTGCGCTAACCCGAACGCCATTTTGGCGATGCCCTCGACCGAGGTACGATTATCTGAAAAGGATTTGAGTGCCATATAGCCGAGAAAGTCCACAGCAACCGTGCCGCTCAAGGGCAGCAGTTCTGCCGACCAGAAGAGGCGATCGCGGAGCACATCCCTTCCTAGTTTTGTTGGGGTTGTCTGAGCATTATCTGGATCAGAACCCGACCATTTCTGGACTACCGACGGTGCAACAATATCCCGATGAAAATTGCGAACATTGGGCGAACCGCCGGATGCATTGGGCGAGGTCAGCTTGTACTCCACCCACTCCCCGACGATTCTGCTGCTGGACATTTGCGTTGCGCCGCCGAGAGCATCGTTCGAGCCACCGAGCAGCCCGCCGAAACCTCCTCCAATGCCGCCCGCATTGTTCGCCACTTCCGCTTCAGGGGCTCCAGTCAATCGTTGCGTCAGTTTTCCGTTCAGATCGAAATACTTTCCCGTCGTCGCTTGATCGCCAACCTGCAGGATGGTCTGAAAGCCCTTGGTGCCTGCGAGTGCATCATCCAGAGTCCCTGTGGCTTTCATGAAATCCGGCATCGGATCAGGCACGTTGGCGACGATAATATCCTTGCCCTGCTGCTCGGCTACGCGCAGTTCCTGATCGAGCAGCACAGTATCTGCCGTGTCGCCATCTTTTCCGTCATTGATCTGCATCACGCGCAGGGTAAGTGTGATTCGCAAGTGATGGTAGAGTTCCTCCGGCACGGCATTGGGCGCAAACGTGTTGGCAACTTGCGCATTCGCCTTTCCCGGTTCGGCATCGGTGAACGCGGAGTCCAGATCGACCCACTGGCCGTTCGGGTCCTGATACTGCACCCAATAATGCTGGCTCGCTTCGGCGAGCAATTGATCGTTCGGAGTGACGACGCCGGCATCCACTCCGGCCTTGCTGAGTAAACCAGAAAGGTAAGCCGACTCCGAGTCCACGTAATCCATCAGCTGCTTATTCTGCTCCTGGCCGTACTTTTGCATTTGGTCAGCGACCTGGAGCAGCTTGGCTTGGTCCACTCCCATGGCCTTGCTGATTTCTGGCGCCAGTTCCGCGATCGATGGAACCGCTTGCGGGACGGGCTTCACCGGTTCGAATAGCCGGTTGACCAGCGTTTGCGCTTGTTGAGAACTCAGAGTTCCACTTGCGATCTGAGTGGTCAGCCCTGCTTTTTGAAATAACGCCGCCAGCAACAAACTGCGATCCAGCGAATTGCCGGCACGGCACAGCAGGGTTCCGAGGGGGCCGCGGAGCACTCCCACATAGGGTTCGTAGCGGATTTCATCGCGCACGAAATGAAAGATTGTCGCCGGATCGGAGCCCAAGCGATCCGCCAAGGCATCGATCTCGAACAAGGACTTGTCGATTTTGTTGTTCACCACGTCCAGAGCTGCATACATCCGGTTCAGCCGATCGCTGACCACTTTGTATCCCGCTTCGCCCTGCGGAATCTTTTCATCACTACCTTTGCTCAGCCATGGCGGAGGCGCGATCGCGTCGTCTGCGGCGTAGCTTTCTGGCGTTCGTACAGCGGCAACCGTGATTACCAGGCACATGACTAGGGCGAGTACCCTGAAGGAGAACTCCGAGATCCTGTCGCGAGTCGCCCGCGAAAAGCCGGTGATAAGCTCAAACAGCAAGGCTATTGGAACTACAAACAGCCCGCCGATGGTGGCGCCTTGCAACCAGACCGGCAGCTTAGTCCATTCACTCTGGCCGTGGAAAAGCGAAGCATAAGGAGTGGTGGCACCCATTGCGAAAACAAAAGCGAAGACTCCGTAGCAAGCGAGCAGGCCCGCGACAATCTTCCCCGCACGAGGGATGAAGCGGAGTCGGACCAGGAAAATTCCCGAAAGAGCCACCCCGAGCGCACTCAGCCCAGCTAGAACAGTGGAAGTCGGCTGCCCTAGAAGACTTATGCCTTGCTCTAAACCACCCGGCATCCAGGCAGTCACGCTCAGCAGCGCAAGCAACACAATCAGCGACAAGGCCGCTTGACTCGCCCAATCCAAATGCCGCCACAACCTAGGCATCAAGCGCCACCCGAGGACGCAAAGTGCGAGGTAAGTAGCCGCCGCCCCAGCAATCCACCAGCGTAGCGGAGATTCGCGCAGGAACGTCTCGACCGCCGCGTCAGCGATTACGAGATAGAGCACACCCGCTAACCCTGCCCAGGCTATGCCATGCCTCAGTTGTTTTGAGTTATCAGCCAGGTCGCGGGTTCCTGCAGCGGGTTGAATGTTCGCGCCCACCCTAGTGGAACTGGTGGCGGGCGGAGCGCTGGGCTTAAGTTCGTTGGATGGTGCCGTTTCGCCTTTGAGCGAATGGCCGCACCACTCGCAGAAGAGCGCATCGGGGGCCTCACGACCGCATGCAGGGCAGCGCATCAGGAACTCCTAAACGTATAAAGCGCGAAAATCAGCAACAAACTGGCAGGGAAAAGAACAAAATTCGCCGGCCACGTCGATCGGAACGGTCCCGAGCAAGGCACTTGACACTAGGGATATACTTTCTCGCGGTCGGCTTGAGTAGGGTTCGGCAGTGGCGAACCCTGCGACTCTTTCGTACTTCCAATCAAAGTTCTGCCAGGCTGAACTACGGTTGCATCGAGTCGACCCATTCCCTTAATGACGGAGGATTCCGATGACTTTCATGGATAAAGTGAAGCAGGGCGTGGAAAAGGCTAAAGGGGAGGTCAGCGACCTAGCGGCGACCACGAAGATTAGACACGATATCAGCAATCTGAACGATCGCAAAGCTGCGCTATTTAGCGAGATCGGGCGGCAGGTGTATGCGCTCTCGCAGCAGGGACATACCGTGAGTGAGGTTGAGGGCCAATGCCATGAGATCACCGCACTCGATCAGCAGATCAAGGAAAAAAGCGACGAGATCGCGCGCATCAACGCTGCTTAACTGGTAATTGAGACGAGTTGCCGAAGATATCGAGCGGTGAAAACAGAACATGGCGATATAAGTTAAAATCCAACCGATCCCCGCGAACTTCATAGCGAGCACGTTCGATTGTACCGCGCGCTGTTTTTTCGCCCCCCCAAGCGGATCGCGAAGTGGTTTTCCGTAAAGTTCTATCGGTCACCATGACGGGAACTATTGTTCTCATTCGATTTAGCTTAAGTTGAGAGGAATGAATGGTCTTCTTCTTGGTCTTCTTATTGTTCCTTCCGTTTTTCATCTGTGGAGTCGGTGCCATCATATACGGCACTATTCTCTATAACGAACTAGTTCGTTTGCGAAACGACACAGATCGGGCGTGGGCAAACATCGATGTTTTATTAAAGCAACGCCATGACGAGATCCCTAACCTTGTTGAAACAGTAAAAGGGTATATGGAACACGAGAAGGAGACTTTGGAATCTGTAACTCAAGCAAGAGTTCAGTCGATGAAGGCAGTCAGCATTGGAGAAAAAGCTCAAGCCGACGCACTCACAACGCTTGCACTGCAAAATCTTTTCGCTGTCGCAGAGAATTATCCCCAATTAAAAGCAAATGAAAATTTTCTGCGTCTGCAAAACCGAATTTCCGAGCTTGAGGAGCGTATCGCTGACCGACGTGAATATTTCAACGATGACGTTTGCACATACAACACCCGCCTGCGGCAAATGCCGGAGGCAGGCATTGCCTGGTTGCTTAATTTGAAACCCCGCGAACTGTTTAAAGTTGCCGACGCGGATCGCGCAGCTGTCCAACTCGGTCTCGCCAAGCAGCAACCGGCGGCCGGGTAATATAGGTTGCATCTTGGAGTAACTCAATGGCCATGATGGATATCTTGGCATATGTGGTGGATCAACCGCAGGGAACTTCGATTCATGTGGAGGGAAGCTTTCATTTTCCTCCTCTTCCCTTTCTGATCCTGGGAGCGGGCCTATTCGCTTACGGGTTCATTCTTTACCGGCGGTACCAACGATTGCAGGATACTCCTCGCACCACGGCCAGGGCCGTTGCTATGGGCTTCGTACATGTGCATGGAAAAACGGTTGCCGGGGAGACATTGCAAAGCCCAATCACCAAAGTACCTTGCTGTTACTACTCATGCTCTATTGAGCATTGGGAAAAGAGACGCAAGAGGTGGATTTCGATTTCCCGTGATACGCGGTTTTGCCCCTTCTACGTCGATGATGGAACTGGGCGCGTATTGGTCAATCCCGCAGGAGCGCGGTTTGACTTATCTAGAACGTTCGCCGGGACAATTGGCACCAAAGCGACTGACACCGTCCAACCTAATTCGACGTCCAATTCCTATATCGATAAAACGCTCAATGTAGCTCCTCCGAGTGAGGCCGAACTGCTTGGGATGAAAACAGCGGCCGCGAATAGGCAATTCAATATTAAACAGCTCAATGGTACTCCGCCGCAGGAAATCCTGAACAAAGTTTATCCCGATGACGCTCCGTACAGGTTCACCGAGATCTGCTTACCTATCGGGCGCGAAATTGCTGTTTTCGGAACGTGCACGGAGAATCCGAATTCTTCTGACGTTAGCATGATTGTAAAAGGTCAGAGAGACAAGATTTTGCTGATCAGTTCTAATCCAGAAGCGAAAGCCGAAGGCAACCTCCGATCGACGGCGATCAAGTTCGCTGTTGCAGGAGCTGCCGTTCTTTTTCTTAGCTTCGCGACCTGTCACCCTGTCATGAGAAATGTTCCCGGATCGGAAGTGCATTCTTCAAAGTGACGAGGAATATCCGCCAGCCGCAATTTGCTTCGTTGCCGCAGCCTGCCGAACAGGTGTTGGAGACGTCAGGAGACGTGCCAAGAATTGGACCCGGCTTCGAGACACGTTACGGCGGAAACAGTTGTAAGAGAAGAAGAAAATGGTGCGCCCTGAGAGATTCGAACTCCCGACCTTCTGGTTCGTAGCCAGACGCTCTATCCAACTGAGCTAAGGGCGCGTTGCTCTTTCCTGCTCTATTTCAACAGCTTACAGCAATTTCTTCTTCGCGTCCAACCTCGGATTTCAGTCCAATCGGCACTCGATCGGACTCTTGCCATCGGCGAAGAATTAGCCATCCGCGGTGAGAGGGCTGGGTCCACATGGAAAAACTAATCGATGCTGGATGAGACGGGAGGTCGCACTCGCGCGACATTGTCCCATGGAGACCGAAGAGTGGACCCGGACTAAGTTGCGTTCAAGATTAGGACTCGTCGCCGGAGTTCTACTTCGCTTCCGGATACAAAGATGAAAGCTGGAAGGCCGGCCGCGGCCAAGCAGAACCCGCGGTGGCGCGACTTTACGTGGAGGGCATTTCCCTGCTCGGGATTACCGGCGAGACGCCAGGTGTGACAGCCGCCAGCGTGGTTTCCGTTGCCGGAGTAGCCGTGGCGACCGCTGGCTCGACCGCGACCACGGGAGCCACCATGGCTTGCTGCCAATACGCGACAGCCACCCCACGTTGCCAGAAGCGCGGAATCAACAGCAGCAGCAGCGTGAACTGACTAACAATGAACGCGCCAATGATGCTTTCGGGAGCAACTAACTTCATCCACGACCAAAGGCCAGCGACCAAAATCGCTGCCGCCACAATCGTCGTAACCAGGTAACTGCCCAGTAGCCGTCCAAACCCCTTAAACGTGTGCCGCCACGCTGCTCCGATCGACTTGCGCACTGCTTTCTGATCGCTCAGCACAGTATCGGCTTCGGCCAGATCGAACCAGATCCGCAGCGTGCACATGATCAGGAAAATGATCGCCAAAGTTGTCATTTGAATTTCAAACGGCAGCAACTCATTCGTGCTCTCGCCAGCCTTCTTGATCAGCGCTCCCTGTGCCCAAAACAGCAGGCCGACGACGATACCAAACACAATGCCGGAAATGATCAGGAGCCGCACAAATCTCCACAGGTTTCTTCCGCACGCGCGGAAGAAGTCTTCCCGCGGCAGCCGATAAGTCGACTCAAATCCCTGGAAAACGCCCGGCAGAAACAGCGCGGTCGCCAAGAAGAACACAAATATGAAAAAGAAGCCCGACATGGTTGCGGCCTGCATCGGCCCAAATTCCGGCCGCATGAATAGTTCGATGAGAGCCGCCAGATGGAAGCCATGCAAAAGCCGCCCCGAATATAAGCTCGTGTTGAGCACGGCATGCGCCTGATTGCTAAATGCCGCTGTTCCAAAAAACCCCAGCGTGAGGTTCATCAAAAAAAACCAGATGACGTACCGTTTGTTGTGTCCCACCATCGACAGGCCGCGCGCCAGCAGGTTTTTTCCTTTCGGGTTATCACTCCGTGTCTGCATTCGCTCCTCCCTATACTCCCCACCACACCAGCGCCTGGCTCGCCCATTGCGTCACGAACATCCAGTAGTTGCTGACCTTCAGTCCTGCCTTCAGATCCGGTTCCGCGCGGCGACTTCGATCAAAATTGTCCCGATCGATAAAAATCAGGTGATCCGGATCAATCTCCGCCGACTCGACTTTAGCCTTTTTCTCGTAGGTAAATTTCGTCCACCGATCCTTGCCATCCCAGTTTTCGCGCACTTTTGAACCGTCTGTGAAGCTGATTTCCACCACGACGGGCAGCATGAAATCGCCTTTGCGATGCAGCCAGACCGTGTCCTGATAAACCGTATTCGGGTCGTCCTTCTTCGTGGTCTTTTGATCTTCGTACCAATTCACGGGAAATGAATCGACGCGGCTCACTTCATAATCGAGCACCTGGGTTCCATCGATCGCCTGATCGAAATACTGCTTGAGATCACTTCGGCCCGATACTTCCTCGATCGTGTTCAGGAAATCGCCTTTGGTCGGATGAGTGAACCGATACTTCATGAAATATATGTGCATGGCGCGCTGCATGGTGTCTTCGCCGATCATGTGTTCGACCGTGAAGAGCACGCTGGCCGTCTTTCCGTAAGTTATGCCTCCATAGGAATTGAAGTCGTAATACTTGTAGGCAAACTCCGAAATGGGATCGTATGTTGGCGCGGCGATGTACTCAATCCGCTGCAGTTCGGGTTCGCCCATCATTACGCCTGCTTCATGCATGATGGAAGTATCTTGACCGAGAATCGAATCGAGGATCTTCAGTTCGGTGTAGCTGTTGATGCCCTCGTCCATCCACGCATCTTCAAATTCGTTGGTGGCAACCATGCCATACCAGTACTGATGTCCGAATTCGTGCTCGACCACGACTTCCGGTTCGAATAAACCCTTCGGCATCCACCAGGTCGTGTCTCCGGTGATAAACGTCGGATACTCCATGCCTCCTGCAGCCGAACCCGGCTCGGGATCCACCAGCGTGATCGTCTTATATGGATACGGCCCGTACCACTTCTCGAAGTGCTCCAGCGTTTCCCGCAGAATCTTCTCGTGACGATCCACCTGGCTCCAGTGCGCCGGCTGCATCATGATGTGCATATCCACCGGCCCCATCTGTCCCTGGTAGGTCGCGTCTTTCACCTTGAAGCGCGGGCTCGCCGTCCAGGCGAAATCATGAATGTCGTCTCCGTGATAGGTGTAGGTCGCGGTTCCATCTGGATTATTCGCGCTGCTCACCCGCACCCCGCTCGCACCCACAACTTCATTCTCTGGAACCGTGAGCTTTACGTCGTACACGCCAAAGTCGGCGAAAAATTCGGTGGTGGCGTGATACTGATGGCAATTCCACGCCCCATGCCACCAGACACCGACTTTCGGGAACCACTGGCCGCCCAGCACGAAGTCGCGTTTCCATCCCGAGCGAGCCTGCGTCTCCGGCATCTGATCGTGGAACACGATTTTGAACTGCACGTACGCATTGGGCGCAATCGGCTTCGGCAACTGCACATCCACAACCGTTTTGTCGTCTTTGTTGCCGTCGTCGGGCGCAATGTAGTGCACGGCGTTCGTCAAATCTCCCTGACCCACCACTTCAAAACTCTTAATCTCCTCCGACCCGTATTCCTTTGCATCCCACTTATCGTAAGTAGTATCACGATTGCCAATCAGCTTCGCTTCCCGCACCCAGGTCGCCTTGGGCTGAAACGCATTCTGATAAAGATGGAAGGGAAAATGGCCGAGCGCCTGGCCGGTCAGGTTGTGATAGGTAAGAACTTCCGTTGCGTCGATGGTGTGTTTGGTCGCGTCGTAGTGCGCATCGATTTCATAGTGGACCACGCGCTGCGACATCGGTGTCGGTGAGTTAATCGCCAGCGTCGTATCCGGAATCGACAACTCCCCTGCGTTCTTATCCTTCGCAACAGCGGTAGTTGCCCTGGGCAGAGCCGTCTTTGCGTCAGCGGTATTCGCTGGCCTTCGCTGAACGATCAGCGACAGAGCAATCACGCTGACCATCGGAAAAATCAGAATGAACAAGGCTCTTTTCATCTCAGACCTCTAATTGCCTATTAAAGGATGATACTCCGGGAGAAAGTTGGCGAGAACTAAATGACGAAGTTCTACCGAATCATCCAGAGCAATCTCGCGCAGATCTCCGCTGCGATGTGTGGTGCTGTTGATCGGTCTACTTTTTTAGCGCCACGGCCAGCCCGTCCCGTATCGGCAGGATCGTGGTATCAAACTCCGGCGACCCGTAGAGCTTGCGATTGAACTCGAGAATGGCTTTCGTTTTCGCGTCGGTCGCATTCTTCTCTGCAACCCGCCCGCTCCATAAAACATTGTCGGTGATGAACAACCCGCCTTTGCGCAGCCGTGGGCTGATCAGGCGCAACACGCGCGGATAGTCTTCTTTGTCGACATCGTTGAA
>Ga0335074_10005097_pt1 | contig 18166 bp, 8 predicted proteins | sample Lox_Sample_23_FD_206715 | JGI IMG/M metagenome (GOLD analysis project Ga0335074, IMG submission 206715) | Soil microbial communities from Loxahatchee National Wildlife Refuge, Florida, United States - Lox_Sample_2.3 | ecosystem: Environmental > Terrestrial > Soil > Wetlands | place: USA: Florida... | reverse complement strand
AGTGGAGCTGATGAACATCGTGATCAAGGACGTATACAAAGCGTTACAAGTGTCCTGGGACAAGTTGCTGGCGAAGTGCGACGAGCACGTCAACATCCTTGAGGAGAAGATCTACGAGAACCCTGCGGATGAGTCGCGCGCTCCCGAACTCTGGACCAACTCAGCGCTGTGGCTCAAGGTCGAGAAGCTCATCAGTCTGCAGATCAGTACGATAGGTGAAGTGCAGAACAATCTGACAGAGCTTGCCGACGATGTCGATCCTCATGAGGAGTGGCTGCATCACACACCTGATGAGTTTAGAAATGTCGAAACGATGGTGCAGGAGCAGCTCGTCAAGCCTACCGCAAATCTGAGCGACCTGGTGAGTAGCAGCTCCTTAATAAATTCAACGGCACGCTGACAATTCTGTAGATGTACAAGTCTGTCGGCATTCGAGACGCGCGACATTCCTTACAACTCGGTCTCTCCATGTGGCGACTATCTTGGATTACATTTATATTCCTCCCTCTAACTTTCATTGGCGGCTTCTTCGGCATGAACGTCGATGCCTTCCAACCCAGCGGCAGCGGCTACCCGTCCATCAAGTGGTACTTCGTCGCCGCGGTGCCGCTGATGTGTATCGTGGTGGTGCTGTACTTCATGTTCAAGCGGGCGGACCGCTTCGACGGGCGGCACGACCCGGTGCAGCGCGGCGCCTACGAGCACATCTTCCAAGACTTCGCAGCCGACTTCCCGGCGCTGTGGACGCGGGCGGGGCCGCGGGCAGACGTGCGCCCGCGCGGCCTTCGCGCCGCCGTCCAGTGGCTCCTCATCACCTACTGGTTCGATCCACGGCGCACGGTGGCCGCGCGGCCGCTCTCCGACATCGACGAGATGGGCCTGTGGGCGCGCGCCAAGCGGCGCGTCGCGCGGCGCTGGCTCGCGGCGCTGCAGTCCGCCTCCGCCGCCTCTGCCGCCGACCTCGCCGTGGCGGAGAGCGGCCGCGCCGACTTCGGCACCGTGCTGGGGCTGCTGAGCGCGGCGCCGGTGGCGCTGGCGGACGGGGCGCCGCCGGCGGCGGCCGCGCTGCGGAGACCCGCAGTTGGCCGCGCTGATGCCGCGCGGTCGCGGGCGCCGCGCCGCCGCTCGCACTCGTCTGGGTCGCGGCCCGCCAGCGGCGGCGTGGCGTCGCCGATGGTGGACGAGGAGCGCAGCAGCGACGATGATAGCGTTGACCGGGCGCGCAGAGCGAGGGCGCTGGGCGCGGAACTGGTCTCGCTGTCGCCGCTGGGTGCGCCGAGACCGGAGGATGGGCCGCCCGTTGGAGCTGCTGCCTCCGGTGTGGAGCAGCTGGAGAGGCCGGCGGGGCCGCCTACTTCGTCGGCGGCCTCTTCGAGGTCTGATGATGGCCATGTCATGCATTTGGGCGTTCCAATGAATGTGAGGAGAGGGGAGGAACACGCACCACCGTAACGTTATGGAATCGTATGATAGTCTGTTGGCATTCTCAAAGGGGTAAAGGCATCTCTTTGTACTAGACATAAGCATAGGCGTAAGTTTCAACGCTGTCCTGGCGATTGATGGCAGGAAGCGAATCTATTCTGCGAACCACTCTACGTTCTTGCGTGCTACGGTGTGACCTTGAACGACATCTTGATGCCCATGGCGGCCAACTCGACGTCCAAGTACTTCAGAACGGCAGGGATGGCAACTACCGTGACGTCCTCACCGCCCACGAACTTCTCTCCGTTCCCGTCCTCCCACACCTCGCTCCTGCTCTCGAAGCCCTCAGCCTTGGTTGCGCATCTCCTACACCGCACATTGTTGACAGCGCCAGCTTTGGCCTTGCCGAAGCCGCCGACGACAGGCGTGGTAGCGAGGAAGCCGCCGCAGTCGCGACATATCCACGCGCGGGTGTAGTCGCTGCAGTTGAGGAGGCGGTCCTGCAGGAGGAACGCAGTGCCATGAGCGAGCAGAGCGTCGCGCTCCATCTCGCCGACGCGGATGCCGCCGCCCTTCTTGCGGCCCTTGATGGGCTGGCCGGTGACGGGGTTGTTGTGGCCGGTGGTGCGCACCTGGTACTTGTCGTTGACCATGTGCCGCAGCCGCTGGTAGAACACCACCCCGATGTAGATGTCCGCCGCCAGCTCACCCCCAGTGATCCCGCTGTACATCGGCTCGTTGCCGTAGTAGTTGTACCCGGCCCGCATCAGCTGCTCGCCGAAGTAGTCCACTGCCGTGTCGCTCTCGTCGAACCGGAATGGTGTGCTGTCCTGCGCGATGCCGTGCAGTGCTCCGGCTTTGCCTGCTAGCGACTCCACGAACATGCCGATCGTCATACGCGATGGGAATGCGTGAGGGTTGATGATAATGTCTGGTTGCATACCTGACTCTGAGAATGGTAGGTCTATTGCTGGCCATTTCTGGCTGCATACACCTTTCTGCCCATGCCGTGACGAGAACTTGTCTCCGATGACAGGTGATCGGGGGATCCGATACTTAATGGAAATGGCCTGCAGTGGTGAGTTGCCATCTTCACTGCCGATCAGCCGAACCTCGTCAATGAAGGCATCCTCCTCGTCCTTGTAGCGGTGCAAGTCAGTTCGCCCGTCGCGATTGATGTAGCCACCTGTAAGCGTATCATGTGATACCGCGTGAGAGACTGCAATCACATCGCCTGCGCGTACCAACTGGCCGACCGCAGGCAGTCCATCGTCATCAACCTTCTCTTTCCACTCTGCGCGGGCAAGACCGCCAGGTGCGAAACCGAACAGCTTCGTGACGCGTTTCGTCGTTGCACGGCTCCGTGAAGACTCCGCAAGATCGATAACATGGGTTTTGTAAATTGTGCCGTATCCAAAACCTCGTTCGTGAGCCGACTTGTTGAGAATCATAGCGTCGTCCATGTCATAGGCGGTGTAAGAGATGACTGCCACTACAGCATTCATTCCGTTCGGGAAGTTATCCAACCCGTAGGCGTTGTAGAGCGGCGGTCGAACAACTGGAGTTTGGCCTGTTTGCAGACGGTAGGACTTATTGTCAGTTCGGCGCGCAATAGCGGTGCCTGGAGTACCCATTGACTGTTTACCCATTTGACACTGGTACATGTTTCGTGGTGACTGGTTGAAATCGGAAAAGGGAGTGAGATTTGCAAGGATGGATAGAATGTTGGTGGGATCGAATTCAACGTGCGTGTGCTGACCAGACTTAATCTCTTCCGGTACGCATGCGATATTCATGAAAGGCTGCTCAAAAGGACCTACATAGTCAAGTTTGTCCAAGGCCAGATATTTGACTGGTCGGTACATTCGAGCAGCGTGCGAGAACATGTATATTCCGGGATATTGACCGCCATTTGAGTTTGGAATATACCCTATTTCGAGCTCCTTTGGAATATCGTGCTCACCTTTACACTTCCAATATCGCAACGAGTCGTGAATTGTCAGCGCTTGTTTTGGTGAGCAGAATCCAAGTACTCGTCCATCTAGCTGTACCACCACGCCGTTTTCGAGATGAGCTGATGAGCGCTCTGTAACTCCAAATCGTGCGACGATTTCAGGGATCTTTGAGACATTCACACTGTGCGTTGCAACCTTGCACTGATGAGCAAGATGATTCAGCAGACCACAAGGAGCACCATCTGGAGTATGAACAGGACATAAGAACCCCCAGCTCTCCGGTAGAAGCTTTCTGACGGTGGTAGTCTTCAATTGAGCAAAGAAACTGCCTCTGTGGATCATCCGAAAGTGACTAATGAATCGGAAGAAGTTGATCTTCTCGGCAACGACTGTGTAGCCTGATGTTTGTTGCAGATCCAAACCTGTGCCGCTGACGAGATTGCCCGTGGCCAGGAAATACTCCAATAGACTACCGATATTCTCGTTGGTCTTTCGCAATATCTTCGAAACTAGATCCTTTTCGAACTGAGGTGCGGTGAAAGGTGACCAACTGGTGCTTCTACACCATTCGATGGCTTGTAACCGGATTGCTGAAAGCAAGTCTTCTAGCTTCTCTTTGAGAATCATGATGTATAGAAAGCCAGGTAGCAGAACTTCTTGATTTGAAACGGCATCTGGATTGTCAACTGTACACTCGCCCTCGGCAAGAGCGTAAAGCTTGCGAATCATGAACAAAAGCATTCGGAATTTGTCCATATCTTGAGCGGGCGTGACATCAACATTCCCCAAATGTGGCAGGACGATTTTGCGAAGGAATTCAGTCCCAACCTCATAATCGGACATGTCTTCGGGAACCACTAGTACTGGCCTGAACCTGGAGCCCAGATAACTTCTTGTTTTCTTCACGCCGCGCACGCCATAGCCTTTGTATGTACGAAGCATTGGCTCGACTCGATCCATGACGAACTGCTTGCGGTCAAGACCTTCAGGCTTTACATCTCCAACGATAGCTTCAAAAATTTCTCTATCGTTGGTTTCGACGAGTGCGTTCAGAATCATCATGACAGGAACGAGATACTCATTCTTCCGCCACGAGAATCGGAAGTTTACGTTGCCATCAGTGAGATAGTGTAGGGTGTTCGTCTGACTGGTCTGATCTGGGCGCACACTCCTCAGCTGTACACCGTACTTAGAGTAGGCTTTCCCTCTGTTTGCAAAAGCTTGTCTTTCGATGGCCATGGGATAGTTTCTCTTTGCCAGGGCGAGCATTCGGATCAGCTTCTCATTTCCATTGACGATGAAGTATCCTCCAAGCTCTTCACTCTCTTCATTTGCTGCGACAAGCTGCGCTGGTTTCATGCGTTCAAGGTGACATTTGTTAGTGCGGAGCATGATTGGCATGTTTCCAAGCTCGCGATCAAGCTCTTTCCAGTCTCCCTCGTTGACTCTTACTTCCAACCGTGCCGTCAGCCGTCCACGATATGTGGCATGCCTCTCACGGCATTCTGAGGGTAGGACCTCTCTGCGGACGAGGTTGAACTTATTGCTAGGTGGGATCTGAGGTTTCTGTAGGAATACATCCCGGATCCTTATCTGCAGTCTGTTTCTTTTTGTTGGTGCTTCTTCGACAGGTGCAAATGGATTGCCATCGAGGACTACTCTGGTTCCAATGTCGCGAAGAGCGTGAGAAAGGAGGCCGTTAGGTTCGAAGATAGCATTGAACGAGTGGACATGAGGTTCTATTGCTGCGGCGAGGAGAGGATAAGCTGTGCGGTCGGTAGGTGGATTAGCAAAGAGTTGTTGACGGCGGATGGTATCAAATTCCGTGCTCCATTCTTGATTCGTTTTGACTTTGTGAGGAGCCATTTTGGAAGAAGTGTCGTTGCAGCTTGCCGTCTTATATTAGTTGTGAAGGAAGACGATACGACAAGTAATAGACAATCCGTGAGTTGATCATTTGTGCTGAATCTTAGCAACTCGTACGAGACGTCTACAGTATGACAGAGTCTTGTCAAGCATTTGAAGAGTATATTTGTGCTTCCGTCTTCACTGGCAAGAAAGTGGGCAGAATTTCTTCGAAAAATTTCGTGCACGGGCCAATTAACTGGGGATAGCTGCAAGCAACTCGTTCTTACGCCGGGAGTCCGCTCATTAGTCCGTTCAGTATTCCGCCGAACACGTAGCCAAAGGCTTTTCTCAGCGTCCAGTCACCACTGCTTCCGTGCTCTAGTGCAATGCTGGTGGGAGGCGAGCTTCAGGTGAATGAAGTAGAAGCCGCAGAAGCTGGTCCCACAATTGCACATTCATCTAGCTAATGGCTGTTGACGTTTGAAAAAGCGTCTTGCAATGTCCCTACAGCTTAGAGGCGTGTGGATGGTTTTGTAGGGCGGGAGAGTAAGCTTAAGGTGGGCCTGGGCTTGGGTTCGGGCATGGACTGGGCCTGGGTGTGCGCCTTGTGATTGAAGAAGCTGTTGTACGGGAGCGGGTGGTCAGTAGGGCTCTATTGTGGAGCCGTGGTGGAAGCCGTGGGTTCTGCCATACCCTATCGATAATCGAGGGCGCAGGTGCGAACGTTCAAACTTCGTACCGCGAACCTCGCTTTTGCTCTCTACTCCCCCCGCTGGAGCCTCGCCTCGCCCTGCTCTCTCTCATCCAAGCCAAACGCCCAGCTCAGCACAGGCAGAAGAAAACAATCCGAATTCGTCAAGCTGACTTGACTCGTTGGCTATATCTTATTTATCATTATACCAAAATTTCTGTCCTGTAGCTGCACTACATTCTACTCTCTCTGACTCCTCACGCTCGTCCAACATCCCTCGATCCCATTTTTTCCATCTGGACCGACAACAATCCCATCCTAATTACCACCATCCACAGCCGGCTGCACTGTCGCTTCACCTCACCGCGCTCTCTGGAGCTTGCCCCTGCCCTTGAGCCCAAAACCTTACCCGCATTTTGCACCACCCGCAGACGCTCTGGAAGCCACAGCCACGACCCTATCAAGTCAATCTTCGCCCACCATCTTGCTTTTTGCCGCCGGGAGCATCCTTGTGCCGTCGCAAATTGTTTTCTTTGGCGGTACTGCTGCTTCATCAAATCTGCCTACACTCTTCAAACCTCGAGCCCAGAAAAGGGCCATCATATCCCGCCCATCTGCTTGCTTGCAACTACATCTCGTCGTCTTGAACCATGGCGGGCCTCTTCAAGCGCCTGTACGACTGGCTGCTACGTCTCTTTTGGTATGTCTCTGGCCCGTGTCCATCATTGCCGTGCAGCGGTCTTGGTTTTTTGGGAGTGCCTGTAGCGACGGCGGCTATTCGGTGCGGCCCGTCATCAAGCCCGCTAACATGACCGTACAGGGCGACCGAAATGGACATCACCATGATAGGGTATGTAAAGCTTCATTTCTTATAATATCACGGCTCTTTCAGCAGCATCAAATCATTGCTGTTGCCTTAGGCTGAATTATCCATCATCATTGTGCGCAGAGGAGCTCATCGCTAACCGAGTTCGGGTAGGTTGCAGAATGCTGGCAAGACTTCGTTACTGAGAGTTCTGGCGGTGAGTCTCAGCCCAGGCTGGACATGGCGGTATCGCAAACATGTCCGAACCCTTCGAACGTGATCGACTAACGAATGAACAGGGTGGTGAATTCACTATAGAGTAAGTCTTGAACATTTTCAAAATCGAGTCGTACCGATATCATGGTGGTGCCATGTTTCTTGTCGCGCATCACGCTTCCAGGTGCACATGGCTAACTGTGCCACCCTATTGCAGTTCGATACCGACCGTCGGCTTCAACATGAAGCGAGTACAGAAAGGCCATGTGACATTGAAATGGTATGTCTGATATCCCATGCTCCTTTTTGTGCAACATCGGCCCCGTGACCGGTAGCTCTCGGTTCGATGATCGATAGAGGTTGACTAGGTGTATAGTTGGGATCTAGGTGGACAACCAAGATTTAGGTCTATGTGGGAGCGTTATTGTCGAGGTGTCAATGCCATCGTGTAAGGTCATTGTTGAATAATAAAAGCTAACTGCTGACGATTCGGCCAAGATACATCGTCGATTCAGCCGACAAAGAGGCATTGCCAGTGGCGAGAGAAGAACTACAAATGTTACTTGAGAAGCCTGCACTGGAAGGTATTCCATTATTGGTTCTCGGAAACAAGTCAGATCTACCCGAGCATCTTTCGGTCGATGAGCTCATCGAGGCGTTGAACCTGAATGCGGTGTCACATCGCGAAGTCAGCTGTTATGGAATCAGTGCCAAAGAAGAGACAAATCTCAACGCTGTTCTCGAATGGCTGATTGCTCGAGCGAGCAAGTAAGCTGCAGATGATAAGAATGGCATTTCGATCGATGACTGCCAAGGTTCGCAGGACAAGGCGCAGTGGCTAAGACCACTTAGTTTTCAAGCGCATTATGATTCCTAATCTCAAGCAGCAAATGGTGGTTATTTTCATGACTTTACGAGAAAAGAAAGACTTTTCAGACGGCTAGCGATAGCCACCGGAGAGGTACATCTCCTCAAATGGGCGCGAGCCTCTTTTTTTTAACATTTACACTTCAGCTCTTACGATTGAACATATTTTCCACAAGGATATCAGGGTAGCTAGCTCGTAGTAAATCAAGAAGTTGTTTGGAAAAATGCAAAATATCTCTCGTGACATTTTGACTTTGTACATGGTACTTGGGATGGATTCGTAGGAATGAGGATGTCTTATGCAGACGCTGCTTCGTGAGGCACAGCAACTCGAATTTGACAGCACTTCGACGGGTTGTAGGTCATCCAGAGAGCTTGTAGCACGGTTGCAACAGGTAAAATAAAAACTTTGGAAGAAAGAGAAGTAGCAGCGTGGGCACAAGATATTTCATTGCTAGCAGACGCATGTTGAGCTGGCAGTTTCAGAACTAATCCGCTTTCGTCTCCAACACAGGGGATCGCCTGGAAAGCAACGACATGATTTAGTTGAGGAGGCAATTGCCCTGCATGTTGGTGGGAATCTGCCCTTTCGAGGCGAGCATGACCAGCTGTGAGTTATTTTCGCATAGAGGAGACAGCCTTAGGAGGGAGCAGCAAAACATTTGACATCCAAGATCGGACTTTGAGTTTCCGTTTGCGTTCCAGATTTGCGGCGACTCTGAAGCGAAGTGCCGGCTCAGCCACCCAACTACGCCACGCCAACCTTGCGGCCTTTAGGTCGGGAGACAGTGAGCGAGTGAGCCAGTAACCGAGTGAGCGACTTCGTACATACGGCGTAACTGCATGTGTTTCGGCAAGAGCCACTTCAAAAACTCGTACAGGGTGACGCAGCCTCCCAGCGTCCCCGCCCAGACTTATACATCAGTCCACGGCTTGAATATTACCTCGTCTCTTCTTCAACTCTCATCCTCTCACTCTTCTCCCTCTCTGAAGTCGAATTCTACCGTCTGCCTTAACGTCTGAGTCGCCTCCACCTATCCATCCACCTATCCAAAATGATTTTGCCACGACAGAACGACCCAAACGACCCAAACGATCAATACATGTAAGTCTCCACCTTCCCAATCATCGACACACTCGCCCATCGTAACGAATCCATGGGAAAACCACACGCTAACAAAGTCACGTCTAGCTGCGAAGATGGATTCGGTAACTATTACGGCAACTGCTACTCGGCATGGAACTCGTGGGTCCGGTGGGTGGTGTTTGGTGTCGTGATCGCCATATTCCTGCTCCTGTTCCTCACCTGCTCGTGTCTCTCGGCACGACGGCGACGAGCGGCGGGCCTGCGTCCCTACTACGGCACCGGCTGGACTCAGCGAGCCTACTACACAAACGGTCCCGGCTACTGGGGCCAGCCTGCTCCACCCTACGGCGTCCAAGATCCCAACGGTCCTCCTCCCTATCACCATCAGCAGTCCGGCATCGAACTTCAGCCGCCCGTGAACAGCTACCAACCCCAGCGCGAAGCTGATAATGTCTATGAGCCAGACATCTACGAGCCGCCAATGGGCCCACCGCCAAACAAGAAGACGCAGACCACATACATCAGATAGAGAACAGAGAGAGATCTGGTTGAGCAGGCCAATACACCAGTTGTTTATTCTTCACGAACACACGAGAATACGAGCGATGCGTGGAGGCAATTGCTACTATTCGATATTGTAATAAGCGTGGTGGTCAACCACGAGAGCAAATTTGGGACGGGTTTGGGATTATCAGCCTTCGAGGACAACTGTATTCATCCATTATAGCATGTAATCTTGACCTGCAGAAGCAAGTCTCTTCTGCGTTTGGCTCGGCGCCAAAAAAAAAAATTGCAATTCAAACGAACAATTGGGTCGTAGAAGGCCTGTTACACTTGTAGATTATTCCAAATATCATGTCATTGGGCAATCATTTATGCAGAATGTCATTTCCGAGCCACCTATCGTGACATATGTACGTCAATGCAATCCACATCGCAGGTATGCGTAATCCTCCGCGAAGCGCCAAAAGGAGTCCTCAACCGCACCGAGACAGCCAAAACACCACCCATGCGTATGCTCAATCCCTCTTTCACCCCAAAGTCTACGTCAGGAGCGCAGTGTGCACATCAAAGACCGCATTCCTCCACCCACCGCGCTCCCACTCGTCAACGCGCTCCGCCGCCCCGCGCGCCTCCTCGTCCCACACCTTGACGAGACTGCCCGGCGCATACACGCCCGCAAAGATACCTCTGCGCGGCGCGCTCACACCCACGCGCGTATACACATCGGGATCATCCGCAGGGACCATCCGCGCGGCGACAGCGCGCACAAACGTAGCGAGGTCCTGCGGATCGGCGACGCGCGTGGCGCGCAGGCGCTCGCGCGCAAAGACGAGCTCGCGGTCGGCGGCGCGGAGTGCATCCGCAATGGCGGCGGCAGCGCGGGCCTCAAGCGCCTTGCGCAGGAGCGGGCGGAGCAGCGGCGCGAGCAGCCAGGCCACCCAGCGGAGGGAGCTCCGCCGCAGGCTGTAGCGCAGGCGGTGGATGTGGACGCGCACGGCGCGGAGCGCCAGCAGCCGGTGCGGGTGGTGCGGCGGGCTCACGGCCACCTCTAGGTGCACGTCCAGGCCGCGCGCGTCCAGCGCGAAGGACGCGATTCCGCTGTCTACGAAGCGCAGGAGGCCAGAGTGCGCGCGCAGCCAGTACCCGATTTCGGAGCCGCGCACCGAGAGCCCGTCGAATTTGAGCGTGATCAGGCTGGTCAGCGTGGAGGTGGTGCGGAAGCGCGCTTTGCGGATCTCGACCGCGTTGTGCGTTTCGATTTTCACGCGGTAGGGGAAGAACGAGCTGTTGTTGACGGTGCGGCCCGGCTCGAGGATCAGGTTCTCCAGCAGCAGGTCGATATCTGGCGTTGATATCTCCAATCGTGGGATTGGAATGTATTGGATTGCTGCGATGAATAGAGGCACGAAGACGTTGATCGAATCTTGAATGAGCTCGGTGTTGTAATATTCACCCGCTGGTGACAAGATAGCTGCGATCTGCTTTGTGGTCTTGACAAGGCGTGCTATATCCTCATCGTGAAGAGTAGATTCCAGAGTTTTCTGAGCTTGCTCCAGAAATGCATCGACATCCTGACGGATTGGTGAGTCTGAACCAACTTCACGTGATTTACGTCGTAGCTCTTGGAACTTCTCGTCAGCCTGGTCGAGGAAGGATGGATCGGTTAGAAGCGATTGGAGAGAATTTCCCAAGTCGTTCATAAGGCTCTCGAATTGTGGGTCCGACTTGCTGTGCTTCATCACTTGATCGAACTTTTCCTCGAGACTGTCCCATTGCTTCGAATCTCCAAACGATCTGATCAAAGTATAGAAATTCTTCAATGCCCGGTCTGTTTCTGGATTCTCGTGAACATCATCCTGTGCAGTTTGAAGCGTCTCCTGTGCTGCCCTCGAGTAGGCCAAAGCATAGCGCTTGAGCAACAGAGACAGCGTCGACACGGAGTCGGAGTAATCTGGACGTTGCCTCAACTTGATGATTGCTTGTTTCAGTCGGTACAACAATGTTTCCTTCTCGTCACCCGATAATTTTTCGGCCAAGCTATCCTGCGCTGATTTCGCAACTTTCACGGCGCCACTTGTGACAATCTGAGATGCCTCGGCAACTTCATGACTGAGATCCTCGTTAGTTGGACGTGGTCCCTCGTCACCTCCTGGATGCTTCAACTTTTGTTGTTCATCTTTGGATGGTTCGAGTTTGGTTCCGACTTCTTCCGCAACCCCAGAAACAGTCACAGCTGTGTCCTTGAAGACCTCTCGCACAACAATATTCAAATCAGCCAGGAATAAACGAAAATCAGAGTTGGTCAGAAGCAGAGAACCAACCGTCTGTAGACTTCCGTACGCTAGACACGCGTTAGTTTTATTCTCTTTGGAATATATGGGTTGGAAGGGGATGGGTGGCTTGGATGTCGAAATACTACATTGAGTCAAGACCGACAGGAGACGATTATGACTGGCATATCTGAACACGCGACTTTGGAAAAGAAAATACAATTGCGGGGTACGATATGTGAAGGTGGCGTTCATACCTGCAGCCGTATCTGCTTTGGCCTTTGCTTTAGTAGCTCTCTGGCTAAGATGTTCGACATCGACGGAAATCCTCGATTTTGACAAAAACCAAATAAAATCTTGGATCTGATCTTCGCTGTTCTTATGCTGAAGCAGTTGTATAAACTGTTGCAACCATTGCTTGGTGTACTTGACCAACAAACGTCCGGAGTCGCTAAGTTCTGGATTATTTGGGTTCAATAAGTCCATAGCAAGGATGGTCCGAAGATTGATGATAAGCTGCTCATTAGAAGGCATGAAACCCTTGCTCAAGGCTCGTAGCATTTGGTAAGAGTGGAGCTTTTGATGCAGCTCTCTCTGTAAGACGGTCTCATCCTGGTATTGAGGCAGCAGAGGTTCACGTTCGTCAGCCGGCGCCTTTCGGAATCCAAAGCACAAAGACATGATTGAAGGAGAAGCAAGGAAGTGGATCTTGCTTCGGAAAGAATAGGAACATCGATTGATGAAGTTGGAGGCAGCACGCACATGAGCGGAGGGTGAAGTGGATGATGAAGCATTGTAGCAGTGTGATTGTGACGTAGGAGAGGAATTGGCGAATGGGAAATTGAGAAAAGTCGCTATTTTAGCCTGAGGCTAAAGGCAGAGCGAAGCAGCACGAAACAATAATGCCGCTAATTATCATTGACTGCCACCACCCGAAGAACCGCCATCCCGCCTCACTCAAACCATTGAATCCCAGGTGCGGAACGGCGGAAGCCGCTAGGCGAGTGGAGAGCTTTGCATCTAGCCTGCATATTTGCTCAGGTCGCCACGAGCTTCGAACCGACTGGTCCAGTCTCATCTGTTTCTTCATCCTTCCGGACTCTGACACATGCATAGCTTCGCTTGCTAAGAGACTGCGCATTTTACAATCTGCAACGCCATCGGATATATATATTCGGAATTCGGAGAGAAAAGAGATGTGGGATTGGATCATTGCATTTTCCGTCTATCTCAATGGAGGTTAAGGTATGTGGCTACGGTGCTAAATCTTGTCCTTCACACCGCAATTCATCACCGACTTTGTCAGATATTCCTCTTTTGAAGGGGTGGATACGAATGTCACTCGAGCTTACCACCACTCCGGTAAGGGCTTTTTGCATCATGGAAATAGGGATCAGGCGAGACTCGCGCGAGTGGAAATGACTCCAGCCTTGTCCAATGAACCGGAGGTTGTCTCACGGAAGGGATTCAGAATGGCGGGTCTTGGTGGCCCTTTGTTTAATGTGTGCCATGTGGAGGAAACAATCAGCCCAGTGCTAGTTGAGTTACGAGTATAACGCAAGCTCGAGCCTCCAGTACGGCGGTAAAGTTGTGGGGATCGTCCCGACACAACGCTAACCCGTTGGGAGACTTTTTTCAGATCGGCATTGCATGCGAGCCCACGATGTTGAGGCTTTATGGTCGCCTCAACGAGCAAATACAGGCCAAAGCATGGTTCTGTCCGGTCATTTTCACATAAGACGCACCGCAAGCTGTTCCATTATCCCTCGTAGATCCCACTTATCCGCTCGACCCCCGCGCTACGCTACCAGCTTTTGCTTCTGTCGTTACGCCCACGGACCCGTCACCACAGGCGTTTCGGCTCCCCATTGCTCTTTATCATCGGAGAGTTTCGGGTTGCTCGCCATACCTGGCCTGATTTTGAAACTAATCACGCATTTTTGTGCTGCCACGCCTTCACCTACTTAAGGTCTGGGCGAGGTTTACCGGGGGGTATATAGCAGCTTCAATGCAAACTCTCCCACGCAGACTCACTTTTCTCTCCACAAGCAAATCTATCAATCACATCTCCACTTTCTGTTTAACCCAATTGAACTGCAGGATACCATTATCTAAACCTTTCTCGATTTCTTGCAACAGCTACGCTACAATGCCTACCTTCGACCAGAACTCACCGCACGCAAATATCAAACAGTCACAGCATCCCGTCTCACCAAGGCAAATTACGACTACGTACTGTCTTCAAGCTCAATCTGACATGAACGGCTATTGACAATTTTTGCAGCTCCGGTGACTATGACACCGCGTATCCCGTCGAAATTCGAAAGTACTTACGGACCTACGGTCTCTCTCCTCCAAACGTTGATTCATACGAAGTCCAGGCGAAAAGATGTCTGAAGATCCTCGAGATGAAGCCTACTCCCCTTGAGAAGTTTCAATATCTATCCATACTACGACACTCGGATGTACACCTCTTCTATCGTCTTCTGGCAGAAAACATCAAGGATCTCACTCCTCTAATCTACACACCTACGGTCGGTGAAGCATGCCAAAAATGGCACGAGATCTATACACAACCTGAGGGAATGTACATTTCATACTCGGATCGTGGTAATCTTCATTCTATTCTCGCCAATTGGCCACATAATGTCGAGATTACCGTTGTGACTGACGGATCTCGTATTCTTGGTCTCGGTGATCTCGGAGTAGGTGGAATGGGTATTCCAATTGGCAAGCTCGCTTTGTACACTGCTTGCGCAGGTATAAGACCCGATGCAACATTGCCTCTTACCGTTGACTTGGGTACGAACAATCAGAAGCTGAGAGAAGACCCTCTGTACCAGGGCAGCAGAAGAGAAAAGATCACAGCGGATGAGGAGCGGGAGTTCTTAGATGAGCTCATGGCAGCTCTAACCGAACGTTGGCCGGGCATCGTTATCCAGTTCGAAGATTGGAAGAATCCTTTCCCATCACTGGAGCGGTACAAGGATACCTATACTATGTTCAACGATGATATCCAAGGCACCGGTGCCGTCATTCTTGGTGGTTTCATCAAGGCAGTCAAAGAATCCGGTATCCCGGTTAAGGATCACAAGGCAGTCTTCCTCGGTGCTGGTAGTGCTGGTGTCGGTGTTGCGAAACAACTTGTGGAGTTCTTCATGAATGAAGGTCTGACGGAGGACGAAGCTCGTAGAAAGTTCTGGCTCGTCGATTCCCGTGGCCTCGTTACCAACGATCGAGGAGACAAGCTTGCGGAGCACAAGATCTACTTCTCGCGCGATGACAACAATGGCAAGCAAGTGCAGAGCTTGAAGCGCCTCATCGAATGGGTTGAACCTACCATCCTTATGGGTTTGTCTACAATTGGAGGTGCCTTCACACCCGACATCCTTCAAACAATGGCCAAGATCAACAAGCACCCGGTCATTTTCCCTTTGTCAAATCCGTCGTCCAAGTCTGAGTGCACGTTTCAGGAAGCTGTTGATAACACTGAAGGTCGCTGCTTGTTTGCTAGTGGCAGCCCGTTCCCATCCTTGGTACACGATGGCAAGCTTTTGACACCGGGTCAAGGTACGTTTGAATTTGATTTCCACAAAGAATGAAACTAATCTACATTATAGGCAATAACATGTATGTTTTTCCGGGCATTGGACTTGGTGCTATTCTCTGCAAGTCCGTCAGCGTAACTCAAGACATGATCTACGCTTCTGGAGAAGGCCTCTCGCAATCGCTCAACAAGCAAGAAGAGGCTGATGGCTGGCTTTACCCTGACATTTGTCGCATCCGCGAAGTGAGCGTAGTAGTGACTCGCGCCGTCATCCGTGCCGCTCAGAAGAACGGTGTTGATCGCGAACTCAACCTTCGCTCCTTGACCGACGCACAACTCGACGAGTACATCAAGGACAGGATGTACGATCCTTTTCAAGAGAAAAACAAGCTACTTGATGAAATTCAGCAGTTGACGCATCATTTGAGCATAAATAACGGAATTGATAGCGGTTCCGCTGTCCATGCCGCCAAGGCGGCTGCTGGGGCACACCTTTGATTGTGGCTTCTTCTGATTTGATATTTCAGGAGTTCAGGTTCATTCTGGTAGCGGAATCCAAAATTGCGAGAGGTTGGGACGAATGGTGGTAGATAAAAGGGTGCGTGATTGTTCAGATACCTATTCTGGCTCTGCCCGCCAAAAGTGGCTTTGAGCAAATAACGATTGCTTTACGACATGTATCTTTCACTTCAAGATGTACAATGGAAGGTTTAAACAGAGTGAAAATTCCAGCGAAGCACATGGCCCACAAATGCAAGCCATAGCCTGACTGCATACTGAACTATGTCTACCCATTCGCTTCGACGCGCTCCGCACCCAACTGCTCTTTCAACGCCACTCAGAAACTTTGGAATCGTAAAACTTCCACCTAGGCTCAATCGAACATTAGTATTATTTCCTCGGTCCGAGCAAAGAAACGCCTCGTTTTTTGCCATTGGCACCATTGATTCCCAACCAAGCGGCTTACGGACGAGAAAATCCGATTTTTACGTTCAACTCAGACTTTGGTGGGGGTTACGCAGCTACGGCTAGTTCCAAGTGGTACTTGGCTGCAACCGCCGATTTGCTCAGCGACCTTGGAGCTTTGTAAGATTTACGCAGCAAACCAGCCAGGAACATTTATGTACGTGGAAAGACCCTTTGCCGCTACCTACCAGTTCGAGCTTTACATTTGAATATCTGCCTCTCAGTCGTCTTGTTGCCGATCGATCCCCTGCTTTCCGCAGTTGACTGACTTCCGAAGTACGCCGCAGAACTTGAGCTACGACGAGCAAAGTCGGGCTTTGGCCATAAGACTCTGCTTCAAAAGCACATATCAGACCTTTTAAACACTCGAATCTGGCCAATTGACCTCCTGATATCCCTTCCGAAAGCTTTATTGCGTAGATTCCTATACAATCGCCACGATGGTTCGGAAATCGCCTTCAAGAAAGGGTACGTCATTATCGTATGGAAATTAAGTGGCGGACCGTTATTTACAGGATGACAGGCTCCTTCGCGGATGTCCCAAAGGACTTGATGCAACAGATTGAACGTCTGGAAGAGCTGTTTACCTGTGATACGCAAATACTGAAGAAGATCTCGGATCACTTTGTGAGCGAGCTCAACAAAGGTCTCACGGAGAAGGGTGGGAGTATACCAATGAATCCTTCGTGGTGTATGAGCTTTCCGACTGGTTACGAGACTGGTACTTTCCTCGCTATCGATATGGGCGGCACCAATCTTCGTATTTGCGAGATCATCCTACCCGAAGAGAAAGGCGAGTTCGACATCATTCAGTCAAAATATCGTATGCCTCAAGAACTCAAGACTGGAACTGGTGAAGAGCTTTGGGGATACATTGCGGACTGCTTACAGCAATTCGTCGAATATCATCACGAAGGCGAGCATTTAGATCAGCTGCCACTTGGCTTCACGTTCTCGTATCCTGCAACTCAAGAATATATCGATCACGGAGTACTCCAACGCTGGACCAAAGGCTTCGACATTGCTGGCGTTGAAGGGCAGGATGTCGTGCCTCAGTTTGAGGAAGCACTACGCGAACGCAATCTTCCCATCAAGCTCACCGCACTGATCAATGACACCGTCGGTACTCTGATCGCATCGGCATATACAGACGACCAAATTAAAATTGGCTGTATCTTCGGCACCGGTTGCAATGCTGCTTATATGGACAAATGTGGTAACATTCCGAAACTCGCTCACAGAAATTTAGATCCGGAAATGCCAATGGCGATAAACTGTGAATGGGGTGCATTCGACAACGAGCACGTTATTCTACCTCGGACACCATACGACGTGATAATCGACAAGGAATCTCCGCGACCTGGTCAGCAAGCATTTGAGAAGATGGTTGCAGGTTTATATCTCGGTGAAATCTTCCGACTGGCGGTGTTGGATCTGCACGGCAACCCAGACTGCACGATATTCGAAGGCCAGGACGTCAGCAAGCTGGAGAAGGCGTACACACTCGACGCGTCATTCCTGTCGGCCATCGAAGAAGACCCATTCGAGAACCTGTCGGACACACAGCACCTGTTCCACAAGACGCTGGGCATCAACGCGACCAAGCCCGAGCTGGAGCTGTGCCGGCGGCTCGCCGAGCTCATCGGCACGCGCGCCGCACGCCTCTCGGCCTGCGGCGTCGCCGCAATCTGCAAGAAGATGGGCTGGTCGGCCTGCCACGTGGGCGCGGACGGCTCCGTCTTCAACAAGTACCCGCACTTCAAGGCGCGCGGCGCGCAGGCCCTGCGCGAGATCCTCGACTGGCCCAAGGAGGTGCGCAAGGATCCCGTCGTCATCAACGCTGCCGAGGACGGGTCCGGCGTGGGAGCCGCGCTCATCGCTGCGCTCACCATCAAGAGGGTGCAGGAGGGTAATTGGGCCGGTATCAAGGATCCTGAGGCCATGCTCGCGGCTTCCAAGGCCCAGCTGAAGTCACAAGGAGCGGTGTT
>Ga0335074_10005096_pt1 | contig 18166 bp, 14 predicted proteins | sample Lox_Sample_23_FD_206715 | JGI IMG/M metagenome (GOLD analysis project Ga0335074, IMG submission 206715) | Soil microbial communities from Loxahatchee National Wildlife Refuge, Florida, United States - Lox_Sample_2.3 | ecosystem: Environmental > Terrestrial > Soil > Wetlands | place: USA... | reverse complement strand
CTCCACTGGCGCCGCTTGGCCGCCGGGCCCGCCGAGGCCCGCTTCGCTGGTCCCCGCTTCAGCCGAGGGGGCCTGGCCAGCCGCGCTCGGCATCCCCTTGAAGTTGACCGAGGTCGTCTCCATGGCGACCGTCGAATCCTTGTAGAGGAACGCTCCCGGCTCGATGAGGATGGTCTCCCCCTCTGCCAGCGACCTTTGGAACACGTTCCCGTAGCCATGGAGCACGAGCAACCCTGGTGCCGCCTGCGCCATGAAGCGGTCCATGTACATGCCGCTCCCGCTCGCGAGCATGGCCCTGACGCCGGGCAACTTTTCAAAGGAGTAGCTGAGCGTGCCAGATGCCAGCACCATCGCGTGCTCGCGGACATCGACCTGGGCAGGGGGCTCGATGGGGAGCACGACGAGCTCACCTGCGGCATCGCGCGAGAACGCGATCTTGCCAGGGCCACGGGCGACGCTCAGCACGAACGGCACGCCCGCGAACAGCCGGCGGCTCCCGCCGGGGCTCGGCATGACCGACATCGGTACTGTTTCGTCCTTCCAGAGCATCGCATAGTGCTCGAAGAACACGTGGTCTTGGGCTGCCAAGAGGATCTCGACCACCGGGACAACGCCCGTGTCGAGCTGAAGTGTGCTCGCTGACCAGTGGAGCTCGGTGAGGTCCCTGAGCCTGGGCGCCTCCCGCCAGCCACTGTCGGTCACCACATCGCGAACATCGAGGGGTGCGCCGCAGTGATCACAGGTGCGGGCGGCAACCGGGCTCTGCTCGTGGCACCACCGGCACTGGATCCTCTGGTCGACATCGGTCATGGCGCCTTGACACCCCCCGTTTGTTGCCCGGCCGGAGACGAAGCGGACCTTATCACAGCGCCTCTTCGAAGGCACGGGGGCACGCGTGCCGGTAACCTCATGCGCGACTGCGCTACACGACGTGGGGATGCCAGTGGCATCGAGCATGAAGGCTTGGAGAACGCGATCGTGAGGAAGACGATTAGAAGGCTGGCCGACGGCCGGGAGATCATCTACTACGACGAGCTTGGGGAGCGGGAGCGCAACGCTGCCGACACGCGGCCGCTCGCACCTATGGCGGTCTCCTCCTCACTGCGCTACGACGACATTTTGGGGACGTGGGTCATGTACGCCTCCCACCGCCAGGACCGTACGTACCTGCCCTCAACGGAGGACTGCCCGCTCTGCCCATCGCGGCCGGGGCACCCGACGGAGGTCCCTGAGAGCAGCTACGAAGTCGCCGTTTTTGAGAACCGGTTCCCTGCCCTCGCGGCACCTCCCCACTCCTCCCGGGCTTGGGAGAAGGGCCCAAGGGGGCCCGGGAGCACGCCGCACGGGGCCGTGCCACCCGAAGACATCATGGCCGAACTGCCCTCGGCGGGGCGCTGCGAAGTTGTCTGCTACACGGACGACCACGACGCCTCGTTTGCCGATTTGAGCGCCCAACGAGTGGACCTGGTCGTCTCAGCGCTCGTTGACCGCACGCGCGACCTGAGCGCTACCCAGGGCGTGGAACAGGTCTTCTGCTTCGAGAACCGCGGGCGCGAGATCGGCGTCACCCAGCCGCACCCACACGGGCAGATCTACGCGTACCCGTTTGTCACACCAAGGACGGCCAAAATGCTCGCGTCTGCGGTCGCTTACCAGAGCAAGCAGGGCACCAACATATTTGACGACATCTTGCAGGCTGAGCGCCGAGAGCGTAAGCGAGTCGTGACAACCACGGCACACTGGACCGCTTTTGTGCCCCACGCCGCCCGCTGGCCCTACGAAGTCCATTGCTACCCAAATGAGCGGGCCCCTGACTTGGAGAGCCTCAGTAGAGGCGCGCGCACAGAGCTGCCCGAGCTCTTGCTCGATATTTTCGGCCGTTTTACAAGACTTTTTGATGCTCCTGCCCCTTATATTGCGGGATGGCACCAGGCGCCCCTCCGGCACGGCCGCGATGAACTGGCAGTACATCTTGAGATGTTCACGGTGCGGCGTACCTCAGACAAGCTCAAGTTCCTAGCTGGTTCGGAATCAGCGATGGACGCTTTCGCCAACGATGTCGTCCCCGAGGAAGCGGCCGAGCGCTTGCGCGCCGCGGGCAGCTGAGGACCCGCCCATCGCTGCGCGGCCACCTATTGAGCTGGCGCTTTGGCCGGGTTATTGCGGCGGCGTGCCCGGCGGTGCCGCAGGGTCGTTGGCCAGCCCGGCCTCGCCTGGAAAGCTGGTCGTGACCTCGCTCGCCCCGCTTCCCGGGCCACTCCCGTCCTCGCTCAGTTCGGGAGGCTTGACTACGGGAAGCCGCCCTACCCCGACAGAGAGCATCACCGAATTGGGCACCTTGAAAGACACGTCCTCTACCCGAAGAGTCACATAGGTCAGGCTCATCTCGGTCACGCAGCCCTCGAACACGCCTCCGAGCGAGCCTGCGCGGACCCTCACCTGGTCGCCAACTGCGAAGGGCCTCGCGACTACGAGGACGAGCCCGGCAAAGACGTTCCCCAAGCTCTGCTGGCCCGCGATGCCGAGCACCACGCCCACCAGGCCGGCGCCCACGAGGAGCTTCTCGGCTTGGACCTCGAGCACGGCAAGGAACGCAAAGAGCACCAAAAGGTAGCCAGCCCCACCCGAAACGACGCGCACGGCGCCCCCCGCCGCCGGTGACCCGCGGGTGGCGAGGTGGCTGAAGGCCCGGGAGAGGCGTGTCGCAGCCAGGACACCGGCTACGAGCACTACGGCCGCACTCGTCCAGGCAATCACCCGCGGGTCGATGGCTCGTCCAGTCACTTTGCCAAACGCACGGCCGACCGCGAGCGCCGCTATCGTAAGCGCGCCAAGAGAGCTCCCCACGACCAAGTTGCTGGTGCGACCTGCCTTGATGGCGCTTGTGGGGTTCTGGCCTGGCACACCTGCCTCCCTCAGGGCTCGGGAAGGCGACCCTAGCCGATTCTCCCCGCTCACGCCTTTGCTAGCCTCCGGCGACGTGGGATAGTGCCGGCATCTGCAGCCGCGCGCTGGGTCGGCGGGCTGGACCGCCGCCTCCAGGACCTCGGAGGAGCACCATCATGAAAACGTCCCCTGGCAAAGGCCTCACCAACCTTGCGGCAGCCGGGCTCGCCGGGCTGTTGATATTGGCGGGTGCCGCCACATCGCCAGCAAAGCCCTTAGCCGGCGCAGGCGGGAAAGGTACCCCCGCCGCCTTCACGAGGGCCACCGCCGCCAAAGCCGCTTCTACAAAAGCCATGGAGGCTCGTCTCACGCGCATCGTCGCATCCGCGGCCGCGTCCCCACGCAACTACATACAGGCCGAGATCCTGCCCGCCGCCACCTTTGCAGTGGGGGCATCCCTCACCGGCGGCCCCGACGGCAAGGACTACGGAGCCGCCCTCACCGCCAACGATATTTCCAACAGCTGGTCTACTTGCACGAGCTCGTGCACATTGGACTTTGCGTTCTTTGTTTTCAGCAGCCGCCAGGAAACGACGCCTGTCGAGTTCCGCGTCCTCTCGCCGTCCAACGCCACCATCTACAAGTACACATGGGACTCCAAACTGGACCAGACCAACTGGTACTCGGTATTTGCCAAGGCGGACTACACCGAAGCCGGCACTTACTTCGCTGAAGTCTATATAGGGAGCACGCTCGAGGGCTGGGTCCCGGTCGTCTTCGCTCAACCCTCGACGGGGAGCACCAAGGGCTGAGGGGCTCAACGGGCGCTGGCCCTCACCGGCGCCCGAGGCTCACCGTCTTCGTCCACGAGCGCAAGCTCCAAGTGCAATTGGAGCGTGTTCGAGTCAAAGTCGAACAGCTCGGCATAGCGCCCCCAGTCGATCGCGATGTCCAACTGCGTCTGCGCTTCCTCTTCTGTGAAACCCCGCCTCAGCAGGTCGAGGAAGAACCTCTCCGAGAGCGACCCGTCCGGGCAGTGCTCGAGAGCGTTGACGATCGAGCGGACGAGGGGGGCGCTGTCGAGAGCCTGGCGCGCAAAGATCCGCTTGGAAGTGTCGATATCGGCTTCGTAGAAAGCCTTTCCCTCGGGCGTGAGCTCGATATCGGCGTTGTTCACTGTGACAAAACGGAGCATTTGGGCCGCGTCGACGAGAGGCAGCAAGTCGTCGACTTCGAAAATGAGGATGTTCGCGAGGTTGGGTAGGTCCTCCCGTCCGCCGCGAGCAGCGAGGATTTCGACCAGGCCTGACAAACCCCCGACCGTTGCCTGCGGGAGCGGGTACGCGATCGGCGAACCTGCGGGGCCCGCCTTCGGACCATCGGCGCCCTCACCCTCGCCGCCCTCTGCCCAGACGTGCGCCGGCGCCCTTTGGTCCGGCGTCGTCATCAAGCCGTAAATTTCGTCCACAAGGTCCTGGAAACCTTGGCTGGTGCGGTCTCGGGGCTGGGGGAAGGGGACCTCGACCTCGCGCCGTATGCGGCCGGGGTTGGTGCCGAGGACGAATATGCGGTCCGCCAAGATGACCGCCTCTTCGATGTTGTGCGTCACGATCAACATGGACCGGGTTGGGAAATCGCTCTCCGCCCACAACTTCAGGAGCTCGGTACGAAGGTTTTGCGCGGTGAGGACATCGAGCGCCGAAAAAGGCTCGTCCATCAGGAGAGCGTCCGGCTGCACCACCAGTGCACGGGCGAAGCCCACGCGCTGGCGCATGCCGCCAGAGAGCTCCTTTGGGTAGGCGGACTCGAAGCCGTCCAGGCCGATGCGGTCGATGGCTTGCACTGCCCGCTCGCGCCGCTCCGCTCGCGGGAAGCCCCGCGCCTCGAGGCCGAGCTCGACGTTTTGGAGCACTGTCAACCACGGGAGGAGCGCAAAGCTCTGGAACACCATCGCCACCCCGGGGTTGGCGCCGTTGAGCGTGGCGCCGCGGTAGCGGACGACACCGCTCGTAGGAGCGATGAGCCCGGCGATGCAGCGCAAGAGCGTGCTCTTGCCCGATCCGGAGCGGCCCAAAAGGGCGATGATCTCCCCTTCGGAGAGCTCGAAGGAGATGCCATCGAGGACGGGCAGCGGCCGTCCGTCGGGCGAGGTGTAGGACTTTGTGACCTCGCTCACCTCGATGATGACCTGCCTGCGGTCCACTTTCCTGGCTCCCGTCGATGTCTTTTGCTGTGAGGTCATAGCGTAAAACGAGCCTCGGCGAGGCGGTAGAGGCGGCGCCAGAAGACGCGGTTCACCACGACGACATAGAAGCTCATGACGACGACCCCCGTCAATACTTTCGCAAACGCGTTATGGGCGGGGGAGTTCGCTGCGTTCGTGATAAATGCCCCGAGGCCCTTCGCGACCAAGTGATGGTTCCTCCAGGTCGCCACTTCTGCCACGATGGAAGCGTTCCATGCTCCCCCGGCAGCCGTGACACCTCCCGTCACGTAGGCCGGGAACACCGCCGGCAGGATCACACGGCGCCAGCGCTGGGCACGGGTGAGGCGCATGCTGAGGGACATTTCGCGCAGGTCGTTGGGTACCGCCATGCCACCGGCTATCGCGTTGAAGAGGATGTACCACTGAGCGCCAAGCGCCATCAAGACGACCCCCCCGATGTTGAGGGACAAACCGATGGCGAGGAAGGCGATAACGGCGAAAGGGAAGAGCAAGTTGGAAGGGAAGCTAGCCAGCACCTGGACTACTGGCTGCGCGTAACGTGAAAGGTGAGGGCTCATCCCGATCTTGACCCCTATCGGTACCCAGATGAGCGTGGACAGGAGCACAACCACAGCGACGCGCGCAAAAGTTATCCCGCCAAGGCCGAACGCGTAGGCGAAGGTGCCCCATCCTACGCGCCTAACGAGGAAGGACATGCCGGCCCACGCTCCCCAGCCACAAACCCCAACAACAATGGCCCAAAAAACGGCGTCGCCCGCTCTGCGCTTTCGTTCGTCCTCGGCCAAAGGGTATTCAGCCAGGCCGAAGGGGCGGGCGGCGTTGCCCAGCGCTTCACCGAGCGGCGCGAGGCGCCGCCCGAGGGTCTTCGGCAGGCGCGACTGGCGCAACAAGTCCAGCACATAGCTGCGAGGCTTGCCGCCCGCTTCAGACTCCTCCATCCGGAACTTTTCCGCCCACGCCACGAGCGGTCTGAAGAAAAGTACATTGACTCCTATCACGAGCACGACCATGGCGGCAATAGCAATCCCCACCTTGCCAATGGAGCCTTGCTGTTCCGCGACCCCAATGTAACTGCCGATCCCAGGCAGGTACGTGGTCGCCTTGCCGTTGATCGATATCGCTTCCGATGCCGTCAGGAAGAACCAGCCGCCCCCCATGCTCATCATCGCGTTCCACACGAGGCCGATCATCGACCCGGGCACGTCCAACTTCCAAAAACGCTGCCACTTCGTCAGCCGGTACATGCGGGACGCCTCGTCGAGGTCGCGGGGTTGCGAGACGAGCGAATGATAGAAGCTGAAGGTCATGTTCCAAGCTTGGGACGTGAACACGGCAAAGACCGAGGCCGCCTCGAGGCCGAGGAGCGACCCTTTGAACGCGTTCACAAAAAAGGTCACCGTAAAGGTCAAAAAGCCGAGGATCGGTACCGACTGGAGGATGTCGAGCAACGGGACGAGCACCTTTTCGGCTCTGCGCAGCCTCGCGGCAGCCGTCCCGTACAGGAAAGTGAAGACTGTCGAGGCGCCGAGCGCGATGAACATCCGCAGCAGCGAGCGCGCGGCGTAGTACGGGATGTGCGAGATGCCGGTCGGCAGGGGCAGCGAAGCTACGCTTGGGGTAAACCTGACTGTCATCGACCGCCCGAGCCGGAGCACGCCGTAGAGCAGCGCGATCACGCCAAGCCCGACGACGATGTCGGCAGGGCTCAACTGAGGCCTGCGAAGGCTGATCCGGCCGGGGAAGATCCGCTGGGTGGCCACCGATGCGAGGCTACAATCCCGTGCTGTGGCGTTCCAGGGTTGGCCGGCCGAGGCCATCGAGTTTTTCGAGGATCTCGAAGAGGACAACTCGAAATCGTTTTGGCAGGCTCATCTTCACATTTACGAGTCGAGGGTGAAAGAGCCCATGCTCGAGCTCATGGACGAGCTCGAGCCCGAGTTCGGGCCGGGCAGGATCTTCCGCCCTTATCGCGACGTGCGCTTCAGCAAGGACAAGACGCCTTACAAGACCAACATCGCGGCCGCAATAGGCCCATACGGTTATGTGAGCCTTGCGGCCGAAGGCCTCGGGGTGGGCGCCGGCATGCACGTGATGGCCCCTGACCAGCTTGAGCGCTACCGGCAAGCTGTCGACCAGGCGCGCACCGGCGAGACGCTTGAGTCTATCGTTTCGGCGGTCCGCTCTGCCGGCTTCGAGTGCGGCGCACGCGATCCGCTCAAGACAGCGCCCCGGGGGTACCCCAAAGAACACCCTCGCATCGAGCTCCTGAAGGGTAAAGGCCTCGTGGTCTGGCAATCGTGGCCGCCGGGCAAGTGGCTCGCGTCCGCCAAGGCAAAGGACCGCGTGGTACAGGTCCTCCGTGCCGCGGCGCCTCTCAGCCAGTGGCTGGACGACCATGTCGGCGAGAGCTAGGTAAAGCCTGAGGCGCGGCGCCTACCGTTCACGCCTGGCCCCCGCCGAGGGCGCCGCCAGGAAGCAAGCCGGGCCAGCGAACCCCTTAGCCGCGAACTGCTCCGTCACTTCGGCCTCGAATGCTCCCGCCAGCTCGCTCGCGATGAGCGCTATCGCCGAACCCCCGAACCCAGCCCCGGTGAGCCGGGCGCCGAGCGCTCCCGACGCCATCGCCACTTCGACAACGGTGTCGAGCTCCGGAGAGGAGATTTCGAAGTCGTCTCGCGCCGAACGGTGGCCCGCCAACAACAGTTGCCCGAGCCCGCTCAAGTCGCCCGCGTCTAAGTGCTCTACCACGGCGAGCACCCGGGCTTCCTCGGTGAGCACGTGCCTGGCACGCCGGACGAGGACTTCGCTCCCCCGCTCGGAGAGCCGGGCCAAGGCCTCCTCGCTTTTGTCAAGCGGTACATCGCGTAAAGCCCTCACCCCGAGAGCGCGAGCCGCGTCTTCACAAGACTTTCGCCTTTCGCCATAAGCAGACTCGGCCAGCCCGTGCTTAACCCTTGTGTCTACCACGACGAGGCTGAGCCCGGCGGCCTCCGGGTCGAAGGGGACTTGGCGCGCTTGGAGCGCCCGCGTGTCCAACAACAAGGCGTTCCCAGCGGTGCAGCACATCGAGGCTGCCTGGTCCATTATCCCTGAGGGCACGCCGACAAATTGGTTCTCTGCCCTCTGTGCAATGAGCGCAACGGCCATCGGGGGGAGGTCGATGCCCGACAGTGCGCAAAGCGCCAATGCCACGCTGCATTCGAGGGCCGCCGACGACGAGAGCCCGGCGCCTACGGGCACGTCACTTTCTATGAGGAGATCCGCGCCTTTTACACCGTAACCGTAGAGCTCAATAGCGCGGGCGACGGCCAGGGGGTAAGCGCTCCAGCCGACAGGCATCTCGGGGTTGTCGAGGTCCATGTCCAGGCGCCCCCCGTCGCGGTCCTGGAGCGAGCGCACCGAGAGGCACCGGTCTTCGCGGCCCCCCGCAAGCACTCTCGTAGCTTGCGGCGTGGCAAAAGGCAGCACGAAACCCTCGTTTAGGTCCGTGTACTCGCCAATCAAGTTGACACGGCCCGGCGCCGCCCAGAGCCCCTCGGGTGCGCGGCCAAAGGTGGCTGCAAAATGTTGCTCGAGTTGCCGCTCCGGGTTCACCTGACTTGTATACACCGTTTTCGCGCGAGACCGCGACCGGCGGCGCGGCGACAGCTCAACTGATCCTTACCAAACAGGCCGAGGGAGCGCGCTCCAGGTGTACGAGGAGCTCCCCGGTCGCGCTTTGCCAGGAGACATCAGCCCCCCCGGTTGGGAAAAGCGTACGAGCCTCACTAGCAGCGCTTTGTTTCCCGATCTGCAAGGCGATTTGCGCCGTAGCGACCTTGTCTTGGCCGCTCGTAGCCAGGTCGCGGCGCCAGAGCGTGAGATAAGTGGCTCGAGGGCTCCGCATCCCAAGAGCCACCCACGGATCTGTCCACTTCGGGAGGCCGAGGGGCCAGAAGGGGAGGGCGACAGGCAAGTCTGCCCGTATCGCTTTGTACACTCCGATTGCCTCCTTCACGAGGCCGAGCTGGTGCTCTGTCATCCCGTCGAGGAAGCCGGAGAGGTGCACCCGGCCGAGGATCGCGCTGCAGAGCGTGAAGGCGATCCGGTCGTCATCCCATTCGGGTTGGGGGTATGCCCACACGGCGCCTTGTTCGGGTGCCGTTGCGGCGGGTGCGGCCGCCGCTATTGGCGGGTAACGGAGCAAGTCCTGCTGGTCGCTGGTGGAAAGGAGCTGGCACCTGCTGAGCAGGGCATAGTCCGTCCGCATTCCCCCCGACGAGCAGTTTTCGATCGTGAGCTCCGAATGGCGGTCCAGGAGGTCGTCAACCCATTGCAAAACGGCGCGGTTGTGGGCGAGCAAACCGACCCCCGGAGCCTCCCCGTCTACCTCCGGCCCCGGAGAAATGTTGATGTTGTAGTCCATTTTTATGTAACCGACCCCAAGCTCGCCGACGAGATAATCAACGGCCTTGTCCAAGTGCGCCCGGGCCGCTGGGTGGCGGAGGTCGAGCTGGTACCTGCCCTGCTCCACCACTCTCTGGCCTTTGCGCAGGAAGAAGGCGCCATCAGGCAGCTGGCTTGCCACGGGGCTGCGCACTCCGACTACTTCGGGCTCGACCCACAAACCGGGGACCATCCCGAGAGCCCTGATGCGGTCGAGGACTTCTCCGATCCCATTGGTGAACCGGCTTTTTGACGGGGCCCATGCCCCCACGGTGTCCCACCAACCTTCGCCGATCTCGGCGTACCAGCCCGAATCAATACAGAAGCACTCCGCTCCCGCCCGGGCCGCCGCACCGATGAGCGGGAGGAGCCGTTCGGTTGTCGGGTTGCCCATCAAAGTGTTCATGTAATCGTTGAAGATCACAGGTAGCCGCCGGTGGTCTTCGTGCGGCCTCCTGATCGCTCTCCTGTACCTCGTCAGCCCCGCGATGGCTCCTTCGAACCCCTCACCGCTCACTGCGACCCCGGCCGGGACGCTCTCAAAGGTCTCGCCCGGCAACAGGGTCAGCCGCCAATGGTGCTCAGTGTCCGTGGGACCTAGTACCGCGAGGTACGAACCGCGACTATCTCTGTGCTCGCCCACCTGCCAGTGCCAACCGCCGTTGTGGTCAACCTGCCAGGCTATGCAGTAACCGCTCCGACGGTTGACAACAGCACCCATCGGTAGGTGGTTGCCCGACGACCAGGTCCCGGTGCTCGTCACGGCGAAGCGACCTCTCGAATTGTGCTCGTGCGCCCTGCCGTTTAGGTCCGGCAATGCGTCTCGGAGCGAGCGCGATTGCCACCGTCCCTCGGCAAGCCAGTCATTTTCCGCCCACATGACGTCGGTGTCTTCGAGGGAGCCGCCTGGGCCGGTCAACCCGCCGCCGAGGAAAGAGGTGACCGACTCGAGAGTGACCGGCGCGTTGCCCCTGTTAGCGACGAGCGCCCGGCTTCGCAGCGCCCCGGCGCCTCGGAGGATCTCGTAAACGACTGTCGCTGCGAGCCCCGAGCCGGGATCTTCGAGCCCCACTTGGAGGCGGTGCCATGGCCCGACGTCTTCCTCGTCGTGGTGGGTGTACAGCATCCGGCTCCCGACGACGGACTCGGAGTACCGCCTCCCGGCCCAGCACTTACCGCTCCCGGCCACGACCACGTCGAGAAGGGGGAGGCCGAGATAAGGGGCCTGGTCAGGGCTATCCCCGCCACGCTCCTCGGTGCCCGGCGCGAGGCCCACGAGCTTCTTCGGCAAGAGGCGCACGAGGCGCGGTACGCCCCCGGCGTCAAGCTCTACTCCCAATTCGAGGGCATCGTCAGACCACTTCAGCTCGGTCCCGGCCGAGGTCCCTTCGGCAACCATCTCGCTCCTCCTCGCGACGTCCCACAAATCTTGTCCGAGATGACTTGACACCATGTATGTGACCGGTCACAATAGGCCAACTGTGACCGGTCACACAATGCCAGCGCCTGCAGCATTGAAGGAAAACAGTGACCGGTCGCCCTCCGTGAGCATACGGGACGTCGCCCGCGAGGCCGGCGTCTCTTACCAAACGGTGTCCCGGGTCATAAACCAAAGCCCGAGCGTGAAAAGCTCCACCCGGGAGACCGTCCTCGACGCGATCGCCCGGCTCGGCTTCAGGCCCAACAGGGCCGCCCGCGCCCTTGCCGGGGGGCCTGTGCAGTCGGTCACGGTGCTCGCCTCCAACACCAGCCTGTACGGGTTCGCGGCAGCGCTGGAAGGCATCGAGGAGGCGACGCGCGAGGTCGGGTTCGGCATGGCTGTCCGGGTCGTGGAGTCGATCGGCCCCGACGACGTCCGCGACGCCGTCGAGCACGCGCTCGAGCCCGCCGGAGCAGTGATCGTGATCGCGTTCGACCGCCCTGGTGTTGCCGCCCTCGAGTGCGTGCCCTTTGACGTGCCGGCCGCCGCCATGATCCCGGCCCCGACCGAGAAGGAGGTGCCACGCAGGCCCTCGGTATGGATAGACGAGTACGCGGCAGCGATGGACGCAACCCGCTACCTGCTTGGGCTCGGCCACGAGACCGTCCATCACCTCTCGATCCCGACCTGGACCGGGACAACGCGGCGGATGTCGGGTTGGCTCGCCGCCCTCAAAGAGGCACGGGTCCCCCCGCCGAAGCCGATGCACGGGGGCTGGAGCGCTGAGTGGGGTTACGAGGCAGGAGAGAAGTTAGCCCGCGACCTAAAGGTGACCGCCGTGCTGTGCGGGAACGACGACATCGCACTGGGGGCGATGAGGGCCATGCACGAAGCAGGCCGTGCGGTGCCGGCCGACGTCAGCATCGTCGGCTTCGACGACGTGCCCTTCGCCCGCTTTTACACACCAGCTCTCACGACGGTGCGCCAGGACTTCAAGGCACTGGGGAGAGCTTGTTTTGCAACGCTCATGTCCTTTGTCGACCCCGCCCGTGCGGCTCGGGGGCTCGAGCTGCCAGAGGCGCGCCTAGTGGTCCGAGAGAGCGCCGGCCCCCCTCCCGGCGCTCCCCGGGGGAGCAGCCAACGCCGGGGAGCACCCTCCCTGGCTGGCAAACGAAAGAGGGCGACGGCGCAGCGGCCCTGAACCCGAAAATCTGCAGGCGCAGGAAAATAAACCACAAGGGGGAAAATTGCCCCTGACGAAAATGGCAAGGAGCAAAAAATATGAACAATAGAGGAGGAACAGCGACCAACGCCCTGGAGCCGCCGGGGGAGATCCGCCCCCGTCGCCGCCGGGTCGGGAAGGTCACGACGGCGATCGCGACGGCCGCCGTTATCAGTGGCACCAGCCTCGGGACATCGGGCGTCGCAAGCGCCTCGACCGTCCACCTCACGTGGTGGACGATGTGGTCAGGTGCGACGCTCCAATTGCTCAACCAAATGACGGCCCAGTTCAACAAGACCCATCCCGGGATCGTGGTGACAGAGACCAACATCCCGAGCGACGCCACAACGAGCACGGCCAAGCTCTTGTCGGCGATCGCGGCAGGCGACCCGCCTGACATCTTCACCGAGTGGTGGCCGGAGATCGGTTCGTTCGCCGCGGACGGTGACCTCATATCGATGAACCAGTTCCTCACGGGCGCGTACGCAGGCTTCGAGAAATGGGAGTACCCGGTCGCCGTGCAGGGCGGCTCCTACAAGGGCAACCTCTACGCCGTCCCAATGGGGTTGAACTCCTGGGCTCTGTACTACAACAAAGGCTACCTAGCCAAGTACGGGATTACCTCTCCGCCCAAGACACTGGCCCAGCTCGACGCCGACCAGGCCAAGATGTGGGTTATCCAGAACGGCAAGGTAGTGCAGCTGGGCTTCTACCCGGACCTGAACGGCAACGGCTTCCAGTTCTACACGACCTTCTTCAACGCCACCAACTGCTTCAACTCCGCCGGCAAGTACGACTTCGAGAACTGCGCGGGCGCGAAGGCCGAGATGAACTGGATAGCGAGCTTCGATAAGTACCCCTACACGCAGGTGATGGCCCTGCAGACGGCCCTGGGCTTTGTCGCGGGTGGTCAGACAGACGTCTGGGTCAACGGTAAGGCCGGCTTCGTGCTCAGCGGCCCCTGGGAGGGTACGCAGAACGTCCCCACGTCCAACCCTTCTCTCGTAGGCGACTTCGGAGTCGAGGCTTTCCCCGGCACGGTCCCCATCCCGAGCACCCTCGGGCAGGGCAACTTCAACATCATCCCCAAGGGCTCGGCCCACCCGCAGCAAGCCTTCGAGTTCATCTCCTGGCTCGCCGGTTACCAGAACGAAGCCTTCATGGGCAAGATCGACCCTCTGGGTGGGTGGGTGCCTGGCGGCCCCTCGGTCACCAAACAGCCCGCATACCAAGCGTGGCTGAAGACAAACCCGTGGCTCTCCGGGTTCCTGCCCGAGATGACGAGCCCCTACACTCAGGCGCCAGCGCTGACACCGACCCAGGCGGAGCTGTTCACCGCCGAAAATACGGCCACCAACGATGTGCTGCAGAAGATCATGACACCGGCACAAGCGCTCAAGTACATCGACCAGCAGGCAAACGCCTCGAGCTAACAGCAACTTCCGCCGCACGTAGGGGACAGCTAAGCTCAGCTGTCCCCTATTGTGCTGTGCTTACGCACCCTGGAGGAGCACCGCGCCATGGCGGTAGCAACAACCTCGCTCTCGCCGACCCACCGAGCAAGGAGCTCACAGCATTTGTCACGGTCGGTCGAAAGGCGCCGGACGAGGGCGGGCCTCCTCTTCGTCAGCCCCTGGGTGATAGGGTTCCTCGCCTTTTTTGCCTATCCTTTTTTCGCCACGATCTACTACAGCTTCACTAATTTCAATGGCGTAGGAGCGGCACACCTAGCCGGGTTCACAAATTATGTGAACCTGTTCCACGACCCACTGTTCAGGACATCGCTGTTCAACACGTTTTACTACACCGCGATCGAGCTACCATTGTCGACCGTAGCCGCTCTCGGGCTCGCGCTCCTGCTCAACATGAACGTACGGGGGAGGGCTATTTACCGGACGATTTTTTATATCCCTTCGATCGTACCGCTCGTGGCGTCCTGCATGATCTTCGTCTGGATATTCAACCCGGAGTTCGGGATCGTGAACGACCTCCTTACCGATGCCCACCTCCCTGGCCCGGGCTGGTTCTTTTCCATCGCTTGGTCTAAACCGTCTTTCATACTCCTCGGGCTTTGGGGCCTCGGCCAACCGATGGTGATCTACCTCGCGGGCCTTCAGGGAGTGCCGAGGGAGATGTACGAGGTAGGCGCGCTCGATGGGGCAGGGCCTTGGCAGCGGCTGCGCTTCATCACCATCCCAATGATCAGCCCTGTCATCCTCTTCAACGTGATCCTGCAACTCGTGAACTGCATTGCCTACTTCACGCAGGCACAGGTGATCGAAGGTGCTGACATTGGCGGGCCGGGGACATCGACATGGTTTTATGTGCAGTACCTGTACGAACAAGCCTTTGACTTCCTCAAGTTCGGTTACTCCTCGGCTATGGCTTTCTTCCTGTTCGTGATCAGTGCAGTCATCATGGTCGTGCTCTTCAAGTCGTCTTCCAAATGGGTTTACTATGCGAGCGAGCAGCCCTAGGCCATCCCCCCGCAAGGTGGCGGGGAACTTGTCGAAGCACGTCGTCTTGATCTTTGTCAGCGTGCTGCTCGGCTTCCCACTGTTTTGGATGGTCCTCAGCTCGCTCAAGACCAACCCCCAGGCTCTCCACATACCCGTCGTGTGGTGGCCACACCCTTTCCAGTGGCGCAACTATCCCGACGTCCTCTCGGCGGTCCCGTTTTACCGCTTCATCCTCAATACCCTTTTGTACGCCGCTGTCACCATAGTTGGCGTGTGCGTCTCAAGCAGCCTTGTGGCCTACGGGTTTTCACGGGTACGGTGGAGAGGCCGGGACGTTTTGTTCCAGGTGATGGTGGCGACACTGCTGATCCCGTTTTTCGCCACCCTGATCCCGCTGTTCGTCATGTACAAGCGGTTCCACATGGTGGGCTGGTACTGGCCGTTGATGGTGCCTACTTTCTTGGGTAGCTCGGTCTTTTCCACGTTCTTGTTGCGCCAGTTCTTCATGACGATCCCTGAGGCGCTGTCCGACGCGGCTCGAGTCGATGGGGCCAACGAGTTTTACATCTACAGCCGCATCATCTTACCGATGGCCAAGCCCGCGATGGCAACGGTCATACTTTTTCAGTTCATCTACTGCTGGAACGACTACCTCGGGCCGCTGATATACATCGACAACCAGGTCTGGTACCCGCTCTCGCTCGGCCTGAACCTCATCTTGGGGACCTACACGACCAACTGGCCCTGGGTTATGGCCGCGGCGACGGTGGCCACCGCGCCCATTGTCATCTTGTTCTTCCTCACGCAACGCGCCTTCATCGGGGGCATCGCCATCCAGGGCACTGGGGTCAAGGGGTGAGCACTTCCAGCCACAACCCGCCCGCCGTGGCACTTGGCGTGCGCCGGACCGGGAGAGGGAGTTTGACGGGCACCCAGAGCGCTCATTCGCGGCAGGCCGCACAACCTCTCGGTGACCTGGCGCGTGCGAGAATTGTCGCGGCGCTCCGCGCTTGTTTCAACTGCCTGGTCTTGAACCTGGCGCTCGTGCTCACGTCGGTCCCCGTTGTGACCCTCCCGATCGCGGTCAACGCTGCGGCCGTTGCGCTCGACCGCTGGCGGGTGGACGGCGAGGACCGCGTAGTGCGGGAGTTCCTCCACGCGCTCAGGTCACGCCACCCTGGGCCTACGGCCCTGGCGATCGGTGCCCCTTTCGCCGCCATCGCGATAGCTGTCGAGGAGGTCCACTTCTTTCTCCGGGGCGGTGCCCCCGTCAACTGGGCTTGCCTTGGTTTCGGCGCCGCCTCGCTCGTCGTCGCGATCAGCTCGACAAGCTTTGTCATCGTCCTCCGGGCACGCTTCCCTGAGATGCCCCTGCCCGACCTATGGTCCGAAGGGGTTCGGCTCGCCGTGGCCAACGTGCTGGTAAGCAGCCCCCTCTTTGCCATCGAGTACACCGCTGCCGTCCTGCTCGGCTTCCTCGACCCAGCACTCGTCCTGATCGGGCTGCCCCTCGCCTTCCTGTCACTTGTGAGGCTGACGGCCGACGCCGGCACCCGGAGAACGGGCTACGGACGGGCACCCACGACAGGCAACCTTGGAGCCAGGTTTCGTAGCAAGACCTCCTAAAGGGTGCTCCTAAAGGGGGCGTAGGGCGAAGCCCGCCGAGGTGGGCAGGGCTCCTAGCCGGGAAGCGTCGCCACGATCGCGAACCCTCCGGCGTGGGTACCAAGCGCGCGTGCGCTCCCATAGTTGTTGACCTTTAGCACGTTTAGGGCGTCGAGCACCCCGTGCGGCCGCCGCGCTGCGGCCTCATCCATTACCTACAACGACGGGGCGGTTAATATCGTTTCCTGGAGAAGGGTAACGATGACGACGAACGTGGCAGCGGTGTCGCTGGGAGGGGGCAGATGAGACGAGAGAGGCCACCTTTTCGGGCAGACCACGTGGGCAGCCTTTTGCGCCCGCACAGGCTGTTGGAGGCGCGCACTGCCTACACAGCTGGGCGAATGGGGCAGGAGGCGCTGAAGGAGGCCGAGGACGACGCCATCCGCAAGGTTGTCGCCCTCCAGGAGGAGATCGGCCTCCAAGCGGCCACTGACGGCGAGTTCCGCAGGACGTCCTGGCACATGGACTTCATCTATCAATTGGGCGGGGTCAGCCGCGGCAGCGAAAAATTGCAGGTTGCCTTCAAGAACAGTGAAGGCTCGACCTACTTCACTTCAGCTGCCCTCAAGGTCTCCTCCAAGGTGCGCCTGGACCACACGATCTTCGCTGACGCGTTCGATTTTTTGAAGTCCGTGACGACTACGGCAGTCCCCAAGTTGACCATCCCTTCCCCTAGCATGGTGCATTACCGAGGAGGGCCCGCATCGATCGACCCGGCTGCTTACGGCGACATCGAACAATTTTGGGCTGATCTCAGTGCAGCCTACGGTGAGGAGATCCGCCGGCTTGGAGAACTGGGCTGCACCTACCTCCAGCTCGATGACACTTCGCTCGCCTACCTTAACGACCCGGCGCAGCGCCGGATGATCTCGGAGCGAGGAGAGGACGCAGAGCACCAGCACCTGCGCTATATCAACCAGATCAATGCCGCGCTGGTGGCGAAGCCAGAGGGCATGACTGTGACTACCCACTCCTGCCGCGGCAATTTCCAGTCATACTGGGCGGCAGAGGGAGGGTACGACTTTGTGGCCGAGGCGCTCTTCAACGAGCTAAATGTCGATGGGTTTTTCCTCGAGTACGACGACGCACGCTCTGGCGGCTTCGCTCCCCTACGATTTGTGCCGAAAGGCAAAATGGTCGTGCTCGGGCTCGTAACGACAAAGCGTGGCGACCTCGAGACAAAGGACTATTTGAGGCGGCGCATCGAAGAAGCCACAAAATATCTGCCCCTGGAGCAAATATGCATTTCGCCCCAGTGCGGGTTCTCCTCCACCGTCGAAGGCAACCGCCTAACCTTCGACGACGAAGTTGCGAAGCTGCAGCTCATAGTCGAGACGGCAACCGACATCTGGGGATGATTACGCAAACAGCATCCTGACCTGCTCTTTAAGGCGAGTCATCCCTGTTGGCTCTTGCTCCGTAACCCCTTGCGGGAGAAACGGCCAACGCAAGGAGGTACCAATGAAAGAACTACGCCCGCCGTCCATCGGCGAGCACGGATGGCCCCGGCGCCCCAACGCCAGGGCCTCCTTGATCGCCCCGCTCTTGGCGACAAGCGCTCTTGGAGGCTTTGCAGCACAGTCCTTCGCGACAGCCGCGCCCGCGGCCGCGAGCTCGGTACTGGTGAAGGCTGCGACGGTTGCCAAGTACGGGAAGATCCTGGTCACGGGCTCGGGCCTGGCGCTTTACTACGACACCGCCAACAAGCCGGGCAAGTGGGCATGCAAGGGCAACTGCCTTACGGCATGGCCGCCGCTCCTTTTGCCCAAGGGCCAGACCAAGGTGAGCGCGGCCTCCGGGATCACCGGCCTCGGCGTCGTAAAGAGCCCTTCGGGCATGCAGGTCACTTGGGACAAAAAGGC
>Ga0335074_10005095_pt1 | contig 18166 bp, 19 predicted proteins | sample Lox_Sample_23_FD_206715 | JGI IMG/M metagenome (GOLD analysis project Ga0335074, IMG submission 206715) | Soil microbial communities from Loxahatchee National Wildlife Refuge, Florida, United States - Lox_Sample_2.3 | ecosystem: Environmental > Terrestrial > Soil > Wetlands | place: USA... | reverse complement strand
GCGACGGGGCCGCCTCGCTCAGACCTGGCGGGACGCTCCGGTCGTCGACTGGGAGCAGTACTGGTCCGTCGGCGGCCTCGTCGATCTCCTGCGCCGTCCCGGGCGCGTCGGGAGGGGCTGGTGAGCGCCGCGACCGCTCGGCCGGCCCGACGCGCGATCGGGCCGACCGTACCGCTGCTCGCGGTCGCCGCCCTCGCCGTCGCGTACGGCAGCTCGCTCCCAATCGCGGCGAGTCTCCTCATCGCGGCCGCGGGGGTCGCCGCCGGCGTCGCCCTCCGCGCCCTCGGCCCTCCGGGCGCCCGGGAGGTCTTCCCGATCCCGGTCCTTCTCGCCTTCGGGGCGCTGTCGGCGGTCACGGTCGTCGGGCCGCTCCCGATCCTCCTCGCCGGGCTCGCCGGGGTGGCGTTCGTCGCCTGGTTGCTCGACGACCCGGACCGGCCCCCCGCCGGGGCCGTGCGCGGCGCCGTGGTGTGGGCCGTGCCCGCGCTCGGGGTCGGACTCGCGTGGTCGTCGAGCTACGTGCTGCCCCCGACGGCGGCGACCCTGGGAGTGGCCTCCGGGCTCGCGGCGGCCGCGCTCATCGTCCTCGCCATCCTCGTCTCGCGGCCCGCGCTGTTCGACCGGGACCCGACCCAAACCCTATAGGGGGACCGGCCGGTACTGCGAGCGGTGCGGCGCAACGCCGCGCCCGGGTACCGTCGAAGGGTCCCTCTTGACTCAACGCGGACGGGTCGTCCGCCGAGGATGACGTGAGGACAACCCCGGTGTCCGACACCCCCGGTCCGGGTCAGACCGCCGAGAGGGCGATCGCCTACGGTGACGCGGATCGTTAGGGCCGGGGAACAGCGGCCTCGGCGGACGGGCCGGCCCCCCGCTCCGGTCCTTATACTGGAAGGTGCTCGCGGGGCGGGGGCGCCGGAACGAAGACCGAGGACGCGCGGGAAGTCGCGGACTCCATCCGGGCCGCGGTCGCCACCGCGGTGGTCGGACGGAACGAGGCGCTCGACACGATCCTCACCGGGCTCGTGGCCGACGGGCACCTTCTGATCGAGGACCTCCCAGGGCTCGGCAAGACCCTCATGGCAAAGTCGTTCGCCTCCGCGCTCGGCCTGCAGTTCCAGCGGATCCAGTTCACCGCCGACCTCCTGCCCCACGACATCACCGGCAGCGAGGTCCTCGACCCACAGAAGGGAGAGTTTCGGTTCCGCCCCGGCCCGATCTTCGCGAACGTGCTGCTCGCCGACGAGATCAACCGCGCCCCACCGAAGGTCCAGTCGTCGCTCCTCGAGGCGATGCAGGAGTACCAGGTGACGAGCGAACGATCGACGTACCCCCTGCCCCGCCCGTTCCTCGTCCTCGCCACCGAGAACCCCCTCGAGCTCGAGGGAACGTACCCCCTCCCCGAAGCCCAGGTCGACCGGTTCCTGATGCGCCTGCGCGTCGGGTATCCCTCGCCGGACGAGGAGCGTCTCATCCTCGAGCGCCGGCGGGTCCGCAAGGAGGAGAACGTCACGGTCCCCGGGGCGACCACACTCGCCCAGTTCCAGGACCTCCAGCGGGCGGTCGAGGACGTCGAGCTGGACGCGTCGGTGGAGGGCTACATCGTCGACCTCGTTCGCACGACCCGCACGGACGCGCGAGCGGAGGTCGGCGCCTCCCCGCGCGGTTCCCTCGCGCTCCAGAAACTCGCCCGGGCGCGCGCGCTGCTCGCCGGCCGCGACTTCGTGCTGCCGGACGACGTGAAGGCCCTCGCGATACCGGCGCTCGCCCACCGGATCCTCGTGAAACCCGAACCGTGGATCCGGGGGGTCCGGGGCGAGGAGATCGTCCGAACGGCTGTCGACCGCTCGGTCGTGCCGAAGGTCGGTTGACCGGTCGGTCGGACGGACGCGCGGCCGGCACCGGACCAAACCGTTTTCCCCCCGTCGGAGGTCGGGCGCGCGATGCCCGAACCGCCGCTCGTGGTGGTCGCGGACCCGATCGATCGCGCCGCGATCGACCGGCTCCGGGCCGGTCCGTGCCGGGTCGTGGACGCCAGCGCCGACCCGGGGTCGCTCGCGGGCCCGCTCGCGGACGCGTCCATCCTGATCGTGCGGAGCCGGACCAAGGTCACGGCCGGACTTCTGGCCGCGGCGCCGAAGCTCACGCTGGTCGCACGGGCCGGCGTCGGGGTCGACAACGTCGATATGGTCCGGGCGGCCGAGCGCGGGGTCCGCGTCGTGAACGCCCCGGCCGCGGCGACCGCGAGCGTCGCCGAGCTGACGGTCGCGTTCTATCTGCTCCTCGTCCGCGGACTGGGGCCCGCGATCGCGTCCACGCGGGCGGGGCGGTGGGAGCGGAGCGCCCACGGCCGCGAGCTCTCGGGCAAGACGGTCGGGTTCGTCGGGTACGGACGCATCGCGCGCGAGGTGGCGCGCCGCCTCGAGCCGTTCGGTGCCCCGACGATCGCCTACGACCCGTTCGTCCCGGCCGCCGTCGACCGCACCGAGATCGTGCCGTGGGACGCGCTGCTGGCGCGGGCGGACCTCGTCAGCGTCCACGCGGCGCTCACTCCGGAGAACCGGCATCTGCTCGACGCCCGGGCGTTCGCCCAGATGAAGCCGGGCGCCTTCCTCGTCAACGTCGCGCGCGGTCCTCTCGTCGACGAGGCCGCCCTGCTCGCCACGCTGAAGGCGGGCCGCCTCGCGGGGGCCGCGCTCGACGTCTTCGAGGTGGAACCACCCGTGAACCGAGAGTTGATCGAGATGCCGAACGTGATCGCGACGCCCCATATCGGGGCGATGACGACCGAGGGACAGGGCCGGGCCGGTGCGGAGATCGTGGACGAGGTGCTGCGGGCGCTGCGCGGGGAGCCGCTCCGCGCGCTCGTGCCGCCGCCGGGGGGACGCCCGTGACGTTCGACCCGGAGACGACGACGTTCCTGATCGCCGGGCCGGTCCGCATCCACCCCCGTGTGCTGCGCGCGATGTCGATGCCGTCGCTCAATCACCGTGGCGACTACTTCCACGGGATCGTCGCCGAGATCCGCGAGCTCCTGCCGGTCCTCTTCGGGGCCAAGGGTACCCAGCTGATCCTCTCCGGGAGCGGGACCGCCGGGCTCGAAGCGGTCTACTCCTCGCTCGTCCCCCGCGACCGGCGGACCCTCGTCCTCTCCAACGGGAATTTCGGCGAGCGGACCGACCAGATCGTCCGGCAGTACTCCGGTGCCGTGACCACGGTGACGGCCCCGTGGGGGCAGCCGTTCGACCGCTCCGCCGTGCTCCGTGAGCTCGAGAAGGGCGACGTCGGGGCCGTCTGCGTCGTCCACAACGAAACGAGCGTCGGGCTCGCGAACGAGCTCGCGCCGATCGCCCCGGCGGTCCGAAAGTCCGGGGCGCTCTTCCTCGTCGACGGGATCAGCGCGGTGGCCGGGATCCCGATCGACATCGACGGGTGGGGGATCGACGCGGTCGTCGCGGGGAGCCAGAAGGGGCTCGCCGCGCCCGCGGGACTCGCGCTCGTCCACCTGTCGGACCGCGCGGTCGCCGCGCTGCATCCGGGTTCGTTCTATCTCGACCTCGCCGCGCACAAGAAGTCCCTCGAGAAGAACGACACGCCCTGGACGCCCGCGGTACCGCTCTTCCTCGCGCTCCGCGAGGCGCTCGTGCTCCTCCGGGAGGAGGGGCTCGCCCGCCGGCTCGAGCGGACCCACCGGCTCGCCGAGGCGACACGCGGGGCGGTCGATGCGCTCGGCCTCACGTTGTTCCCCGAGCGGGCGCACGCCTCGGACACCGTCACCGCCGTGCGGAACCCGGAAGGGATGGGGGACCCGGAGCTGCGCAAGGTGCTCGAGCGCGAGTACAACGTGCTCGTCCAGGGGGGCCAGGGCGCGCTCACCGGGAAGATCTTCCGCGTCGGCCACATGGGGATCGCCGACTGGCCGGATCTCCTCGTCACCGTCGCGGCCCTCGAGCGGATCCTCGGGAAGGCCCACCGACTGCCCGCCCCGGGCGCGGCGCTGCGCGCGGTCGTCGACCGGATGCCGTGAGGGCCGGCGCTAGATATCGACGATGACCCGGGCGCGCCCCCGCTCGAGGTCGACCGAGAGGCGGTGGAGGGTCACCGCCTTCACCTCCGTGCCGGCGGTGTGGCGGGCGGGGTCGAACGGCTCGCCCACGACGCTCGCGACGATCGCGGTCGGAGGGTCTCCGACCGGGCGGGCCCGGATCTCGCGCGCGAGGAACCCCTGCGTCTGCTCAAGGAGAAGAAGCTCGGTGAGGTACGCGACGACGAGCGACTCGGGGTCGGCGGCGGAGGCGCTGACCGCGCGCTCCTCGCGGGGCCGGACCCGCGCGCGGTCGGTGATGAGGGCGAAGAGGCCCAGCCCCAGGGCCTCGAACAGCTCGGCGGGGGTCCGGCCGGTCGCCCAGACCCCTACGTCCGCCGTGGTCGGGAACCGACCCCAGCGGCGCGCGACGGCGCGCCGCGCTCGACTCGCGGGCGTGCGCGCGCCACGCTTTCGACGGGCTTAAGCGGTCGTCGACCCCTAGCAGGCCTACCCATGCGCGCGACGCTCGTCGTCCCCACCCTGGACGAGGCCGAATCGATCGGCCATGTCCTGCGCACCTTCCGCGCCGCCGCCGAGGAGGCGAACCGGACCGTCTTCACCCCCACGCCGGTCACCTGGGAGGTGATCGTCGTCGACGGCGGGTCGACCGACGCGACCGTCCGGATCGCGACCGCCGAGGGCGCCCGGGTGATCGTCGAGCCGCGCCGGGGCTACGGTCGGGCGTACAAGACCGGGTTCGCGGCCGCCCAGGGCGACGTGATCGCGACCGCCGACGGCGACGCGACCTACCCGGTCGAGACGATCCCGGCGCTCGTGCGCCGGCTCCGGGACGAGCCGATCGACTTCCTCTCCGGGAACCGGATGGCGTACGTCGACCGCCGGGCGATGACGACCGAGCACCGCATCGGCAATCGGATCCTCAACCTCTTCCTCCGCGTCGCCTACCACCACTACCTCCGCGACATGCCCGGCGGCACGCTCGAGGACAGCCAAAGTGGGTTCTGGGTGTTCCGTCGCGAGATCCTGGACCGCGTGCACCTCGGCCAGGACGGGATGGCGTTCAGCGAGGAGCTGAAGATCGAGGCGATGCTCCGGGGGCTGCGCGTCGCCGAGGTGCCGATCCGCTACGGCGAGCGGTGGGGCCGCCCGAAGCTCTCGAGCTGGCGCGACGGCTACCAGAACCTGCTCTTCCTCGTCCGCAAGCGACTCGACATCGCGCGGGAACCGATGCGCGGCGAGCCGGTCCCGTTCGCCCACGGACCGGACGCGGTGCCGCCCCCGTGACGGGGGATCACTGGGTCTTGCCCGAGCGCTCCCGCGACTTGACGCGGAGGCCGTGGTAGCCGCACTTGCGGCACTGGACCGCCCGCGGCGGGTTGCGCGCGGAGCAGTTCATGCAGATCTTCTTGTTGAGCAGGCGGTCGACCGCCTCGGGGAACGGCATGGGACCCGCGGGGACCCTCCCTCGGCTATAAAACCTGCACCGGGGGCCGGCGAAGCGCCTTTGCCTCCGGAGCGTCTTCGCTGGGGATGCTCTCGGCCGACGAGGGCGCGCGGGCGGTGCGCCGGGCCCGGGACGCGCTGGTCGCGGCGCTCGGCGCACCGCCCGACCGCGGGCCGGCGGAGGAGGGCGAACTCCCGCCGGTCTTCGCCGAACCCCGGGGGGTGTTCGTCACGCTGCGTCGGTACCCCGGCGGCGACCTCCGCGGATGCATCGGGTTCCCGCTCCCGGTGCTGCCGCTCGAACGAGCCGTCCGCGAGGCCGCGGTCGCGGCCGCGACCGAGGACCCCCGGTTCCCTCGGGTCCGGGCCGCCGAGCTCCCGTCCCTGACCATCGAGGTCTCCGTGCTGACCGTCCCGGTGCCGATCCGGGCGAGCCGGCCCGAGGAGATCGTCCGCGCGGTGAAGGTCGGACGGGACGGGCTGATCGTGGACGGGTACGGGACGAGCGGGCTCCTGCTCCCGCAGGTCGCCCCCGAGCAGGGATGGTCCGCCGAGGAGCTCCTCGAGGGGACGTGCGAGAAGGCCGGACTCCCGTCCCGCGCGTGGCGGGACCCGAAGGTCACGATCCGGCGGTTCGAGGCCGAGGTCTTCTCGGAGCCGCGGCCCGGTGGCGAGGCCGTCCGCGCGGCGGGCTAGCTCGTCCCGGACGGCTCCGGGGCTTCGGGCGGGGCTCGCACGATCCGAGCCGAGAAGGTGACCCCGTCGAGGTCCCACGTCCGGACCTCGGGCCCGGGCGCGAGCGGTTCGTCGACGATCTCGAACGGCGCGGCGAGCAGGTCGCCCGCGAGGCCGTCGCGGCGGGCCCGGAGCGCGGCGCCGAGCGCGGCGGGGGCACTGACGGTGACCGCGATCCGGTCGAGGTAGCGGAGGCCGAGCTCCTTGCGCGCTTGCTGGAGCCGGCGCGCGACCTCGCGAGCGAGCCCTTCCGCGAGCAGCTCGGGCGACGGGGTTCGCGGCAGTGCGGCGAGCGGCTGCCCGTCCTCTTCCCGGACGACCCACGCCGTCTCGGGATAGTCGGCGCGGGCGGCGGTCGGAGCGCGGACGACCCGCTTGACGTTCAGCTCCTCGGCGAGCAGCGCGGTCCCCTCGTCCCCGAGGCGGGCGAGCTCCGGGGTCGGGTCGCCGAACAGCACGAGCTCGGCGAGGGGGATCCGCGCTTTCACCCCGGCGCGATGGCGCAGCTCGCGTCCGACCTCGACGACCGCGCGCAGCTGGTGCATCCCGGCCTCAAGAGCGTGGTCGCGGTCCGCGGAGCGCGTCGGCCAGCCGGCGAGGTGGACCGACGCCTCCGCGCGATCGTACCGGGTCTCGAGGACCTCCTGGCGGACCCACTCGGCGGTGAACGGGGCGAGCGGCGCGAGGAGCCGTGCGAGCTCCCCGAGCGCGTAGGAGAGCGTTCCGTGCGCCTCCCGCCGGTCCGGGCGGTCGGCCGCGGACCAGAACCGGGGCCGCGACCGGCGCAGGTACCACGTGGAGAGGTCGTCGACGAACTCTCGCAACGAGGTCGCCGCGGGCCGGGGGTCGAACGCCTCCAGCGACTCCGAGACCTCGTCGCGGGTCGCCTCGAGGCGCGAGAGCAGCCACCGGTCGAGCAGCGCGCCCGGCGCGGGGAGCTCGCGCGCCGGCGGGAGGCCGTCCGCGCGCGCATTCTCGACGTGGAAGGCGACGACGTTCCGCAGCGCGCCGAGCGTGCGGTGGCCCGCCTTCTCGAGCGCCGTCTCCCCGACGCGGATCGGGGCGGTGAAGTCCTGCGAGAGGAACAGCCAGCGGACCGCGTCCCCGCCGAGCCGGTCGAGGAGCTCGAGCGGTTCGAGCACCTTGCCCTTCGACTTCGACATCTTCCGCCCGGTCTCCTCGAGAAGGAACTCGTGGGTCAGGCTCACCCGGAACGCGGGCCGGTCGAAGATCGCGACCGCGATCACGAGCAGCGTGTAGAACCATCCCCGGGTCTGGTCGATCGCCTCCGAGACGTAGTCGAGCGGCGCCGCCGGGTCGAACGGGCCGGGCTCGAACGGATAGTGGTACTGGGCGAACGGTGCCGACCCCGCGTCGAACCAGACGTCGATCGTGAACGGCTCCCGTCGGCTCGCCGCGCCGCACGTCGCGCAGCGGAGGACGAGCGCGTCGACGGTGACCCGGTGCGGGTCGAACGGAGCGGGCAGGGGCGCGCCGCTCCGCTCGGCGAGCTCGGCGAAGCTCCCGACGCACGTCGCGTGCCCCGCGGCGCACACCCAGACGGGCAGCGGCGTACCCCAGTAGCGGCTCCGCGAGACCGCCCAGTCCTTCGCCTCGGTGAGGAAGTTGCCGAACCGCCCGTCCCGCAGATGGGCCGGGATCCACCGCGTCGACCGGTTGTGGCGGACGAGCGCCTCCGTCAGCCGCGACGTGCGGACGAACCAGGAGTCGATCGCTCGGTAGAGCAGGGCGTGGTCGCACCGCCAGCAGAACGGGTACGTGTGGCGGAGCGACTCCGAGCGGAAGAGGAGCCCCCGCTCGTCGAGGTCGTGGATGAGGATCGGGTCGGCCGCCTTGAACAGTTTCCCGCGGACGAGCTCGAGCGCGTCGCCGAACACCGCTCGACTGTCGAGCGGGTCGAAGACGCCGACCTTCTCCCGCGCCCCGATCCGATAGTCGTCCGGTCCGAAGCTGGGCGCGGCGTGGACGAGGCCGGTCCCCTCGGTCGCGGTGACGAACTCGTCCAGGACGACCCGGTAGCGGCCCGGCCCGGCCCCCGCGGCCGAGAACGGAGGACGGTATCCCGCGTCCGCGAGCTCCCGGCCGGAGAGCCGTGCGACGACCTCGGCGCCGGCGGGGAAATACCGGGGCACGGCGTCGCTCGCGAGGATGACGTCGCGACCGTCCGCCGGCCGGACGACGGAGTACTCGAGCGCCGGATGCGCGACCACGAGGAGGTTCGCCGGCAGCGTCCACGGCGTCGTCGTCCACACCAGGAGGTCGCGGGGGGACCCCTCCAGCGGGAAGCGCACGGTGATGGACGGGTCGGTCGTCTCGCGGTATCCCTGGGCGACTTCGTGGGAGGAGAGGGTCGTCTCGCACCGCGGGCAGTACGGCAGGACGTAGTGACCCTTCTCGAGCAGGCCGCGGTCGAAGAGCGTCTTCAACGCCCACCACACGCTCTCGATGTACGGCGCGTCCATCGTCCGGTACGGGCGGTCGTAGTCGAGCCAGTACCCTTGCCGCCGGGCCATCTCGCGCCAGACGTCCGCGTAGGCGAGGGCGGTCGCGCGGCACTCGTCACAGAACCGGGCGACGCCGAACGCCTCGATCTCCTTCTTCGAGCGCAGGTTGTTCTTCTTCTCGATCGCGATCTCGACCGGGAGTCCCTGACAGTCCCAGCCGGGCTGGGAGGTCACGATGCGGAACCCCCGCATCCGTCGGTAGCGCAGCTGGACGTCCTTGAGGGTCCCCGGCTCGACATGGCCGAGGTGCGGGGGGCCGTTCACGCCGGGGGGACCGTCGGTGAACCGGAAGACCGGTCCGTCCTCGCGGCCGGGATACGCCCGGGCCGGCACCCCCGCGGTTTCCCAGTACCGGAGCACCCGGGCCTGCACGTCCGCCGGCGAGGGGGCGCCGGTACCGTCCTCGTCCGGGGCCATCGCCCGTCCGACGGTGGACGGAGAGATAAGGGCCCGGGGCGGACGGTCGCTACCGGCTCAGTCCGTAGGGCGGCGGGCTCCGAGACTCGGGCCCCACTCGGCTCGTGGGGTGCCGCTTCACGACGGTCCCCTCCACGGCGGTGACGTGGGCCCCGGGCCCGAGCACGACGGACGGCGAGCGGACGAAGCCGACCTCGACCGCGCTCAGCTCCACCGAGTCGGCTTCGACGCGGTCGACGTGGATCGTCGCCCGGCCGCCGAAGACGGCACGCCAGAGCGTCGGAATGAGGCTCGTCGGCGGACCGTGCAGCTCGACCCGCGCCGCCCGGACCGTGCCGATCCGGGAGTCGCCCCGGAACCGCGCGCGCACCGCGGCCACGGCGGTGAGTTCGCCCGGGACCTCGGCGCTGCCGGACAGTTCGACGAGCGCCGCCGAGACGGTCGGCGCCTCGACGGTCCCCGTCACCGACGCCAGCCGGTCGACCCTCAGCGGGGCTCCCGAGCGGAGGGATCCCTTCGACACCAGGCTTCCCGCGTGCAGGCCCGTTCCGAACTGGAGGGTGCCGTCCGCCGTGAGGTCGCCCCGGACCTCCACGACCCCGACGACGGAGAGCGTCCCGCGGACCCGGAGCGAACCCGCGGAGATCCGGCCCGCCACCGAGAGCAGACCGTCGACCGTGCCGGTCTCTACCTCGACATCGCCCTGCACCTTCGCGAGGCCCGTCACGGTCCACGCGGTCGCTCGAACCTCGCTCCGCCGAACGGTGCCGGTGTCGCGGATCGTCCCGGACCGGGGCGGGAGGGGCGACGGGGCCGAGGAGGTCGTCGGGACGGTGGGCATCGCGGTCACGGCGGCCATCCGACTTCCCTACGACGCGGGGTTCACCGGCGGGATTCCGAGTCGCCGGTGCTGGGTCATGATACAGAGGTTCTCGAACGCGATCCCGCCAGCCTCTCGCACGAGCGACGCCGCTTCCGCGTTGTCGACCCCGAGCTGCATCCAGAGGACCCGAACGCCCCGTCGGATCGCTTCCTGGGCGATCGGAGGCACCTGGTCGCTGCGACGGAAGACGTCCACGATGTCGATGCGGATCTCGCGGGGGATCGCCGTCACCGAGGGGTACGAGCGTTCCCCGAGGACTTCCGCGACCGCGGGGTTCACCGGGACCACACGGTATCCCTTCGATTGGAGGTAGCGGGCGACCTCGTTCGAGTCGCGTTCCGGCTTGTCGGAGAGGCCGACGATCGCGACTGTCCGGGCGCGGCTCAGCACGTCCCGGATCTCCGCATCGCTCGGGGGCATCGGCCGGCCGAACAGGGTCGGTTACAAGACGGTTCCGGGGTGGCGGGCCGGGTGAGGCGCTATGCGAGACGGGTCGTTGCCCCTCCCATGTACCTCGATTACGCGGGGATCCGGGTCACGAACCTTCCGCGCGCCGTACGGTTCGTGCGGAAGGGGCTCGGTCTCTAGGAGGTTCGGCGCGGCCGAATGGACCACGGCGGGGTCTGGGTGTTGTTTCACGACCGGGTGTCCCACCAGCAGCTCGAACTCAACTGGTACCCGAAGGGGAACCGGTTCGCGACCGCGTTCTCACCGGGGGAAGGGCTCGACCACCTCGGCTTCCGGGTGAACGACGTGGCCCGGGCGGGGCGGCGACTGAAGGCCGCCGGCGCCCGCTTGCGGTTCGTCGAGAAGTGGAGGCGAACGGTCGTCGCCGCATTTTACGAGGGTCCGGACTGTCTCTGGGTCGAGCTGATCCGCTCGCCGGGGGACTGGGTCGGCGACGCCCACCCGACCGCCGGGGGTGGGCCCCGGGCGTCCTCCCGGGCGAGATAGTAGGCGAGGGCGATCGCCCCGCCGAGGAGGATCGGGACGTAGCGGAGGAGGAGGCCGACCGAGGCATTGATGAACACCGAGTAGAACGCCGCCGCGTCGTAGGCGCCGTGGAGGACCGCGACCACGACGAGGTTCCCTCCGGTCACGTGGAAGGTGGCGGCGAAGGCGAACCCGAGCAGGAAGAGCGACGGGAAGATCAGCGGAGCCGCCGCCCCGTACGTCGTCCCGTAGTAGAGATGCAGGCCGGCGAAGACGAGGCTCGAGCCGACCGCGGGCCCGACCCACCCGACGTGCCGTCCCTCCCAGAACCCGTAGATCCACCCCCGGAAGATCGTTTCCTCGAACGCTCCGATGACGAAGGAGAAGCCGATCCAGAACCACGGGCTGCCGGCGGCCTCGGTGACGACCGGGTTGGGCCGGCTCAGGAGCTGGAGGGCCGACGGGTCGAGCACTTCGTAGATCGCGGCGAGGGCCAGCGTGACCACGAGCCCGAGGATCGACAGGGCCCCGTACCACCGGAGCCCCTGGAGGATCGCCGTCCCCATCTGTCGCGCCCAACCCCGGAGTGGCCCCGCTCCGATGAGTGATGCGAACGCGAGGATCGGAACGCCGTAGACGACGAAGAGGTCCCCCGGAAGGTTGTCGTAGACGACGCGCGCCGGGGCCCAGAGTTGCGGGACGAAGTACTGGCTCAGGATCGCGAAGACGGTGATCCCGACCCCGCCGAGGTAACGGGGGACGGCGGCGCCGGCCCCCGGGGCGGACGGTCGTAGCCCCGTCACGGGGCGCGGACGGCGCGGCCGTACTTATCCGCCCTCGACGGCTCGCGCGGCCGGCGTCCCCGATGGATTTCGCGGTGCTGGTCAAGGTTGTGCCGGCGCTGGAGGAGCTGCGCTTTGACCCGGTCCGGCGGACGGTCGTGCGCGACGGGGCGGAGCTGTTCCTGAACCCGTTCGACCAGCGCGCGCTCCGTGTCGCGCTCGACCTTCGGCGGCCGGGCGAGCGGGTCAGCGTCCTTTCCCTCGGCCCTCCGAACGCGGCCGGCCCGCTGCGCGACGCGCACTGGCTCGGGGCCGACCGGGTCTGGCTCCTCTCCGACCCCCGGTTCGCCGGCTCGGACACTCTCGCGACCTCCCGGGCGCTGGCGGCCGGGGTCCGGCGGCTGGGGGCCGACCTGGTGGTCGGCGGGGCTTGGACGACCGACAGCGAGACCGGGCAGGTCGGACCGGAGGTCGCGGCGCTCCTCGACCGACCCGTGCTGACCGGGGCGCGGGCCATCGCTCGGGACCCGGACGGTGCGGGACTCGACGTGACCGTCGATACTGCCGAGGGCTGGGCGCGCTACCGGGCCGCTCCCCCGCTCGTCCTCACCGTCGGCGAGAAGATTGCCAAGCCGACCAAGGTCTCGCCGGAACAGCGCGCGGGCGTACCCCCCGCGGCGGTGGAGGTCCTCACGCTCGACGACCTCGGTGTGGCGCCGGACTCCGTCGGGCTCGCCGGCTCACCCACGGTCGTTCGCTCGGTCGCCGAGGACTCCCCCACGCGGCACCCCACGATCCTGGAGGAGGGGTCGCCCGCCGAACGGATCGACCGCGCGGTCCAAGCGTTGCGACCTCTCCTCGCCCGGACCCCGCCGGCGGCCCCCGGGCTCCCTCCCTTCGCCGGCCCGCTGGACGCGGACCGGGAAGTGCTGGTCCTCGTCACCGGCGCCGACGGACGACTCGAGCCTCGCGCGCTGGGGCTCCTCTCGGAGGTGGGTCGGTCGCTCGCCGGTCACTGGCCGTCGGCGCTCTGGGTGGGAGCCCCTCCGTCCGCGGACGAGCGACGCCGGATCGCCCGCGCCGGCGCGGCCGCCGGGTACGAGGTCGCACCCCCGACCCCGAGGGGTGACAGCCGGGCGGTCGCCGCCGCGGTCGGGGCCGCGATCGACCATCGCCCCCGGGCTCTTGCCGTCGTGCTCCTCTCGGACCCGTTCGGTCGGGAGGTCGCCGGTCAGCTCGCGGGCGCCCGCGGACTCGGCCTGACCGGCGACGCGATCGCGGTCCGCGAGACCGACGCCGGGGAGCTCGTCTGGACGAAGCCGTCGTTCGGGGGTCGAACGGTCGCCGAGATCGTGAGCCGCACCCGTCCGAGCCTCGCGACGGTCCGCCCGTCTGTCGGGTCCGAGCCGTCGGCCCTCGGTACGGCGACGCTCGGGTCGTGGACCCCGCTGGTCCCCCCGGCGTGGCCCCGAGGACTCACGGCGCTCGAAACCGGACGGGAGACCGGTCCGGGGGCGGACCCACCCGAGGAGAGCGACGTGGTCGTCGCGGTCGGCATGGGGGTCGGCGGGCCGGACGGGGTCGCCGCCCTCGCCCCTCTGCTCGCCCGCTGGGGCGCGGGGCTCGCCGCCACGCGCCGGGTCGTGGACGCGGGCTGGGTGCCCCGACGCTACCAGGTCGGACTGACCGGTCGGGCGCTCGCGCCCCGGCTCGGTGTGCTGCTCGGGGTCGGGGGGTCGACCAACCATCTCGTCGGCTGGCGGCGGGCGCGCGCCCTGCTCGCGGTCAACCGGGACCGGAACGCGCCGGTCTTCCGGGACGTCGACGTCGGGATCGTGGGGACGGTCGAGGAGATCGTTCCCGGCCTCGCCGAGGCGCTCGCCCCGTGGATCGGGCGCTAGCGGTCGCGTCCGGCGCGTTCCGCCGCGCCGAGGCACGCGAGGAGGTCCTCGAGCGTCGCCCGCGCGCTCGCGGCCGAGGGCGCCGCGACGCGCAGCACGAGGTCCGCGCCGTCGACCTCGGCCCGCACGTACTCGGGGTTGTCGGCGACGACCGCCGCGCGCAGGCGCGCGGCCTCGGTCGGGCTCGCGCAGACCCGGCGGACGACCGCGCTCACTTCGGCGTCTTCTTCGCGGGCGGATGCGGAGATGCTCCCCCTCCCTTCGGCTGCGCGCCGGGGCCGCGACTCAGCGCCCCCGGCACGATCGGAGCGGTGCCGGTGCGGCGAGTGGTCTCGGCGGCGGCCTGCTCCTTCAGATAGGCGACGACCGACGGCCAGACCTTTCCGTCGTCCCGCTGCTTGTTCTCGAAGTTGTGCTCGCCGACGAACCGGGCGAACGCCGCCCGGCTCGGGGCGTCCCACGAGCCGGTGAAATGACCGGTGTAGTAGCCGAGGACCGAGAGGTCGTGCTGGAGCGCCTTCGCGACCTCGCCCTCGATCGCGAGGAGGGTCGCGGGGTCCTCGCGGCTCAGCATCGTGAGGTCGTAGAGCTTGAAGAGCCGCTTCAGCTCCTCGATCGGCGAGAGGTGGTCGTCGACGCGCAGGTCGACCCAGCGGTCGCCGCCGCCGTACCCCGCGCCCTTCCGCACGGCCAGGATCGCGGCGGCCTGCATGCCGCGCCGGTCACCCCCCTCCCGCTGGCCCGCGGCGAGGGCGGCGAGCAGGCGGTCCAATAGGTCGCCGGGGGTCGTCTCGTACGCCCGCGCCATCGCGCGCACGACCGTCGGCCCGAAGAGGATGTTGCCCTGGCAGGCGAATCCGTTCCCGACCTCGTGCCCCGCCCAGTCCATGCACCGCTTGCCGGTGAACGCCGCGGCGGTCCCTCGCGCGTCGACGACCCCGAGCTGACGCTCGTCGCGACCGGGGTCCGCGTCCGTGAGCCGGCGCACGACGTCGGCGGCCGAGCCGCCGGCCCGCAGGAGGGCGAGCCCGTCCGGACCGTACGCGGGGTTCGCGGCGGCCTGGGTGGCGACCGCGCCCGTCCCGGCCTCGGCCCACGGGACCACCGCACCGACCGCGATGAACTTCGACTGGACCGCGACCCCCCAGCTCTCCGTGGCGGGGTCGTGGGCGACGATCGAGAACGTGCCGAACCGCGGTGGGGCCATCGGTCCGCGGGGACGGCGGTCGGCCGCTTAACGTGTGTCGGTCGGCTCGGACGGTGGCGCGGCGCGCTCGAGGTCCCCGAAGAGCCGGTCGACCCGGCGGGCCGCGTCGGCCCGGTCGCCGCGGGCGAAGGCTGCCTTCGCCGCCCGGAGTTCGTCGAGCGCCCCCTCGACGTCGCGCCCCTGGGAGCGCAGCACCCCGAGCAGGCGTCCCGCGAGCTCGAGCCGGTTCGCGGTCCGGTCCTCCTCGACGGACGGAAGCGCCTCTTCCGGTCCGGCCGGAACGTAGCCGGTGAGCCCGCGCGGCCACTGGGTCACCTCGCCCTCGCCGCGCCGCACGCGGCGCCGAGCCGCGGGCGACGGGGGGTCGTCCGGCACGGACGCGCTAGGCCTCGCCGGCCTCGGGCGGAGGCGCGGCGGTGGGGACCGGTCGCCCGGCGGGCGCCCGGGGTCGGGGTGCACGGGCGCGCACCGCGTCCCAGACGCGGTCGATGCGTTCGTAGAAGCCGGCGCTCGCGCCCTCGCGTTCGAGGATCGCGCGCGCCTCCTCGACGGCCGGGCGAACGTCCGCGAGGTCGACGGAGTGCGCGGCGGCCCAAGCGAGCACGCCGTCCGCGAGCGCGAGCTGGTCGTCCGCCTCGCGGCGCGCGCGCTTCGCCTCCCGTTCGGCCGGGGCGAGGGCGTGGTCGGGGTCCCAGTGCGGGGGCATCGGGGCGGGGATGGGCACGCGGAGACGGCGGAACGGCTCGGGGAGCGTCGGCCACCGCGGCTCGGCGAACCGCACCGAGAGGAGGTCGAGCGCGTTCAGCGCGCCGGGAAAGTCGCCGGCGGCGAACGCGGACTCGGCCTTGTCGAACGGGACCGTGAGCTCCGCGCTGGGGGACCCCTTCCATCCGTCGAGCAGGAGCGCGACCCGCGCGGGCGCGAGGCGGCGCAGGACCTTGCGGTCCGGGGGCTCGACGAGGACCGGGGGCGGCGGAGGGGCCGGGGTCGATTCCGGGGGTCGGTTGGGGGCGCCGGGCATCGATCGCGGTCCGCGACGTTCAGAGGAACGCCTCGAACTCCTTCGTCACTTCGGGGTACTTGTCGTGCACGGCCTTCAGGATGTTGTGGACGTTGAGCTTCTGGAGCTTGACGCCCTGCAGCGCGTCGATCAACTTGTCGAACGTCTCGTCCGAGATCGTGCAGAGCTTCTCCTTCGCGAGCCAGTTGCGGTAGAGCTTTTCCTCGAGGCGCGCCCGCCAGCCCTTCTCGTAGGCCTGGAGGAACGTCGCCGAGACGTCGCCGGCGTGGACCGCGTTCGCGGCGACCTCCCCGCAGATCTTCCCGGCGATGCAGCCGTTCGCGATCCCTCCGCCCGTGAGCGGGTCGATCATCCGCGCGGCATCCCCGACGAGCATCAGCCCGTCCGTGACCGTCTGCTTGAGCGGCGGCGAGATCGAGACCCCGCCCCCCACCATGTCGATCTTCTTGCCCTTCGCGTAGCCCGGGTGCTTGTCGATCCAGGCGTCGAGGTACTTGCGCGCCTCGGCGGTCGTCTTCACTTGGCTGACCTGGACGCCGATCCCGACGTTCGCGACGCCCTCGTCCTTCGGAAAGACCCAGACGTAGCCGCCGGGCGCGACCTTTCCGAGGAAGAAGTCGCAGTAGCGGGTGTCGGAGTCGACGTTCGTCATCCGGTACTGGAGGCAGGTGTCCATGTCGCGCAGCGCGAGGTTCGTCGGGATCCCCGCCCAGCGGCCGACCTGGCTCTCGAATCCGTCGGCGCCGATCGTGACCGCCGCCCGGATGTCGAACTTCTCGCCGAACTGCTTGACCGTGGCCCCGACGACGCGGCCGTTCTCCTTGAGGATGCGCACCGCGGCGGTCTTGAGGACGACGTCCGCGCCGGCGTTCGCCGCGTCGATCGCGAGCTGCTTGTCGAACCCGTCACGCTCGACGACGTAGCCGACCTCGTTCCCCGCGCTCTTCTCGTTGATCTCGAAGACCTGCTCGCGGGGGGAGAAGATCCGCGCGCCCTCGACCTCTACGTTGATCCACTTGCCCGGCCGGATGCCGACCTCGGGGAGCCACTCCTTGCTCATCCCCTCGCCGCAGCGGACGGGGCTGCCGACCTCCTGGCGCTTCTCGATCATGAGCACCTTCGCCCCGTGCTTCGCCGCCCATTTGGCGGTCATGCTGCCGGCGGGGCCGGCGCCGATGACGAGCACGTCGGTTTTCTGGTCCGCGACCATCTTCCCTCCGCGCCCGGCGTCAGCCGATCTCGATCGCGCCGACCGGGCACGCCCGAACGCAGATCTCGCAGCGCGTGCAGACCTTCTCGTCGAACGTGATCCGGGTCTCGTCGAGGTAGATGCAGTTGAGCGGGCAGATCCCGACGCACGCTCCGCAGTAGATGCACAGCTGGCCGGACGCCTCGATGTGCAGGCTCTTCTTGTTCGGCACCGGGTCTCCTTCGTTCGCACCGGACCGTTCGTTCTTAAAAGCTATGCCGCAGGGGGGGCCCGGGGCGCGGCCGACGGGGCGGGGAGCCGCGTCGCCGCCGGCTGCTCGGCGAGCCAGCGTTCCGCGTCGATCGCGGCCATGCAACCGGCGCCGGCGGCCGTCACCGCCTGGCGGTAGCGGTGGTCGTGGACGTCGCCGGCCGCGAAGACGCCGACGACGCTGGTCCGGGTGTGGTCGTGGACCTGGATGTACCCCCCCGCGTCAAGGGCGAGCTGGCCCCGGAACACCTCGGTCGCGGGGTCGTAGCCGATCGCGACGAAGAGGCCCTGCACCTTGAGCTCGGAGAGCCGTCCCGTCCGGACGTGCCGGAGCCGCAGTCCCTCGACCCCGGGCGACCCCAGCACCTCGGCGACCTCCGTGTCGAGGAGGAAGGAGATCTTCGGGTGCGCCCGGGCGCGCTCCTGCATGATCGCGCTCGCCCGCAGCATCCCCCGCCGGTGGATGATCGTCACGTGGGGGGCGAAGTTCGTGAGGAAGAGCGCCTCCTCCATCGCGGTGTCCCCGCCGCCCACGACGGCGAGCTCCTTCCCCTTGAAGAAGAACCCGTCGCACGTGGCGCACGCGGAGACGCCGCGGCCCTTATGCTCGGTCTCCGAGGGGATCCCGAGCCAGCGCGCGTTCGCCCCCGTGGCGACGATCAGCGCCTCCGCGCGGAAGCTCCCACTCGTCCCGGTCGTGACCCCGAACGGTCGGTGCGCGAGGTCGACCTGGGTGACGTGGTCGTCCACGAACTCGGCCCCGAAGCGCGCCGCCTGGCGACGCATCCGGTCGACGAGCTCGGGGCCCTGGA
>Ga0335074_10005093_pt1 | contig 18171 bp, 21 predicted proteins | sample Lox_Sample_23_FD_206715 | JGI IMG/M metagenome (GOLD analysis project Ga0335074, IMG submission 206715) | Soil microbial communities from Loxahatchee National Wildlife Refuge, Florida, United States - Lox_Sample_2.3 | ecosystem: Environmental > Terrestrial > Soil > Wetlands | place: USA... | reverse complement strand
CGGAGGCTAAAACCGGCACAGCGAGGAGGCCACCCCCAGCGGTACCTCCTCGCTGCCACCCCGGCCCTTTATCCACCCCAGTCGCGGCGAAGCCGCGAGCCTCGGCGGTATGAGGTCGCTCGCTACCAATAGCCGAGGAACTCGGCGACCGGGCCAACGTCGCCAGAACCTGCCACCAGCTGGGGACGCTCGCCCAGCGCCGCGGCGACTACGACACGGCTGAGCAGCGCTACCAAGCGGCTCAGGCCATCTTCGAGGAGCTCGGCGACCGGGTCGGCGCCATCGGTAGCCACATCCGGCGTGCGCGCCGACTGCAGGACCCGGAATTCCGCCCGGCCTACGAGCGCGCGGCACGTGAGATCGCCCAGACCGACGCGGTCAGCCGCGAACTCGACGCACTACGGGTGGACTGGACGCGTTGCAGTTGATCCGCCGGGCAAGCTCGGCCTTGGATATGCCCAGCTCGCCGCCGTGCTGGATGCGGTCGCCGCTGCGCCGCCTCCGCAGTTTTCGGGCGGTGATAAATGGGAAGCCATGCACGGTGCCATGGGTGGCTGGCATGAGATCCGGCTGACCGGGCCCGGACGTGAGCAATTCCGGCTCTTCTGCTTACTGGAGAACGGCACCAGCCAGGAGTTAGCGAGGCGCGGGCCGCGGCGGCTAGTGCCCACGACGGCGAAGCCGGCCTGGCCGAGCGCCCTGGCCGCTTCCTGCCCGATACCAGAGGACGTGCCGGTGACCAGTGCTACCGGCTGCTGGGTTGTCATCGCTGCCTCCCACTTATTGGAATTTCGCTTTACTTGCGCGGTCGTGATCGTTGCCCGGCTGCCTTCGCCGCCGGTGGCGACGCTGTGCGACTCCGCCTGCGGGGCAGTCGGCTAAGTGCCGTCTGTGCTGCGCCGTCCTGCGTGCCCTTGGCTCGAGCTGGGGTGTTGTCCAGGGCCGGCGAGCGAGCGGTGGCGTCGGAGCACGGGATCGAAGGCGTATTCACCCGCTGCGATCGAGGCGGGCGTTGTGTGCCCGAAGGCGGACGGTGGCAGCGTCGAGGAGAGGGGTGGCGAGGTGGCGGGCTCGGCCCCGGTCGGCGAGGTCGCCGAGTACCTGGTCGACCTCGACGGGCCGGCCCTGCTTGAGGTCTCGGTACATGGATGGGGCGAAGGGTGAGCCGGGCGTGTGAAGGCGGAGATCAGGCTGGCGCGGGTCTGCTCGTCCACGGGGTGTCCGGCTGCGGACACCACGGCGGCGACCTCAGCGACGACGGCCTGCGCGGTGGGGGCCCCGCCGACGATCAGGATGCTCATCAGCTGTTCTCCGTAACAGTGGCAAGGCCGGGCATCGGCCCGGCCGGTGCGGCTGGGTGGATGGCTGGGCAGGGAGAAAGCCACGGCGAGAAGGGCTCAGGCGGCGATGCAGCTCACGCTCATGCCGCGGGGAAAGGCGCTGAGGACACGGTGTGCGCTGCGGCGGCGGCCTGCCCTCGGGCGGCCACCCAGCTGGCGGCCTTGAAGGGCGACTGCCGCCGGTACCCGGATCACCGCAGAGCGCGACCTTCCGGGCCAGCTTCGGCCTCCCGCCGCCAGCGGGCACCTCCAGGGAAGCTGGCCGAAGAGGATGCCCGCTGCGGCCAGGCCCGCTTAGCGCTCGCCCCGGCACTGGAGCCCTTCTAACATCGGGACGGGATCCGGTGATGGCTTGCTGTGTGACTCCTGCCGGGGCCGGGCTGGCAGGAAGAGGGCGGCGACGACTGCTCCGGCTAGGGCGACCCCGGCCGCGACGAAGGATCCGCCTTGGAGACTGTGCAGGAACGCTCCGCTGGCGCTGGTGGCCAGGTCGTGCGCTGCCTGGGTGAGGCCGACTTTGCTGAGCGCGCGGGAAGTGATGAGCGCACCGCCGACCGATGCCCTGGCCGCCGCGGCATCGCCTGCCGGTAGGTGGGCCGGGATGGCAGAGCTGAGCCGGCTGGTGTAGAGGGAGGCGGCGACACTCCCGATGACGGCGACGCCGAGGGTTCCTCCGAAGAGGCGGGTGGCGTCGTTGACGGCCGAGCCCACACCCGCCTGTTCTTTGGGGACCGCGCCCATGATTGCCTCAGATGCGGGAGCGGTGGTCAATCCGAGCCCCACGCCCAGCAGGACCATGGAGCCCGCGATGGTGGCATACGACGTCGACGTCGAGTTGAATCCGGTCCAGAAGAGTGCCGCAGCAAAGAAGACAAGTCCCGTGGCCACGATGACCTTGTTTCCCAGCTTGACCGTGAGTCTGCTGCCCACCACAGATGCAACCGCGACCGAGACGGCGACAGGCAGGAGGCGGACCCCGGCACCGAGTGGGCTATAGGCCTTGAGGAACTGGAAGTACTGAGTGATCAGGAATACGAATCCCTGCAGGGCGAAGAACCCGATAGCGACAGCTGCGCTCGCCGCGCTGAACCTGGGGTTGCGGAACAACGCAACCTTCAACATCGGGCTAGCGGCCCGACGCTCGAAGAGGATAAACACGCCCAGCAGAACGACGCCTCCCGCAATCGTCGCGATGGCCGCCGCCGATCCCCAGCCCCAGTCGGGTGCTTCGATGACTCCGAGGACAAGAACGCCCATCGCCACTGCGGAGAGCCCGAAGCCGGGCAGGTCGAGCGGCGGCGTGTTCGGATCCCGGGAAGTCGGGACAGTCCAGGCGACGAGCGCCGCGATGACAGCGGCGACACCGGCAGTGAAGACGAAGATGCTCCCCCACCAGAAATGCTCCAGGAGCCACCCGCCGACGATCGGGCCCATGGCGATGCCAATGCCCGTGGTCGCTCCCCATATCCCGATCGCCTTCGCCCGCTCGTTTCGCTCGGTGAACACGTTGACGAGGAGCGAAAGAGTGGAGGGGAACATGAGCGCCGCGCCGAGCCCGGCGACGGCGCGAGTGGCGATGAGCGCGCCGGGCGAATGGATCAGTGCTGCAGCGACACTGGCCGCCGCAAACACGGCGAGCCCGATGAGGAGGGTTCCCTTGCGTCCCCGGCGGTCGCTGAGGCTTCCTACAAATAGGACGAACGCGGCGAACACGAGGTTGTAGGCGTCGACAACCCACTGGAGCTGGGTGGCTGTGGCGCTGATCTCGCGCACCAGACTGGGCAGGGCGACGTTGACGATCGTCGTATCCAGGTTGATCAAGAACGCAGCCATACTGAGCGCGATGAGGATTCCGGCCCGCCGCCCGGAAGCGGTCTGCGCAGTCATCTAGCTCACCGCCAGCCAGATGGGCCCGGCGGGCACGAGGAGCGCGGCACCCGCCCTCGACTTCACGGAGATCCCGCTTGTCTCGCGGTACGTGATCATGCTGCGAGCGCGTACCGGGGCGCGCGCATGCAGGCGTGGTTCCGGGCGGCCTCGCGTGGGCGACCCCAGCAGAGGCGCTGCCATCGACAGGGCCGGGAGGGCACAGCCCCGCCCTTCGCGCGCTTCAGCACCGGTGCCGGACGGGACAGGCCCGCAGCGGCGGCCCTGCGTGACGGCGCTGCAACCTGGTTCGGCGCCGGCGGCGACCCGCGGGCTGAGGTTGCGAAGGTCCCGAGAGATCCAGTTCCGCGACATTGCTAGCCGCGCTCCTCACGTGAGATGATGTACATACAACTCTGACTCGTTCACCATAGAGAAGACATGATGTATATGGAACACACTGAGCCAGCGGATGTGACTGGCGAGGCCGCCCGGCGGCTGGCTGACGAGGTTCGCCGCGCGTGCGTCGGGATTCGGGTCGGGCGGCTGCATCGTCTTGTCGGACGGCGGTTCGACGAAGCTCTCCGCCCCCTCGGTGTGACGATTGCCCAGATGGAGGTACTCGGCGCGCTCACCTTGATCTCGGTTCCCGTCCGCCCCGCCGATCTGGTGCGCCTCCTCGCAGTCGAGCGGTCGACCGTCAGCCGCAACCTCGCCCTGCTGGAAAAGCGCGGCTACGTGACCGCTACGGAGACCTCTCCCACCGGACGCTCTCTGCGGGTCACCGTCACTGCCGAGGGCCGGGCCTTGTACGCGGAGACCGAAGACGCATGGAGGGAAGCCCAGCTCTCACTTGTCGACCAACTCGGCGCCGACGCCGTGCCGACCCTGGATCGCTGGCTCGGCACACTCACCGGGACCGCATAACGCCTCCAGCGCCTGCGTGTCACAGATCGCCACAGCGACCGAGGCAGCGGGTTGAGCTTTGGATACCTCGACGTTCTCAATCGTCCAGCAGTTCAGGAATCGGCGCGCCGAGCGCCTCAAGCAAGCTGCCCAACTTGCGGTCCAACTCCCTGCCAACCTCGAGCAACGCGCTACCGATGCTGCCGAAGAGTGAACTGGGCTGATCCACGGTGAACCAAGCGTCACCTGAGGGATCCTCCCAGATCAGCGCCCTGAGCCGAGCGTAGAGCATCGTCCTTGGATCGTGGCGGAACATCCTCTCGGCCATGATGTGGTTTCCCATCAGGTAGGCGACGCACGCAGCGGAGTTGCCAGCGGCCGTCATCGCGGGCGTCACGCCGCTTCGGTAGAAGATCATGAACCCGAACGGTGCCACGGTGTCTACCAAGCTCTCCATCTTGGACTAGGGCTCCCCATTCGCTATAAGCTCGAAAACCTCCTGTCTCGGGAGATCGGAATAATCGCTTCATAGCGGGATTGGAATTCGCGCACGGCCGGGATCCTCACGTTGAATCGATTCGCCGAATAGAAGGTTCGCCTTTGAGCGCACATGTCAGATCCTTTCCCTGGTTTCTCGCCCGATGACTCCGTCTGCCTGAGGCATTCCGTGGTCACTAGGGCACCATCCTTAGCAGGGGCACCGATATGGTGCTCTTTGTAGGGACTCGGCGGGAGCCGGGGTGACGGCCTCGTGTGGTCGCTCGTGAAGGGCCTTCATGACACTGCCGCCCCCGGTTTTCGCGGGGCTGCAGACCGGCAACAGTGGGACGCGCCGCAGAGCGCCAGTTAGTGACCGCCCGGGAGCCAGCCTCGCCGCCGCCGGGCCGTCGCTGCCACCTTGAGGAGTTGCCGTGTCTCTTGCGCTGCCTGAAGCGCTGTTCTTCACCGGGATCGACTGGGCCGCCGAGACGCACGCGGTGTGCGTGATGGACGCCGACGGCAAGATCGCCGCCGAGTTCACGATCGAGCATTCCGCGGACGGGATCGCGCTGCTGATCGGCCGCCTGGCCAGGTACGGCGCCCCCGGCGGCATGCCGGTCGCCATCGAGCGCCCGAACGGCCGCCTGGTGGACCTGCTGCTGGAGGCCGGGCACCCGGTGGTACCGGTCAGCCCGAACGCGATCAAGACCTGGCGGGAAGGCGAGGTGCTGTCCGGGGCCAAGTCCGACCCGTTAACCGAACTACCGGAAGAAGTTCCTCAGGCCAGCGGACGGATGGGAATCTTGGTGGCTACGGTCGCGGACCATGATCACAGAAGGAGATGCGCCGCGGGACCTGTCGCGGCTGGCGGTGCCACTACGCGGGTCGCTTGAGGCGACCGGGGACTTGTTCGAGCCGTATCAGCTGGTCGGCGCAGACGGTGCGGTGCTCATCCCGGCGGCGGCGTACTTTCGTGAGCTGGCCGCGTGCGGCCGGCCGGCGGCGACGCACCGGTCCTATGGGATGGCCATGTTGCGGTGGTGGCGGTTCTTGTGGGCGGTCGAGGTTTGCTGGGATCAGGCGACCCGGGCGGAGGCCCGGGATTTTTGCTCGTGGATCCAGTTCGCCGACAAACCGGTGCGGACGCACTGGCGTTATCCCGACGGTGGTGCGCCGGGGGCGGTGACGGCGCGGGCGGCTGGGACGCCGAACCTGGTGACGGGAAAGCGTTCTCCCGGGCGCGGTTACGCCACGGCGACGGTGGTGCATTGCGAGAGTGTGCTACGCGGTTTTTATGAGCTCCACCTGCAGGCGGGCAGCGGGCCGATGGTGAACCCGTTCCCGCTGGCGCGGGGGCGCCGCGGCCGGGCGAACGCCCATCACAATCCAATGGATCCCTTTCCGGGGCAGCCTAGCGGCCGGTACCGGCCCCAGGCCCGGCGGCGGATACCGCGGCAGATCCCCGATGAGAAATTCGATGAGCTGTTCGCGCAGCTCGGGTCGAACCGGGACCGGGCCCTGGTCGCGTTCTGGGTGTCGACGGGCGTCCGGGCATCAGAGCTGCTGGGCGCCACGGCCGCCGACGCCGATCCCGGACAGCAGCTGATCACGGTGATCCGCAAGGGGACACGCGCGTTGCAGCAGGTGCCCGCCTCGCCGGATGCGTTCGTGTGGCTGCGCTTGTATCAGATGCAGATGCAAGCCCTGATGCCCGCTGGCCGGGATCAGCCACTGTGGTGGACGCTGCGGCGGCCGTTCCGGGCGCTGACTTACGACGCGGCCCGGCTGATGTTCACCCGCGCCAACGCGGCGCTGGGAGCGAACTGGTCCCTTCATGATCTTCGTCATTCGGCTGCGTACCGGATGGCCCGGGACCCGGGCATGCCGCTGACCGATATCCAATGGGTCCTTGGCCATGCGCATTTGTCCACCACCCAGCAGTACCTCACCCCGCTGACCCAGGACGTGATCGCCAGTGTGCTCGCCTTCCATGACCGGCGACGGGAACCCGGTTCCGGGGGTTCGCCGCCGGCGGCCGGCTACCGGGCCGAAAGCCTGAAGAACCTGTTCGGCGGGCAGGCGCTGTGACTGCTGCGGGAAGTCCCGTTGTCCTGACGGCGGCAGCTGGTCACGGGAGGGCGCCGGCGGGGATAGGTGCTGTGCGGCCTGCCGGCGGGACTGGAGCGGAGCTGGCGGCGCGGTTCCCTGCGCGGCCGGTGATCTCGTCGTGGCCGCAGACCCGGGCGTCCCGGCAGGAAGTCCTTGCCCGTCTCCTGGCTGCGCCGTTCGCGCTGGGCAACGCCCTGAGCCAGCAGACTCGCCGTCAGGGCCTGCTCACGGTGGTGAGCTGGCTGGAGTCCCAGGCCGGGGACACCTGGCAGGAGCGCTGGGCCGCCAGCGGCGCCGAGGCGGTCCTAGACTGGCGGGACCTGGCCGCCTGCTGGAGGACCGGGCGCGCCGGGGTGTCCCGGCGGCCGGCGCACATCGGTCCCGGGCTGCTCGTGTTGATCTGCGCTGACGTCATCCGGCCCGGTCTGGCGTGGCTGTCGGGATTCGCGCCGGCCCGCAGGGGCCTGGCCGAGGAGATGGCCCGCACCCGTGACAGCGCCGCCTTTGCGGAACTGGCCGGGATGTGCCAGCGCAACGCGGTGGGAGCACAGGCCGGGCAGACGGCGCTCATCCGGGTCGCCCTGATCATGGCCGCCAAGGGCGGGACCGTCGCCGACATTACCGTCGGGGACTGCCTGGAATTGCTGGGGGCCGCCGATCAGGTGGCCGCCAAGCTGCACGGGGGCGCGCATAGCCCGCTGTTTTATCAGCTGCTCCTCGACATGGGTGGCTTCCCCGGCGATGCGCCCGCAGCGATGCGGGTGTTCTCCGGCCGCGGACAGCCGACCTGCGCTCAGCTGATCGACCGTTACGGCATCGCCTGCCAGCCGGTCCGCGACGTGCTGGTCGACTACCTGGCCGAACGCAAGCTCTCCAGCGACTTCTCCTCCCTGCAGCGCCTGGCCTACCTGCTCGGCAAGTTGTTCTGGGCCGACCTCGAAGCGCATCATCCCGGCATCAGCACCCTCCAGCTTCCTCGCGACATCGCCGTCGCGTGGAAACAGCGCGTCATGACCAAGACGAAAACGGCACGCGCCGCCGGAGGGACAGCCGCCATCACGGTGTCGGCCCGCCTGGACGGCCGCAACGTGCTGACCGCAGTCAGGTCGATGTATCTCGAGATCGCCGAGTGGGCCGATGAGGACCCCCGGTGGGTGCCGTGGGCGGTGCGCTGCCCGGTCACTGCCAGCGAGGTTTCCCACAAAAAGGACCGGACGCAGCGCAAGTCGCGGATGGATCAGCGGACCCGGGAGCGGCTGCCGGTTCTGCCCGCCCTGGCCGCCTGGGTCGGCGCCGAACGCCAGGCCACCGCTGACCGGCTGCAGGCCGCCCAGGGCACCGACGTGGGCGCGCTGTTCACCGCCGGCGGGCAGACACTGCGCCGGTCGGTGATGAAAACCCACACGACCGGCCGGACCTGGGCCGAGGACCCCGGCACCGGGAAACGCCGCGACCTCACCTTCGAAGAACACCGCGGGTTCTGGGCCTGGGCGACCGTTGAAGTGCTGCGTTCCACCGGCATCCGGATCGAGGAGCTGACAGAGCTTTCCCATCACAGCCTGATTCAGTACCGGCTGCCGGGCACCGGCGAGCTGATCCCGCTGCTGCAGATCACTCCATCCAAGACCGACGAGGAACGGCTCCTGGTGGTATCTCCCGAGCTAGCCGACGTGCTGTCCACGATCATGTCCCGGATCCGCGGCACCAGGCCGGACGTGCCGCTGGTGGTGTCCTACGACAAGAACGAACGCCTATACAACCCGCCGATGCCGCTGCTGTTCCAGTGGCGGTGCCGACTGGAGAACCGGGCCGTCGGCGAGACATCGCTGCGGAAATACCTCGACGACGCGCTCGCCGCGATCGGGGTCAAAGACGCCAGCGGCCACGCGTTGCGTTACACCTTCCACGATTTCAGGAGGCTCTTCATCACCGACGCGATCATGCACGGGATGCCGCCGCACATCGCCCAGCTCGTGGCCGGCCACCGCGACGTGAATACCACCATGGGATACAAGGCCGTCTACCCCGAAGAGGTCATCAACGGCCACCGGGCCTTCATCACCCGCCGCCGGGCACTGCGCCCGGCCGGGGAATACCGGACGCCGACAGATCAGGAATGGGCCGATTTCCTCGGCCACTTCGAGCGCCGCAAGGTCGCCCTCGGCGACTGCGGCCGTTCCTATGACACCCCCTGCATCCACGAGCACTCCTGCCTGCGCTGCCCGCTGCTGCGCCCCAACCCCGCCAAGCGGCCCCGCCTCGCTGAGATCTGCGGCAACCTGACCGCCCGCATCGCTGAGGCCGAAGCGGCCCGCTGGCTCGGCGAGGCCGAAGGACTGAAGGTCAGCCTGGCCGCCGCCCGGCGCAAACTCGCCCAGATGGACGAGATCACCGCCCGCCGCCACGGCAGCACCCAGCTCGGCATGCCCACCTTCCCCGACGTCGCAGGCCGCGCCGTCACCACCCCAGCCACCCATCCCGCCAGCCAGGAAACCCGATGACCCCCAGCGGCGCAGGCCTCTCACTACCCGCCGCGCTGCGCGCCTGCGCCCGCGGCATCTACCCCCTGGAGGCAGGCGTCGACCTCCTCATCAGCCACGCCTGCTGGCTGCACCGCGAGGACTTCCAGGACGAGTTCATCCACACCGGCATCAGCATCACCGACGGCGCCACCACGATGGCCGAGATCGACTGGCAGGCCGCGATCACCACCCTCGACGCCCGTCACCTGCCCTGCAGCGGCGGGGAGGAACGGATGCTCCGCCTGGCAGCAAGCCTCGCCGGCGGGATACCAGTGAGCCTCCGCGACACCCTGACCGGCATCGACCACCGCAACATCGAACTAGTGATCACCGCGATCATGCATGCCTGGGGGCAACGGCCAGAACCAGAGATTCCTTGATCATTTTCTTAGTTCGGAGAAGACGTCGGCGACGCCGCGGTGATCGCCGAGTACCTGCGGCTGCGCCAGCACAGGCTCAGGACCGCCGCCCCCTACTCCGATGAGACCCTGGTGCTGCGCACCGTGGTGCGCAGCCGCGGCGACCTGGTGGAGATGCGGGTCGCGGCCACCAACCAGCTGTCGGCGCTGCTGGACGCGCACTGGCCAGGCGCGAAGGCGGTCTTCGCTGACGTCGAGTCCCCGATCAGCCTGGAGTTCCTGACCCGCTACCCGACCCCCGCCGCCGCCGCGCACCTGGGCGAGAAGCGGATGGCGGCCTTCCTGGTCAAGCACGGCTACTCCGGCCGCCGCACCGCCGCCGAGCTGCTCGCCCGCCTGCGCGCCGCCCCGGCGGGCACCGGCCGCGAAGCGCTCGCCGAGGCGCTCCGCGACGCCGTCCTGGCCGCCGCCGGTGTGCTCACCGCCCTGAACGCCGCGGTCAAGAGCCTCGACCGCTCGGTGGCCGCCCACCTCGGGGAGCACCCGGACGGCGCGATCTTCACGTCGCTGCCAAGGTCGGGTCAGGTCAACGCCGCCCAGATGCTCGCCGAGTGGGGCGACTGCCGCCAAGCCTACGACGGGCCCGACTCCGTCGCCGCCCTCGCCGGCTGCACGCCCATCACCAGCCAGTCCGGCAAGCACCGCTCCGTGCAATTCCGCTGGGCCTGCAACAAGCGCTTCCGCGTCGCGATGACCACCTTCGCCGACAACAGCCGCCACGCCAGCCCCTGGGCCGCGAAGACCTACAGCGACGCTCGCGCCAGCGGCAAGGACCACCCCCACGCCATCCGCATCCTCGCCCGCGCCTGGATCCGTGTCATCTGGCCCTGCTGGCTCCAGGGCATCCCCTACGACCCCGCCAGACACGGCGCAGCCGCAGCCCTCGCCAAGCAAACCGCACAGCCAATCGCTGCGTGAGGTTGACACAGGGGGTGTCATGGGAGGTCCAGTTCCGAGACGCCACTAGCCGGGTTCCTCACTCGCGTGAGATGATGTAGATACAACTAATATCCTGCGACAATACGGGCCGCATTGATGTATATGCAACATGCTTCTGAAGTACCGGCCAGGCACCACTTCTAGGCCGCGTAGGCCAGCCCGTCCGGGTAGACCTCTCCGACGTCACTCGCGTCGCCCTCGACGTCACCGACCGCGCCTCCTTGGCCGCCCCGTCGGCGAAGGCGTCCGGGGAGTCTCGATCCTGGTGCACTACGCGGGCTCTTCGTGCGGCACCTCACTGCTGACGGCCAGGGCCTCCGACACCCACCTCAAGACCAACGCCATTGACGTCTTGACACCTCGCTGAAAGGCAGAGGGCGCGCAGGCTGCGGCGGTTCGAGATAGCCGTCTACGTCCGCCGCATGTCACGCATTGCGCACCGAGGCGGATCAGCTGGTGGCAGCCCGCGGACTGGACGGAGGTGACCGGGCCCGGGACGGTCATCACCGGCCTGCCCGGCACGCGACATGCCGGGCTGTGTCCAGGGCGCCGCTGCGCTGCCCGGCCTCGACAACCACGACCCCTGTGCCAAGCGCCGCCAGGAGCCGGTTCTCCGGGCCGCCAGCGACGAGCGGACCGGGGGCATCACCGGGCGGGCACTCACTGACCAGAATGCCTTGGGCGGCGACCGCCGCATACAGGCCGGCGTGCGCACGGCGGTGCCCGCAGGCCAGCCCGTCGGCCATGACCGCGATGGTGAGCCCGTCGGCGGTGAGCGCGCCGCGGTGAGCCTCGGTCTCTCACCTGGCGGTTGCGCGAGCCTGCCTCAGCAGACGCCAAGTCTTAGTGACAGGACACCGGGTCAATAGGCGGCGAAGCCGATCACATCCGACAGACCGCCATGTGACGTGTATTCGCGGACGGGGCGACCCGAAAGCCGGGCAGGACGGCGACACCAGGCTCCTGCCTGCCCAATTGAGCCTGAACGTTCACCGGCAAACCAGTCCAGGGGCCTTGCGGCGTGAGGTTCCCGCAAAATGTGGGGCTGTCGGCCTGGCGAAGGCGGCCACGGGCCGGTGTGTCTGGCGACAGGTGTGCTGCCCGTGCGCCGGCCGGCGCCGTGACCGGTTCCAGGGTGGCCGGGGATGTGCCCGGTGTCCAGCTTTCAGTGGCGGCGGGTGATCGCGGCGTGCTGCCTGTGACGCCGTACGCACCTTGGTGCCTCGTGGCCGGAAACTAGTCTGGCGCAGGGGGCGATCACGCGGGCTGGGTACTGTCGCTTCGAGCACGCCGATCAGATTTGGCTTTCCCTGCGCCGCCCCCCAGGCAGCCTCGTTCGTGCCGGTTTCACGATGAAGGCGAGGCCGCGATGGCCGCAAGGAAGAAGAACATGACCAAGGACGCCGTGCTGGGGTCGCCGCCTGCGTCTGAGGGAGACGATGACGGCGCGGAGGTAGCCGAGGAACGTGCCGAGGTGGTGACGCACGCGGCCGCGATCGATGTCGCCAAGGGGTTTGGGATGGTGTGCACCCGGGTGCCGGACCGCCGGCGGCAGAAGGTGTGGCGGGCCGAGGCCACCTATGACTTGGTGGTCGCGCTGATGGATCAGCTGCGATGTGGGGGCATCCAGCGGCTGGTGCTCGAGAGCACCAGCGATTACTGGCGGATCTGGTACTACCTTGCCGAGGCGGCCGGTCTGGAGGTGTGGCTGGTCAACGCCAAGGACACCAAGCACCTGCCTGGCCGGAACAAAGCGACCGGGAAGACTGCGTGTGGCTGTGCAAGCTGAACGAGCGGGGAATGCTGCGCGGCTCGTTCGTGCCCCCACAGCCGGTCCGGGATCTGCGGGCGCTGACCCGGGCCCGGTCCCGGCTGGCCCAAGACCAGGTCCGGCACCAGAACCGGGTCGAGAAGATCCTCGAGGACGCCCTGTTGACTGAACTATGGGGACAGATCGCCGTGTCCGGCAGGCGGGCTGGGCTTGGGGTGGCTACGGTCCCTGCCCGTGATCATCGAAGGGGATGGGGCACGGGATCTGCCGTCACTGGTGGTATCCCGGCGCGGTGCGCTTGAGGCGACGGGGAACCCGTTCGAGCCGTACCGGCTCGTCGATGCTGGCGGTGTGGTTGTCGCGCCAGTGGCGGCATATCTGGGGGACCTGCAGGCGTGCGGGCGCTCGGCGGCTACGCAGCGGTCGTATGGGATGGACCTGCTGCGCTGGTTTCGTTTCTTGTGGGCGGTGGAGGTCGGCTGGGACCGGGCGACCCGGGCAGAGGCGCGGGACTTTTGCCGCTGGATTCAGCTGGCCGGCAAGCCAGTGCGTGCGCACTGGCGGCGGCCTGGGGCCGGGGTGCCTGGTCAGGCACCGGGTGGGCCGGGCAGCGGCGCGAGGTATGCGGCAGCCACGGTGGCGCACTGCGAGACGGTGCTGCGCAGCTTTTATGAGTTTCATCTGGAGGCCGGCACCGGGCCGATGGTGAATCCGTTCCCGCTGGCTCGTGGCCGGCGGGGCAGGGCGAATGCGCATCGCAACCCGATGGAGCGGTTCCGGGCTGAGGGCGCCGGGCGGTACCGGCCGAGGGTGGCGCGGCGGATCCCCCGGCAGATTCCGGATGAGAAGTTCGATGAGCTGTTCGCGGGGCTCGGGTCGCACCGGGACCGGGCCCTGGTGGCGTTCTGGGTCTCCACCGGCGCCGGGCCGCCGAGCTGCTGGGGGCCAGGCGCGCGGACGCCGACCCGGGGCGGCAGCTGATCACCGTGATCCGCAAGGGCACACAGGCGCTGCAGCCGCTGCCGGCCTCCCCGGATGCGTTCGTATGGCTGCGGCTATATCAGGCCCAGATGCAGGGCCTGGTACCCGCCGGGCCCGATGAGCCGCTGTGGTGGACGCTGCGCCGCCCATTCCGGCCGCTGTCCTATCACGCCGCCAGGGCGATGTTCACCCGGGCCAGCGCCACGCTGGGCAGCCGCTGGCGCCTGCATGATCTTCGTCACACGGCGGCCTACCGGATGGCCCGTGACCCGGAGATGCCGCTGACCGACGTGCAGTGGGTCCTTGGCCATGCGCACCTGTCCACCACGCAGCTCTACCTGCCCGACCCCGGAGGAGGACGTCATCGCCGCGGTGGTCGCCCACCATGCCCGTCAGCACAGACGGCAGCAGCCCGGGCAGGACGATGGTCGGGGCGCGGGCGGGTACCGGCCAGAGTCGCTGAGCGTGCTGTTCGGGCGGGAGCCAAAATGAGCGGCTCTGCAGGCCCGGCGGCCGTTACCGGCCTGGCGGGACCGGCGGTCTATCAGGGGTCGCGGCCGTTGCCGGCTCACCCGGGCCCGTCGGCTGCGCTGTTGCGACGGTTCCCCCCGCGGCCGACGCCGGCGAGCTGGGCGCTGACCAGCCAGCCGAAGCCTCAGGTGCTCGGAAGGCTGCTGGCGCCGCCGTTCCCCGCCGGCCGCCGCAACCTGGACCAGGAGCGCCGCCGGGCCTGATCCGGGTGCTGGACTGGCTGGAGCAGCAGCCGGGTGACACCTGGCAGGACCGGTGGATCACCAGCGGAGCCGACGCCGCGGGCAACCCCGCATGGCGGGGGCTGCTGGCCGGGTGGCTGGCAGCCGCCGGACGCGGGCCCCGCGACCCCGAGCACGTCTGGCTGCTGGCCGGCCGCGCTGTCTTGCTGCTGGTCTGCGCGGATGTGATCCGCCCGAGCCTGGGCTGGCTGCTGGCCCCGGCCACCCCTATCGGCCTGTCCGCGGAGATGGCCCGCGTCTGCGACCCGGCCGGGTTCGCCGCCCTGGCCGTGATCTGCGAGGCAGATCACGTCAACAGCCACACCACGCAGCTGGCGTTGCGCCGGATCGCGGTCATCCTGGCCGCCAAGGGTGGCCTGGTCGCTGACATCACCATCGGGGACTGCCTGGAGCTGCTGGCGATCGCCGGGGACCTGCTGCGCAGCAGCGATGCCACCAGCCCGTACTTCTACCAGTTGCTGCGGGCCGCGGGAGTTTTCGGCGGCGCCGCCCCGCCCGGGAGGGCGCTGAAGACCCAGGGCCAGCTCAGCTGCGAGCAGCTGATCGACCGCTACGGCATCGAATGCCGCCCGATCCGGGATCTGCTGGTGGACTACCTGCGCGAACGCCAGCCCGCTGTCGACTACGCCACCCTGCACAAGTTCTCCGGCACGCTGGGCCGGCTGTTCTGGCGCGACCTGGAGCTCCACCACCCGGGTATCGCCTCGCTGCACCTGCCCGCTGAAGTGGCCGCCGCGTGGAAGCAGCGGATCACCACCAAGACGACCAGGTCCCGGTCCGCTGACGGGCAGGTCACCGAGGCCACCGCGCTCCGCCTCGACGCGTTCGACCACCTGGTGATGGTCCGCGCTTTCTACCTCGACCTGGCGCAGTGGGCGGCCGACGACCCAGGCCGGTGGGGCCCCTGGGTGGCGCCATGCCCGGTCCGCGACGCCGACATCGCCCAGCGCGGCAAGGCGCGCTCCCGGCGCAAGTCACGGATGGACCAGCGGACCCGCGAGCGCATACCAGTCCTTCCGGCCCTGCTGGCCAGGGTGGATAGCGAGCGCACGGCCACCGCCGGGCGGCTGCGCGCCGCCGGGGACACCGCCCCTGGCCAGATGTTCACCGCCGCCGGGCAGACCCTGCGCCGATCGGCACGCGAACATGCCTCAGCGGGCAGGACCTGGGCGCAGGACCCAGACAGCGGCAGGCACCGTGACCTCACCCAGGAAGAGCACCAGGCATTCTGGACCTGGGCCGCCGTGCACGTCCTGCGCCACAGCGGCATCCGGATCGAAGAACTCAACCGAGCTGTCCCACCACAGCTTCATCCAGTACAAGCTGCCAGCCACCGGCGAGCTGATCCCGCTGCTGCAGATCGCCCCGTCCAAGACCGATACCGAGCGGCTCCTGGTCATCAGCCCCGAGCTGGCCGACGTGCTCAGCGAGATCATCTGCCGGATCCGCGGCGACGACGGCGCCGTGCCCTTGGTGACCGCCTACGACTACCACGAGCGTGTCTGGAACCCGCCGATGCCGCTGCTGTTCCAGCGCCGCCATGGCGGTGAGCACCGCGCCATCGGCGGCCCCGCGATCCGGGATCTCATCAGCGACGCCCTGGCCAGCACCGGGATCACCGACGCCAGCGGCAAGCCACTGCGCTTCGTGCCGCACGACTTCAGAAGGATCTTCATAACCGACGCGATCATGCACGGCATGCCGCCGCACATCGCCCAGCTGGTCGCCGGGCACCGCGATATCGGCGTCACCCTCGGCTACAAGCCCGTCTACCCCGAAGAAGTCATCAACGCCCACCGCGCGTTCATCACCCGCCGCCGGGCGCTACGGCCCACCGAGGAATACCGCACCCCCACCGAGGAGGAATGGGAAGAGTTCCTCGGCCATTTCGAACGGCGCAAGCTGTCGCTGGGCACCTGCGGACGCTCCTACGCCACCCCCTGCATCCACGAGCACGCATCCGATGCCCGCTGCTGCGCCCCGACCCTGCCCAGCGTCGGCGCCTCACCGAGATCTCTGACAACCTGGCCGCCCGCATCGCAGAAGCCCGCCGCGAGGGCTGGACCGGCGACGCCGAGGGCCTGAAAGTCAGCCTCGCCGCCGCCCGGCAAAAGCTCGCCCAGATGGACGAGATCACCGCCCGCCGTGAAACCGTCGTCCACCTCGGAATGCCCGGTCACGCCCCAGCCGTCAGCCGCACCGTCACTACTCCAGCCACCCTCCCCGGGCCAGCCCGATGACCCCGGACCTGCCAGCAGCCCTGCGCGCCTGCGCCCGCGGCTTCTACCCCGCCGAAGCCAGCGTCGAGCTCCTCATCGGCCACGGATCATTCCTGGCCCGCAGCGACTTCACCCGCCAGTTCATCTGGCTGGTGACCAGCATCAGCGACGGCATCACCACGATGGCCCAGATCGACTGGCCCGCCGCGATCACCGCCCTGGACACCGGCGACCTGCCCTGCTCCGGCGGCGAGCAGCGGATACTGCGGCTCGCCGCCAGCCTCGCCGACCTGCGCGACGCCCTCACCGGCCTCGACGACAGCAACATCACCCTGCTGATAACCGCCGTCCTGCACGCCTCGGGGAAACGCCAGCAAGCCAGGAATCCATGATCATTTCTAGTTCAGAGAAGCGCTGCTGAAGATCTCGGCAGTGATCTCGGACCTGTTCGGGACGAGTGGGCGGCGGTTCCTGGACGTGCTGGTCGCCGGGGAGCGAAGCCCCGCGGCGCTGGCCGCGCTCGGCGACCGCCGGCTCAGGGCCAGCACCACGCTACTGCAGGCTGCGCTCACCGGCCGCTTCCGCGAGGTGCACGCCTTCGAGATTGAGACTGTCCGATCAATGGCGCCTCTCTGTCGGCGGCCGGTTGACACAGAGAGGTGCCATTCCAGAGATAGACGTGTCGCCTGGTCGGCGGATTCGGTCGTCTGCAGCAGTCGTCCGATCTGACCTTCGACCGATGACTGCTGGGGGAGGCCGTCATCTGCCTCGCGCAACGGTGCCGCGGCATCGTTTGACGGGACTGGCTACGCAGATCTGGCCGGGCGTTCTGCCGTTCAGATTGCCGACTGGCGGAGCTGCGAGTGTAAAACTGCTGGTCAAGCCGTTTGCACGGACGCTGGCCGTGCCTGTCCGTGACGTCAACCGTCCCTCGCCACTTGCGGCACGGACATGACGGACAGGACCGGGTATTCACGTGATCCTTGAAGGAGTTGGGCCAGGTCAGCGGCTATTCCGATGGGGTGGAGGGAGCGGTCTGTAAAACCGTCGGCTCAGCCTACGTTGGGAAAGCGCCGGGATAAACCGGCATGGAGGAGGAGATGCAAGAGCTCTACGCTGAAGGGCTAGCGACCCACAGCGGCCCCGAGTCATGCGTCGACGACCCGCGAGGGCGTGGCGAAGCGTTGGCAGGGGCACGTGCAGGCCGGGCTATCGAGCCGCGAAATGGCGAATCCGGGGCGCCCACGCTGTCCAATGGGCGGAAGGCAACATCGCTGACAGCGCTATCGCGAGCGGTCAGCGGGCCCCGCGCGGTCAAAGAACCAGGGCATGTGCGGAACCTCCATGCGCGAGAACCGGGAGAGCCCGTGCCTGCCCGCCTGGCTGATCACCAGGCGGGCCGCTCAGGGAACGCCGAGGCGGTAATCCTGGGATGAAGGGGCACGGGCAGTCGGATCGCTCCGTAGTACCTGCGAACCCGCTGAACAAGGCTGCGGCTGCGGAGGCGGGGGAGGAAAGGGAGCGAGCCAAGGGAAACACGGGCAGCAAAACACGCCCCGGACACAGCGCCGGGCCAGGTGTGTCAAGTGCGCTGGATCGTGTGCGGCAAGTGGCAGTACGAGATAAGGAGGCACGGTTCACCGCGCTGCTGCACCACGTCAGCCTCGCGCGCCTGCGGTGGGCGTACTGGGCGATCCGCCCCAAGGCCGCGCCGGGGGTAGACGGGGTGACGTGGGCGGCCTACGGGCAGGACCTGGAGGCTAACCTCCAGGGCCTGCACGCCCGGGTCCAGCAGGGGCGCTACCGGGCGTCGCCGAGCAGGCGGGCGTACATCCCGAAGGCGGAC
>Ga0335074_10005092_pt1 | contig 18172 bp, 14 predicted proteins | sample Lox_Sample_23_FD_206715 | JGI IMG/M metagenome (GOLD analysis project Ga0335074, IMG submission 206715) | Soil microbial communities from Loxahatchee National Wildlife Refuge, Florida, United States - Lox_Sample_2.3 | ecosystem: Environmental > Terrestrial > Soil > Wetlands | place: USA... | reverse complement strand
TGGCCTTGCGGCATCGCCATCGGCACGCAGCAACAGAATCCGGCACAGCCCAGCAGCACCAGGGCAACGTTGGGTCGCAGCCCAAGCACCGATGCGCCGGCGCGTGGCGCGGCTGCGAGCCCAGCCGGCGCCGCTTCGGGTGGATCGCGCAGCATCAGCAGCGCCGCCGGCAGGACAGTCACTACTTCCAAAACCGCGAACCACCGCATGGTGTGCTGCCAGCCCACCGTCGCAATCGCCTGCGCAAAAATCGACGGCCAGATCATGCCGGCGACGTATTGGCCGGAGGAGATCAGCGCCAGCGCCGTGCCGCGCCTGCGGTCGAACCAACGGCTGACATACACATACAGCGGCGCGTTCAAGCCGCCATTGCCCAGCAGCCCGATGAATACCCCGTGGCCGAGGATGAGTTGCCACGCGGCTCCTCCGCTGGCCACGGCAAGGCCGGCAGCGACCATGGCCGCGCCGAATGCCACCGTCCAGCGCACGCCGATCCGGTCGGCAATACGCCCCATGGCCAGCCCGCCCACGGCCATCCCAAGCCACGCGAGCGAGTATGCCAAAGCCGGCACTTCGCGCGCATTGCCGAGCGCCGCGGCAATCGGCCGCAACGCCACGACGGCGATCTGCGGCGCGCCGAACGAGACGGACATCACCGCCAATGAGGTCCAGGCAATCAGCCAGGACGTGCGCGTTTCGACGCTGTGCATCGCCTGCAGCGGATCACCATGCATGACGTGGCGGAATCAATCGGTGAACCGCGTCGGAATGCCCGTCATTGCCGTCAGCCCGCCATCCGCCACAAACGCCGCACCGGTGACATAGGACGCAAGGTCGGAGGCAAGGAACATCACCACGTTCGCCATCTCCTCCGGCCGGCCCAGCCGCCCCATCGGAATGGCGGCGACCGTCGCCTGCGCGAAGCCCTGGATCGTGTCGAGCGATCGCCGCAACAGCGGCGTATCGATCGCGCCGGGGCACACGCAGTTGCACCGGATATTGTGCGGCGCGTATTCCATCGCGACCACGCGGGTGAAGTTCACCACCCCCGCCTTCATCGCGTTGTACGCCGCGATGCCATAATCGCCGAACAGACCGGAGATCGAGGCGGTGTTGACGATCGCCCCGCCGCCCTGACGCAGCATGATCGGCAGCACGCTGCGCGTCGCCTGCATCACCGCCGTCAGGCCGACCTGCAACGTGTAATCCCATACGGTCTGGTCCATCTCGGCGACGCGTGCCATGCGCCGCCCCTGCAGCGTGGACGGCACGCCGAACGCGTTGTTGTGCAGGACATCGAGCCGGCCGTACGACTCCACCGCCCGATCCAGCATGGCGTCGATCTGGCTCGGCTGCGTCATGTCGGCGGTGACGGAAATAGCCGTGCCGCCGGCACCGGCGATCTCCGCCACGACCGACGCCGCGGCATCGCCATTCACGTCGGCCACCACCACCTTCCCGCCTCGCTGGGCCAGGCCGAGCGCGGTGGCGCGGCCGATGCCGGATCCAGCGCCGGTCACCACGCAGACTTTGCCGGAAAACTCCATCACGCCTGCTCCCGCCCCGCGCGGATTTCCTGCACCACCTCGAAGCCCTCGAACTCCGGATGGTCGAGATAGAGCGGCTTGTTCTGGCCCGCATCGCGATGCGCCATGCGGAAGGCTTCCGAGCGGGTCCAGTCCTCGAAAGCGCTCCGGCTGCGCCAGATGGTGTGGGAGGAATACAGCGTGTGATCGTCACGCTCAGGCCCGCGCAGCAGGTGGAAGGTGGAGAATCCGGGGACGCCTTGCAGGTGGGTGTCGCGGCTGGTCCAGACCTTCTCGAAATCGGCTTCCGAGCCGCGCTGCACCTTGAAGCGGTTCATGGCGATGAACATTGGGGGGTCTCCCTGGTCGGTCGGACGATAGGGTGATCCCGCCCGGAGTGATCCGCAATATTCGCGCATTCAGCCGCCCGCGACTGAACGAAACGGACCCCCCTCCCACTAAGGGCTCGAGGCGGAATAAACGAGTCGCTTGAGGGGCGCACCAGCTCCCGCGTGTCATGGTGCGCGCAGGCGCACCATCCACGTCTTTGCAGCCGCAGCACAGAAGTCGTGGATGGCCGGCGCAGGCAGCCTGCGCCGGCCATGACACGGTACGCACGATCGCTGCGCCAATTGGAGCACTTGTTTCGCCTCAAACCCTAACCCCCTCGCCCTAACCCCCTCCCCCTAACCTTGGTCCGCTTCGCGGCCCAAGCCCACAAGGGGAGGGGGAAGTTCTGCTTCGATGCGCGGTGGCTACTACGCCGCAATCTCTCCCACGTAGTGAGCGGGGGAAACCAAAGCAGCCGGTGCCGGCAGCACCACCGTGACCGCCGTCCCCTTCCCCAATGCGCTGCGGATCGCGAACTGCCCGCCATGCAGGTCCACGAACAGTTTCGCCAGTGGCAACCCAAGCCCCGTACCACCGTGGCGGCGTGACAGGCTGCTATCCACCTGCACGAACGGCTGCAACGCGCGCGGGATATCTTCCGGCGCCATGCCGATCCCCGTGTCGCGCACGGTGATTGCCAGCCCGTCCCGGCGATGCTCCGCGACCACCGACACCTCGCCGCCGGCCGGCGTAAATTTGATCGCGTTGGACAGCAGATTCAGCAGCACCTGGCGCATTCGCAGGTGGTCCACCTCGACGATCGGCAGGTCCGGTGGGACCATCAGCTCCAGCGCCACGCCGGCTTCCTCGGCCCGCTTGCGAACGATGCGCACGGCAGAATCGACGATGCTGCGCGATGGCACTTTCTGCAGCCGCAGCTCCGTCATGCCGGACTGCAACTTGGCGATGTCCAGCATGTCGTTGATCACTTCCAGCAGATGGCGGCCGCTGTGCAGGATGTCGTCGGCGAACTCGCGATATTTCGCCTGGCCGAGCGGACCGAACGCCTCCATGGCGAGGATCTCGGAAAAGCCGATGATCGCGGTCAGCGGCGTGCGCAGTTCGTGACTCATGTTGGTCAGGAACTCGGTCTTCGCGCGGTTCGCCCCCTCGGCTTGTTCCTTCGCCAGTTGCAGCGCGCCCTCGCGTTCCTTCAGCACCGTGATGTCGCTGGCCACCACGACGAACCCGCCATCCGACCGCTCGCTCTTGCTCAGGCGCAGCCAGCGGCCGTCGCTGATGCGCATTTCCCCAGTCGGATTTGCCAAAGCAGTCTCGACGCCAGCAGGCAACACGGCGTCCTGCTCCAGCTCCGCCGCATGGGCAGGAAAGAACGCAGCGAACTGACCATTGCTGAGGATCAGGCGGCCGTCGGCACCGACCAACCCAATGCCCTCATTCAGCCCCTCAAGCACGTTGACCAGCCGCCCCTCGGCCGAGCGGTGGGCGTCACGCTCACGCTCGACCATCGCACGGATGTTGTCGCGCATCGTCGCCATGGCCACGAGCAGTCGCCCGAGTTCGTCGCGCCCCCAGGGTTGGATCTCGACGTCGAGTTCGCCGGCCGCCATCCGGCTGGCGGCGCGGGACACCGCCGCGATCGGCTTCAGGATGTGGCGCGCCAGCAATCCGGCCACGGCCGCCCCCGCAAGCAGCGCCGCAGCGGTTGCGAACAAGGCCCACAGCGCAAACCGGTGCATCAGGTTCAAGGCACGCGTCCGGTCGCTCGCGCAATCCTGCTCCGCCGCCTGGCGCAGGGCGGCGAGATTGGCCAGCAGCAGCTTGGCCTGGCTGTGCATGGCCATCTCGGATGCCGGCGCGGCGCCCGCGACGCCCTGAAGGCGCATCACATTCCAGGCACGGAAATCATCCCGCAAAGCGTGCGCCATGGCGGCCGTCTGATCGCCGCCATCCTGTTGTTCGCTGGCGGCAAGGTCCGCTTCGACCTGGCGCGCCAGTTCGTTCAGATGCAGATCGGCACGTTGGCGCGCCGCCTTATCCTGGACGACGTCGCGACGCGCCAGGACGAAGCGCATGGTGGCAAAGTCAGCCTCGGCCTTGCCGGCACTGGTGATTGCCATCAACGGCCCGTCATAGGTGTGCGCGACGAGACCCGCGGATTGCAGGGCGCCATTAATCGCGCCGAAACCGACGAAAGCCGTTAGGGCGGTGAGGCCCAGGAATGCGAGCAGGATTTTGGCACGAAGCGTGACCAGCATGGCTCGGCCCGAGCTGCGGAATCGCAAATCTGACCTCCCCCGAAACAGACAGGCGGCAAGGATACTGGTTCGTTGGACGTTTCGGAGTGGTTTCAGTGCCCAGCTGGTGCGAGGTCTGGCAAGGCCTCTGCCATAGGATGGTCACAACCAGCCGCCGGACGGGATGCGGCGCTTCCGTGCCTCCGGCGTCCTGACTATAGGTGAAGGCTGACGGCGGGACTCGTGCGCGTCCGGCCGGCCAGCGGGAGCATGCGGCAGACCCATGAAGCATTGGCGGATCGATGAGGTTGCCTGGGACCGGTTCGATGCCGGCAAGGTAGATCCCGAGCTGGTGCCTTTGGTGAAGGCTGCCGCGATGGTGGAACGCAACGGCACCGATTACGCCGTGTACCTGAACCGCGTGTTCGCAGACGATCCGGACTTTCGCCAGGCCGCGGATACCTGGGCCGAGGAGGAGGTGCAGCACGGCGACGCCCTTGGCCGGTGGGCGGCGCTGGCCGATCCAGGCTGGGATTATGCCGCTGCGTTCGCGCGCTATCGGGCGGGCTACAAGCTGCCGCTGGATGCGACGGCGTCGGTCCGCGGGTCCCGCACCGGGGAGCTGATCGCGCGCTGCATGGTGGAGACCGGCACCTCCAGCTACTACAGCGCCCTGGCCGAAGCGACGCAGGAACCGGTGCTGCGGCAGATCTGCAAGAACATCGCCGCCGACGAGTTCCGGCACTACAAGTTGTTCTACGACCACATGCGCCGGTACCTGAAGCGCGAAAATATCGGGCTGGCGCGCCGTCTGCGCATCGCGCTGGGACGGATCGGCGAAAGCGAGGACGATGAACTGGCCTTCGCCTGGCACTGCGGCAACCAGGCGGAAGGCCAGCGGTTCGTGCGGGCCGATTGCACGGCGGCGTATATGGCACGGGCGATGGGATTCTATCGGTTTCGCCATGTCGAGCGCGGCGTTGGGATGGTGCTGAAGGCGGTGGGTGTGAAGCCGCGCGGACGGATTGGCGATATGTCGGCGAAGCTCACCTGGCGGCTGCTGCAATGGCGGCAGCGGCGGTATGCGCGGCAGGTGGGTGGGATGGCTGTCGCCGGTTCCCCGTCGGTCGCACACGGCGTGCAGCACGCGGCGGAGTGATCATCCGGTTGGGCGCAGCCAGGCGTGCGTCGCCCTATGCCCCAATGTCATTGCGAGGAGCGAAGCGACGAAGCAACCCCGGTCGTGTGGGCGTACGGACGGCCCGGAAGCCTCCCCGAAGGTGCGCCATGCCCCAATCCCCGTCGCATGAGCGCACCGGTCCGGAAGCTTCCCCGAACGTGCGCCATGTGTATCGCTGTCGCCATGGCGACGACGCATCCAACAACAGCGTCAGAACTTCCTGCCGCTGACACTTTGATGTCCCGTCTCATGTCCACGGACAACGTCCCAGGGGCAGCCCTGGCGTTGATCAAGGACGACAGGATCGTGCTGGAGAAAGGATACGGTTTTCGCGACCTGGAGACTCATGCGCCCGTCACCGTGACAACCCTCTTCAACATCGGCTCTATCTCGAAATCGTTCACTGCGCTTGGCATCGCCCAGTTAGTCGATCAGCGAAAGGTCGATCTGGACACCCCCGTCATCGAATACATCCCTGATTTCCGGCTGAGTAATCCGCAGGCTCTCCTAACGTTGACGTTGCGGCGGCTGCTATCCCATAGCAGTGGCCTTCCTGCGGATGAGCAATGGCCCCCTCTGGTGCCGCCGACCAGGGAAGGAATCGTCGGCGAATTCGCCGGCATGCCGACCACCGCACAACCGGGAACACGCTTTCAATATTGCACCCGATGCATCGTCCTCGCGGCCTACGTCCTGGAGCGGGTCACCGGCCAATCCTGGGAAGCATATACGCGGTCACAGATTTTCGTGCCGTTGCGGATGACGGCGGCCTCGTTCGGGCCGCGCGGGCTGGAGCACGCGTCCGATCGCGCGCAACCGTATCGGCACGACGCCGGCCTGGACGAAGTACCGGTTCCCTGGGCCCGCCTGCAATACCTGGAGTCCCTGGCGCCCGGAGGCGGTATCAATGCCAACATCGACGACATGGCGCAGTACGCGCTGCTGCAGGTCGGCGATGGAACGATTGCTGGCCGCCGGCTGATCTCCGTGCACATGCTTGCTGAATTGCATCGTCCGGAGATCGCAGTGGGAGACGACTGGACGCCAACTGCTCGTGCCGAGAACCTGCACTATGCGCTTGGCTGGTTCACCGCGGACCTGCATGGCACTCACGTGATTTTTCATTTCGGCGGGAATCCCGGCTTCCGCGCCGTGATCGCGGTCGTTCCGGCTGCCAAAGCGGGCGTGGTCGTCCTGACAAACGGGGAGTCGAACCACTTTACCAGCACGGCGATGCGGAGCCTGATCGAGCAGTTGCTGCGGTAGAAGACTCCGCGAGTGTCGAGGCTCTATGCGAGCCTCCCATGCGATCGGCTTGGTGCTGTCGCCGCGGAATGGAAAATGTGGAACCGCGGATGAACGCCAATGAACGCAGATGCAGCGGGGCGCTCGCCGTGACGGTGCCGCAAGATCGCCAGACCAGACGCTTTATCTCCAGCCGTGGCCGACCGAAGTTCAGCAGCAGGCACAAATGCAAGCCGGTGGCTCTGAGGTCGTTCATGCATTGCGCGCGCCAACGCGTTTTCGTAGACCTGCTCCGAAAGCCGTACCCCAGCGTGTTGGCCACTGTCATGGCACAGCCGATGGTACGTTGGGAAATACGGTTCAACACCGGAGCATCTGCATTCATTAGCGTTCATCCGCGGCTCAATTTTCTAATTCTCATGATGCCAGTGAAAACTGGCCAAAGGTTGATCTGCTGCGGCAAATGCAGTTATGTCCCATGCGTCCGTCGCATGATGTCGCGATCACGTTCACCGGCCCGGCTGGGAAATCTGATCTGAGTTTTACACTCTCTTGCCAACTGCGGTCCCATCTGCGTGACTCTGCGCCATCTGCTTGCATCTGCCTTTACATTCTTTCTTTGCCGCCTGCAGACTCAGGCAACCATAAGGCGCGGCAGGCACGCAACACAGGAGACCGTCATGCGCGATTTCGCTGGCAAGACAGCATTTATAACCGGCGGTGCCAGCGGTATCGGCCTCGCGCTGGGCCGCGCCTTTGCTGAGGCCGGCACGAATGTGATGCTCGCGGACATCGAGGCAGATGCGTTGACCGCTGCGGCCGCCAGCCTGAATCGCACGCTGAAGCCCACGGGGGCCCCCACGGGGGCCACTGTGCGCGGCGTCATCTGCGACGTGACCGACCCTGCCGATGTGGACAAGGCTGCCGAAGCGACCATCGACGCCTTCGGCAAGGTCCATATCGTCTGCAACAACGCCGGCGTTGCCGGCGGTAGCGGGGTCGAGGCCATTTCGCTCGAGACCTGGCGCTGGGTTCTGGACGTCAACCTGATGGGCGTGGTGCACGGACTGCGTGCCTTCCTGCCGCGGATCCTGGCCCATGGCGAGGGCGGCCATATCGTCAATACCGCATCGATGGCCGGCATGATCAGCGGCCTCGGCTTCGGCCCCTATACGGCAAGCAAATTCGCTGTGGTCGGACTGTCCGAGGGGCTGGCGAATGAACTGGCGCCCCTTGGAATCGGCGTCAGCGTGCTGTGTCCCGGCTTCGTGCGCACACGCATTCATGAGAGCCAACGCAACCGGCCACAGCGCTATGGACCTGCGCCCACGCCGCCGGCTGGCAGCCGCGGGCGCGCATTGGCGTTGCAGGTGGCATCGTTGGTGCAAACGGGCATGGATCCCGCCCATGTCGCGGCACAGGTCCTGAATGCAATCTGTGAAGACCAGCTCTATGTTTTTACGCATCCGGAAATGCGGGGCGAGGCACAGCAGCGCTTCTCGGCGATTTTGCAAGCGATGGACGAGAGCGACCCGCCACCACAGCCGCCCTGAGGCAGCCGCCCCTGGGCCGACCCGTCCTTGCCCGCTATCCTGGCCCCAACCGTAGCGGAGGAGGGAAGCGCCCATGGCGCCCAGGATCATCGTCGCCGACAACCCATTGAACGACAACGACATTGCCCGCGATCTGGCACCGCCAGGCTTCGAGCTGGTCATGACGCGCCAGGATACACCGGAATTCAACGCCGCCCTGCCCGAGGCCGAATACCTGGTGGGTTTCGGCGCGCCATCGATGAACGATGCGTTCTATAAGACCGCATCGAAGCTGAAGCTGGTGCAGCTTCTCTCCGCCGGCTACGACCGTTGCGATATCGAGGCGGCGCGCCGCGCCGGCGTGCCGATCTGCAACAACGGCGGCGCCAATGCCATTGCGGTGGCAGAGCACGCGATGCTGCTGATGCTGGCGGTGTCGCGGCGGCTGATCTGGCAGCACGAGAACGTCGCCGCCGGCCGCTGGCGCGGCAACAACTGGGCGGAAGTGAAGCTGTATGAGCTGGACGGCCGCAAGCTGGGCATCGTCGGCCTTGGCCGGATCGGCAAGAAGGTCGCCCGCATGGCGCAGGCCTTTGGGATGTCGGTGCAGTATTATGACATCGCGCGGCTGACCGAGGACCAGTCGGACGCGCTGGGCGTGCGCTTCCGACTGCTGGACGAGATCCTGCGCACATCGGACATCGTGTCGCTGCACGTGCCGCTGTCGCCGGCGACACGGCACATGATCGGTGCGGCGCAACTGAAGCTGATGAAGCCGACGGCGTATCTGGTGAACACCTGCCGCGGTCCGGTGGTGGATGAACCGGCGCTGTATGAAGCGCTGACCAACAACACGATCGCCGGCGCGGGTCTCGACGTGTTCGACCAGGAGCCGCCGCCGCCCGACAACCCCCTGCTCCGCTTGCCGAACGTTGTGCTGACGGCGCATTTCGCCGGCCCGACCTGGGACAATCAGTACGCGCGCTTCCGCAACGCATTCGATAACGTGCAGCGCGTCGCCCGCGGCGAAAAGGCGCTGTGGGTGATCCCGGAGCTGCAGGGGTAGCGGAGACGTGAGTCCCGAAAGTCATTGCGAGAAGCGTAGCGACGAAGCAATCCCGATCGTTGTGGCGTACGGACTAACCGGGCACTTCAACGGAGGAGATTGCTTCGTCGCTCCGCTCCTCGCAACGACCTGGGGAGCGCAGCGACGAAGCAACCCCGGTCATGAGCAAGTGCCGTGACCGAGGTTGCTTCGTCGCTTTGCTCCTCGCAATGACATGGTGGGTGGGACGCGCACCGGCCCTCGCTATCGGACGAGTCTAGGCCGCCGTCATCCCCAGATCCGCCGCCGCCCTGCGTTCGTACGCCCGGTGCGATTCGTCGTACGCCTGTCCGATGATCCCACCCCGCACCGTACCCGGCGTCACCGACCGGTAGCACGGCTCCCAACTTCCGGGCAGACGCGGCGAATCCGGCGGTGCCAGCCATAGTCGAAACAGGGTGCGCTTCAGCGCCGGATCGTCGTGGTCCTCGAATTCCGTGCGCGAGTGCAGCGTCACGTGATTGTTCAGAATCTGCACGTCGCCCGGTTGCAGATACATCGCGTACATCAGCGCGGGCCGCCGCAGCACCTCGTCCAGCCAGGCCGTTGCCTCAACCTGCGCCTCGCTCAGCGGCGGCACACCAGGCAGGCGCTGCGCCGTCGTCATCCGGTTGCGGTTCCATTTGGAAAACAAAAGCCCGTCCGCCACGTCGAACACCGGATTCGGATAGTACGGTCCCTCATCCGGCGCCTGCTCCTGCTGGCGGCTGAACCAGAAATCCTGGTGCAGCACATCGGCCAGGTCCGGGCGTTCCGCCGCGATCACGTTATGCGCCGTGACCGAACTGGTCACCATGCTCATGCCGCCGGACCGCGCGACGTTGTAGCAGCTCAGCAGCACGATATCCGCGCTGTCGGTATGGAAATCCAGCTCGGCACTGGAGGAATATCCGCGCCCGCCACCCGAGCGGTACGCGGTCCCCACATCCTTCACCGCCGAAAGATATTGTGTCGCCCTTCCTTGCGGCCGCGCCACGCCGGTGTGCAGCCCGATCGCCCAGGTCAGCAACTCGAACTCTTCTGCCGACATATCCGCGCGCGGCAACCCGCGCAGTATGGCAAACCCCCGCCCCGTCCTGATCTCCTCCAGCGCGCGCTCGATCGTGGGCCACGCGGTGCCAAGATCGAAATCGGCGCGCCGGTAGTCCAGCAGCGCCTTGTCCGGATCGCGCGCCCGCTTCACCGTCCGCACAAGGTCGCGCCGCGCGCCATCGTCCAGTTCATGGATACAACCGTGATCGGCGTTCAGATCATCCACGGTCCAGGCCGCCCGTGTGTCGGCATTGATCGGTTGCATCGGTGCCTCAAAGCAAACATGGCGCTGGCATTGTCCACGAAATCCGCCGGAACGCGAGCGCAGCGGCGTTGCCGCCCCGGCAGTGGCCGCCTATCACTGCGGCAACATTTGCCCGGGGGGCGACCATGCCAGTCAAGCAGATCCGCGGCGTCGATCTGGTTTACGAGCAAGTGGGCGATGCCGGCCCATGGGTCGTCGTCACCCCCGGAGGCCGGCGCGGCAAGGAGTCCGAGCGTGCGCTGGGCACACTGATCGCCGAAGCCGGATTCCGCGTGTTGCTGCACGACCGGCGCAATATCGGCGCATCAGGCATTGCGCTGGACGGTGACAACGAAAGCCTGGAGCAAGCGGAGGATATGCTGGCGCTGCTGCAGGCACTGGACATCGGGCCGGCCTATATCGCCGGGTGCTCTTCCGGTGCGCGCATGTCGCTGCTGCTGGCGCGGCATCACCCCGAGTCGGTGCGCGCACTGCTGCTGTGGCGCGTCACCGGTGGTCCGTATGCGGCAAAGCGGCTGGCCTGGAACTACTACGAGCAATTCATCGAAGCCGCCGCCAAGGGCGGCATCGACGCCGTGTGCCAGACGGAGCACTTCGCCGCGATGATCCAGGCCAATCCGGTCAACCGCGAGACGTTGCAACGCATGGGCACCGCAACCTTCGTGGCCGGCATGCAGCGCTGGCTTGTCGGGTTCAACAAGGATTCCGGCCATCCCGTCGCGGGCATCACACCGGCCGAGATGCGGGTGATGTCCACGCCCGCGCTGATCATTCCGGGCAACGATCGGGTGCATCCGCGCGCCCCAGGACAGGCCGCGCACCGGCTGCTGGCGAACAGCCGGTGTGTTGAAGTCATGAGCAATGATGTCGATGTGGACGTGGATTTTCCGGGCTGGGAGGCGAAGACCGGCACGCTGGCCGCGGCGTTCATTGATTTCCTGCGGGAACGAGAGCGCGCCTAGACGATTCGGCCGGACTTCGGCGGCGGTGCATGCGTGGTTTTGCCCCGTTGCCCGACCCGCGCTATTTGTGCGCCAGAAGCGAGGTCCTGTATGGAAGACGATCAGGAGCAGCGACCCGAGAGTCTGCTCCCGTATGAGCAATGGACAGAGACGGCGCTGCGCCAGGTGGTGGTGCAGGCGATCGAGCATGTCGCGGCCAATGGGTTGCCGGGCAACCACCATTTCTATCTGACCTTCCGCACCGATCATCCCGGCGTGGTGATCCCGCCGCGCCTGCGCGCGAAATATCCGCAGGAAATGACCATCGTCCTGCAGCACCAGTTCTGGGACCTGAAGATGGACCGCGAGGCCGAGCTGATCGGCGTCGGCCTATCCTTCGGCGGCGTGCCGGCCACGCTGGTGATTCCGCTGGATGCGGTCATCGGGTTTGCCGATCCGCATGTGCGGTACGGCCTGCGGTTCCACGTTGCTCTGCCGGAACCGCCGCCGGCGGAGAAGCCGCTAGCTCTGGTGCCGCCGCCTGAGGACGCCCCAGAGCAGGAGGGCGAGGCCGAGCCGGACAAGCCGGCAGAGACACCGCAGGTTGTCAGCCTGGATGCGTTCCGCCGCCGCACGCCGCCAAAGGAATGAATTCCCGCAAACGCGCGGCGCCACACACACACACACACGCGCGCACTCACGCGTCATTCGTTCACGCGCGCGCACGCGTCATCAACACACACGCGCGCAATGACAGATCAACCCGTGCAGTGACAGGCCAACCTTCGCAATGACAGGCCAACCTTCGCAATGACAGGCCAACACAAGGACATTTCTCCATGAATGCCATGCCGCCGCGGCCGTCCGGCTTCCGATACTCGCCGATGTTCCCACTTGCGCCCGCCGGGACGCCCTGGAAGAAGCTGGCACTGGACGGCGTGCGCACCGCGACCTGCGACGGCCAGACCGTGCTGCGGGTCGCTCCGGATGCATTGTCGGACCTCGCGTTCCAGGCGTTCCACGACGTGTCGCATCTGCTGCGCCCCGGCCACCTGGCGCAGTTGCGCGCGATCCTCAGCGACCCGGAAGCCAGCGCGAACGATCGCTTCGTCGCGCTGGATCTGCTGAAGAACGCCAACATTGCCGCGGGCGGCGTCTTGCCGATGTGCCAGGACACCGGCACGGCCATCGTGTTCGGCAAGAAAGGCCAGCGCGTCTGGATCGACGGCGACGAAGAAGAGGCGCTGAGCTGGGGCGTGCACCGCACCTATACCGAGACCAACCTGCGCTATTCACAAATGGCGCCGCTGTCGATGTTCGAGGAGGTGAACACCGGCAACAACCTGCCGGTGCAATTCGATATCATGGCCGCCCCGGCCGGGCACAACGACGACGAATTCCACCTGATGTTCGTCGCCAAAGGCGGCGGCTCTGCCAACAAGTCCTTTCTGTTCCAGGAAACGCGGGCGATTTTGTCGCCGGAGAAGCTGCTGGCGTATCTTGAAACGAAGATGAAGACGCTCGGCACGTCGGCCTGTCCGCCGTACCATCTGGCGATTGTGATCGGCGGCACGTCGGCGGAGCTGACGTTGAAGACGGTGAAGCTCGCATCCTGCCGCTGGCTGGACACGCTGCCCACCTCCGGCAGCCACGCCGCGCACGCCTTCCGCGATTTGGCCATGGAGCAGAAGGTACTGGAGCTGTCGCGCCAGATCGGCATCGGCGCGCAGTTCGGGGGAAAATACTTCTGCCACGATGTGCGCGTGATCCGGCTGCCACGGCACGGCGCGTCGCTGCCCGTGGGGATCGGCGTTTCGTGCAGCGCGGACCGGCAGATTCTGGCGAAGCTGACGCCCGAAGGTGTGTTCCTGGAGCAATTGGAAACCGACCCCGCGAAATACCTGCCGGAGACGACGGACGATCACCTCGGCGGCGACGCGGTCGCGGTGAATTTGAATCGGCCGATGGCGGAGATCCGCCGGCAGCTTTCGCAGCACCCGGTGAAATCACGCGTGATGCTGACCGGCACGATGGTGGTGGCGCGCGACATCGCCCATGCGAAGCTAAAGGAACGGCTGGATCGCGGCGAGGGCCTGCCCGCGTATTTGAAAGATCACCCGGTGTATTATGCGGGACCGGCAAAGACTCCGGCGGGCTATGCGACCGGGTCGTTCGGGCCGACCACCGCGGGGCGGATGGACAGCTACGTGGCGGAGTTTCAGAAGGCCGGCGGTTCGCTGGTGATGCTGGCGAAGGGCAACCGCTCGCGCGCGGTGCGTGAGGCGTGCAAGGCGAATGGCGGGTTCTATCTGGGATCTGTCGGCGGCCCGGCAGCGCGGCTGGCGCAGGACTGCATCCGCAGGGTTGAGGTGCTGGAGTATCCCGAGCTGGGCATGGAAGCGGTGTGGCGGATCGAGGTGGAGGATTTCCCGGCGTTTATCGTGATCGATGACAAGGGGAACGATTTCTACGAGGGGATGGAGTAGCCGCGCCTGCGAAGTGGGAGAGGTCGAGGTGCGTTAGCGCCGAGGGTGAGGGTGATCGGGTCAGCATGCGGTATGACGGTGATCGGGTCGCATAACAGTGTACCGACCCGATCACCCTCGCCCTCGCCGCCTTCGGCGTCTCGACCTCTCCCGCGAAGCGCGGGAGAGGTTACGCGCGCGACGCGGGAGAGGTTACGCGCGCGACGCGGGTGAGGGTACGTACTCAGCTTCCCGGCGTCGCTGCGGATTGCGGCGCGGGCTCGATGATCTGTGGCCCGCCCGGCGCCACCCGGAACACCGCGAGCCCACGCCGCACCTGCCCATCCGGCAGCAGCGCCAGCCAGCCATCGGACCCGATGAACCCCGCCGGCTGTGCCAGCGCCGACACAGAGTACCCGCCGCTCGCCCCCACCACCCGCGCGATCGATGCCGCATCAAACGCCACGTCAGCGATCGCCGGCGGCGACGCCCCGTATTTCTCGGAATAGCTTTGCTCCAGCCCGGCCCGCGCGGCCGGATCCGGTCCGGCGAACCACGCGCCACTCATCTGGCCAGACCCGCTGGCCGGCGACGCCCACAGCGCCGGTCCCAGAATCTGCACCTGCGAACGGCTCACGTCGTAATACGGCAGCATCGCCGCGACCTCGGCCAGCGCCTCGCCGGTGTCGGCCAGCAGCAGCACGGTGAAATTCGGCGGCGGAATGGGAGTCCGGCCGAGCTCCGCCGCCTGCCGCCGCCCCTCCGCGTTGCCCAGTTCCTTCGCCTTCTGGATCTGCGCGTCGATCGGGCCACGGCGATTGGCATAGTCCGACAGCGCGCGCGTGGTGGTGTTGATCGAGCCCATCCCGGGCTCGTGGTACATGATCTGCGGCTGCGGCAGGCCGCCGGCTTGAGTCGCCTGGCTCAGCGCCTGGCCCATCACATGGCCGAACTCACTGTCCGGCAGCAGCGCCGCGATCTCGGTGCGGCCTTGCGCCTGCACCGCCGCCACCAGCCGGCGCACCTGCTGGGCGGGAGTGATGCCCAGCGTCCAAACGCCCGGCTGCGCCTGCGACGGGTCGTTGGTAAAGGCCAGCACCGGCACGCCGGCACCGCGTGCGATCGGCGCCACCGCCGCGGTCTCGCTGGACAGCAGCGGGCCGATGATGAGGCCGGCGCTGTCGGTGATAGCGGCATGGGCCGCCGCCGCGGCACCTTGCGGCGTGCCGCCGGTGTCCTTCACGTCGAGTTGTGGTGCCCCCGGCACTCCCAGCGCGAGCTGCGCCGCCTGCACCAGGGTCTGGCCAATGTTGGCGTACTGGCCGCTCATCGGCGCCAGGATCGCGACCACCCCGCTGCGCGGCGAACCTGGTGGCATGGGCTGCCCCGGCCCGAGGCCGATCGGTGCGCCGGGGGCGCCCCCGCCATAGCCGAAGCCGCCGCTGGGGTAGTATCCGCTCGTTGCCTCGCATCCGGCCAGAGCCAAAGGCCCAAGGAGCAAAAATGCCCGACGACGCATGCGCCGCTTCTCCCGTTGACCCGCCGGACGCTGAATCCGTCCCCGGTGGTCTTGTGCTGGTTTCTACGCCGATCGGCAACCTCGGCGACGTGTCGGCACGCGCCCGTGAAACGTTGGCAGGTTGCGATCTGGTGATGTGCGAGGACACGCGGCACTCCGCGGTGCTGTTGTCGGCGTTAGGCGTCAGGGTGCGGACCGAAGCATTGCACGAGCATAACGAGGACGCGCGCATCCCCGCAGTGCTGGCGCTGCTGCGTGAAGGCAAGCGCGTGGGACTGGTGTCGGACGCGGGGACGCCGCTGCTGTCGGACCCAGGGTTCCGGCTGGTCCGGGCGGTGATCGCGGCCGGCCTGCCGGTGACAGCAGTGCCCGGGCCGAACGCCGCCCTCACGGCCTTGGTCCTGTCCGGCCTGCCGCCGGTGCCTTTTCTGTTCCATGGGTTTCCGCCGCCCCGGGCGGCAGCACGGCGCGCCGCTTTCGGGCGCGTGAGGGCGCAAGAGCATGCGGGGCTGGCGGCGACGCTGATCTGGCACGAAGCGCCGCATCGGCTGGCCGAGATGCTGGCGGACCTGGCGGCGGCCTTGGGCGACCGGCCCGCGGCGGTGGCACGCGAACTGACCAAGCGGTTCGAGGAGGTGCGGCGAGGCCCCTTGCCGGAATTGGCGGCCTGGGCCGAACAACACCAGGTGCGTGGGGAAATCACGGTGCTGGCCGGACCACCGGCCGCGGCGGAGCCAGATGTAGCGGGGCTGGACGAGCAATTACGGACAGCACTGGCGACGGGAAGCGTAAAGGATGCCGCGGCGTTGGTTGCCACCGCGACGGGGCTGCCACGGAAAATCGTATATGCCCGCGCCTTGGCGCTGGCCGGCGAGCGCGCGTGAGGGCTGCGGCCGGACACCCACCCTTCCCGTCTTGGGAGGCCCAGCTCCCATGTCATTGCGAGGAGCAAAGCGACGAAGCGAGGAGCGAAGCGACGAAGCAACCTCCTGCGGGAAGTCGCACGAATCATCCGAGCACCCTGACACTGGAGATCGTTTCGGCCCCTCCCCCAATCACAGGGGTCACCGCTCAACGCAGTGCCGGCCCCCGCCAGCCAGCGCGCATCTCCCGCCTTGGATCGAATGGCCGAAGATCGAGCTCCGCCGCCTCGCCAAGCGCTAGCCGTGCCAACTGCCGTCCCGCGAAGGGCCCGATGGTCAGGCCCGCTGCGCCCAGCCCATTGCCGACCAGCAGCCGCGCGCCGGGCGACACAGCGCCGAGCAATGGGCGGCCGTCGGCCGCGGCCGGACGAAAGCCGATGCGGGTTTCGACCACCGTTCCGTTCCCAAGACCAGGCGCGATGCGCAGCGCCTCGCACAGGATTTCGGCCTGGCCCGCGGCCGTGACGCGATAATCGAGGCCGGCATCGCTCTCCCGCGTTGCGCCCGCGACAATCTTCGACGCTTCGAACGCCAGCAGGTAATGGCTGCCGGGTGGCAGAACCACGGGCCAATTGTCCGTGTTCTGGCCGGGAAGATGCAGGTGCATGATCTGGCCGCGCTGCGGATGGATCGGCAGCGCGATCCCCATGCAAGCCAGCAGCGCAGGCGCCCACACACCGGCCGCAACGATAACCGTATCGGCAGCGATGCGTTCTCGGTTGACGCGCACGCCGATGACCGCATCGCCGTTCAGATCGAGCGTGGCCTCGCCCGGCCGCATGGCCGCGCCATGACGTTGCGCCGCGCGCAGCAACGCCGCCGTCAGCCGCCGCCCATCGACACGCGCGCCGCCGCTGACGAATACGCCCGCCAGGTCGTCGCGCAGCGGCGGGAACAAACCGCGCGCGTCCCGCGGCGAGACTTGCTCGATCTGTCCCATCTCCGGTGTCTGTGCCCGGCGTTGGCGCAACACGTCCGCGTACGCAGCGATTTCGTCGGGATGATCGGCGACGAGCAATGCACCGTTGCGGCGGAAGCCCAGATCCGTTTCGCCATCTTCTTCCAGCAGCGCGACGAGTGTTTCGTAATACCGGCCGCCCGCGGTGTAGAGTTGGTAGAATGGCCGATCGGCCGCATCCGACACCCACGGGCAGATAATGCCGGCGCCGGCCGCGGTTGCCCGGCCTTCATGTGCGCCGTCGCACACGAGAACCTCGGCTCCGGCGCGCGCGAGATGCCAGGCCGCACTGGCGCCAAGGACCCCCGCACCCACCACGATCACGCGCATATCTGATTCTCCGAGACAAACATGTCATTGCGAGCAACGCAGCGGCGAAGCAACTTCGATCGAGCGGCGGCACGAACCGGCCCGGCCACGTCTTCGATCCAGACTGCGTCGTCGCAGTGCTTCTCGCAATGAAGGTTGGACCATGCTACCGCTATGGCAACCAGACCAAGGAGGAGGCCATGATCCATCATCTCTCGATCGCCGCGCGTGATCCGAAGCAGGCGGCGGGCGTGCTCGCCGAACTGATGGGCGGCACGGCGATTCCATTCCCGCCCAACCCTGGCAGTTTCTTCGCCCTGCAAATGGACCAGCATGGCTCGGGCGTGGAGGTCTATCCGGCGGGAACCGAACTGCAGCCCGGCGGCAGCGTTGGCGGCAGCTTCATCAAGACTGACGCGCGCCGCTACGGCCCGACCCATTTTGCCCTCAGCGTGCCGACCAACGCCGATGCTGTGCAAGCGATCGCGCAACGCGCCGGATGGCAGTGTTTCGACTGCAACCGCGGCCCGTTTCACGTGATCGAAGTGTGGGTCGAGAACGAAACCATGGTGGAAATCCTGCCG
>Ga0335074_10005091_pt1 | contig 18178 bp, 12 predicted proteins | sample Lox_Sample_23_FD_206715 | JGI IMG/M metagenome (GOLD analysis project Ga0335074, IMG submission 206715) | Soil microbial communities from Loxahatchee National Wildlife Refuge, Florida, United States - Lox_Sample_2.3 | ecosystem: Environmental > Terrestrial > Soil > Wetlands | place: USA... | reverse complement strand
GGCCGCGCACTCATCTTATCCAGCTCCTGTTGGCCCAGGATCTTATTCCGCTTCTTCCTCTCCATCTTCTCGGCCTCTGCCCTCGTCCCTCGCCTTGCCCGGCCATATTCATCCTCATACTCGACCATCTCGTCCCTGCCATCGTCAGAGTCAGGGCCATCGTCTGACGACGTGTCGAGCTCGTTCCCAGCTCCGCCTCGTGCTTCGTTCTCAGCCCATTTCCGGTCGAAGTCGATGAGGGCCTCGGGCTCGCCTTCGCCGGGCACGTAGTCGCCACGCTTCATGGCGGCGTAGAGTCTTGCTTTCTCTTCCATTTTCCGCTTCGAACGGTGCAGGACTTCGGAGTCGACTTCACCAATGTCTTGTCGGCCCTTCTGGGCGCGCATGTCGGAGTCATCTTCGAGGTCATGGAGGGCGCGCTTTTTACTGTTCTTGTTGTGGGCTGTGAATAGGTCGGGCTTGGATGAGGGGCGCGATCGTCCGCCGGACGTGCGTGAGCTTGAGGTGGAGGATGCTAAGAGGGATGAAAGTTGGGAGGTGAAAGCTAGGGTTGTGGAGGAGGAGATCTCTTTCGTGGTGGATTTGGGTTTGCGGATGCCATATAGCCCCGAGTCTGTAGGCATCGTAGCTCCTCCTGTAGTGTAAGTGAAGATTATGGCGAGCGGTAGACAGCGGGTACTACAATAACGTGCGATACGGCAGCTGTCGACGCTAAGATAAGGAAAGGCTAATCTTGCATGAGCTCAACCCCCTGGTCAGGTCAGGCCATGAGCACATGCTAGGAGATTGTTCAGCAAGTACGGTAATCCAGGAAGCATCGTAATAATTTCTCCACCGTCAAACTTTTTAAGCAGGCTTCTTGGCCTCGTATCTATCTGTCTCACTGGCCTAGGTGATCAGGTCTTCGTGCTGGTACGACCTTGGTCTCCAGGAGGCCCTGGTTCATTCAACCCCAAGCTTCTCTTCCGAAAGCTCTTGAACAACCCTAAGCAAGCAAGCTCAGTGCACGATGTCTTGGTTCTCCATCCTTCCTCCAAGCCTCTCCTTCATAGAAACATGGCTGGTTCGCATCTTTGTAGGTTTTCACTTCCAGTCTCATATAATGCGCTACGTCCATGAGCTGACGTTCCCTCAAGCTATTCCTCAGCGCCATTGCCATTGGTCCATCACTGCTCTTCATTCTTTACGACTTGATCCTATACCTTGTGCGAACCATCATGTACGACGTACCCGTAATTGGAGGCAGAGCGAGAAACAGACCTCGACCGAGAGCGCCGAACTTAAGTGAACGGCCAAACGGACGACCGCGAACCTTCAGTATATCGATACCAGGACTTTCCTCGACGCCCGACGCAGCAGAAGATACGGTAGAAGGAATGAGGCAGAGGATAAATAAGCTAGGTCACGAGAGGAGTACAAGCAATGTCATGGTAGCCGAATGAATATTGATAGATATTCCATTATCATATTTGTTCAAGAACTTTGAGCAGGTCACCGGTGACGCCCATTGCGGTCACCTCACCCCCAGCGCCAGCCCCCTGAATGATCAAAGGGTTGGCTCCATAGCGCTTGGTGTAGAAGCTTATGATGTTGTCACTGCCCTTCAAGGTGGCGATTGGATGGGACTTGTCGAATTTCTCCAATCCGACTTTAACGACCTTGCTCTTAACATCAATACTTCCCACGAACCGCACTACTTTCCCCTCATTCTCTGCGGCTAGCTTTATCTCTTCCATTTGCCCATCGTATTCAGGTAATCGTTGCATAAACTGGTCAGCACTCGCAGCGCTTTCGAGCTCTTTTGGGATCAAGCTCTGCACGGGAAAGGATGTTGGAGACTCGACTGGTAAGCCAGCTAGTCTTGCCAGGATCGTCAGTTTTCTTGCAACATCCAGCCCATTCAGATCATCTCTTGGATCTGGCTCTGTGTAACCTAAGTCCTTAGCCTTCTTCACCTCTGCAGACCATTTGCCGCCTGTGCCCTCTGTTGGCGCGAACGAGTTGAAGAGAAATGACATCGTCCCAGAAAATACACCTTCAATCTTTTCAACGACGTCGCCAGTGTCGACAAGCTCCTTAAGTGTCGAAATAACCGGTAAACCTGCCCCAACAGAGCTCTCGTGATAAACTTTTGCACCTGATGACGAAGCAGCCGTGAAGATATCTCCCCAAAGCGCATATGAGCCCGAGAAGGCCTTCTTGTTCGGTGTCACTATATTTATGCCGCTCCTAAGGAAGAATGGATATTGCTCTGCGATGTCGTTGGAGCTTGTGTTATCAACGAGAATGACCTTAGCTGGAGCAGCGGCTAGGTACTCTCTTATCCCGTCTGTTGATAGCATCTCTTGGGTAGACTTGGACAGTTCTTCGTCATAACTGCTCATTGACAGTGGCGTGTAATCTGGCTTATACAGAATCTTTTTGCTTCGAGCGGTTAGGATGAGAGAAAGTTGGGTAGATGACGATTTCCCAGACAGCCGTTTTGCTAAGACTTCCAATTGAGATAAAAAGCATTTGCCCACACCCCCAATGCCTATGTTCTGTTAGCCTTAACTTTCAAGGGTTTTGTAGTATACCGAGTCCTACCAATAACAGCAATGAACACTTGCTTATAGGCCGCCATTATTGACTGATAACTGCTTATTGGTTCGAGGTAGGGTGAAGAATAAAAACTCGGAGCTAGACGTGCTGAATAAAACTCCCATCAAATTGTCAATCCTCCAACAATCAAAGCTCTCAAGTTTGTTTGTAAGTAGTCCCCAAAAATTTATGTGGGCATAAGGATGGTGGGGTTCTGGAGCTAGTAAGCATTTGGACTGTTTCTGCCACCGCTTTCCTCTCCAAATCTCCAGATATTCTCCAGCTCTGAGTTGTTCAGAAAACTTACCATGTCGCATATCGATAACTTGGGAAGCTTCATGTGACAGTCCTACAACTTCATTTGAGTATGGCTGGCGCTTCTAACAAGCGTCAGAAGCGTGAAGACTATCGCAATGCCCACCGCGAGGAGGGGACTACTGAACTCCCCAAAAAGAAATTCTACAGACAGCGGGCACATGCGAATCCTTTCTCTGATCATCAATTAAAGTAGTGAGTCTTTTGATTTCTATATTGTTGTTGTTCAGAACACTCACTAATCTCCTATAGCCCAGCAAGTCCGTCCGAGATGGACTGGTCCATATACTATCCGGCTTTTGTCGTACCGCAGCCATCCGCTCAGCAGAATACCCATACTAGTACAGCGCCTGAAGAGGGCATCCAATACATACCAAAGCTTGTTAAAGATGTCGAGGTCGCAGATATTGGCTGCGGATTTGGTGGTCTCTTGGTTGCGCTTGCGCCAAAACTCCCCGACAAATTGCTGTTAGGTGATGCTATCAAGCCCAATTATTGGACATAATCTGACAGCTATAAGGCATGGAGATACGAGTGCAGGTAACCGAATATGTCCAAGAGCGTATTAAGGCATTAAGAGCCCAGAATACGGAGACTGGTCTATACCAGAATGCAGCTTGCCTGAGAGCCAATGCCATGAAGTTTCTTCCCAACTTCTTTAAGAAATACCAGCTCTCGAAGATCTTCCTCTGTTTCCCAGATCCACATTTCAAGGCTCGAAAGCACAAGGCACGGATCGTCTCCACGACGCTGAACTCAGAATACGCATATGTGCTGCGGGCCGGAGGAATCGTCTATACCATCACAGACGTAGAGGACCTGCACAACTGGATAGTAGAGCACTTCAATGCACACCCTTCCTTCAAACGTGTTGCAGAAGAAGAACAAGAGGCAGACGAGTGTGTGAAGGTCATGAGGGTTGAGACGGAAGAAGGTAAGAAGGTTGAGCGGAACAATGGCAAGAAGTTCGTAGCATGCTACAGACGCCTGGAAGACCCACCGTGGCCTCAAATAGACCATTCTGGTGCCTCTCCATAGCAATAGATTTAAATCTTAATAACATTTTGATTTGGCACAACTGAAAGCCAGAGGATACGAGTGATAAGCGCACGTGCCCATCAGGAACCGTACATCCCGGCACCCACGTTAGGCGAAGCTTGATGATATTCAGATGCCGCTACGCCCCGCGCGACCTTGGGGGCTTTGTATTTTCCAGCATATCGAAGATCATGCCGGTCGAAGGAGCAATTGGGTTCATGTACTATGGCCCTTAGACGGAGGGATGTGATTCTAGCAAGTATCGGTGCTTTCATCGCCTGGGGCTACGCCGTAAATTGGGCACCTACTCTGCGCTGGGTGGGATATGCCTTCACGGCTGGTCTGGTTGTCCCTATCCTGGGACTTATAGCATTACTGCTCTCTACATCTCGGGGCAAAGACTATGGCGCAAAAAACAGAACCTCGCTGCCAAAGGGTCTGGTGTTCCTCAGCACGACGTCTTGGAAAGCGGAAGTGACGGGACTTCGAGCTCGACAAACGTACAAGAAGCAGCCATTATACGCCGAGTCCTTCCTCGTCGCCGACGCGTTGGACGAGCTTTTGGATCTAATACTACGAGACTTTGTCAAGTCATGGTATTCGAACATAAGCAGTAACCCTAGCTTTACGAACGAAGTTGACAAAGCTATCAGGCTGGCACTGATTAATATACGGGACAGATTATTTCAAACGGATCTTGTGGATGTGGTGACTACACGCTTTGTTCCAATTATGACAGCGCATTTCAAGGACTTCTATGAAGCAGAGAAAGCTGTTCGAGGCAAGCATTTGAACCGCAGCGTTACGGAATCGGATGAGCTGGACTTGGCAATAGCTGGGAAATACAGAGATGGCAAGCTGCACCCCGCAGCATCTTTGGCATATTCAGATACAAAGCTCGTTCAACAGGAGTATCTGCGAGGTGTGGCAAAAAAGGTGCTGCCCGACGTATTGCCCGAAAAGATGATTGCAAGTCGAGCTGTGGTAGTTATAATTGAGGAGCTTGTTGGCTGTGCGGTCCTTTTTCCAGTCATGCAGTTGATATCCGACCCAGACACATGGAATCAAGTCATGGAAGGCTACGTTCGTCATTATGAATTTGAATCTACCACATTTGACTAATTGTGAACAGGGCCGGACAATGCTTCAGGATCGTTCAACAGTTCGCAAGCTTCGAAAAGCTCTGGACGAGCATGCATCACCTGCGCCCAAGTCACAGCGCTCCTTACCATTTCCTAGGCTCTTGCCCAACGATAATGAACGCAAATTTGAGAAATTCATTCGTGCCATCCGGAAGGTAAACAATCTCTCGGATGCCCGGCGTTTTCGAAGCGAGATTTCAAGTCAGTTGAAAAGAGATGCTCGCGCTGAAGCATCAGATCAAGTCTATCTCCGACGCCTAGATATTGGTAAAAGGATTTTGGACCAGAAGGTGAATCAACTGGCCGCGGGAGGGCAATGGAATGGGAATGGAGATGGTGCGCCGCAGACTAGCAGAGGTCTTGATACCACTGCATCGAAGTTGGAGAATGCATCCCTAGCAGATCTGCTGCATGATTCTTCTGGGCTTTCATATTTCATGGAGTACATGGACAGACAGCATCTCATGCCTATGGTTCAATTCTGGATTGTAGTTGACGGTTTTCGCAATCCGCTCGAAGACGATGTCACCGAAGAAGATGATCTTCCTGCCAATCCTCCGCCCTGGATGGAATCGGATAGAGAAGATTTGGCGCAGATCAATGAAGCTTACCTCTCCAGACCTGAACTTAATATACCGGAGTCATCGAAGCAGGCTGTACGAGACTTCCTGAAGGCTGGAAAGAGTGCTACACCTCAGCAATATTACAAAGCTCGTAGAGCCATTCTCCGCGCACAAACAGCTGCTCTGGAAGTCATGCAAGCTAAGCACTTCGCGAATTTCAAGAAGTCTGACCTTTTCTATAAGTGTCTTACAGCGCAGGAAGCTTCGAAAAGTATGACACCGCCGCCTCTGGCGAACCAGTCTGAGGCCTTACCCAGAATCACGGTTCCTGTTAGAACAGCATCTTCCCAAGCTCTTGTCACCAAGCCCTCCCCTTTATCTCGCGTCTCGCAACGCTTAGTTCCCAGAAAAGGTGATCTACGACGCGCAGCAGCTTCTTCTACTGATCTAGGAGCTGCAAGTTGTAGGCAGAGTGGCGATTTATCTAACTCAAGACGATCACTAGACGAGCCTGGACAGTCATCATTAATTGATGAAGATGACCAAGACGGTGACGCTCTGAGTAATTCTGTGCAGAGTCTTGACCAGGAACAGGACCATAACGAGATCAATCTGACCCCTGACAATCAGGTTGTTAAGGCCATGGAAGCAGCCTTGAATGATATCATGGGGGATGCGCCTAATGTCGATGACTTGCGAAAATCTTTGTTCGGCGATGAGCTTTCCCCTGTCCCAAGTCTGTTCTCGGGAGTAGAAAATGGTTCACCGGGGGCCTCTATCGATACAAGGGGGCCCGACGTCCCATCCAAAGAGGCCGTTAAGCCAAGTATAGCCTCACTTGGTCTCGTCAATACTTCATCACGAATCGGAGTTTTTACTGATGATGACTTGTTTCCTGACGAAGAGAAATTCATATCTGATGAACATGAAGATCCAGAAGAGGAGAAAGAAGATGCCGTCGAGGATGAAATCCACGAAGCAGCACCTGGTGACCTCGGCCTTGCAGAAGCTATAACGGCCTTGACCGAAGACATCGATCGCTTAATTGCACAAAATGCAGTTATTGACTCGTTGACAAGAAAGGCAGAGCTCACCAACAATACTGCAGAGCTGAGGATTTTGCGCAAATCGAAAGCAAGTATGCAAAGAGAGATCCGCCGTAAGGAGCTTCAACGTCAACAGTATGTGATACAAGAAAGCGACAACAGCTTATATGGACGCTCAACTATTCGCATCAAGAATATCATGGTTGGAAAGGAAGAAGATGGACGAGAATATGCTGTCTATGTGGTGGAGGTTCATCGGAAGGCAGGCGAGCAGATGCCTGCAGCATCTTGGGCTGTTACTCGACGGTATAGCGAGTTCCATGATCTGCATCAACGTCTTCGAGAAAAGTACCCATCAGTAAGGAATCTTGATTTTCCAAGGAGAAGAATGGTCATGAAACTACAAAGCGATTTCTTACATAAGCGCCGTTTGGCTTTGGAGAGATACCTGCGAGAATTGCTACAGCTGCCAGATGTTTGTCGAAGTAGGGACCTACGATCCTTCTTATCCCAAAGCGTTATTGCGCCTGGTAAGGACTCAATAGGTCAGCTAGACGACAAGAAGGACATGATGACTCGCTTGTACAATTCTGTCACGGACGGCATGGAAGACATTCTGGGAAACATACCTGTTCTTGACCAGCTATCATTAACAGGTCAAAATCTTCTTTCCGCAGCAACCAGTCAACTCGCGACCATGCCTTCAGTGGTCAGTGAAGATCCACTTACAGCTGCTGAGGCTGAAGCAGAACTTAACGCATTCGAGAATCGGGAGCTGGAGCCGTTCGTTAAACCAATATGCGACATCTTCCTTGAGGTGTTTGAACTTAATCGTGGCAACAACTGGCTGAGAGGTAGAGCTGTCGTTGTCGTCTTGCATCAGTTATTGGGCGGCACGATAGAGCGCAAAGTTCGCGAGAATGTTAAAGGCCTTGTTCAAGAAGACGCCGTAATAAGGTACATTAGCCTATTAAAAGATACGATGTGGCCAGGAGGGAAGAGACGGGAGCCGACGGCGCGTTCTGTCAGCGAGAAGACCAAAAGTCGTACTGAGGCAAGCCTGATGTTAGCGACTCTTGTGCCAGATCTGGCAGGGAGCGTCGTGGGGAGAGTGAACGCTCAAGCCGCAAGCCGTAGGATATTCGCTACTTTCAACAATCCGAGGTTAAAGTAAGTGCTTCTGATCTGGTGACTGCAAGCCATTGCTAACTAAATTAAAGTGCACATCTGGCTTTTACGCTCCTCGATGAGACCATATCTGTACTATTTGGAAGTGCGCAAGCATAGAATATGTGTGATTCGAGCGTAGGCGTTTGGCGTGGAGCATAAGGTGTATATGACTGAATCTACACTGCGGTGTTCTACATGGTGTCTCAAAATGCAACTGACAGGATCATGGTATTATATAGATTAGTATTAATCATATCGAGTTCTGCAATTTCAGAGCTCTCAGAATCTGGATCTTGAAGTGATACGATCTATAAAATACAGTTCCCTATGTTGGCCCCTGCATGACCAGGCTGAAAATAAAATCTGCAACAAGGATATGTACTCGTGGGTCCCCCACAGCACGCGATAAGCGCAAGGCTGACGATATAATTTCCAACCTTGTCACCGTCTCCACCATATATACACACACACAACCCCACAATGACAACACCCACGCCATTACCCCATAGCACCACCATCGCATCCTCCACAGCGCTCTCCTCCGGCACCCTCGCCCCTAGCACCTCCACCTCCACGACCGTCCCCTACCCCCGCGACTATTTCTTCCCCCCTTTCTTCACACGGCAACCCGTGCCCACAACGCACCACGCGCAATGCGCAAAATGGTCTTCCTGGATCCTATCGTACTGCCGCTTCCACCGGCTCTGGAAGCTCTCCCTCGTCGACGCCATCGACAGCGAGCTGTTTTGGAATAGGAAGATCGACCGGCGGCTGGGCATCAATGATGCGAGAGAGGTGTTGGAATGGATGAGGGGCCAGGGCAGGGTGGAGTGGATTAGTACTGGGAGAGGCGGGGGCGAGGGGGTGGAGGGGAAGAATGTGTGTTGGGTGTGGTGGAGGACGCCGGAGGAGTGGGCGGTGCTTATTGCGGAGTGGGTGAGTTGGTCTTCTATGTTGTGTCTTGCGATTTAGGGTTGGAAATGCTGGTTGTTATATGTGCATGCTGATGATAGGTGTTACGGAATAGGTTGAGGAGACGGGACAGAAGAATACGGTCTTAACATTATATGAACTGACGGAGAGTGAGGCTACTGTGTCGCAAGGTGGGTTTCCTATCTCTTGAGGTTGGCACGACTGGCTGACTTTATTGTAGAGTTTCATGGTATGGATCCTGAAGTTTTACAGAAGGCGTTATATGTCCTGGTGAAGCGGGGCAAGGCGCAGGTCTTTGGACAGGAAGACCAACAAGGTGTTAAATTCTTCTAGAGTCAACGGGTGGTATATGCATTGGGAGGCGCTTTTATGAGCATTACTCGACATTGCTGGCCATTTTCTACATACGCCGTCAAGTGTACCATCAGCCGGTCCTATACAAAAAATACGTCATGCCAAACTCCTATGATTTCCAAAAGAGACTCGATATGTCTCAAACTCACGCCGCAGCATTAATCGTCAGATAGTTGTCATCCCACATGATCTCCTGTGACATCGCTGTATCCAGGAGCCACTCCGTGAGCACAATCCTTGGCACCATCCCACCATCTCTTGCCATCTGCTCAAATTTCGGCCAAACTTTCTTCTCCTCGGGCTTGAGGCCACTGAGTAGATATATAGGCTCATTCTCATGATGCTCTTCCTCTTCTTCGTCCTCGTCCCTTTTGAGGACGAATCCACCACGACCCCGGTACACATAGAAGATACCACCATTTGCTTCGACGATGGCTCTGAAAGTGTCGGGTCCATTTACTATATCAGCCGTACAACAGACGGCAACGTCCTGAAGGAGATGGCGCGAATTGAATTTCGCACGTCTAACGGCATCCTTAAGTTTCAACTTAAATCGCTTTTCGTTTGCCGCATCTTTAAGAAGGTATTTCTCTACAGCAGGCATCTCTCCAGTTTCGAGGCAGACGTCAATGAAGTCTGAGGAGACAATCGTGGCACCGGACGCGAGCGCGCAGAGAAATTTCTGAGTCCTGACCATACAAGGGGCGGCTAGGTGAGTACAATTGTATGGATCCTGGGTCACAAGAATGCCCATTTCCCGTAACTTTTTCTACACATCTCGTCAGCATCTTCGTTACGTCGTCATAGAGAATACTTCTTACCCTATCTGTCTCTTCCTTTGCTATTGAACTTAACCACTTCTTATACCCGGTAATGAGCAAACGCATCGCGATCGGTGGCAATCCCGTCTTCAATCTCTTGAATTCATGTTCTTCGTCGGACGCATTATCGGCTTCTTCGAGACTTGCAGAGCTCGAAGATCTCTTCCTCGCATTATCTCGATCGATGCGATCAGCCGCTCGTTTTCCACCCCACACGCCTGCTCCACTTCTTTTCCTCTCTTTCTCATATAGAGCCACGTCAGGAGCCATATCATGAAGCTTTGAAAGTGCCCGGTCCTTTGCACCGCGGCTACTGGTTGAAGATGGTGTTTCGTTTTCCTTTCCGATTCCAATACGCCGATTTGTTGACGGAGTTACCGCTGGTGGTAAACCTCGTGAAGGTGTCGGCATATTCAATGATCGACGACTCTTGATGATTGAGGCTTCCCGAGCCCCATCAGAGCTAGGGTGCGTTTTCTGACCTGCGACAAGTTGCGGCTCAGACAGTCGGGCTAAAGCTACATTGTTGTCCTTGGTCTGCATTACTGGCCTACTTTGCCTGTTGAATTCAGGACTCTCATCGGGATCCTCCGGATAGTAAAGTCTCTCTAATGCCCCCTGGTCAAATTGCGTCTGACCAATGACTTCGCCCAAATTAGTGCGTGGTGGAAAATGAGTATATCGAGGATTTGTCAAGGTTTGGACTTTGCATTTGGCGTAGCTCTCTTCAATCCATAAATGGTTAACCATGTTGATATCCCATTCTTTAGCAGCGTTGCACTTTTCACTGGCATCCCGAGCAGTGATTAGATGGGTGTTATCCTGCTTCATACTCTTCGTGAACTCTGCACCGGCAGCTATCACCAGATTCTCCAGGTAGATACGCGCTTCCCCGCCATAGTTGGAAAGAGTAATGCGGAATTTTTCGAAACCTGGGATCCCACCACGAGGAATCGGATAGTGCATGAGCCGTCGAAGAGGCGAAGTCCATTCGTTGTGAGTGATAAGATGGTACAGCCAAGAGAGATTGCCCACGTCCTTTCCACTGCGGGATGCTATGACATAGTCCTTGCCCTCGCGATAGTGACACACATAGATATCAGCCTTGTGAATTGTAGTTGTGATGGTTCCGCCTCCACTTTCGATGAGATCCTCGATAATTCCTCGCAAACGACTTCCAAGCGACAGGTCATCCGCAAGCATGACCTTCTTCGAGTTGAATACATGTAGTCGACGACAGGAGTTTTTGGGAGCATCCGTAAGCGTTGGAAGAAATTCTGGACGCGGTGAAATTGCCCCTGCCATCTGGGCAGTATTCGGCACCTTAACGTCTTCACTCGAGTCTTTTCGAAGTATCTCAGGGTTAGGCAGAATGTATGGTCGTTCATCAATACGCTTCCCCAACTTGAGGCAGTCATCAAACCTGCATATTGTAAGCAAGAAATAGGCCAGTGGACGTTCTTTAGCTATACCAGTGGGGTAATATTATCTTGCACTTCATCCGCTTATCCAAAGCCGCCTTGCACTTTTCATGTTCCTCAGTGAGCGCAACTATATGCGTGACAAACTTCGTCAGGTTGCAGGATTCTTGTCCGCCCATAGCAGCAACCGCGCCGATGATTGCATCTTTATCACCAGTTGGTAATCCAGCACAACAAATTGTAACGCCAGAGAATATGAGCCTGGGATCTGGAGTAAAACTCCGCGGAGGAGCTTGCTTGTTCCTAAGTAGTGACGCTGTAATCCATGCTGGAGTTAAGACGGGAAGCATGCGCTCGCATGTGAGGTTGTATTGAGGAAAATCGGAGGTTGCAGATATTACATGCGTGACGTGATCCAGTTTAATCGATCCGTCTGCCTTCAGCTCGGATATCGTAGCCCCGTTATCCTCCAACATCTTTTGTAACTGCAACAGATTGTTAGTCAAATTCGACGTCACCGCCTCATGGTGGACTTTGACTTGCCTTGAGTGCGTAATCTTCTGCCAAATCTTTACTTGGAACAACACTGAAGACACACTGATCAAATAAAGCGTCTAACGCCGCTTCCTCCATCTCTACAAGGAAGGGAATAGCCCAAAACTTGATACAAGTAAAACTGCAATTAATTGAGACTGGTGTGTAACTTGATTGTTGAGATAAGGGATATTGATGTTGCCTTGCGCCAGAAACCTGGGGGCGGCGCGACGCGTATGCTAGCGTGTTCTCTTTGGCGAAACCACCATATCACGTGTCCCCCGCAATTGGAACTCGGCAATCGACAGCCCACACCTCGGCTCAGCAGGCTGGCAAAGCTACAGTAACATCCAACAAATGCAAGACTGATACACTTCCTTCTTTCCTTGAGAGTACTCTTACCCCTTGACAAGGACCTGAATTGATGTTTCATATGTGATTATAGAATTCCTAGCCTTTTTCTTTTCTTCATCATGACGTCATCCACATTCAAGATTATAGAACATGTTCTAGAGGGACAGCATATCCGTGAGTATCCTCAAGCTACAGCCTTCAAGCAAGAAGACGCCTTGAAAATTGCTATAAAGCAATACATACCACTGGACAACCCAAATCCCCAACCTGGGGATGTTACAATTATTGGCGCACACGCCAATGGATATCCCAAGGTATGTGGAACTATCCGCTCGTCTGTGGTCATCACTCACCGGGGATCAGGAGCTCTACGAGCCGCTGTGGGTAGACCTCCATGCACGTTCAAAAGCTAATGGCTTTCGAATTCATGGCATATGGATAGCAGATGTAGCGCAGCAAGGAGCTAGCTTAGCTCTCAATGAGCACTTCATTGGCCTTGACAGTAAGTGGTTGCCCGGATTCGAGCATCACGAAACTGAAATGAACAATTATTCAGATTCGTGGCTGGACCACTCTAGAGACCTCCTACACATGATCAATCACTTCCGCTCCGAAATGCCTCTTCCCATAATTGGCGTCGGGCACTCAATGGGCGCCAACCAGCTTGTCAACCTCGCCTTATATCACCCACGCCTCTTTTCAACCCTTATTCTTATGGAACCTGTCATATCTGAGATCAGTAGAGATGACAAGGCCGACACTGGCCGTGTTCCTGCCCGCCTTTCCACATTCCGTCGAGACATTTGGCCCTCGAAAGCGGCCGCCATGGCAAATTTCAAGAAGCAGAAGTACTACCAATTCTGGGACCCTCGCGTACTCGACCTTTGGATAGAGCATGGCATCCGGTCAACGCCAACAGCCCTATATCCAGACGAGCGGAATGGCGCAGTTACTCTGTCAACAACCAAGCATCATGAAGTAAGGTCCTTCCTAAGGCCAATGTTCTTGAGGAAAGGGGAATACGACGACGTACAACGAGAAGCCTATCCTGATCTCGACCCTTCCTTAAACCCAGAAGTCATGCCATTCTATAGGCCTGAGGTCCCAGGCACTTTTCATCGTTTAAAGTACTTGCGACCCAGCGTACTATATATCTTTGGCGAGGAGAGCGATATGTCAACACCCGCCTTAATAGCGAAAAAGATGGCTCGAACAGGCATCGCCACTGGTGGTAGTGGGGGAGCAGCAAAAGGGCGGGTACAAGAGCTTACTATCAAGGGCCGAGGGCATCTCGTCCCGATGGAGGTGGTTGATGAATGCGCCGCAGCGATTGGAGCATGGACCGGGAAGGAGCTGCAGAGGTGGGAGAAACAGCAGCGAGAATATGAAGAATGGGCAAAGTTACCACTGCATGAAAGGCAGGAGATAACTGAGGAATGGAAAATGAGGATAGGAGGCCCATTGCAAAAATCTCCTGCCAAGCCGAACTTATAGATCCCTAGTGGTTTTTCAGGGACATAAGGCTATATAAAGTATATTATGTCAATTTCTGAGTGGATTCAACCACGTCTGACTGAGTTATGACTCAGCTACCCTTCAAATATACTTAATCATAAAGAGTTATCATTTGTGATTAAAGAACAAGGTAAACGAACAACATACAGCAAACCTAAAACAAGAGGCCCCCAAAAATTGAGGACAAAATCACAAAAAGACACCGGACTTCCTAGTAGGGATGCCCGGACACTCTGCCACCCACTGTACTTTATTGTAAAAGTGTTTATTTTCAATTAATGTCTATTCTTGCGTAGCAAGAAACCCACCGTGCCGAGAAAAACCACAGGTACTTTGACTTTAAGCAACTCAGACTCTGTGTACATATTAATAATCCCTATAGTTTTGTATATATCGTGTTCCGTGGCCACCTCTAAACACTCTAGATCCCTTTAACTAGAAAATTACGTTCGCATCGTCGCGTTCGCGACTAATTTACATAGAGCCTTCCTTTATAGTATAATAGAATTCCTTCATTAGAGCGCCACCACCAAGCTTATACTACTATTAGAACTTATTAGGGGCCAATATCTGACCCTCAGAGTCCTATAGCGATACTAGGAAGTCAGTATAGGCCTTGTGGCTGCTATGGTGCGCGAATTTATACAAGGTCGCAACCTGGATTGGTACTTGCAAAATATTGCTCGGCTAGGTTTGCCACTTTTCTGATTTGAAGCCTTAGGCACGTAGGATCTTAGATCAAGTGCAAAAGTATCTTTCTGCCTTAGGCCTTAAACTACCACTCGACGATTAGTCAACTTTCTTGAATGCATTTTGAATCATGAAAGGGTACGGTCGCTTGCCTAACAAAGATTATGAGCAGACCACCTTGGTCATGATTCGCTTTGGGATGTTGATAGATGCCATTGATCAGCTCCGCCCAGCATACGCCACAGCACAGCCCGCAGCGCGAACCTCATTTTCAACAGGCACATCTCAACGTTTCGCCAGCGAACATTCCAAAACTTCTTCAAGCGGCGTGGTTTACACTTACAATAGCTCCAGTACGAAGATGACACATTTATCTCTCACTCACGTTCGACACGATAAGCGCCTTCACGAACTATAGCTGTCGGCAGCAAAACTCTTCCTTCCTCAAAGCATGATCGAGACGCGCATATGACATCACGATGAGCCCAAAGCGGCCGCGCCCTCGAGCCGAAGACTTCACAGTAGCGTGGATATGCGCTCTGCCTATCGAGTTAACCGCAGCGGAGGCTATGCTGGATGATGAGTACGAAGACAGCAATGACAACCCCCAATACAAACTGGGCCGTATCGGCATACACAATGTCGTGATCGTTTGCTTGCCAGCCGGCCAGATAGGCACGAATTCAGCCACTGAGGCTGCGGTTGAGTTGCGATACAAATTCCCCGCTGCCCGGATTGGGCTTATGGTAGGCATTGGAGGGGGAGTTCCCAGCTCAAAAGCAGATATCCGACTTGGCGACGTGGTGATCAGTCAACCACAGGGCCCCTACGGGGGAGTGGTCCAATATGACTTTGGGAAGATTGGTTCAGATGGGTTCCCTATCCGTACTGGATCTCTCAATGCACCTCCGCGTAGTCTCCTTACTGCCGTCTCCAGACTTCAGTCGAATCGAAATGCAGGTAGAAGCAATATTCCATTGTATCTGTCGTCGCTAGCTGACCGGTCGGAGTTTCGTCGCCGCAATGCGGGTCCGGACATACTGTTTCCCGCCTCCTATTGCCATGTTGGAGAACTTACCTGCGATCAGTGCGACAAAGATATGGAGATCACGCGGGCTCCACGGGACAGCGAAGAGCCTGTCATCCATTATGGCATAATAGCTTCTGGCAACCAAGTTGTGAAGGACGGACGCTCGAGAGATAGGTTGAGCTCTGAGCTTGGGGGAGTCCTTTGCTTCGAGATGGAGGCAGCTGGACTGATGAATAGCTTGCCCAGTCTTATCATCCGAGGCATTTGCGACTATGCTGACTCTCATAAGAACAATAAGTGGCAGCCCTTCGCAGCAGCAGCAGCAGCGGCATGTGCAAAGGAAATCCTGTCATCAGTTCCGGCAATTTCTCATTCCGCCGGTACTTATATTGAACTTATTCGGGACACTGCCAGTTCTCCTATGGAGGTTAGTCGATCTAACACTCTATATACTGAACCTGAGGGTATCCTCGTGAACCTACGTCGAGGGCCCGAGACTGCTGAAAGCACTGCAATGAGGCCGACTCTTACAGAAGATCAACGACAAAGCTTCTTAGATTCATTGAGGTTCGACCAAATTGATGCTCGCCACGAAACTATCAAAATGGCCCATACTAAGACATGCAAATGGTTGCTTAGCAGATCCGAGTATCGAGACTGGCTTGATCACAAGAAGCTCTCCGACCATCATGGCCTCTTGTGGATCAAAGGAAAGCCAGGCGCTGGGAAATCGACGATTATGAAATTTGCCTTTGCGAATGCTAAGAAAACGATAATTGACGCCACTATCATCTCATTCTTTTTTAACGCGCGAGGTGAAGGACTAGAGAAGTCAACTCTAGGAATGTATCGATCTCTTTTGCTGCAACTTCTTGACAAGCATCCCCACCTTCAAAGCGTATTTGACCTCTTAGGGTCAACAGCCTCAAGCAACATCGGATTTTATAAATGGAATATCGAGTCTATTGAGAGACTATTCGGTAGCGCAATCGAAAAGCTCGGACGAGGCAGCTTGACTTGCTTTATTGATGCTCTAGACGAATGCGAGGAGGATCAGGTACGAGAGATGGTCGCCTTTTTTGAAGACTTAGGACGGCTTGCGGTTTCTACCGGACTTAGATTCCGGGTGTGCTTCTCCAGCCGTCACTATCCTTTCATATCCATTGAGAAGGGCATCGAGCTAGTCTTGGAAGGCCAGGAAGGGCACCAGCAGGATATCGCGAATTATTTGCACAGCGAGCTGAAAGCTGGACGTAGCAAGCTGGTTGAGCAGATCAAGGCAGAGATACTCGAAAGATCGTCAGGCATCTTTCTATGGGTGGTGCTCATCGTGCCGATTCTCCAGAAAGAATATGATCACGGCCGTATATCTGCATTAAGGAAGCGACTGGACGAGATCCCAAACGGATTGGATGAGTTGTTCAAAGACATTCTGATAAGAGATGACCAGAACATGGATGAGCTTATTCTCTGTCTCCAATGGATACTATACGCTAAAAGACCATTGAAACGCGAGGAACTCTACTTCGCTATATTAGCCGGAGCCGACCAAGAGACGCTGACTGCATGGGATTCTGAGGAGATCACGAAAGAAGACATGGAAAGACGTATTTTAAGTTCCTCGAAGGGTCTCGCAGAAATCACCAGGTCTAGGAACCAAACTGTCCAATTTATACACGAGTCGGTACGGGATTTTCTACTTAAAGGGACTAGACTCTATGAGCTTCATCGTGACTTTGGCGCCAACTTTTCCGGCATAAGCCATGAACGGTTGAAGAATTGCTGTCAAGACTACTTAAGGATCGACACTTCAAAACATCTGCATTTTAATACAGCGCTGCCGAGTGCGTCTTCCGAAGGAGCCGCAGAACTTCGCCGACTAGCATCTGAAAAATTTCCTTTTCTTGAGTATGCAGTGCAGAACGTGCTCCTTCACGCCGATGCTGCGGATGGCTATGGGATCTCGCAAGATGCCTTCCTCGAACACTTCCCTCTTACGGATTGGATTGCCCTGAATAATCTTTTTGAGAAGTTTCAGATACGTCGCTACACGTCTGAAGCCAGTCAGTTATATATTTTTGCGGAGAAAAATTTGCCGAACCTCATCCGGATTGTTCTCAAAGGAGTTCAGCATATGGATATCAAGGGGGAACGCTACGGCTATCCGTCACATGCGGCTTTGGTTCACGCAAACGAAAATGCTATAAAGGCACTTGTATCGTCAATTACCAGTGCCAGGTCTGACTGCAATATACTTGACAATCACTTGTTCTCTCCTACACCTAGGGAATGTCAAGAAGCAATTGGATACCTCCTGGAAAATGGACGTGATATTAGTTCCCGGAAGGACCAGACTCTACTGTCGCAAGCAGTTCAGCTTGGCAGTTTTGCCCTTGTGAAGGTTCTGCTTGCGACGAAGAAGGTCGACATAAATTCTCGAACTAAGCATGGTCAGACGCCGCTGTCGTGGGCTGCGGGGAATGGTCACGAGGCCGTCGTGAAGCTGCTGCTCGAGACCGGCAAGGTGGACATAGACTCGAAGGATTCTTCTAGTCGGACGCCGCTGTCGAGGGCTGCGGCGAACGGGCGCGAGGCCGTCGTGAAGCTGCTGCTCGAGACCGGCAAGGTGGACATGGACTCGAAGGATTCTTCCGGTCGGACGCCGCTGTCGA
>Ga0335074_10005090_pt1 | contig 18178 bp, 13 predicted proteins | sample Lox_Sample_23_FD_206715 | JGI IMG/M metagenome (GOLD analysis project Ga0335074, IMG submission 206715) | Soil microbial communities from Loxahatchee National Wildlife Refuge, Florida, United States - Lox_Sample_2.3 | ecosystem: Environmental > Terrestrial > Soil > Wetlands | place: USA... | reverse complement strand
TGTGGTAACTCCTTTCTATCGGCTGGAGAAGCTGTTGCTTGTTATTCAATGCGGCGTGTCGCCATCATTTGAAACATTTCAGACGAGAGGCAGATAGTCAGGGACAACGGGGTTTCGCATAAGCCTCACGGTATCGCCCTCATATGTTTGCCAGCGTTGAGCTGCCTCGTACGAATTATGTCCTTGATACGAAAGGAAATCTCGGGTGCACGCAACAAACTGCTGTGCGGCTTGTTCCAGTTCCGGATTGACGAAGTGCTCATCCGCATCACGCCACCCGTATACAAAATCCCAGAGCGGTGTAATGTTACTGCGACGATACATTCTCGTATCAACGTCGTAGCGCAGCCAAACGAGTGCCGGCGAATCTTTAGGAAGGGCAGTCTTGAAGTCATGAAAGAGTTGTCTATCTGCGGGGACGAGAATGCGTATTTCGGCGCGTGCTGTCGCCAGTTCTCGCGTCGTCTCCCGCCAATTCATGACAGCCCAGACGAACAGAAGCACCGACAGAACTGCTAGTGGCCAGGCCATGAAGCCGTGACGGTCCAGCCACGTAGCGGAGGAAGGCAGCCACCAAGCAACTATACCGGTAATGCCACCGACAAGAGCAATTGACGCACCCACGTACGCTATGTTTCTGCGAAGGGGCACTAACTCTCCCCTCAGGCCGCAGGTTCGTTGAGATCAATTCTTTTCTCATGACACGTCTGCAAAAAACTGTCATAAGCCTCCACAAATGCCGCGCGAACCTCTTTAATTGTAGTCATTGCAGTATCGTATTGCGTGCGATCTTCTCTATCGCGCCATTCGGTCGGCACTTCTAGCCGCGTCCCGCGTTGATCGGTGATGGTATAGTAGAGGATCTGATCGTGGAAATTGTCTATGGCATGCCGCAGATCATTGTATCGATCATTAGCCTCTTGGTCGTCGAAGCCGATAACTTCCAAGCTCATTGCCTTGGCCACTTGCGCAACGGCGTCAAGATGCCGCACCGGAAAGTATTTCAGCATGAAGTTAATTTTCAGCCAATCGATTACCTCACCGTCTGGAGGTACCTGGTCAAGAAATTTTCTATAAAGCTTCTGGTCGTGAGTGCTGGGTTGCCGGGCATCCGGCGAAGTGATTGCGAGGGTTCCAGGCTTCTGGGGTTGCGCTGGGAAAATTTTATAGTTCCTACATACTCGCCATTCACCACATACGCCATATTTGCGAAACGGCAATAGTGACCTTGGAATACCACTGTCACCGTGGCTGTCGGGCCGTTTCTATTCTTCGCCACTATGAGATCCGCCTCGCCTGCGCGTAGATGCTCCCGGTCATCCTGGTCGGGTCTATCCACTATGATGACTACGTCTGCGACCCGCTCAATTGCATCACTATGCGTAAGTCGCGCTGCGGGGCTTGCCGTTAGGGCTTCCTCCTGGCGTATCTCGGCATGGGCGCTAATTATTATGGAAATCTTGAGGGTTTCGGCCAGCGTTTTCAAGCGCCGCAGAATAAGCTCGACGGAAAGCCGATCTGGGACTTCGCAGTCAGTTATCCATTGGAGACCATCTATCAACAATAGCTTCAATCCAGACTCGCGGACGAGCATGGTCGCTTCGGTGCAAATTTGCTCTATTCGGAAAACTGGTGGAGTGCCGATTCGGAGAGGAGCATCGGCCATTGCAGACATGGTTACTGCTATTCTCCGCCAGTCCTCGTCGTTCATTTGCCCGGTCCTCATGGAGTGCGACGACACGCGGGCTTCTGCTGAGAGCAGACGCGACTGAAGCTCCCTGTTATTCATTTCGCCGCTAATAAACAGAGCGGGGAGCCGGTATTTGACTGATGCTGCGCGACAGAAGTCTAGCAGCAGCGCCGTCTTCCCTGAAGAGGGTCTACCGCCGACTACGATTAGATATCCTTGCGACCAGCCGCCCAGCAAAATATCAAGGATGTCCAATCCGGTGGGAATGCGAAAGCTGCCGACTGCTGAACGCACCGCTACCGCTTCGATTTCATCCAATACGCCCGGCATAAGCTCAGAGATAGAGCGGGAAAACTGTTCTGCCTCTTCCTCTATCACCGACTTACCTTCCTCAGCGTGCATGGAGACGGTGGCTTCGGACTCGCTCGCGTTGCTCCCCGAACGGGCAGCCTGGGCCCACATGGTTCGGAAGCGTTCGACCTCAGCCGCCTCGTCACGTCTAGCTCGCCGAGCCATCACCTGAACTAGCGGCTGAACAAGCCGCCAAGTGGGTAGCTTGCTGCCAGCGAACACCTTGTGTATCGCCGCGTGACTCGGTGCGTCACGACCACCGATGTCGTGCTGAAGGTCTCTTGTGCTGGTCTGCCCCGCTGCCAGATGAAGATCGTGAAGGGCATCCATGAGATCGCTGAGAGGGCCGGGCTCCAGCGGAGCTCGCTTGAGACCTGGCATCGTCGACCTCGCGGGATCGTTAAGAGCCTGTCAACTTCTGTCAACACTGGCCATGACCTTACCTCAGGTAGCGGCTCAAACACAGGCAGGACGCGCCGCATGCGTACGACTTCGTAAACGAATGTACGACGTTGTTAACGACGCTTGCCTCACGCAATAGGGGACATTGAAACTACGACTAGACGTCTCGCAGATGTGGCGAGGCAAGGTCTCGTCAGGAGGCGAAGTTGGGCTCATTCAAGGAATTCTGGCAGACTGCCTCAGATGCCTTGAGCGATTGGCCTAAAACACAGCGTTTGTGCGTGCTGATTACTGTCGTAAGTCTGAACTGGGCGTTGGTCCAATGGATGTTGTGGCACTGATCTGCCACTGAGGTTAAGGCGGGAAAGCGTCCCAGGAATCTCGGCCCCTGGGACGCTTTCGCCTGCTTGCGACCGAGCTTCTCAACAGGTTGCCGCGCTCCAGTCTGCGTATTCCGAGTCGAGGACACTCACGGCTCGGGCAGCGGCGGAAGCTACATTGGTGACGTCAGAACCGCCAGTCGAATTCTGTCCGTTCGCGCACGAATAGCAGCTTGAGTTCCCATGTCAGGTTCGGCCCGCCTTTACGGCCGGCATGCGGGCTGACAATGACCCGGTTCAAGACGGCCTTGACCGCCGCACGGCGCCGGTCGGTATTCCAGCCTTCCCACGCGTCCCGGACCATGTCCGATGCGGGTATGTCACCCAACTCGGCAGCCGACCCGCTCAGCCTGTCGTATTCCTTGCGCGCTTTGGCAATACGCGCTTCGGTGCGCTGCTTGATGTCCAGCCAGTCAGCCTTGTCGATCGTGTCTTCGGCCCAGTCCCGCCGCGCCTCCGCACGCTTGCCCTGGGCCTTGCGGATTTCCTCGAGCAGTTCCGCGCGGCGCGGCGCGCCGGTGTCTTCCCCAGCCCGGACGGCCTGCTGCACGCGCGGGGATTCCAGCGCATCCAGAACCGCGCCAGTCACGTACTCGTCCAGGACCTCCGCCAGCACCGAAACTCCGCCGCATCCCTTGCCCGCAGGCCCGGTCACGCACCGGTAGGTCGCTGACTTCCCCGCGCTCGCCCCGTACGGGTACAGCGGGCCATCGCACTTGCCGCACCGCGCGATCCCGGACAGCAAGTGCTGCTTGCGGCCGACCACGTGCGCACGGCGCGACGGATCGGAAAACAGCTTCACCAGCCGTTCGTGCGTATCCTCGTCCAGAATGGCCGGCCACTGCGCCGGATACGTCTGCCCCTGCCACTCCCGCAACCCGGCCACATGCGGCGACTTGAGAGTCTTCACCAGGGAGGATTCCTCCCACTTCTGGGCACGGGACGGCTTGATACCGCGCCGCGTCCATTCCCGGATGATCGACCCGACGGTCTCGCCGTTCAGCACGCGTTCAGCGGCATCCCGCAACGCGTCGGCTTCCACTTCGTTGATCTCTACCCGCAAGACGACGCGCTTGCTGGTCTCGTCCGGGTTGGCGTAGATGCGGGTGTACCCGAACCAGCGCGGCCCGCCCCCGGACGACTTCCCCTGGCGTGCGATGCGGTCATGCGCCTCGCGCGACCGCACGCTCTTGACGGCGCTTTCCCGCTTGGCCCGCAGTGTCTCCATGCCGCCGTAATACGAGCCTTCCGGCGTGGACAGGTCCAGGTCCCCGCCGGCGTACGCGCTGAGGATCACGCGGTGCTCGATCGCGGCTTTCTCGAACCGGCTCCAGTCCGGCAGGTTCCGCGTCAGCCGGTCCACGTCGCGGATGATCACCACGTCGATCTCGTCGCGCTCGATCGCCTCGATCAGCCTGGCGAAGTCATCCCGCCTGATCTCCTTGAACGCGGAATAGCCGTCGTCTTTGAACCGCGCCACGACCCGCCAGCCGCGCCGCTCCGCGTGCCGGTCGGCGTTGGAGAGCTGGGTGGGCACGGACTCGGCCGCGTCGTAGGTTTCGCTGAGCCGCGCGTACGTTGCTGCCCTGAGCTGTGGTTTGGTGGTGTCCTGGTGCGAAGCGCTCATACCTTCAGGATAGGTACAAAACGCGAACTACGGCCAGACCGACGACATCCCCGTCCATCTGCGCTGCCTGGTCGCGCTGCGGGACCAGGGCTGCCAGTACGCCGGCGGCTGTGACCAGCCCGCCTCGGCGTGTGAGCCGCACCATGTCGTGCACCGCGCTGACGGCGGGCCCACCAGCTTGTGGAACCTGAAAGACTACTGGTGGCACCACCACGTGGTACTCCACCAGCTCGGCTTCAACCCGGACGGCACCAGCCAGGTCACCAGCCCCACCGGGAAGGTCATCCGCAGCCACAGGCACCCAGGGCCGGGTAACCCGTCTGGCTCAGAGGGAACCAGCAGGTCCGAGCCTTGTGTCACGCCGAGCCGGTCCTGCGGGTCACCGCGGCTCCGGCGGGCGGTGGGGTGGTGCAGTCGGCGCAGGACGGCTCCGTGAGCTGGTCCGGGGGACGGCGGCGATGCCCCCGAGGAGCGCGAGGTGTGGCGGGTTGCCTTTGCCGACGTGCGCAAGGTCGTCTACTGGCCGTTCGCCCTGCCGGGACGAAAGCCCCGGCCACTGCCTCGTCTTCAAGTTCCGTGGAGAGAACCCGATGATGACGACGCGGCGGCCGCTCGTTATCAGCAGGCGGCCCCGCTGAGCCTGTCGCAGCGGCTGTCCTACCTGGATGCCGCCCGGCAGGCAGGCCAGATCACCCCGGAGGAGTACGACAAGCAGCGCGCTGCGATCATCCAGTCCACGTGATCCGCCATGGCTTGGCGCGGCTGCGATCCTGATGTCATCCCGGCCGACCCGGATACGATGCAGTAGGCCCGGGACGGCCTATTGCCTGCTCGCGCTGCGGCGGCGTGACCAGTTACGACCCCAACCCAGAGCTTGTTATTAACCCTTCTGTATGCGGCGCCTGCTGGCCTCCAACCTGCTCCCGGCCCGTGCCGCGCAGCCCGCCAAAGCGCCGGTACACATCGGGTTCCCCGACCTGATCCAGATGGACAGGGACTCGGTACTGCAGGACAGTCCTCATGGACGTCCGAGAGTCCCTTGAGCAGGTTAGGGGGATACGGCGCGAGCGGCACCGAACTGCTGTGGCTATCGTTGCCCCCGTACGGAGGTGGTTCTCGATGGCACACAGGTTCCCGGCGCTGATCGCGGCTCCGGCCGCCGCGCAGGGGCGGCTCTGGCTGACCGGGGCGCGGCTGTTCGACGGTACCGGAGCAGCACTGCGCGAGCGTGCGGCGGTCCTGATCGAGGACGGGGTGATCCGCCGGGTCACCGACGCGGCCGAGCCGGCCCCCGAAGGCGCCCGCGCGGTGGACGTAGGCGGGCGGGTCCTCATGCCCGGGCTGACCGACGCGCACACGCACGCCTCGGGTCATGTCCCGAGCGTGGCCAAGGGCGCCGAGGAGCCGCTGCCCGGGGTAGCGGCGCATTTCCTGCAGGCCGAGCTCCGCGATTACCTGCGCCTCGGCGTGACCACGATCCGGGTGGTGGGCTCGCAGGGGCTGATGCCGCAGGAGGCCAGGCAGGCCATGCGCTACGGTGCGTTCCGCGGTCCGCGGCTGCTGACCTGCGCGAAGATCATCTCGGCTACGGCACCGGGCGGGCGCTTCTACGGCGACATGTATCGGGAGGCCGACGGCGAGGACGACGTGCGCCGGGCGGTCAGGGAGCAGATCCGCGCAGGCGCGGACTTCATCAAGGTGATGACCACCGGCGCCCGCTCCAACGAGCTGGAAGATCCGGACCCGCTCCAGCTCACCGACGCCGAGCTGGCCGTCGTTACCGATGAGGCGCATCGGATGGGGTTCCGGGTCGCCGCCCACGCCGAGGGCGTCGAGGGCTGCGCGGCCGCGATCAGGCACGGCATCGACACCATCGAGCACGGTATGTACCTGCACGGGCGGCCGGACCTGCTCGAATCCATGGCCGCGTCGGGCCAGGTGCTGGTGCCCACGCTGTCGGGGTACTACTGGATGGCCGGCTTCGGCCCGGAGGTCATCGACCCGGCCCACGCCGACGCCGAGCCGGACATGCCGCCGGTCCTGGTCGAACTGGCCCTGCGGAACATCCGTGAGGGGGCGGCCAGCATGCGGGCCGCCCGGGACGCGGGCGTCAAGATCGCGCTCGGCAGCGACACGAGCCTGGCCGCCGGGCTGGAGATCCAGCGGATGATCCACCATGGCCTCACCCCGGCGCAGGCCCTGGCGGCCGCGACGAAGACCGCGGCCGAGGCGCTCGGGCTTGACGAGCGCATCGGGACCGTGACCGAAGGCAAGCTGGCCGACCTGACGATCGTCGACGGCGACCCGCTGACCGAGCCGCGGCTGCTTTGCGACCCGGCCAGGATCTGGCTCGTCCTGCAGCTGGGCACCCCCGTCGCCGGGCAGCTGCTCGCGAACCCGGACCTCGCGGGCGAGCTCGGGTGGCCGGATCGGCCGGCGGGACCCAAGCCAGCCGACATGGACGGCTGGGTGTACGCGGGCCGAAGCCACGCCTAGGCGCCCTACCCGATGACGTGGGCCACGAGGATGCCGATCAGGTAGGTGATCCCGGCGGCCACCGCGCCCAGGACCAGCTGCCGCAGCGCGCCCTTCCAGAACGGCCGGTCGGTCAGCCGGGCCACCATGCCGCCGCCGACAACCGCGGCGACCGCGGCCAGCACCAGCGCCGGCCAGAGCAGGTGCAGGCCTACGAGGTAGGGGATCAGCGGGATCAGCGCCCCGACGGCGAAGGAGGCCAGCGACGCCACGGCCGCCACCACCGGTGACGGCAGGTCGCCGGGGTTGACGCCGAGCTCCTCGAGCGCGTGCACGGCGAGCGCCTTGTCCGGATCGGCCGAGATCTCCGCGGCCGCCTGCCGCGCGGTGACGGCGCTCACGCCGCGGGCGCGGAGCATCCCGGCCAGCTCGGCCTGCTCGAAGGCGGCGTTGTGCTCGAGCTCGTGCCGCTCCTTGTTGACCTCGGCCTGGATGAGCTCGTTCTGGGAGGACACCGACACGAACTCCCCGGCCGCCATGGAGAAGGCCCCGGCGGCGAGGCCGGCCAGGCCGGTCAGGACGATGGTGTGCGCCGTCCCGCCGCCCCCGCCGACCCCGGAGATCAGCGCGACGTTGGTTACCAGACCGTCCATGGCGCCGAACACGGCCGGGCGCAGCCAGCCGCCCGACACGTCCCGGTGGTGGTGCCCGTACCCGGATCCGTGGCCGTGGCCGGTCCCGTGGCCGTGGCCGGTCCCGTGGCCGTGGCCGGTCCCGTGGCCTGCAGCGTCGGCCTGGCCTCGCTTGTCGGTCGCCATCCGGGATGCCCTTCCCCTCGGGTAAGCCGGGCGGGCATCTTGATGCCCGGCGAGACGTACACCCCGGCCATTCCCCGCTGGCGCGGGCCCACACCGGCCCGCGCCAGCACGGGCGGGTGCTAACTCTTCGAGGCGTTGTACAGGAAGATGTGCCCGATCGCGGTCGGGTACACGCCGGTCACGCCCATCGCCGTCGCCGACAGGTAGTTGTAGAAGTACCCGTAGATGATAGGCGTCTGATCGAGCAGCAGCGTCTCGATCTGCCCGGCGATGCTGCGCTGGGTGGACAGGTCGACGGCCGCGATGTACTGCGCGACCAGGCTGTCGTACTGGGAGTTGTTGAAGTGGGCGGCGTTCCAGGAGCCGGTGCCCGTCTTGGCGTTGATCGTCTGCAGCGGGGCGGTCAGGAACACGTTCGGCACGCTGCGGTGCCCGTAGTCGACCAGGCTCATCGTGGCGTCGAGCCAGTCGGAGTTGCCGAACGTGGCCTTGCCGTAGTACTGCGACGAGCTCTCCACCGTCAGGTTGATCTTTATCCCGACGGCCGCCGCCTCCTGCACCACGATCTGGGCGTACTCGGGGATCTCCAGGAAGTTCTCCGTGACGAGCTTGGTGGAGAACCCGGACGAGTGCCCCGCGGCCGCCAGCAGCGACTTGGCCTGGCTGAGGTTCTGGACGCGCTGCGGGACGCTGGTGTTGGTCGAGGGGAACACGGGCGCGAACGGGCTGTCGTTCCCGACGTCGGCGTAACCCTTGAACAGGGCGGTCACGATCTGCGGGCGGTTGAGCGTGAGCGCCACCGCCTGGCGTACCCGCGAGTCGGTGAACGGCGCCGTGTCGCAGCGCATCGACAGCTCGCGGTGCGCGCTGGACTTCAGCTTGATGACGTTGTAGCTGCCGGACAGCAGCGCCTCGGCGCCGCTCACCGAGAACTGCCCGACGACGTCGATGGTCCCGCCGGTCAGCGCCAGGATCTCCGGGGCCTGGGTGTCGTAGAAGGTGAACTGCGTCTGCGAGGGCAGCGCCTTGGTCCCCCAGTACGACTCGTTGCGGGTGAAAGTGGCGCCGACCTTCGGCGTGTAGGAGCTGAGCACGAACGGGCCGGTGCCGATAAACGAGCTCTGCCAGTTGGACGGGTCATAGCCGTTCGGGATGATGATCATGTTGTAGTTGTCGGAAGAGGTCAGGTACGGGAAGTTCCCGTTCGGGGCCTCCAGGTGGAAGGCGACCGTGAAGTCGTCGACCTTGACCACGCCGGACGGCGTGAGCACCCCGCCGAACGCGGACAGCGCGTTCGATGCGTTCTTCGTATTGGTCTGCAGCTGGTAGGTGTACACCACGTCGTCCGCGGTCAGCGGGCTTCCGTTGTGGAACTTGACCCCCTGCCGGATCTTGAACGTCCACACGTCGGCGGTGGAGTTCGCCGACCAGCTCGTGGCCAGCACCGGCTGGAGGGTGAGCGTCTGGGTGGACAGGCACAGGTACTCGCCGGTCTGCGCGAGCATGTCGAGCCCGCCCTGGTCGGCGACCGTCACCGGGTTGATCGCCGCGGTCGGCGTGACGATGCCGACCCTGATCACCGCGCCGGCCCCCGCGGCCGCCGAACTCGAGCTCGTCGAGGTCGAGCTCGTCGATGACGACGACGACGATGATGAACTGCTGCAGGCCGCGATGATCGACCCGAGCAGCGGCACCGAGATGCCGACGACGGTGCCGCGGCGGATGAAGTCGCGACGGGACAGCCGCCCCGCGGCGTACTCGTCGATGATGTGGTTAGCGATCTCACCCTGGCCCTGGCGCAGGCGCCCGAGCCGCTGATGGTCGATCTTCCTGGTCACTGCAAGCCTCCGTGGGATGGGGCGGATTCATTTCGCTGGATAATTCGGAGCTCCTCGAGCGGGATGTGGCACCGGATCTGGTGACCCGGCTCTTCTTCGAGCAGTTCCGGTTCTGTTGACTCGCACACGCCGGTCGTCAGCCGGCGTGGGCAGCGGGTATGGAACACGCAGCCGGTCGGCGGGTTGGCGGCAGACGGGATCTCACCCTCCAGCCGGATCCGCTCATGACGCTGGCCGTCAAGCGAGGGAACGGCGGAGAACAGCGCCTCGGTGTACGGGTGGTGCGGCCCGGCGAAGACCGTCTCGGACGGCCCGACCTCCATCACCCGCCCGAGGTAGAGCACCACGATGCGATCCGACAGGTACCTGACGAGGCCCAGGTCGTGTGAGATGAACAGGTACGTGACCTGCTCGGTGACCTGCAGGTCGGCCAGCAGGTTGAGGATCGCCGCCTGCACCGACACGTCGAGCGCCGACGTCGGCTCGTCGCAGACCACCACCTCGGGCCCGCCGGCGAACGCCCGGGCGATCGCCACCCGCTGCTTCAGGCCGCCGGACAGCTGGCTCGGGCGCAGCGGCAGGTGCCTGTCCTCCAGCCGCACCGAGGCGATCAGCTCCTCGAGCCGGCGGCGCAGGGCCGCACCGGAGAGCCCGGCCAGCCGGGACAGCGGACGGCTGATCAGCGCCCGTACCGTATGCCGCCGGTTCAGCGCCGAGTCCGGGTTCTGGAACACGATCTGCAACGCGCGCAGGGTCTGCCGCGGGCGCCGCCGGGCGTCCGGGGCGAGCGGGGTGCCGTGCAGGGTCACGGCCGAGCCCGCATCCGGCCCGGTCAGCCCGAGCAGGACGCGCGCCAGCGTGGTCTTGCCGCTGCCCGACTCGCCGACCAGCCCGAGCGTCTCGCCGCGGGTGATGGACAGGTTCACCCCGGACAGCGCCCGCACGCCGCCCCCGAAGGTCTTCGACAGCCCCTCGACGACCACCAGCGGCCCACCGGAAACACCCGGAACACCGGAAACACCCGGAACACCGGAAACACCCGGAACAGCGGAATCGTCGTCGGAACCGCCCGCGAGCTTGGGGATGGACGCTGGCGTGCCGCGCGGCAGCTCGGGTGCCTGCTCGTAGAAGTAACAGCGCGCGGTCCGGCCCTCCGCGACCAGGAAGAACGGCGGCTCCGTGGTCCGGCAGCGATCCTGGGCGAGCGCGCACCGTGGCGCGAATATGCACCCGGTTATCGAGTGACCGGGCGTCGGCAGGAAGCCGGGGATGGTGTCCAGCCGGTCGCTGTCCTTGCGCTGCCCGCGCCGCGGGATGCAGCGCAGCAGCCCCACCGTGTACGGATGCTGCGGGTTCTCGAACACCTCGCGCGCGGGTCCTTGCTCGAGCAGTTCCCCGGCGTACAGCACGCCGACCCGGTCGCACATCTTGGCGATCACGGCCAGGTTGTGGCTGATGAACAGGACCGACGTGTCGAACTCCTGGCGCAGGGCGGCGACCAGGTCCAGGACCTCGGCCTCGACGGTGGCGTCCAGCGCGGTGGTGGGCTCGTCGAGGATCAGCAGCGACGGCGAGACAGCCAGCGCCATCGCGATGACGACCCGCTGGGCCATCCCGCCGGACAGCTCGTGCGGGTACCGGTGCATGACCCGGCCAGGATCGGATATCTGCACCTTGCGCAGCATCTCCTCGGCCGAGGCCACCGCGGAACTCCCCGACTCGCCGGCCATCTGGAACACCTCGGCGATCTGCCGGCCGACCCGGAGCGACGGGTTCAGCGCTCGCCCGGGCTCCTGGTACACCATCGACACGGTGCGGGCACGCAGATCGCGCAGCCCCTGCTTGCCCATCGACAGCGGGTCGACCCCGTTGATGCTGATCGCGCCCGCGCTCACCCGGCCGTTGCGGGGCAGGTACCTGACCAGGGCCAGCGCGACCGTCGACTTGCCCGATCCCGACTCGCCGACCAGCCCGTAGGACTCGCCGCGGCCGATGGTGAACGTCACGTCGCGCAGCGCGAGGCGGTCCTGCCCGCGCACCTTGTAGGTGACGTCCATGTTCGACACCGACAGGGCGGGCACGTCCTCGGCCGCCCTCGAAGGCACCGGCACAGGCGCGGAAGGCACGGAAGGCGCCGAGGGCGCGGAGGGCGCCGAGGGCGCGGAGTCGGGTGTCATGAGCTGAGCACCTGCTCGATCGAGTCCGTGATCAGGTTGACCGCGGTCACCAGCGAGGCGATCGCGAGCGCCGGGAACAGCGTCTGCCACCAGTAGCCGGACACCAGGTTGCCGTAGTTGGCCGCGATGTCCGCGCCCCAGTCGGGGGTGGGCGGCTGCACGCCGAAGCCGAGGAAGGACAGCGTGGCCACCGCGAATATCGCGTAGCCGAGCCGGACCGTGAACTCGACCAGGATGGCGGGCATGACGTTGGGCAGGATCTCGCCGAACATCACCCGCATCGGATTCTCGCCGAGCAGGCGGGCGGCGGACAGGTAGTCCAGGTGCCGCTCGGCGAGCACGGCCGCCCGGACCGTGCGCGCGATCAGCGGCGTGAAGATGAACCCGATGACGATGATCAGCGTCGTCGTCGACGGGCCGAGCGCGACGATGAACAAGAACGCGGTCATGACCGCGGGCAGCGCGAGCACGGCCTCCACGATCCGCGAGGCCACCAGGTCGAGGGCCCCGCCCAGGTAGCCCATGGCCAGGCCGAGGGCGGTGCCGATGACCGTGCCGAGGATGGTCGCCAGCGGGGTGATGACCAGGATGTCCCTGGCGCCGACGATGACCCGGGACAGCATGTCCCGGCCGAGCGGGTCGGTGCCGAACCAGTGCGACGCGGACGGGGCGGCGTTGGCCTCCAGCAGTTGCTGCGCGAGCGGGTTGTACGGCGCGAACAGGTGCCCGAAGATCGCGCAGACGATCCAGAACAGCACGATGCCCGCGCCGACCAGAAAGGTGGGCCTGCGCAACAGCAGCCGCCACCACGCCGAGGGCACCCGCATGGTCGGGGCCGCCACCGCGACCGCGACCGCCACGGGCCCGAGCGGGGCAACAGGGTCAGGTGGCTGGGGAAGGCCCGGCTCGGCGAGGAAGTCGGTCACTCCGTTCCCCCGATCCGCAGCCGCGGGTTCAGCGCGATCAGCAGCAGGTCCGCGGCCAGCGTCGCCAGCACGTAGACCACCCCGATGGTCAGGATCCCGGCCTCCAGCATCGGGAAGTCCTTGGCCGTGGCGGCCTTGTAGATCAGGTTCCCGATCCCCTGGTAGTTGAACAGCGTCTCGACGACCACCAGCCCGCCGATCAGGTACCCGGTCTGGGTCGCGATGACGGTAATCGTGGGCAGCAGCGAGTTCCGGAGCACGTGCCGCCGTATCACGGTGATCCGAGGCAGCCCCTTCAGGATCGCCGTCCGCGTGTAGTCAGAGTTCAGCGCCTCGATGGTCCCCGCCCTGGCCATACGGGCAATGTATCCGAACAGAACAAAAACGAGCGGTATAGCCGGCAAAATCAGGTGCCTGAACTGCTCCAGGTCAGAAGCGTTCTGCCCGGCGGCGGCCGAGACCGGCAGCACCTTCAACTCCACGCCAAACACCACGATGAGCACGATCCCGGACACGAACTCGGGCACGGTGGCCAGCGAAAGCCCGGTCACCGAGATGATCCGGTCCACGGCCCGGCCCGCGTTCAAAGCGGCGATCACGCCGCCGACGATGCCGAGCGGCACCACGATCACGAACGCCAGCAGGGCCAGCTTGACCGAGTTGATCAGCGCGGCCTGGACGAAGGGCTCGACCGCCGTCCGGTAGGTGTACGAGACGCCGAAGTTGCCGTGCACCGCCCCGCCGATCCAGGACAGGTACCTGGTGAGCAGCGGCCGGTTGACGCCGAGCTGGACATCGAGGGCGTGCACCGCGCTCTGCGCCGCGAGGGGGCCGAGGATGGCCCGCCCCGGATCACCGGGGAGGATCTGGCCTGCGAAGAATACGATCAGGCTGAGGATCCACAGCGTCAGGAGCATCAACCCTAGGCGTCGCAGCAGGAACGTTGCCATTGCTGGCCTCCTTGATGCCGGGCCGCTTTTGCGCGGAACGTTCCAGAGCGGCACAGCCTAGCTCAGTTATAGATGGGTGAGCAATCGATGACGATCATGCTCAACGGAAGTGACCTGACTGTTACGCAGGTCGTCGCCGTGGCCCGGCACGGCGAGGCGGTGGCCATCGCGCCCGAGGCAAGACAAGCGATGAGACAGGCGAGAGAGGTGGTGCAGGAGGTACTCAGCAGCGGCGAGGCGGTCTACGGCCTGACCACCGGCGTCGCCGAGCGCAAGTCCTTCCCGATTCACGAGGCCGAACGCCTGCGGTTCAACCAGCGCCTCGTGCTCAACCACCGGATGGCGCAGGGCGATACCGCCCCGCCCGACGTGGTCCGCGGCGCGATGGTCTGCCTGGCCAACAGCTACGCCAAGGGCGTGACCGGGGTCCGCCCCGAGCTCGCCGAGATGATCGTCACGCAGCTGAACGAGGGGTTCGCGCCGCCGGTCCGCAGGCTCGGCTCGGTCGGCGAGGGCGACCTCGGCCCGATGGCCGACCTCGCGTACGGGCTCATCACCCGCAGCGGCTTCGAGGTCGCGGAGAACGAAGGGCTGGCCCTGGTCAGCAGCAACGCGTTCACGACGGCCTGGGCCTGCCTGGCGATAGCCGACGCGCAGACCCTGATGAACGGGTTCGACGTCGCGGGCGCGCTGGACCTGGAGGCGTTCGGCGCCAACCTCACCTGCCTGCACCCGGTCATCGAGCAGACCCGCCCGTACCCGGGCCTGGCCGCGACCCTGCACCGGCTGCGCGCCCTGCTCGAGGGCAGCTACCTGTGGCAGCCGGGCGCCGCCAGGTTCCTGCAGGACCCGCTGACGTTCCGCTGCCTGCCGCAGATCAACGGCGCGGCCTGGGACGCGCTGGCCTACGCGTGCGCCATCCTCCAGGTCGAGCTCAACTCCTCCCAGTCCAACCCGGTGGTCGTCCTGGCCGAGCGCAGGATCGTCTCGGTCGGGAACTTCGACATCGGCCCGCTCGCCGCCGCGCTCGACTTCGCCAGGATCGCGCTCGCGCCCGTGGTGACCAGCGCGAACGAGCGCGCGGTCAAGCTCCTCCAGGCCCCGTTTTCCGGCCTGCCCGCCGGCCTGGCCGCGATCGCGGGCTCGCCCGACGACGCGCTGTCCGAGCTGGCCGTGGCCGGGCAGGCGATCACCGTGGAGGCCCGCACGCTGGCCCACCCGGTCTCCTACGAGCTGGCCAGCTCGGTGAAGGGCGACGGCATCGAGGACCGGGCCACGATGGCGCCGCTGTCGGCGCGCCGGCTCGCCGACATGGTCCAGCTGAGCGCCCGCGTGGCGGCCATCGAGCTGGTCGTCGCCGCCCAGGCCGTCGACCTGCGCGCCCCGGGCCGGCTCGGCGCCGGCACCGCCAACGCGTACCGCATGATCAGGGACCTGGTCCCGTTCACCCAGGCGGACGCCACCTTGCCCGCCGACCTCGAGCCCGTCGTCGAGCTGGTCACCCGCGGCCGGCTCCACTCACTTGACCAGCCGGCCCCGGCGGCCTGAGCCGCGGATAGCATGCCCCCATGCAGGAGCAGCAGGAGCAAACAGGTACATCGCCCGTCCTCATCGGCGAGAGCTTCGTGGGCGAAGGCGCCGAGGCGGCGCACGTCAATACCGTGCTCGGGGACCGCCACGGGCCGGTGGGCACGGCCTGGGCCACCGCGCTGGGCACGCCGCGGCCGGGTCACACTCCGTTCGTCACCGTGCTGCGTCCCAACCTCCCGGTCAAGCCGCTGACCTTGTTCGTGAACAAGGCGACCATCGCCGACGCCCAGCACGGCGACCTCACCTGGGGCGCCGCCCAGGCGGGCGTGGCGGGCGGTGTCGCCGACGCGGTCGCCGACGGCATCATCAGCGAGCGGGACGCCGAGGAACTGGTGCTCATCGCCGCCGTCTGGGTCAACCCGGCCGCCAAGGACGCGGGGCTCGTGTACCGGAACAACCGTGCCGCGACCCGCAACGCCCTCCAGGCCGGCGCCGACGGCGCGCCCAGGGTGGCCGACGTCCTGGCCGCCAAAGACGCCCCCTACAACCCGTTCTACACCCCGGAGTGAAGATCACGGCGATCCGGCTGACCCGGATGCGCCTGCCGCTTGACCCGCCGTTCTACGCCGCCTGGGACCCGCAGCCGCGCCGGCACTTCGACGCCACCCTGGTCCGCGTCGAGACCGACGAGGGCGTCGCCGGGTACGGCTCGGGCGACACGATGGACGGCTTCGAGCCGTTCGAGCCGCTGTTCACCGGCCGCGACCCCCTCCGCATCGCCGAGCACGTCAAGACGATCGAGACGATCGGCTTCCACGCGGGCCGCTACTGGCCGGTCGAGGCCGCGCTGTGGGACATCGCCGGCCAGGTGACCGGGCAGCCGGCCAGCGTCCTGCTCGGCGGCGCCGTCCGCCGCCTGCCCGCGTACGCCTCGTTCGGCGAGGCGCGGAGCCCGCAGGCCCGCGCCGAGGCCGCGCTGGCGGCAAAAGCCGCCGGCTTCCGGGCGATGAAAATCAGGATCTCCCGAACGAACCTGGCTGCCACCCTCGAAGCCCTGCGTGCCGTCAGGGTGGCAACCGGCGACGGCATCGCGCTGATGGCCGACCTGAACCAATGGTGGCGGATGGCGGGTGACACCTCACCCGCCCTCGACCTGGCGCAGGTCCGCCCGATCGCCGCCGAACTCGCCGAGCTCGGCGTCCTCTGGCTCGAAGAACCCCTGCCCGGCGGTGACCTGGACGGCATGCGCGCGCTCCGCGCGCAGATCAGGGTCGCGGGCGGCGAGATGGCCAGGACCCCCGCCGAGCTGCTCGGCGCGCTGGACGCCGGCGCGCTCGACGTGGTCCAGCCCGACGCGGTGCTGTCGGTCGGCATGCTCCGCGCCAGGACGATCGGCGAGCTGGCCCTGCTGCGCCACCGCTGGTTCACCCCGCACACCTGGACCAACGGCCTCGGCCTGCTGGCCAACCTGCACGTCGTGGCCGGCGTCGGCGGCGGCCCCTACGTCGAGTTCCCGTACGACCCGCCGGGGTGGACGCCCGAACGCCGCGACTTCTTCCTGACCGAGCCCGTCCGCATCGACGCCGAGGGCTACCTGAACGTCCCGGCCGCCCCCGGCCTGGGTGCCCAGATCGACCCCGGCGCGGTCGCCCGCTACGCCCGCTAACCACCGAGTCCGCCCCACCCCGTCGCCCCGACTCGCCCATCGCGCAGCAACCACCTCACATGCACCATTAGCCGGCGCCCGGTTTGGGGCTTGTGCCTCACAGGCCCCGTCTATCGGGGTCGGTGCGTCACAAGCCCCGCATAGCGGGGTCGGTGCGTCGCAAGCCCCATTCGGCCACTCCCGCCATGGGGGGCCAGTGTCACATCGGGTTGGTCGCAGCTGGATAGTTGCCTCGATGGGGAGCCGGCGGGCCGGCTGACGGTTTGCACAGTTGGCATGCTCCCGTCTATCGGGGCTCGTGGCCCACGAGCCCCGATGCCGCCCCTACCCGGGTCGGCCAGGCTCCGCGAGGCCGGCCCAGGGCGGCGCGTCGTCCGCCCCGGCACCCGCGTTGCTGGCCAGCCGACCGAGCAGGTCGCCAAGCCGGTCCAGGTCGTCCTCGGCCAGCCCGGCCCTGAGCCTGGTGTCGAACGCGAGCGCCGCCTGCTGCAGCCGGGCGAACAACGCCTCGCCGGCCTCGGTCAGCTCGACCACGTGGATCCGCCGGTTGGCGGTGTCCCGCGTGCGGGTGATCAGCCCGCGGGCGTCAAGCGCGTTGAGGTGGTGCGTCAGGGTCGCCTCGCGGATCCCGACCGCCTCGGCCAGCTCGCGCTGGTTGGGCGGCTGGCGGATCTTCAGGTTGAGCAGGATCAGCCAGGTCGGCAGGGTGCCGCCCGCCTCCTCCAGGGCGTACTCAAACGCGCGGCCCACCGTCCGGGCCGCCTGGTTGAGCCGCAGCCCGATCGGGAGGCGGAACGCTTCTGCCACGCCCTCAAGCCTACCATTAGACATCTAAGAGTTAAGGTGGCTCCAGACGTCAAACGCCGGTGACCGCCGCCGAGAGGCCCACGCCGATGACCACGCCCCGCCGGTCAGCGGTTCCAGGTCCTCCGGGGTGCCTGGCCGTCCGCCGAGGAACGCGAGGACCTCCTCCCGGCTCGGCTGCTCGCCCACCTTCACGGGGCCGTCTGCCTCAGGTCGTCGAGGCGGCGCAGGGCGCATTCGAGCGCGTCGGTGAGCCGCTTGCGGTGACCGGTGGCCAGCAGGTCAAGCACCAGGCCGGTGAACGTCGCCTTGGCCAGCGACGCCTCGCGTTCGGCGTCCTCGGGCTTGATGCCGTCGGCGATCAGGCCCGCGGCGATGTCCTCGCGCCACAGCGAGATCTGCTCCGCGCGCACGTCCCCGGGCAGCCCGCTGACCGTGGCGTCCAGCGTGGCGGCTTCGAGACCCAGGCGCACCAGCGCCAGGTGCTCCGGGCTGCGGTTGATCCACCGCCACCAGCGCCGCTGCAGCTCCGCCGTGGACAGGT
>Ga0335074_10005088_pt1 | contig 18182 bp, 21 predicted proteins | sample Lox_Sample_23_FD_206715 | JGI IMG/M metagenome (GOLD analysis project Ga0335074, IMG submission 206715) | Soil microbial communities from Loxahatchee National Wildlife Refuge, Florida, United States - Lox_Sample_2.3 | ecosystem: Environmental > Terrestrial > Soil > Wetlands | place: USA... | reverse complement strand
CGGCGATAGGGATCGGGCACCCAAACATATGGCGTCCCGGCCTGCAGATACTCCGCGACCTTCTGCAGGATATCCGAAAAGCGGTCATCCGGCGAGGCAATCTCGATGACCAGATGTGGCGGCCGCGTGAGAACCGGCTCCGGCGCATACGGCAGTTCCACCACGCACACGTCGGGAACGCGGATTGGCGGACACGCGCACACGCTGTTCGGTAAAGGTGCGGAACCGGTTTCGCCGGCGTGCGGCAAACAGTTCCACGATCAGGCTTTGTAACAGGCTGTGACGCCACTCACGGCATTACGCTCCACTAACTGTCCATCGACATACTCGACGTCCGGGTCGTAACTCGTGCGCAGATATTCTTCGAGCGATACGAGAGCCGCCGCTGCCATGCGATTTCGAGTATAGCACGCGCGCCGCGCCCAACCGGGTATTATAGGTCTTAGGAATCCGAGAAAAGACAGGCTACATGACCAATAAACGATTCGCAGTATTAACCGGCTTATGGCTGCTGGCTCCAGCCGCCATGCTGGCATTCAACAGTCCCGAGGGACTCTGGGAAGGCACGCTGAACACGCCCAACGGTGACATTCAATTCAACTTCAACCTGCATCGCGATGGCGGTAAATGGGCGGGCGAAATGGATGTTCCGGTCCAGGGCGTCTCCGGTCTGCCGCTCACCGAAGTAAAGGTGGAGGGCAGCACGGTAAGCTTCGCGCTGCCGGGGCAGGGCAACCCGCACTATGAGGGCAAGCTCTCTGACGACGGCAAGACCATTACCGGCAATCTCGACGCGGCCGGAAGCCCGCTGGCCATGAACTTGAAATGGAAATCCGAGCCGCGGCCCGCGGAGAAGGCGGCGGCCAATAGCGGCGACGTACAAGTGCTGGCGGGCGTGTGGGAAGGTGCGCTCGAACCGCAGCCCGGCGCGAAGCTTCACCTGCGATTTAATTTCGTGAAGGACGCCAGCGGCCAGATTGTAGGCACGCTCGATAGCGTGGACCAGGGCGCAAACGGCTTGCCCATCGGCGCCATTTCGCGCACGAACGACACCGTGAAGCTCGACCTGAAAGCCATCGCTGGTGGATTTTCAGGCACGCTCAGTAAAGACGGTTCCACGCTCACCGGAACTTTCACGCAAGGTGGCGCGGATCTGCCGCTGACTCTGCAGCGCCAGGGCGCCGCAAAAGACGAGAAGAAGAACTGAGCGCGGATCGAATCGTGGAGCCGTGGCTGCGCGGTCCATTAGCGGGTGCCGGTGTGCTGGTCGCGCCGGTGCTCTACGGATTTATACAGGCCCGCGAAGATCTGGCGCGGCACACCGCCGGCCTTACCACGGCCCAAGTTTGGGCGCACCCACATGGGCTTGCGCCACTGGGATTTCATCTGCGGCACATGGCGGGCAGCGTGGATCGCCTGACCACCTATCTGGAAGGCCGCGCCCTGAGCGCGGAGCAGATGGCCGCGCTGGCCGCCGAAATGGATGCGGGTGAAACCCTCGAAGCGCTGCTGGCAAGCATCGATCACGCACTCGCCAGAGCCGAGGCCGTGATCCGCGCGATCGATCCGGCCAGCTTCGCCGATCCGCGTTGGGTTGGCCGCCAGCGCCTGCCCACCACAGTCATCGGACTGCTGGTGCACATCGCCGAACATACGCAGCGCCACTTGGGCCAAGCCATCGCGGCGGCCCAGTTGGCGCGCAACGCCCCAAGTAGACCCGAGCCATCCAAGCCACCAGCCACCAGCCCGTGGCCACCAGCCACTCCGCGCGTTGCGCCCGATTGACCTATAATTGTCCTGTGGGAGCGAACGAAGTCAAAAAGAAGCTGCAAGAAGAGGTCAATCAGCTCGAGCACGAATTGCGTAGCGAATTGCCTAAAGAAATCCTGAAGGCGCGGCTGCACGGCGACTTGAGCGAGAATGCGGAATATCACGCCGCCAAGGACCGCCAGGGATTTGTCAATGCGCGCCTGAACCAGTTGAAGCGCAGGCTGGCGGAGATGTCCATGGTGGACTTCTCGAAAATTCCGCACGGCAAAGTAGGGCTGGGTTCCACCGTAGTGGTGATGGATACGAATAAGGACGAGGAACTCACGTTCTTCCTGGTGACCACCGAGGAAGCCGATGCAGCGGCCGGCCGGATCTCGACCAGTTCGCCCATCGGGCGCGCGCTGCTGGGTAAGGAGGTGGGCGACGCGGTGCGCGTGCAACTCCCTGGCGGATTCCGGGAACTGGAAATTCTCAAGCTGACCACCATTCATGAGGCCGCCGACTAAACCATGACCTATACGCGCGCGATCGGGGTTGTTTTTGGCGCCGCCATCGACCGCATCGTGCGGTGGCTGGCGCTCTCGCGCATTCACCCGAACGTGCTCACCTTTCTGGGGCTGGTCATTAATATTGTGGCTGCCTGTCTGTTCGCGGAAGGCAGTTTCCGCTGGGCAGGCGGTGTGGTGATCGGCGCTGGTTTGTTCGATATGGTGGACGGACGGGTGGCACGCGAAACCAATCGCGTGACCCGCTTCGGCGGCTTTTTCGATTCCGTACTCGACCGCTATTCCGACTTGGCGCTGCTGATGGGGCTGCTGGTCTATTACGCCTCCATCGACCGCTACTTTTATGTCGTGCTGACGGCCATCGTGATGACCGGATCGGTGATGGTCAGCTATACGCGGGCGCGCGCCGAGAATACCATTCCCAAGTGCAAGGTCGGCTTCCTGGAGCGGCCGGAGCGCGTGGTGCTGCTGATTATCGGCGCGCTGTTCGACCGCATGGCGCCGGTGTTGTGGGTGATCGCCGTGCTCTCCAACCTGACCGTGGCGCATCGCATGATTTACACCTGGCAGGAGACCAAGCACCTGGAAGATGCGCAATTGCGGGCCGTGCCGCGGTCTTCGTAAGAGGGTTGTGGGTGGTTGGTCTAGGGTTGTGGCAAACGCATCGCGGACCGTTCAACATGTTTGCCGGCTCCCACCACCCACAGCCAACTACGCACCACCCATTACCCAAAAAAGGAGCTTTTCGTGAAGCGTCTGTTCGTTACGTGCGGAGCGGTTTTCGCTCTGCTGCTTTCCGGCCAAGCCGGCGCCGCCACCATCACCGGAAAGATTTTGTATAGCGGCCCGAAGCCGGTGGTGCGCCATATCGATATGTCGGCCGTTCCGGCATGCCAGCGCGCCCATCCGGCGCCGCAAAAGGCGGAGACGGTGGTGGTCAATCCGAACGGCACTTTGCGCTACACCTTCGTGTGGATCAAGGCCGGGCTGCCCCCCAATCAAAAATTCCCCACGCCCGCCGCGCATGCGGAACTCGTTCAGCAAGGCTGCATGTATAAACCGCACGTGCTGGCCGTGATGACCAACCAGCCCATCGATATCAAGAACGACGACCCCATCAACCACAACATCCATCCGCTGCCGAAGATCAACCAGGAGTGGAATGAATCGCAGCCGCCCAAAGACGACACCAAAATCAAGATCTTCCCCCGCGAAGAAGTCATGATTCCGGTGAAATGCAACGTGCATCCTTGGATGCGGGCGTACATCGCGGTCGTGCATCATCCGTTTTTCGCCGTGACAGGCGCGGACGGGACGTATACAATAAAAGGATTGCCTGCCGGAACGTATACCCTGGAAGCCTGGCATGAAACGTACGGAACCATGGACCAGCGGATTACGGTAGGCGCAAACGATACGAAGAAAATCGATTTTACGTACAAGAAATAAGCCAACGCGCGCGGGCGGCGGCATCGGGCTGCCCCCCCGCGAGTATTCTGTGCATCCATATACTTTGATGAAAGATTACATCGAGCTCACCAAACCGCGTATTACCTGGCTCATCCTGATGAGCACGGCGGTCGGATATTATTTCGGCCTGCCCCAAGCCGCGAATTGGTGGGCCTTCCTGACGGCGCTCTCGTGGCTGAGCCTTTTCCATACGATCCTGGGCACCGGTCTCATCGCTTCCGGCACGGCCGCGCTCAACCAGTGGTATGAGCGCGATGCCGACCGGCACATGCGCCGCACGTCCGGTCGTCCCCTGCCTGCCGGCCGCATCACCGCGCCGCGCGCGCTGGCCTTCGGAATCGCCTTATCCATAGCCGGGTTCCTCGATCTGTGGCTCGGCGTGAATCTTCTGGCGGCGCTATTGGGGCTGTTCACGCTGCTCAGCTATCTGTTCCTTTACACGCCGATGAAGAGCCGTTCCTGGATCTCGACCACTATCGGCGCATTCCCCGGCGCCATGCCGCCCATGATCGGTTTCGCCGCCGCGCATGGCTCCATCACCGCCGAATCCTGGGTGCTCTTCGCGATTTTGTTCCTTTGGCAGTTCCCGCATTTCTATTCGATCGCCTGGATGTACCGCGAGGACTACGCGCGCGCCGGCATCCGCATGCTGCCGGTGGTCGAGCCGGATGGCCGCTCCACCGCGCGCCAGATCGTGCTCTTCGGCCTCGCGCTGATTCCCGTCAGCTTGGTTCCGAGCATCCTGGGCATGTCCGGGCGCATCTATCTGATTGGCGCGTTGCTGCTCGGTTTGTATTTCCTGTACTCCGGAGTGCGCGTGGCGCACGACCGTACCATCATGCGGGCCCGTAATGTTCTGATGGTTTCGGTAGTCTACCTTCCGCTGATTTACGGGTTAATGCTGCTGGATAGACCTGGATTGTGATTCTCGCTGAAAACCTGAGTCATCAGTACGGATCGCGCCTGGCGCTTTCGAATGTCAGTTTCGAAGTGAAAGCCGGCGAGATCTTCGGCCTGTTAGGCCCTAACGGAGGCGGAAAATCGACGCTGTTCCGCATCCTTTCCACCATGATGACGCCCACTGGCGGCCGCGCCGAAGTGGCCGGTCATGACGTAGCGCGCGAACCCGCCGCCGTGCGGCGCGCCATTGGCGTGGTGTTTCAAACCCAGAGCCTCGATAAAGCCCTTACGGTGGCCGAAAATCTGCGCGCGCAGGGCCATCTGCACGGCATGTCCGGCCTCAAGCTGCGCGAGCGCATGCAGCAGGTCATGGAACGGCTGGGTCTGGCCGAGCGCCGCAACGACCTGGTCGAAACGCTATCGGGCGGTCTCAAGCGCCGCGTCGAAATCGCCAAAGGCTTGCTGCACCGGCCCGTCGTGCTGCTGATGGATGAAGCATCCACCGGTCTCGATCCCGGCGCGCGCCGCGAGTTGTGGCAGTATGTGGAAGAGCTCCGCGGCCGCGAAGGCGTTACCATATTGTTAACGACGCATATTCTGGATGAAGCCGACCGTTGCGACCGCCTGGCGCTGTTGCATCAGGGCCGCGTGGTCACCGAGGGCACGCCCGCGCAATTGCGATCGCGTATCGGCGGGGATGTGGTGGTGCTCGAATCCGCCGATGCCGCCGACCTGAGCCGGCGCATCGAAACGCGCTTCGGATTGAAGCCCGTGGTCACCGACGGCGTCATCCGCGTGGAGATCGCCAGCGGGCATCGCTTCATCACCGAGGTAGTGGAGGCTTTTCCCGGCGCGATCGATTCGGTTGAGCTGCATAAGCCGACCCTCGAGGACGTATTCGTGCATGAAACGGGAGCGACAATTGAGTAACTTCTGGTTGCCTGTAGTTACTTTGTGGCAGCGCGAGTTAGTGCGCTTTTGGCGGCAAAAAAGCCGCATCTTAGGAGTAGTCGCATCGCCATTGGTATTCTGGCTATTGATTGGCTCCGGCTCCGGCGATTTAGGCCGCTTCTTCGCCGGCGCGCTGGTGCTGACGGTGCTGTTTTCGGCCATCTTTTCGACGATTTCCATCATCGAGGACCGGCGCGAGGGCTTCTTGTTATCCATGCTGGTTTCGCCCGCATCGCGCACCAGCATGGTGCTCGGCAAGATTCTGGGCGCGGCTACGCTTGCCTGGATCCAAGGCCTGATCTTCCTGGCTTTCGCCCCGCTGGCCGGCGTTCACATCGGATTTACGGATGTGATAGCCATCATCGGCGCGATCTTTCTGGTTTCCTTCACGCTCACCGGCCTGGGATTTGTGATCGCCTGGCAAATGACTTCCACCGCGGGTTTTCATGCCATCATGAACCTGCTCCTGGTTCCCATGTGGATGGTCTCCGGCTCACTATTTCCGTTGGCCACGGCGCACGGTTGGATTAAAGGCGTCATGTGGGTGAATCCGCTGACTTACTCCATCTCACTGCTGAACGGACTTCTGAAACTAACTTCCGGCGTACCGGGGATAGGAGTCAGTCTGTTAGTTACCGCTTGCTTCGGCATCGTCCTGCTGCTCGCATCCGGTATGGTGGCCGGACGGAAGGCCGTGGTCAGCAACGCATGAGCTCGCACCACTGTCTTCCGCTCGCGCTTCTTCTGGGCACACTGACCTCGTGCAGCCATCAACCGTCGTTGCCGGTCTACTGGCAGATCCCGCCGTTCCAGCTCACGGCGCAGACCGGCCAACCGTTCGACAGCAAAACGCTGGCGGGCGATATCTGGGTGGCCGATTTTATCTACACGTCGTGTCCCGGCCCGTGTCCGCGCATGAGCTCGCAGATGCGCGGCGTGCAAGCGGCCATCGCCGCGCTTCCCGACGTAAAGCTGCTCTCTTTCACGGTGGATCCGCAGAACGATACGCCCGCCACACTCGCCGCTTACGCTACCCGCTATCGTGCCGAACCAGGACGCTGGTTCTTCCTCACCGGCGCGCAGAGCACCTTGCAGGACCTGTGCCGCAATGGTTTCAAACTGGGCAATGTGGATGGCAGCATGACTCACAGCACGCGCTTCGTGCTGGTGGATCGCCACAGTCGCGTGCGCGGATTCTACAATCCCACCACAGAGGACGGGGCCGTTACGCATCTGCTGCGTGACATTCACGCGCTCGAAAAGGAAACCGATGTCCGTTCATGATCTGCCGTCGGTGAACGCCTCGCTCAACGGCGTGGCGGCCGTGCTGCTGGTGTTCGGGTTCTATTTGATCCGCCATAAACGCGTGCAGACGCACAAAAAGGTGATGATCTCGGCGTTCGTTACATCATCACTGTTTCTGATCTGCTACATCGTTTATCACGTGCAGGTGGGCGCGAAATCCACGCATTTCATGAAAACCGGATTCATTCGCCCGGTCTACTTCAGCATCCTGATCAGCCACACCATGTTAGCGCTCACCGTGCCGGTGCTGGCGATTATCACGCTTAATCGCGGCCTCTCCTCCCGTTTCGATAAGCACCGCAAAATAGCGCGCTGGACGCTGCCCATCTGGCTGTATGTCAGCGTCACGGGCGTGGTGGTGTATCTGATGCTGTACCATATGTGAGCCGCGCCTGGCACGGCGGGGCCGGGGGACAGGGGATAGGGACGAGGGGTTTTGACGGCCCCCAAACCACCATCCCCCAGCCTTATTTATACACGTCCCGCTTCAGATCATCAGGCAGATCGCTGAGCCGCCCCAGCATTTCATAAACGCGCGCGACGGCATTGTCGATCATGCGCTCGCCCGCGCCCACTTCCACCCACGTGCTCGCGCTGGCGGCGCCGTATCCTCCACGCGAGGCGGCGAGAATGGTCGGAAAGTAGCCGTTGTATCCGTTGGTGTAGCCGAGCAGTAGGGCGTGCGGTACCGGGCAGCGGTCGCGCCAATTCTTCTGGAAATCGACGAAAGGCTCGCCTGGCATGGTGGCAATCGCGATTTCTTTATCGATCAGCACCGTGGTGACAGGCAGCGGGATCTCCGGCACGATGAGCGCGCCATAAATTTCCAGACCATCGGGGCCTAGGAATTTCTGGAGCGCGGCGCGGAATTTATCGATGTCCCAGCGCAAGCGAACAGTAATAGTGGATTCCCGGAAGGTGATGCTGGGCGCATCGGGCGTGCGCGTGCGGATCTCCTTCGCCACGCGCGCGGCCTCCTGGCCGAGGCGCTCGCCGGTCCAGTCGCGGCGGCCGATGGCGTCCTGCTCCAGCGGCGTCACGGCGTAATAGGGATTGATATCGCCGGGCGCGCCCTGCAGAAAGAAACTCATCACGTGACTGCCCAATTGCTGCTCCACGACGCGATTCATCACGCCTGGATAATCGGCTGAATAGCGCAGGTTGTCCGCGCCAAAGATCACCGGATGGCAGGCATAATTGGTGAGCACGGCGAGCGGTGTTCCATCGGCATGATCGATGCGCAGCACGGTGACAGTGGGATCGACCGGCGCGGTGGGGATGCGGGTGGGATTCACTTCGAACCAGCTTACCGAGCCATCCGCGTTCACGCGCAGGCGGTTGTGGCCGATGTACACCGAGCCCGTGCCAACGCCGATGCGCGCGGGCTCGAGTGCGGCGGACGCTTCCGCAATGGCTTTGGCAATTTTATCCAGCGCGGCTTGTTCCCACGCGGGCGGGGCATCGCGGTACACATCTTTTACTACGGGCGCACTGTGGGTGTGCGAGGCGGCGACCAATAGACAATCGATGCCCGCGGCGCGTTTCGCCTCGGTGCGCAAACGGGCGAGCGACGCCGGCCCGAAGCTGCGGCCGAGATCGAGCGTTACGAGCGCAAGCCGTGTTGGCCCGGATGCGCCGGCGGCTTCGAACACCAGCACGCGGGCGAACAACGGATCGAGCATGCCCGTGGCGGGTTGGCGGCGGTTTTCGTATCCCCACATCTGCTCGCCAGGCGGCGGGGTTATATCAACGCGCGCGACGGCGGCGCGTAACGAAGCGGCGCGGACCGGCCAAATGACGGCTAAAACAAAAATAAGAACGAATGTTGCGGTGCGCATGGGTTACTCCTCAATCCAAATCCGGCAGTTCGGCCGCTGGAACCAGGACTTGAATCGGGCGGTGAGGCGTATTTCGCGGCCACTCGAGAATCTCCTAAGCTTAAAGCATGACGGATGGTTTCATCGATCCGAACGAGCCGGTCCGGGTTCCCATCACCGACGTCTTCGATCTGCACAGTGTAGCGCCGCGCGATGTGAAAGGGGTGGTGGAGGCTTATCTGGAGGAGGCGCAACGTTTGGGTTTTCGCGCGATCCGGATTATCCATGGACGCGGCATCGGCGTGCAGCGCGAGACGGTGCGCACGATCTTGGCGCGTACGCCGTATGTGATCGACTTTCGGGATGCGCCGCCCGAAGCGGGTGGGTGGGGCGCGACCATCGCGACCTTGGATACCAGGCCTACGCAAGTCAAGCGGTCGTGATGCGCCTGGTTTCGAGCGCTGCCAACTTATTCAGTCCGTCGATGAACGCGTGGGCGCTGGCTTCGATCACGTCAGTGGAGGCGCCGCGGCCCACCACCTTGCGGCCGCCTTCTTCGAGCTGCGCGGTCACTTCGCCCAGCGCTTCGGTACCGCTGGTGACCGCGCGGATTTCATAGCGCACCAGCCTGGCGGCGCTGTTCGTCACGCGCGCAATGGCCTTGCAGACGGCGTCCACCGGGCCATCCCCGATAGCCGCGCCTTCTCGCGATTCCCCACTCACCCGCAGCCGCACCGTAGCGGTCGGAATGGCCGACGTCCCACTGTAAATGTGCAGATAGTCCAACTCATAAGTTGCCGCAGCGGGGTGTATCTGATCGTGTAAGATGGCGATAAGATCTTCGTCAAAGACTTCCTGCTTCTTATCTGCCACAGTAAGAAATCGCTGGTAAGTCTGGTCCAATTCTTCCTGGGATAGCGCGTAACCCAGCTTCTCCAGCCGGTCGCGCAATCCGTGGCGTCCGGTGCGCGCGGTCAGCACGACGCGGCTTTCGGTGATTCCCACATCCTCCGGCCGCATGATCTCGTAAGTCTCGCGCTCTTTGAGGAAGCCATCCACATGAATCCCCGAGCTATGCGAAAACGCGTTGCCGCCAACCACCGCTTTGTTGGCAGGAACCGGCATGCCGAGCATGTCGGCGACCAGGCGGCTGGTCCGCTGAAACTCGCGCGCATCGATGCCGGTATCCACGCCGAAGTAATCGCGGCGGGTGCGCAAGGCCATCACGACTTCTTCCAGAGCGGCATTACCGGCCCGCTCGCCGATGCCGTTGATGGTGCCTTCCACCTGGCGCGCGCCGTTTAATACGCCACTCAGTGTATTCGACACTGCCAGACCCAAGTCGTCGTGACAATGCACGCTTATGGTGGCGCGCGAGATCGCAGACACATGCTGTCTCACGTCGCGAATCAGTTTGCCGTATTGCTCGGGGACCGCATATCCGGTGGTATCCGGAATGTTGACTACGGTGGCGCCGGCTTCAATCGCCGCCTGTAGCATTTCATAAAGGTAGCTGGGATCGGCGCGCCCGGCATCTTCGGCGTAGAACTCGACGTCGCTGACAAAGCCGCGCGCCAGTTTCACGGCATCGATGGCCATCGCGATCATGGTGGCTTTCTTTTGCGCGAGCGTCTGGCCGTAGCGCTCGTCGCGGAACTTACCCGTCACGTGGATATCGGAGACGCCGATTCCGGTGTGAATGCGGGCGCGGCGAGCATGCGCCAGCGCTTTGCCGCAGGCTTCGATATCGGAAGGGACCGCGCGCGACAAAGCGCAGATGGCGGGTCCTTCGATTTCGTGCGCAAGCAGTTGGACGGCTTCGAAATCTTCCGGCGAAGACGCGGGATAGCCGGCTTCAATGACATCCACTTTGAGCCGCGCCAGCTGGCGGGCGATCATGAGCTTTTCGCGGCTGCCGAGACGCGTGCCGGCGGTCTGCTCGCCATCGCGCAGGGTTGTATCGAAGACCGCAACCTGATCGGGCATGGCTATAGTGATCCACTATAGCGCATCGGGATTTTTTTTGTGACCTTGTGCCAGTTCAAGCGTCCATTAGGAGTTGGCAAATTGCCGTCAAAAGGAGAATTTATGCACCGATGGTTGTTGAGTTTTGTGGCGGGCGCGGCACTACTGGCGCCGGCATTGGCCCAAGAGGGCGTTCCCCCGAAGTTAATCGATCATTGGAAGACTTCCAAGAAATATATGCTGGCGCTGGCCGATCAGATGCCGGCGGCGGACTACAGTTTCAAACTGACCCCGCCGGAGATGAGTTTCGGCCAACAGATGGCGCACATCGCCACTGCCAACGCTTATTTCTTTTCGACGCTAACAGGGCAGAAAAGTCCGATCAGCAAGCCCGCTAACTACGACAAAGCCACCGTGGTGAAGTTGCTGAACGATTCTTATGATTTTGTGATCGCCTCGTTGCAGGGACTCGATCCGGAGCGCTTGCACCAGAGCTTCGATATGGAGGGCGGCAAGATGGAAGGATTCGAGGTGCTACTTCTGGCCACAGATCACACCGCGCATCACCGCGGCCAATGCATCGCTTATTTGCGCGCCAAGGGCATCAAACCGGTGGATTACACTTTCTAGGTGCGCGCGGGCGCGCCCTCCGTGATCGCATGCACTTCAAGCGCGCCGCACGTTTCGCCCCTCAGAGGTTTCAGCCGGGGAATTGCAGTTCTGTTGCATGTCCATTAACTGCAATCCTGTCGATACGGCCCTGATACGCCATAACGCTGGTTGTATCATTTTTTTGGCCGAGATACACAACCTTGCCGTACGCTTTATAGGTCTTGCCGTTCGACACATTGCGGAAGACCGCGCAATCGCCTTTCTGCCCGACGAAGTAGGCTCCCGGACGCAATTGTGTAGAACCCACCTCCATCGGGGCGCTGAACACATATTCAAACGAGGTCGCTGTAGCGGCCGATAAGCCGGCAAATGCCAAAGCTCCCGCCGCCAAGAATAATTTCGTTTTCATTTGATACTCCTTCTTGGGCTCGTGCGCCAGGCAATACGTCTGGTGCGCTCTACCCACACCCTTTATTTTTTAGATGCGGCAGACTGGGTGCGCGGACAGAGCCAGCCGTACAAAACAGCACCATAATCGGTATGAATTTCAGCCTTTGAGAGGCCAGCGCGTGCTATCGTCACAGTCGAGCGACCGGCAAGACCATGTCTGATAGAGTTTACGACTTACAGGGCATTCGCGTCTTTGAGTTCGCCGCCGCAGGAGCGCCGCCGACAAACAGCCGGGACGCCACCGAACTCATTGGCGCCGCCCGCAGTCAACAGGCAGAGTTGGCTGTGATTCCCGCGGCCCGGCTCGGTGATGAGTTCTTTCGTTTAAAAACGGGAATCGCCGGCGAGATTATCCAGAAATTCGTTACATATCAAGTGCGCCTGGTGATCGTGGGTGATATACCCCGCTATTTGCTTGAGAGTTCCGCGTTGCGCGATCTGGTCTATGAATCGAACCATGGCACGAACGTCTGGTTCTTGCCGGATCTGCAGTCTCTCGCAAGCCGCCTGGTTCAGTGTGCTGCCGGGCGGCTCGCTGCCACGCGGAAGCCGTAGTCCGCATATTTGAATTCCGGCGGAATGCTGCTGCGCGCGGCGCAACGCGCGATCTTGATGTGATGCCGCCACGCGCCGCCGCGTGACGACCGCCGCGTCCCGGTCTCCGGACCTTGCGGATTATCCGCGGGCGAAACGGCGTAGTAACCGGCGTCAAACCAATCCGCGCACCACTCGTGCACGTTTTCGCACATATCGAAAAGGCCGTAGCCGTTGGGCGCCGCGGTGGCCACCGGCTCGGGCGCATGAATCCATCGCTCGCTGTATCCGGCGCGCGCGAAGACCGGCTCGTCTCCCCATGGATAAAGCTTTTGGTCGAGCCCGCCGCGCGCCGCCCATTCCCATTCGGCTTCGGTGGGCAGACGGAAGCGCTCGCCGGATTCGCGCGACAACCATTCGCAATAAGCCGCGGCATCAAACCAACTCACGCCCACCACGGGCTGCGCCGGATTGGCGAACTCCGCCTGCATCTGAAACGGCGGCAGATTACGGCCCGTAGCGTGGCGGAATTCGTGGTACTCGGCATTAGTCACCTGGCAGCGCCCCAGCCGGAATGGTCTGACGACTACGCGATGCACGGGACGCTCTTCGTCGCGGCCATCCGGTTGCCCCATGAGGAACTCGCCGCCGGAAATCGAGACGAGATGGATCATGTGCGCGTGCGCTTTTTTCCAGATCGGTGCGCCGGCTCCGGATCCACCATTGAGAATTGCAGCTTGCGCTCCGCCGCATCCACGCGATCGAGCGTCACGCGCACCTGGTCGCCCACCGAAAATTCGCGCCGCGTGCGCTGGCCGATGATTTTACGCACATTTTCGTGATAGGTGTAGCGGTCGCCCGGTAGGGTATCGATGGGTACCAGGCCTTCGATGAACAGATCCTCCAGCTCGACAAACAATCCGTATTTCGTGGTGCTGATCGCCAGCGCGTTGAACTCATCGCCCACCCGCTCCTCCATGAACTTCACTTTTTTCCACTCCACCAGTTCCCGTTCAGCATCCGCCGCGCGCCGTTCCGATAGCGAGCACTCCTCGGCGATGGCGCGCAATTCAGGCTCAGGCAGCCCATCGCGATGCGCCAGCGACGCCTTCAGCAATCGATGCACGATCAAATCCGGATAACGGCGGATAGGCGAGGTGAAATGCGTGTAGAAATCGGCCGCCAGCGCGAAGTGTCCGACATTATCCGTGCTGTAGCGCGCCTGTCTCAACGACCGCAACATGAGATAACTCAAGATGCGCTCTTCGGGCTTGCCCTCGATTTTAGCCGCGAGCCGCTGATAATTCCGCGACGAAACAGCGGCCGTTTTCTCCGCGACAACCACTTCCTTGCGTACCTTGCGCCCATCCCGGCGATGATCCGTATAGCCGAAGCGCTTCACCGGAATCGCCCCCACCCCCAGCGAATATCCGAAATGCGCGGCGGCCTCTTCGAATTCCATCACCCGCTTGGGATCGGGCGGCTCGTGGATGCGGTAAATCGACGCGGCTAGCGTGGCCTGCAAATGCGCGGCCACGGCTTCGTTCGCAGCCAGCATAAACTCCTCGATTAGCCGGTGGGCGATGTTGCGCGGCGCGCGAATCACTCCGGTCATCTCGCCGAATTCATCGAATTCGATGAGCGGCTCCGGCAGGTCGAAATCGATGGATCCGCGCCGCACGCGTTTGCGATTCAGGATGAGCGCCAGCTCGCGCATCAATTCGAAGCGGCTGACGAGCGGCGCATAACGGGTGCGCAACGCGGCATCGCCTTCGAGCAGCAGATGGACATTTGCATACGTCATGCGCTCCACGCTGCGGATCACCCCCGGCGTGAATTCACAGCCCACCAGTTGGCCCTGGTGATCGAACTCCATGAGCGCGGAAACGACCAGCCGGTCCACTTGCGGATTGAGCGAGCAGATGTTGGTGGAAAGCTCGAAGGGCAGCATGGGCACGGCGCGGTCGGGGAAGTAGACGCTGGTGCCGCGCAGCCGCGCTTCCATGTCGATGGGCGTGGCGGGACGCACATAATGGCTGACGTCGGCGATGTGGACGTGCAGCGCGTAGTTGCCATTGGGTAAATGGTCAACCCAAACGGCATCGTCGAAATCGCGCGCGGTTTCGCCGTCGATGGTGACAATGTCGAAGCTGCGGAAATCGCGGCGGCCCGCCAGTTCACGCTCCGCGATGGCATCCGGCGCGTGCTGCGCCTGTTCCACCACCTCGGGCGGAAAGCGATGCGGCAGATGGTGTTTGCGGATGACGATTTCGACATCCACACCGAAATCGTCCGGGCGGCCGAGGATCTCGATGATGCGGCCGGACGCGCGTCCACCTTTGGCGGGAAATTCGAGCACCTCGACATCCACGATGAGTCCATTGAGATCCGAAGGATCGGAAATTTCGAGCGGCGCGGCGCCAATGCGGTCGAGCGGCGATTTGTTTTGCGCGATCTCCAGTCCCTCGGGAATATCGATCCACTGCTGGATGCGTGCGTCTTGCGGGACCACATAATTGCCGTGGCGGCCCACGCGAAATTCGCCGACCACCGTGAGATGCGCACGCTCGAGCACCTTGACGATCTCGCCATCGGCGCGGCCATCCGGCTCGATGCGCGCGATGCGCACCAGCACGCGGTCGCCATGCATGGCCTTGCTGGCAGACGCGGCGGGGATGAACACATCGCCCGCGACGCCCTCGATGGGCCGGGCGGAAATCAGGAAGCCGTAGCCATCGCGATGCATTTGCATGCGGCCCACCGCGAATTCGTGGCTGCGCGCCGTAGCCACGTAATGGCCGGGACGCGGTTCGGCGAGATCGCCGCGCGCCAGCAATCGCGCGATGGACACTTCCAGATCGGCGCGCGTGACGCCTTTCGAGCCAAGTTCGCGCACCAATTGTTTGAAATTGGATTTCGCGTGCGGCAGGCGGGTGATGTAATCGAGCAGCGCCGCGTCGGTCATAGAGCCGATTGTAGCGTCAAGCGGCGTCACGAACGCCGGTGCGAATTCACTCGGATAAATGCTCTGTTCGCGGAGGTATCGGTGTGCATCTGCGTGTATCTGTGGTTTCCGGGTTTGGCGCAAAGCGGAACCGCAGGTGCACACAGATAAACACAGATCGCAAGTTGGTCGGTGGATTGGATGCGGGATGCGCTACGCTGAAACCATGTCCAAAAGCGAAACCACTACGCTGGCCGGCGGATGCTTCTGGTGCCTGGAAGCCGTCTACGACGGCATGGAAGGTGTGCTCTCCGTGGAATCGGGATACATGGGCGGACACCAGCCGAATCCCACTTATCACGATGTTTGCACCGGACGCACCGGTCATGCCGAGGTGGTGCAGATTACATTCGATCCGGAAGTCACCAGCTTCCGCGACACCCTGGAAGTCTTTTTCGCGATTCACGATCCTACTACGCTGAACCGGCAAGGCAACGACGCTGGGACGCAATATCGCTCGGCGATTTTCTATCATTCACCCGAGCAGCGCGCCACCGCCGAGCAGGTGATCCGCGAGTTGACGGCGCAGAAGGTCTTCAAAGATCCTATCGTGACTGAAGTAGCTCCGGCATCCGCGTTTTATATCGCGGAAGATTATCATCAGGAATATTTCGCAAATAATCCGAACCAGCCTTATTGTTCCTATGTGGTGGCGCCCAAGGTGCAAAAATTCCGGCAGAAGTTCGGGAAGAAATTGAAACAGGCTGTGTAATGACCGCGCCCCCTGGGGGGCTGGCGATTTGCTTCGTTACACGAGAAGAACTGGTTCAACGTAACATGGGGTGGCGAGCGGTCCATCTGGCAACCTTGGCGTTGCCGCTGTGTATCTTCGCCGAACAACTGCCGATCCGGTCCTACACCATGGCGAACGGACCGCCGACCACATCGATTGCATCGTTCCCGATTCCCGCGGTTTCATCTGGTTTTGCACACCGGAGGGATTGACCCGGTTCGATGGGTACGGCATGGTGAATTTCGGTCCGCGCGAAGGTCTCTCCACCGCGGGATCCGGGCCTTTCGCGAGACACGCGCGGGCCTCTACCTGGTGGCCACCGACCGCGGTCTGAGCATGTTCCCTTCTAGCGGTGGCCAGGGATTCGTCATTTACCCACAGGGCGACGGCCCTTTCAATAAAGTGATTCAAGTGCTCGCGGAATCAAGGGCGGGTACCCTCTGGTGCGGTTCGGGTGGATGGCTCCTGAAAGCCTTGGGCACCGGCACACTCCAGCCTCCCACATGGTCCGCGCCAGGGAAAGGAGCCTGGATCACGGATATCAAGGAAGATCTGGGCGGCAAGTTGTGGGTGGCTACTACCGCCGGACTCTACATAATCACCAAGGACGGCGCCGTAAAGAGAATCGTAAGCGGTCTGCCTGATCTCAAGGTGAATGCCCAGTTGCTTGACAGCAGGGGCGGCTATGGGTCGCTGACCACAGCGTGCTGGCGTTAATGCGGAATCGAGACGCGGGCGGTCAGTTTGGGGTGGACACCACGAAGGATTACCGGGCACAGAGCTGCTCGCACTGGCTGAACCCCCGGATGGAGCGATCTGGATCGGAACTGACTCGGGAATCAGCGTGCTTCCCGCCAACGGCGAGCCCCCGTTTCGAAATCTGACGCGCGCACAAGGGCTCACCGATACGGTGATCCTGGCCCTGGCCGTGGACAAGAGTGGAAACATGTGGGCCGGCACGCAGGGTTCGGGTGTAATGCGGATCTCATCTTCCGGATTTGTCATGTTTGGCGAACAGGACGGCTTCGAGACCGACCAGGTCTTCTCGGTTTTCGAAGATAGCCACCGCCATGTCATGGCATTGACCAATCGAAAAAAAGCATGAACATGCTCTACCGGACATTTTGAGTCCAGTGTATCTTCCGAGATGATCTGGTGCTTATTAAGGGATGCGCGCCAGGTTCAGGAACCAGAACCACAGATTGAAAAAGGAGATATTTCATGACAAGTTGTGACAACACAAAAGAAGTCGGTGGTGGGTCACTCACTCACCTCTTGCTATTGGTTATGGGCGGCGCTTGCATTACTACTGTTGAACATCGGCGCCAGACCGGCGCGGGCCTTGGCCCTGCAGCTCAACACGAATGCGCCCTTCACCTGCGCCGCGGTCGAAGGCGGCAACGCGGCAAACGGCACGCCCGCCTCCGGCGGATTTGACCAACAGTGGAACTATCTTGAAGGCCAATTGATCGGCGGCGTTGGCTCAAACATGCCTGGATGTCGCGGATAACGGAACCACGGCGGGAACCCTGGTCGACTATTACACCTGCCACGGCAGTCAAAACCAACAGTGGACGGTCGCAGCAGGCCAGGACGGCACGACCGCCGTCGTTGGCGTGCAGAGCGGCTTTTGCCTGGATAGCTCCGGCGGGCCCATCAGTGGGGGGCGGGACGCAGCTTGTGATTAACCCTTGCTCAGGCGCTACCAGACAGAACTGGAACGTGCGCCGCAGCATGTTCGAGCTGAACACCAATGCCCCCAATCTGTGCATCTCGGTGAACAATGCCGAGACGGTAGCCGGCACACCCGTGCAGACTTCATTCTATGACTACGGGATGAAGCAACTGCTGCTGCATCCGGAATATGGCGGCGACGGCAAGACTGTGGGCCGTTGCGCGCAGTTCAATTTGCCGATCACCAGCTTCCCCGCAGCATTGGGCGTCGATCTGATGTGTTACAGTGGAGAGCAATTTCCGGAGCAGTATCGCAACGGCGCGTTCATCGCTTTTCACGGCTCCTGGAATCGCGCGCCTTTTGCGCAGGAAGTTTCGCATGTGACTTTCCAGCCGTTCGCGGACGGAAAGCCGTCGGGAAAGTTTGAAATTTTCGCCGCGGGATTCGCCGGCAAGGCCAAGATCATGAATCCGAATGACGCGCTGGCCCG
>Ga0335074_10005087_pt1 | contig 18184 bp, 11 predicted proteins | sample Lox_Sample_23_FD_206715 | JGI IMG/M metagenome (GOLD analysis project Ga0335074, IMG submission 206715) | Soil microbial communities from Loxahatchee National Wildlife Refuge, Florida, United States - Lox_Sample_2.3 | ecosystem: Environmental > Terrestrial > Soil > Wetlands | place: USA... | reverse complement strand
TGCGGCGCCGCCCGAGTATTTCTGGGGCTACAACCGAATGACCACCGTCGAAGGCCTGTTCGCCGCGGGCGACGGTGTCGGAGCGTCGGCGCACAAGTTTTCCTCCGGCTCGTTTACCGAAGGCCGGCTCGCCGGAAAGGCCGCGGTAGCGTATATTGCGGATCATCCCGCGGCCCCGAAGGTGAACGAGGACCGGGTGGAGGAGATTAAGGCGGCGCTCTATAAGCCTTATGAAGTCTTTGAATCGCACAAAGGCGCCAGCACGCGCGAAGAGGTGAATCCGAACTATCTGCTTCCCAAGCAGGCTCTGATGCGTTTGCAGAAAACCATGGACGAGTATTGCGCCGGCCCGGGCAGCTACTACATGACCAATGAACCGATGCTCCAGCGAGGCCTGGAACTGCTCGACCTCTATAAACAGGACCTGGAAAAGCTGGCCGCGCGCGATCTGCACGATCTGTTGCGCTGCTGGGAGCTGCGCGACCGCACCTCCTGCGCCGAGGCGCATCTGCGCCACATCCTTTTCCGTCAGGAGACGCGCTGGCCCGGTTACTACTATCGCGGCGATTATCCCAAGCTCGACGAGGAAAACTGGAAGGCCTTCGTCAATTCCCGGTTCGATCCCGCGACCGGAGAATATCACATGTCCAAGAAGCCGTACATCGCCCTGATTCCGTAATGCCGTCTGTATCCAAGAGCATCCTGGTGGTTGGCGGCGGTATCGCCGGGATCAGTGCGGCGGTCGAAGCGGCCGAGGCCGGCTACCAGGTTTTCCTGATTGAAAAAGAGCCCTACCTCGGCGGACGCGTGGCCCAGCTCGCGAAATATTTCCCCAAGCTCTGCCCCCCGGGCTGCGGTCTCGAAATAAACTTTCAGCGCATCAGAAAGAATCGCAAAATCCGCTTCTTCACCACTTCTGAAGTCGAAAGTGTAACCGGCCAGCCCGGCAGCTTCGACGTAACCGTCCGGCAAAAGGCGCGGCGCGTAAACGATCGCTGCACCGCCTGCAATGCATGTGTCGCCGTCTGCCCGGAAGAGCGGAAGGATGCGTTCAACCTCGGCATGGGCGCCACTAAAGCGATCTACCTTCCGCACGCCCTGGCCTTCCCGATGAAGTATGCAATCGACGAATCGGCGTGCCAGGGCAGTTCCTGCGCGCGCTGCGTGGATGCCTGCAACTACGGCGCGATCGACCTCGCCATGGAGCCGAAGATTTTCAAGCTGAATGTCGGCGCCGTGATCTTCGCGACCGGATGGAAGCCCTACGATGCCGCACGCATCGACAATCTCGGATTTGGCCGCTATACGGACGTTGTCACCAACATGATGGTGGAGCGTATGGCCGCCCCCGACGGGCCCACCAAGGGGAAACTGCTGCGGCCCTCCGACGGAGCGCCGGTCAAGTCCGTAGCGTTTGTGCAATGCGCCGGATCGAGAGACACCCATCATCTTGAATACTGTTCCGGCATCTGCTGCATGGCGTCGCTCAAGGAAGCCACCTACTTTAAGGAGCAGAATCCGGACGCGAAGACGTACCTTTTCTATATCGATCTCCGCACGCCCGGCGCCTTCGAGATTTTTTCCGAACGCGTTCAAAAGGACGCAAACATTTCGGCGACCAAGGGCAAAGTTGCACGAATCGTCGAAAACCCGGCGACCCGCCAGTTGACCGTCGAGGCGGAGGACATTCTTTCCGCCAAAAAAATCCGCGTGGACGTCGATCTCGTCGTGCTCGCCGCCGGAATGGTGTCGAGCCTGGAGGACCGAAAACCCGACGCGCCCATCGATTTCGACAAGGACCATTTTGCTCTCCCGCGCGAAACCGCGCCCGGAATTTTTGTCGCCGGCTGCGCGCGAGGGCCCGCGGACGTCTCAAGCTCGGTTCAGGACGCAACCGCCGCGGCTATGAAGGCGATTCAATCTATTCATCAGGCTGCATTGGTATGAGTGACAAGGTCGGAGTCTACATCTGTTCGGGTTGCGGCATCGGCCAGTGTGTCGATGTCGCGCGGCTCCACCACCTCGCCTCGGACGAGCTTCGCGTGCCCGTCGTCCGCACCTCGCCGGCGTTTTGTCTGGAAGATGTACAAAAGATCAAGGACGATATCGCCAATGACGGCGTGACCGGCGCGGTGATCGCCGCCTGTTCCGGCCGCGTCAACACCGACGTTTTTTCGCTGCCGCCGGCATCCGTTCATCGCGTGAATCTTCGTGAGCAGGTCGCGTGGAGCCAGCCGCCGAATACCAGCGAGACGCAGAGCCTGGCGGAGGATTATCTCCGCATGGGCGTCGTCAAAGCGCAGAAAACCAAACCGCCTCAGCCCTATACCCAGGCGGGCGAGCGCACCGTACTGGTGGTCGGAGGCGGCGTCGCCGGCATATCCGCCGCGCTTAGTGCAGCAAACGCCGGATTCACGGTCGTACTGGTGGAGAAGAGCGCGAAACTGGGCGGGTACGCTGCCGCGCTGTACAAACATTTTCCCAATCGGCCGCCTTACCGCACGCTGGGAGATCCCGGAATCAAGACGAGAATCTCGGAAGCCATCGCTCATCCCGGCATTAAAACATTTCTCTCGTCGACCGTGGCAGGAATCGCCGGCCAACCCGGAGCTTTCGACGTCACCATCGAGAGCAGCGGTGAGAAGTCGCAGGTGCGGGCTGGAGCCGTCATTATGGCGACCGGATGGAAGCCATACGACGCAGGCCAGCTCACACGATACGGGCTGGGCATGTACCCGAACGTCATCACCAGCGTCACCCTCGAAGCCCTGGCGGCGGGCGGAAAGATTGTGCGTCCGTCGGACCACCGCGCCGTCACAACGGCCGCGATCATCCTGTGTGAAGGTCCCAGGGACGGCAAACTGGTGCCTTATAGCGGCAACGTCACTTCCCTGGTGGCGCTGAAACAGGCGGTCGTTTTGCGGGAGCACAATCCCCAATCGAGCGTCTTCCTCTTTTATCAGGACATGCAGACGCCTGGCCAATACGAATACTTCTACAGAAGCGCGCAACAAGACCCTGGCATCATGTTTTCGCAGGGCGACATCGAATCCGTGTCCCAGGACGAACAGGGAAACATCGTCCTTGAAGCCAGCAACACGCTGCTCGGCGGGCGCGTTCGGATCGAGGCTGATTTGCTGGTCCTGTCGACCGCTATGGTTCCCAACCTGGAGTCCCAAGGAACGGGGACGCTGAACCTGGTATACCTTCAGGGCGCGGAACTGCCCCAAACCCAATTCGGCTACGCGGATTCGCATTTTATCTGTTTTCCGTACGAGACGCGACGGACGGGCATTTACTCCGCTGGCTGTGTGCGCCAGCCGCTGGACCTCGAATCGAGCGCGCGGGACGGCGCCGCGGCCGCGCTCAAAGCCATTCAGTGCATCGAGAATTCGGCCGCCGGCGCCGCGGTTCATCCGCGCTCGGGCGATCTGACCTACCCGAATTTTTTTATGCAGAAATGCACCTCCTGCGGACGCTGCTCCCAGGAGTGCCCGTTCGGCGCAATCGAGCTCAACGAAAAGAAAAGCCCGGTGCTCGATCCCAACCGTTGCCGCCGTTGCGGCATCTGCATGGGCGCCTGCCCGGTGCAAATCATTTCGTTCAGCGATTATTCGGTGGACATGCTGTCCTCCATGATTCGCGCGGTCGAAATCCCGGAAGGCGACGACGAGAAGCTGCGCATCCTGGTTCTCGCCTGCGAAAACGACGCCTATCCGGCGCTGGACATGGCCGGCATCAACCATCTGAATTGCCCGGCGAACATCCGCGTGCTTCCGGTGCGCTGTCTCGGATCCGTGAATAGCGTGCTGGTGGCCGACGCGGTGCTGCGCGGTTTCGACGGGGTCGCTCTCTTGGGCTGTAAATCCGGCGAGGACTATCAGTGCCACTTTATTCAAGGAAGCCAACTGCTCCAGAAACGCATGGAGAATATCCGCGAGACCTTGAACCGCTCAGCTCTCGAACCGGAACGGGTCGAAGTGCGGGAGGTGGCCATCTCCGATTACATGAAGCTGCCCCTGACGCTTCAGGCTTTCACGGACACGATTAAGAATCTCGGGCCCAACCCGTTCAAGGGATTTTAGAATCCAGGCCATCATGACTCAAGACCAAACCATCAAGCCGGATCTGGAGTTCAAGCAGCGCATTCTTGGCCTCGGCGCGCACGACCTCACTTATTGCTATCAGTGCGGCACCTGCTCGGTGGTCTGCCCGATTTCAACCGAGCTTCTCCCGTTTCCCCGCAAGCAGATGGTGCATGTGCAGTGGGGCCTGAAAGACCGGCTGATGGCCGACCCCTCGGTGTGGCTTTGCCACCAGTGCAGCACCTGCAACGCCTACTGTCCGCGGGACGCAAAACCCGCCAACGTGATGGCCGCGCTGCGCGATTACAGCATCACCCACTACGCCGTCCCGCGATTCATGGGAGTCGCCGTCAACCATCCGAAGTATCTGCCGCTGCTGTTTGCGCTTCCCGTGCTGATTCTTCTTGCCGTGCTCGCCCTCCTTGGACACCTCTCCGCTGTGCCCGAGGGACCAGTCGTTTTCTCCAAGTTTTTCCCGGTTCGGGTGATTGAAATCGTGTTCACCAGCGCGGTCGGCCTGGCGGTGCTGGCGGCCATCGCGAGCGGGATGAGGTATCTTCGCGCCATTGAAACGCAGCGGATCGAAGGCGCTCCGCTCGAGCGTCGCGGCATCGCCGAAACGCTCCAGCTGATCTTCAGCCATGAACAATTTCAGGCCTGCACCAACCGCGCTCCCGGCGCCCGAAGGAGTTTTAAAGACCATATGCATGGAACGCATATGGCCGTGTTTTACGGATTCCTGGGTCTGGTGGTGACTACGGCGTCGGTCGGTATCGGCATCTACGCGTTCGATTATCTGACGCCGTGGCCGCTATGGCATCCGGTGAAGATTCTGGGAAACCTCAGCGGCCTCGCGGTGCTCGTTGCCCTGTCCATTTTCGCGAGCCGGCGTCTGCTCGATCAAGAGAAGGCCGGCAAGAGCACCTATTCGGATTGGCTTTTCCTGTCGCTCCTCGGCTTTACCGCTCTGACCGGATTCCTGTCGGAGATCACGCGTCTCGCCGCATTCGAGTCCGCCTACTGGGTCTATTTCGTTCACCTGGTCTTTATCTTCTGTCTGCTCGTCTATCTTCCTTACTCGAAGCTCGCGCACCTGGTGTACCGTTTCGTCGCCATGCTGTATTCGCCGCGCCGAGGATGAAATAACCCTGTCTTCTCTCAACTATCTCGCGGTCGTCTTTCTCACTTCAATCTGTGCCGGTGCATCGGGAGCAATTCTCGGATTGGGCGGCGGCATGTTACTGGTGCCCATCCTCACCATGTTTTTCAGCGTGGACATACACTATGCGATGGGCGCGAGCATCGTCTCCGTCATTGCCACCTCCAGCGGAGCCGCGGCCGCATACCTGAAATCCGGCCTTAGCAACGTTCGCATCGGCCTGTTCCTGGTGATGGCCACCACGGTAGGAGCCATTACCGGCGCCAGCCTCGCCGGCCTCGTCTCGGTACGCGGGCTGGAATTCATTCTCGCGTGCGCGCTCGGCCACGCCGCCATTACCATGGCCCGGCAGCTCAATGTCGAACTCCCCGGGGACGTTCCGGACAACCGCTGGGCCAAGCGGTACAGCCTGGAAGGAGTCTATTATGATGTTCCCCTTGGACGCGACGTCCGCTACCATGCGACCCACGTCGGCCGGGGCTTCGCGGCGATGTTCGGGGCTGGCATGCTTTCCGGGTTACTCGGCATCGGTAGCGGAGCGCTTAAAGTCCTGGCGATGGACCATTTCATGCGGCTCCCCATGAAAGTGTCGACCGCCACCAGCAATTTCATGATCGGGATCACTGCCGCCGCCAGCGCCGCCGTATATTTCAGGCATGGAGATATCCACCCGATCCTGGCGAGCCCCGTCGCGGTCGGCGTGCTGATCGGCGCGCATCTCGGCACCCGAATTCTTTCTCGCCTGCGCAATGTCACGGTCAGAAGGGCGTTCCTGCCAGTGCTGCTTTACCTGGCGGTGTCGTTGCTGTTCCGAAGCTTGGGATGGAAGTTCCTATGAATTCCTCTCACCACGACGAAATTCTCAGAAGAATCGAGATCCTGATTGCGCGAGTGCTTTTCATCGGCGCACTCATTGCGATCGTCGTCGCTGCCGCCGGCATTCTCATGTATGCCGCAAAGGGCGGCCTCAGTTCCGCCGGACCCAGCCTTCAGGATCAGTTGCGGCGGCAAACCGGGGATCAAACGGCCGTCTTTGTTTCACTGTCCCAAATCGCGGACTCTTTGAAAAATGGCAACCCACTGGCCATAACCGAAGCCGGTCTTATGCTGCTGCTTCTGGTCCCGGTGATCACCGTCGCTCTCCTGATTCCGGCGTTCTTCAAGGAGAGCGACTTTCGCTATTCAGCGATTGCCGCCATCGTCCTGATGATTTTGCTTTTCGGCCTGATCCATCGGGGGTGATTTTAAGACTCCGGGTCACGCGCCGGCCGTCGCCCACGGAGGCGATCGCGATCCGCTGTCACGTTTAACCTCGTAAACCAGCCGCCTTATTCCACGTCCTTGAGAAAAGTGGTCACCGGAGGAAAATATTTTCCTAACTTTTCCGGAAAATCGCTGTCGATTTTTCATCGCAACATTCCTCCAGCACAGGGGTTCGAGGAATAAGCGGTGTCAATTGTCGCGGTCTGTCGTTGTGAGTCTGTCTCTGCTCTTCGGCATAATTGACAGTCACGCACAAATCAACATCACTGGCGCGAACTACGGAAACGCGCGAACCAACTCCAACACCGACGAAACCATTCTCACCCGCGCCGTTGTTTCCACCGCCACGTTCGGCAAACTCGGAGCCTTCCCCGTCGACGGCCAGATCTACGCGCAGCCGCTTTACGTCTCCGGCCTTTCCATCCCTGGCGGCGGAGCCAGGAACGTGGTCTTCGTCGCCACCATGAACAACACCGTCTACGCCTTCGACGCCGACAATCCCGCCGCGGCCACTCCCATTTGGCAGACGAATCTCGGCCCGTCGGTCCCCGCCGGCGACATTCCCTATCTCACCGACCTGAATCCCTTCGTCGGAATCCTCTCCACGCCCGCGATCGACCCCGCCGCGCAGATTCTCTACGCCGTCGCCGAAACCTGGGAATCCGGCGCACCCGTTTTCCGTCTCCACGCGCTTGCACTCCTCACCGGACAAGAAACCGCCAATGGACCCGCGGTCATCTCCGCAGCCGTCCCAGGCGCCGGAGCCGCGTCGAGCAACGGCATCATCGCGTTCGACCCGTTCTGGCATCTCCAGCGCCCCGGACTCGCGTTGGCCAACGGAAATGTCTATATTTGTTTCGGCTCACACGGCGACGCCGGAAATTATCACGGCTGGGTGCTCGCCTACAATGCGTCGAACGTTCAGCAGCAAATCGCTGTTTTCAATACTACGCCGAATGGCAATGAGGGGGGAATCTGGCAATCCGGCCACGCGCCCGCGGTCGACGCCGATGGCAACGTCTACGTCATCTCCGGCAACGGCGATTTCGACGGCGCCACGAATTTTTCCGGCTCGGTTATCAAGCTCTCTCCGAACCTCACCGTCCTCGACTGGTACACGCCCGCCGATTGGCAATACATCGACGCCAACGATCTCGACGTCGGTTCCACCAGCGCCATCCTCACCGGCGCTCTCCTCCTTGCCGGCGATAAAGGCGGACGGCTGATCAATCTCGCCGCCGGTCAATTCGGCCATGTCGAGTCCGCTCCCGGCGCCGACGATTTTCTGGCCAGTGCTTCCGGCATCTTCGATCTCGCGCTGTGGCAAACCGGTCAAGGTTCATTTCTCTACGAGCACGATTGGAACGGCTATCTCAAATCCTACCCGGTCACCTCCGCCGGAATCACGCCAACCCCCAATTCCACCGGAACCTGGCGCGGCGACTCGCTCTATTCCGGCCTGGCCATCTCCTCCAACGGCGACACCGACGGCATCCTTTGGGAAACCACCGGCGATCACTCCACGCCCGGTATCCCAGCGACCCTCCACGCCTGGAACGCCTCCGATCTCACCCAGGAATTGTGGAACAGCACCCTTAATCCTGCTGACGTCCTCGGCGCTTTCGCCAAGTTTGTTTCGCCGCTGGTCGCCAATGGCCGCGTCTACGTCCCGACATTTTCCAATCAGCTCGTCATATACGGCCTGAAAACCTCCGATCAGTCATCCTTCGCCCCGCAGGCCGCTTCCATTCTCAACGGAGCCAGTTTCATCGAGAATTCCCTCTCGCCCGGCGAAATTGTCGCCATTTCCGGCGCAAATCTTGGACCGTCCTCGCTGCTCAGCGCGCAAATCAGCGGCGCCAATGCCTTTCCTTTCGCTCTGGGCGGCGTTCAAGTCCTGTTCGACGGCGCCCCCGCGCCGCTGCTCTACGTTTCCTCCACCGAAGTCGGCGCAGTCGTCCCGCTGAGCGTCTCCGGAACCACACAATTGACCGTCGAAACCGCCGCCGGCCAATCTTCCGTCGTTTCTCTGCCCGTGGTTCCCGCGACCCCCGCGCTCTTCACCACCTCCGGATTCGGAACCGGCCAGGCCGCCGCTCTTAATGAAGACGGCACCGTCAATTCCGCGTCCAATCCGGCTAGCGTCGGCTCCATTGTCTCCGTCTTCGCCACAGGACTCGGACCCACCACCCCCGCCGGCGCCGACGGTTCCATCGTTTCCACGCTCGCACCCGCCAATCTCCCGATTTCGGGAATCATCGGTTCCCTGCCCGGCTACGTCGTCTATGCCGGCGCCGCTCCCGGAATGATTAACGGAGCCTTCCAGATCAACATCCGCATCTCGCCGCTCTCGCCCACCGGACCAACCGTGCCGATCTTCCTGCAAGCTGGCGACGCCGTCAGCCAGCCCGGAGTCTGGATCGCGGTTCAGTAGACTTTTTGAGATTTTTGCGCGATTTGGCGAAGGCGAAATAGCGCAGCTGTCTGCAAGTCTCTGTAAATGAGATCTAGCAGGGGTGCTGAAAAAGGGGACCCGATTGCAACGTTAAACTAGTGACAAAAGTCTCGATCTTCCACTTGCTCTCGCTCGCGCTTCCAGCCTGCGTGGCGTCTCATTTGGAAAACCATCTCGCGCTCACGGTCACCCCCAACGGATCCTTCTCCATCACATCCACGAGTCCCGCCTGGACCTTTGCAGGTTCGGTCGGGGCGCCCATCGGCCAAATCAGTGAAAACACGGGCTCCGACTCGATCGGCTTCTATCGCAAAACGTCGTTCGCCTACACGCTGAACGGCATCCCGGCCAGCTCCAGCATCCGCGTCTACGCCATGCGCCCGGTCGCCCTTTTCAGTACGACGCTCCTGGCCGCCACGCCTAACACGCCTCTTTTCCCGCGAATCAGCTCGTATCCGCAAGGTCTTTACCAGTTCGGATTCAAATTCACCTATCTTTATCAATTTGGCGGCAACGCCCAGGGTCCGGACAGTCCCTGGGCCTGGTTCGACGCTTCCGGCAACACCTTTATTATTTCGCCGGCCTCGCATTTTCCTCTCGCCTGGACCACCGAGGATCAGTCCAACGCCATCCTCGCCGGAATCCGCCCCGATATTTCAACCCTCCCTGCCGGTTTCACTCAGGACACCATGCTCGTGGTGAGCAGCGGCATCAATCACACCTGGGATCTCTGGGGCCGCGCTCTCACCGATCTTGCCGGCAAAACCCGTCCCTCGCCCGATTCCGACATCAGCCTTTCCACCCTCAGCTACTGGACCGATTCCGTCAGCCATTATTACTACAACTTCGTTCCCGCGCTGGGCTATGAAGGCACACTCGCCGCCATCCAGCAAAATCTCGCCAACGACGGTCTCCCGATTGGCTCCATGCAGCTCGATAGCTGGTGGTATCCCAAGGGAAATCCCCCGGCCTGGAACAACAACGGCGACGGTCTCAATTACGGCCAATACCTGCTGCGCCCCGATCCCACGATTCTGCCCGACGGCCTCAGCGGCGTGCGGAATCTGATCGGCGGAATCCCGCTGCTGGTCCATTCCCGCTGGATCGATCCATCCAGCCCCATTCGCCAGCAGTATCAAATGTCCGGCAACGTTCCCATCGACCCGCAATACTGGTCCGATCTCGCCGCGTATCTCGCCGCCAACGGCGTCATGACTTATGAACAGGACTGGCTCGCCGGCTACGCCCAGTCGAATATCAACGTCTCTGATCCGGAAACCTATCTCGACGAAATGGCCAACTCCATGGCCGCGGCCGGCATCACCGTTCAGTATTGCGGCCACGCCGTCGGCCAGATCATGCAAGGTTCCAGGTACAACAACCTGACCACCGCGCGGGTCAGCCCCGACGGTTTCAACTCCACCCACTGGGACCCGTTTTTATACAACTCGCGCCTGGTCAGCGCCCTCGGAATTTTTCCTTTCGCCGACAACGTTTACAGCTCCGATGTGATGAGCCTGGCGCTCGAAACCAACTCCGCCGGAATGGTCGGAATTGGCGATGCCATCGGCAGCGAAGTCCCTTCCAATCTCGCGCAAGTCGTCCGCCCCGATGGAATCATCGTGAAGCCCGACACCTCGATGGTCCCGCTGGATTCGACTTATATCGCCGATGCGCAGTCCGCCCATCCGCCGATGGTCGCCTTTTCGAGCACCGCGCGCGAAACGCTCACTGCCGCCTACGTTTTTGCCTACAGCCGCAACCCCGACGGGAGCGCCGCGGCGATTCAATTCAAGCCCGCCGATCTGGGCATCGAAGGCTCCGTCTACGTTTTCAATTATTTTGCAAAAACCGGCGCCATCGCTTCCGACGATTCGCCTTTCACCGACTCGGTTCCTCCCACGGGCGCCTACTACATCGTCGCGCCCATCGGCCGCTCCGGCATCGCGCTGTTCGGCGACTCCAAAAAATTCGCCGCTCTCGGCCGCCAGCGCTTCCCGAGCATCGAAGATTCAGGCGCCCTGGCGGTGTCCATCCAATTCGCGGCAGGCGAGCCCTCCGTGACCATCCAGGGCTATTCGCCGAAAGCCCCCGCCGCGACGTTTCAAACCGGCTCGATCACCGCGCGCACCTACGACCCAGGCAGCGAAATTTTCACGTTAACGGTCTCCCCGTCCGCAAACCAAAGCACCGCCGTCCTGATGTTGGCGCAGTAGTGGCCGCGGAAATGTGGCGGGTGGTCCGTCATGGAGAGCCCCCGCCATGACTGGCGGGGCTGTAGTACCCGTTACAGCCCCGCCAGTGATGGCGGGGGCGCAGCCCGAATCAACGTAGATTTCAGGCATTACCACGTTGCGCTAAAATGAAAGGTGGCATGTCCAGCCCCAGTCTTCAGACGCAGACCGTCGAGACGCCGCCCATCCCTCCCGCGAATCTGGGCGATCCCAGCCTGTACATCGATCGCGAGCTGAGCCTTCTCGCGTTTCAGCGCAGAGTGCTCGAAGAGGCCCGCGATCCCGCCAATCCGCTGCTCGAAAGAATCAAGTTTTTGTCCATTTTGTCCTCCAACGTGGACGAGTTTTTCATGGTTCGCGTAGCCGTTTTAAAACAGAAAGCGGCGACGAACACACGCGACGGATTTTTGACCGGGCAGCTCGAACAGATCCGCGCCGATGTGAACGATCTGGTCGAGAGAGCCTATGAAACCTGGCGTGAACTGGACCGTTCCCTCAGCGCCTCCGGAATCGAGGTGCGCGATTATTCCCAGCTCACCACGCGCGAGCGTCAGGCCATGGAAGCCTATTTCCGCGACGTGGTTTTTCCGGTGCTCACGCCGCTGGCCTTCGATCCCGGCCGGCCGTTTCCGCATATTTCCAACCTCAGCCTGAATCTCGCCGTCGCCGTCCGCGATAAACAGGGCGTCGAGCGCTTCGCGCGGGTCAAGGTTCCCGATACGCTGCCGCAGCTGGTGCCCGCCGAATCGTCGTCCGGCGGACGTTCGGTGCTGATCTGGCTGGAACAGCTCATCCAGGAAAATTTGCAGATGCTGTTTCCCGGCCTCGACGTGATCGAGGCGTACCCGTTCCGCGTGACGCGCGACGCCGAAGTGGAAATTCAGGAACTGGAGAGCGACGACCTTTTGGAAACCATCGAAGAAGCCGTGTGGCAGCGCCGTTTTCGCGCGGTGGTGCGGCTTCAGGTCAGCGACGAAATTCCGGAGCACATGCTGGAAACGCTGGTCGCCAATCTCGAACTGGACCGGCGCGATGTTTACCCCGTCGAGGGGCCGCTCGATCTCGGCCGGCTGCGCCAACTGCTGCTGATCGACCGTCCCGATTTAAAAGACGCGCCTTTTCTTCCCATCACGCCGCCGGAGCTGCATCCCAAGGGCGAGGATGACATTTTCGCCGTTCTGCGCCGCGGCGATATCCTGCTGCACCATCCTTTCGATTCCTTCCAGCCGGTGATCGAATTTCTGCGGCGCGCCGCCAGCGATCCCGACGTTCTGGCCATCAAGATTACGCTGTATCGCGTCGGCCGCAATTCCCCGGTGGTCGAAAGCCTGCTGAGCGCCATTGAAAACGGCAAGCAGGTTGCAGTCCTGCTGGAACTCAAGGCGCGATTCGATGAAGAGAGCAACATCGAATGGGCGAAGGCTCTGGAAGCCGCGGGCGTACACGTGGTGTACGGCCTGCTGGGTCTCAAGGTTCATTCCAAAGTCGCGCTGGTGGTGCGCAAGGAAGGCGAGACCATCCGCCGCTACGTTCACCTGAGCACCGGAAATTACAACCCCACCACGGCGCGCCTGTACACCGATCTGAGCTTTTTCACCGCCGACGAGCAGATCGGCGCCGATGTGACCGATTTATTCAACTACGTCACCGGCTATTCCGCGAAAACCGATTTTCACAAACTGCTGGTCGCGCCGATCAATCTGCGGCAGAAAATAGAAGCGCTCATCCGCCGCGAAATCGAGCACGCCAGGCGCGGCCGCGAAGCGCGCCTGATTTTCAAAATGAACGCGCTCGAAGACGCCGAGATGATCCGCCTGTTGTATCAGGCCTCCCAGGCCGGGGTGCGCTGCGATCTGCTGGTGCGCGGCATCTGCTGCCTGCGTCCCGGCGTCGAAGGCGCCGGCGAAAACATTCGCGTCACCAGCATCGTCGGCCGTTTTCTGGAGCACAGCCGCATCTACTGGTTCCGCAACGGCGGTCACGAAGAAGTTTACCTGGGCAGCGCCGATCTGATGGGCCGCAACCTGAACCATCGCGTGGAATTGTTATTTCCGGTCGAGAACAAAAAGCTGCTGAAACGTTTGCGCGACGATATTCTGGCCACCTATCTCACCGACAATCGCAACGCCCGGCACATGCACTCCGATGGCAGCTTCACCTGGGACAGAACCGGCGAGCCCCCGGTCGACAGTCAGGCGAAATTTCTGCTCCCGCCGCCGCTGGCCCACCCGGATTTGCGGCGGCGGAAAACGAAATAACGCGGTCCCGCGCGGCCGCCGGTTGGCATGGATTTCTTCTTGACAGATTCTATGATTCAAATATAATAGAAATATGGAATCATCGCGATCGAAGGTTGCGGCCGGCGCCGATCGGACGGCGGCCTATGCGGATATGTTCGCCGCCCTCGGCGCCGAGCCGCGCTTGCGGATTTTGCGGGTGCTCCTTGCCGCGCATCCGGATGGAATGGTGGTTGGCGAGATCCAGGGCGAACTGGAGATCGCGCCTTCCACGCTGTCACACCATCTGGAAAAACTCAAGAACGAGGACCTCATCACCGTTCGCCGTGAGAGCACCTTCCTGCGCTATCGCGCCAACACCGCCGTTCTGGAGCAGCTGCTCGGATTCCTTTACGCGGAGTGCTGCACCCGCAACAAGGCCATCAAACCGGCCAACATCACGCACATCTGTAGATAGGAGGATTGCCGTTACGCCGGCCGATGCCTGGCAGGGTTTTCAACGAAACGATACTCCGGCCATGAAAGCCGCGATCCCGGTGAACCAAATTTTTCCCGTGCCGTATTACTTTCTATGAGATCCTTACGCCACGTCTTCCGGCGATTCGGGCGCGCTCCGATGTTTACCGCTATCGCGTTGATTACGCTGGCGCTCGGCATTGGCGCGAACACCGCCATCTTCAGCGTGATCAATGGGGTTCTCCTCAAACCGCTGCCTTATCCCCAAGCGCAGCAACTGGTTGGAGTCTGGCACCTGGCGCCAGGCGTCGCTGGAATCAGCGGAAACATCAATTGCTCGCCGACCATGTATTTCACCTATCGCGACGAGAGCCGCACTTTTCAGGAGTTCGGCTTGTGGTCGAACGATGGCGTCACCGTAACCGGCGCGGGCGAGCCTGAGCAGGTCTCCGCTTTGGACGTGACTTATGGGACGCTTCAAGCACTGGGCATTCAGCCGGCCGCGGGACGCTGGTTCTCCCAGGCTGACGATACTCCCGGCTCGCCCGGCACGGTGATCCTCACCTATGGTTATTGGCAGCGCCACTTTGGAGGAAATCCGGAATCGGCGATGGGACGCACCTTGCTCGTAGATTCAAAACCGCGCTCGATCATCGCTGTGATGCCCCGCGATTTCCGCTTCCTGACCTCGCGCGCGGACCTGATCCTGCCGCAGAAATTCGACCGCAATAAAATTTTCCTGGGCAACTTCAGCTATCAGGGCATCGCGCGATTGAAGCCTGGTGTCACCGTTCAACAGGCCGATACCGACCTGGCGCGAATGTTGGCGATCTGGGTGAAGGCTTGGCCCCCGGCGCCTGGGTTCAGCCGGACGATATTTGAAAACGCGCGCTTTGCCCCGAACATTCTGCCCCTGAAGCAGGAAGTGGTGGGGGACATCGGGGCCACGCTGTGGGTGCTGATGGGAACCATCGGTCTGGTGCTGTTGATTGCCTGCGCAAATGTCGCCAATCTGCTGTTGGTGCGCGCCGAAAGCCGGCAGCAGGAGCTGGCGATCCGCGCCGCGCTGGGCGCCGGGTGGGGACGAATCGCGCGCGAGATGCTGATCGAGAGCCTCACTCTGGGGGTGTTGGGCGGAGCATTGGGGCTGGCGCTGGCCTACGCCGCGCTGCGCGTCCTGATCGCCCAGGGACCGGCCACGTTGCCGCGTCTCAGTGAAATTAGCATCGATCCGCTGGTGCTCGGGTTTACGCTGGCGGTTTCGCTGGTGTCCGGATTATTCTTCGGCCTGATCCCGGTGCTCAAATACGCCGGTCCGCGTCTGGCCTTAACACTGCGCGGCGGCGGACGCACCATGAGCCAGGGACGCGAACGGCATCGCGCGCGCAACGTGCTGGTGGTGCTGCAAGTGGGCTTGGCGCTGGTGCTGCTGATCGGCTCCGGCCTGATGATCCGGACCTTCCAGGCCTTGCGCGAAGTGCAGCCGGGGTTCACCCATCCCGAGCAGGTGCAGTTGCTGCGAATTTCGATTCCGGGCACGCAGGTCAAGGAAGCGGAGCGGGTGACGCGCATGGAAAACGAGATGATGGACAAGCTCGCCGCAATTCCCGGTGTCGAGTCGGCCGCGCTGGCGAGCAATGCTCCGCTGGAGACCGCCAACCTTCAGAGCGACCTGCTGTATGCGCGCGACAAGGTTTACGCGGCCGGCCAGATTCCGCCGGTTCGCGCCTTCCGCTACATCTCGCCGGGATTTCTCAAAACCGACGGTACGCCGTTGATCGCCGGCCGCGATTTTACCTGGACCGATGTTTATGAGAAGCGCCACGTGGCCATGGTTTCCGAAAACATGGCGCGGGAGATGTGGGGGTCTCCGGTGGCGGCGCTGGGCAAGGAAATTCGCACCGGACTTCAGAATGACGCCTGGCGCGAGATCGTGGGCGTAGCCGGCGACGTGTATGACGATGGTCCGGCGCGGAAAGCTCCAGCGATCGCCTATTGGCCTTTGATGGTCGATCATTTCGAGCTCGACGATCTGCACGCAACCCGCTACGCCGTGTTCGCCATCCGCACCCAGCGCGCGGGTACCGCGGATTTTGTCGCCGAAGCGCGCCGCGCCATCTGGTCTGTCGACGCCAATGTACCGGTGTTCCTGACGCGCACGCTTCAGGATCTGTACGCCGCATCGATGGCGCGAACCTCTTTCACGCTGGTGCTGCTGGCGATCGCCGGAGTGATGGCGCTGGTGCTGGGCGTGGTGGGAATTTACGGCGTGATCGCCTACGCCGTCACGCAGCGGACCCGCGAGATCGGAATCCGCATGGCGCTCGGAGCCCGGCCTGCCGCGCTTCAGCACATGTTTGTGCTCCAGGGGTTGCGCCTGGCGGGAATTGGCGCGTTGTTGGGGATCGCTGCCGCGGCCGCGCTGACGCGGGCAATGTCGGCGCTGCTGTTTAAAACCGCCGCGCTCGACCCTTGGACCTACGCCGCGGTTTCAGCAGTTCTGCTATCGGCCGCGACGCTGGCGAGTTACGTCCCGGCCCGGCGGGCGACGGCGGTGAATCCCGTAGACGCATTGCGGACGGAGTGAGTAGTCCCCTTTTTCAGCACCCTGCTTGCTAAGCCTGCTCGAGCGCCTCTTCGGAGATGGTCTGCTGCTGCGCAACGCGCCTGGCCGCGCGGCCGGCGAGCCACGGCAAAGGCAGCGCCAGCAGCATCACGCAGCCGATCGTCAGGATGGCCGGCTGATAGGTCCCGGTGGTTTGGCGCACGTGCGCCACCAGCAGGGGCGACGGAATCGCCGCCACCAGCCAGGTGACCATGGTCATCCAGCCGTAAATTCCGCCCATGTAGCGCGGGCCGAAAACGTCCGTCGCCAGAATCGGCAGCACGGACCATCCTCCGCCGTAGCACATGGCGATAGCGCAGACGGCCGCTTCGAACAGCAGCAGGGCATGGATCCGCGGCAGCGCGAAAAATATGCAGGCCTGAATCGCGAACAGCAGGAAAAAAACCCGCGTGCAGCCGATCAGGTCCGAAATCCACGCCCAGGCGACCCGGCCGAAGGCGTTGAAAATCGAGATCGCCGCGACCACCGCGGCTGCCGCGACCGCCGAGATCCCCACCTGTTGCTGCGTCAGCGGCGACGCCTGGCTGATGATCATAATTCCAGCCGAGGTGTTCAGCACCAGCAGCAGCCAAAGCAGCCAGAACCTCCAGGTGCGAATCGCCTGACGCACGGTGTAATCGATGCGGCTGGCCATTTTGGAAGCCGCCGCGCGCGGAACCCAGCCCGCCGGCTTCCAGTGGAGCGGCGGGTTCCCCTGGAATTGCCCGGCCACGGCGATCACCAGAAAATAGACCGCGCCGAAGACTTCAAACGTCGCCGCGACGCCCAGATGAATAATCAGCCGCGCCGCCAGCGGACCCATGACCAGCGCTCCCGCACCGTAGCCCATCACCGTGGCGCCGATCGCTTTGCCGCGCTTGTCCGGGAACCATTTGACGATCACGGCCACTGGACAAATGTAGGCCATCCCGATCGCCAGCCCGCTCAGCACACCGTAGCCGATGTACAACCCGGCAAGCGACTGATGTTCCACGGAAATCGCGGAAACCAGAAATCCCACCCCGTAAAGGACGCCCGCCACGGTAACCACCAGGCGCGGCCCGACCCGATCCTGCCACACGCCTCCGACCATCGCGCCCACGCCGAGAGCACCCAGGCAAATTTCGAAAGTCGCCGAAATCTGCACCAGACTCCACGGCTCCATCGCCGCGAGCGGCTTGACGAAAACGCTCCAGCTATAGAGCGCGCCGCAACAGAGTTGAATGAATATGGCGGCGGCTGCGATGATCCACCGGTTCGGAGGTTTGCCAGGCATAATGCGTCTCGCTGCCACGTTATCACGAATTGTTGCCGGCCCGGTGAGCCAAAAGGCTTATCGCCCGTCAGAATTTCGTGCGGGTTGAACGCGCGCCGTCGCGAATCGATATCCATGGCGCGGAAGCGCGTGTGCGTGGAGGCGGGTGCGCTGCGGATGGTCCGGTTGCCATACTCCCATGGCGGGAGTATGGTCGGGGGAGTGGTTACCGATCTGGCGGAGGTATTTCGCGCCGGAACCGCGAAGGCGGCGGAAAACGTCGCCTTCCGCCGTTATCTGTCTGCCAGGCACACTCGAGACGCGCCCTTCCAGATCCTGGCCAGCGAAATCCAGCAGCAGGTGAATTGCACGGCCTGCGCGAATTGCTGCCGCCACTCGATAGTGCCGGTTGACGCGGCCGAGATTGACGCGATC
>Ga0335074_10005086_pt1 | contig 18188 bp, 16 predicted proteins | sample Lox_Sample_23_FD_206715 | JGI IMG/M metagenome (GOLD analysis project Ga0335074, IMG submission 206715) | Soil microbial communities from Loxahatchee National Wildlife Refuge, Florida, United States - Lox_Sample_2.3 | ecosystem: Environmental > Terrestrial > Soil > Wetlands | place: USA... | reverse complement strand
GACGAGGCTGGGACGCCGTTGCGGCCGGCACCTCTTTGGAACGACACCCGCAGCGCCCCTGACGCGCGGGCTCTCGTCGAGGCGCTGGGCGGGCCCGGGCCTTGTGCCGCAAAGCTCGGGTCGGTGCTGTCGGCATCGTTCACCGTCACGCACTGGGCCTGGCTGCTCCGCACGGAGCCCGAGACAGCCAGAGCGGCTCGCTATGTCCTTCTCCCTCACGACTATTTGAACTTCTGCCTGACGGGGACGATGACCACCGATCGGAGCGATGTCTCGGGGACCGGATGGTGGGGCCCCCAACAAGAGGAGTACTTGGCAGACGTACTCGCGCTCGACCTCGTCCAGCTCGACGGGGCTCTCCTGCCGCACGTCCTCGGCCCTCTCCAGCCGGCGGGCCAGGTCACACGGGCTGCCGCTGACAGTTTCGGCCTCCCCCTCGGGGCCCCCGTGGCCTGCGGTGCCGGCGACAATGCTGCCGCGGCGCTCACACTGGACCTCGCCCCTGGAGAAGCGGCTCTGTCTCTCGGCACCTCGGGCACGGTGTACGCGACCTCGGAGCGCCCGAGCGCAGACGAAACCGGGACAGTCTCGGGATTTGCGAGCGCAGACGGCCGTTTCCTGCCTTTGGCCTGCACGCTCAACGCGACCGTGGCCGCCGACCGGGTAAGCGCCTGGCTCGGGCTCAACCGCGAAGACGTGGTGCCGTCCGCCGGCGTCGTTTTCCTCCCCTGGCTCGGAGGGGAGCGGACGCCCAATGTCCCGACTGCCACAGGCGGCCTCACGGGACTGCGCTACGAGACCGATCCCCGGTCCGTGCTCCAGGCCGCATACGAAGGCCTGGTCGCCACGCTGCTCGAGGCGCAGGGGGCTCTCGACAAGTGGGCGCCCCAGGACCAGGCGGCCCCGCTGCTGCTCCTTGGCGGTGGTGCACGTGGCAAGGTCTGGCAGGACACGGTGCTGCGCCTCTCGGGCCGCCCTGTGATCCTCGTGGACCAGGTCGAACTGGTCGCGTACGGCGCCGCCGCCCAGGCGGCAGCGATCGTCACCGGGGCATCGCTCTCCGAGATTTCCCGGGCGTGGGGAGGCCGTCGTGGCGCTCTCCTTCCGCCTGTGGCCCGCGACGAAGCGGTCCTCGAACGGATCGCCCGGTGGAGGCGCCACGTGACCGAGTCGGCGCAGGAAGCACCTGCGCCTTCGACGCTACTTTGAGAGAGATTGGAAAAGCTCCCTGAAGCCCTGCGCGGCCTCCGGCCGGAAGCGCTCGCTGCCATGCAGGCGGCTGAACGCGGCTTGGGCGTTGCTTTTGCCCGCGTAGGGGCCAGCGACGTCCGGTCCAAGGGCGGGCTCGACATCGTGACCGGGACTGACATCGCGGCCGAGGATGCAATAAAGACCGTCCTGTCCGAGAGGTCGGACTTTCCCGTCGTCGGCGAGGAGAGCGGTGGCGAAGCGGTCCCTGGCATGCCGTGCTGGCTCGTCGACCCGATCTGCGGCACGCGCAATTTCGCTTCACAGGTCCCGGTTTTTGCCGTAAACGTGGCACTAGTCGACGAGGGCCGGACAGTTTGCTGTGCTGTCGGCGACGGCTCGAGTGGCGAACTTTACGTGGCCCAACGGGGCTTTGGCGCGTTCGCTGTGCGCGGCAGCCACGCGCGGCGTGTGCGTTCCTCGGGTGACAGCCACATCCTCGCGGTCGAGGGGTGGCCGTCGGAGAAGTCCCAGCGGGCGCGCTTCGCCAATTTCGTAGCCGCGGCGATATCCGGTGGCAAATGGGAGTTCCGGTCCTTCGGTACGACGCTGTCGCTCGTTTACCTGGCTTCCGGGCGGCTGTCCGCCTATGTCCTTTTTTCGGTGAGCCCCGTCCACACGGCGGCGGGAGCGCTGCTCGTCGAGGAGGCCGGGGCGGTCGTCAGCGACCTCGACGGCAGGCCGTGGACGGTCGCCTCGGAAAGCCTTGTCGCCGCCTCGGGCGATGCCGTCCACGCGCAGGTCCTCGACCTCTTGGCTGCGGCGGCGCGAGGTGACGGCCGCCTTTAGCCGCCAGGCCGGTCCTCGTTTGGCTCGTGGCCCCCGCGGGGCCTTTGGCCCCGGGCAGGCAACTGGCCCCGGGCAGGCAGCCGGCCTCGAGTAGGCAGCCGGCCTCGAGTAGGCAGCCGGCCTCGAGTAGGCAGCCGGCCTCGAGTAGGCAGCCGGGGCCTCGAGTAGGCAGCCGGGGCCTCGAGTAGGCAGCTGGGTTCCAACTTCCTCCTTGGCGGCAAAAAGAGAGTGGCCTCACGTTGAAGGCCACCGACATCGACTGGTCGAGCGGCTGGGGGCCAGAGGTAGCTCGGCCGATGTTGTCCCTGGTGCTTGCGATCGCTGGCCGCACCGTCGCGGTTGGCGACCTGGAGGGGCCCGGGGTGGAGCAAATCCGCTCCCGGACCTGAGGCTGGCCGCCGGCGATCGGTTGGCTCCGCGGCCGGCTGGCTCCGCGGCCGGCTGGCTCCGCGGCCGGCTGGCTCCGCGGCCGGTTGGCTCCGCGGCCGGTTGGCTCCGCGGCCGGTTGGCTCCGCGGTCGGCTGGCTCCGCGGCCGGTTGGCTCCGCGGCCGGCTGGCTCCGCGGCCGGTTGGCTCCGCGGCCGGCTGGCTCCGCGGCCGGCTGGTTCCGCGGCCGGCTGGCTCCGCGGCCGGCTGGCTCCGCGGCCGGCTGGAGGTGGCCGGTGCGGCGTGCGGCGTGCGGCGTGCGGCGTGCGGCGTGCGGCGTGCGGCGTGCGGCTGGCGGCTGGCGGGGAGGGGGCACCATGTCGTCCGGCCTCTGGCGAGCAGGCATCGGTCCCGCAATGCGGTCCTGGCCCCAGACGCCTGCGGGCTAACGCCTAGGCTCGCGCTATGGCCCTCGAGCTGAGCGCCCGCTACGACCAGATCAGCCCCAAGTCGTACGAACACCCCGCCGACCGGGCCGCGACCGCAGCGCTACGGTCCATCCCTCTCATGGACACAGTGATCAAGAGGCTCGTAGGCATCGGCCACGAGCGCAGGCTCCGCCAAGTGCTCATCGGCAATGCCGTGCAGGTTTCTGACCAGCAGGTGCCCATGCTCTGGGCCCGCCACTGCCAAGCGGCCTCGGTGCTCGATATCGCCCGTACTCCGGAGCTCTTCATCACCCAGACTCCTCTCGCCAACGCGCTGACGGTGGGTGCGAAGCGGCCGATGGTGATCATTTACTCCGGCCTCGTAAAGGATTACCCCAACGACGAAGTCGATGTCGTGCTTGCTCACGAGATCGGCCACGTCCTTTCGGAGCACAATTATTACCAAACGGCGCTTTGGTTCCTGACTTTGCTCATCGCCTCGACAAGCGGGCTTGGAGGAGCGTTTGCCGGGGTGCCCCTGCGGGCTATCTACTTGGTCCTGCTTGAATGGTCCCGAGCGGCAGAGCTTTCGGCCGACCGGGCTTCAGCGCTCGTAGTAGGCGACCCGCTCGCGACGTGCAAGATGCTCATGCGCATGGCGGGCGGAGCTGTGGACGGGATGAGCCTCGATGCTTTCCTGGCGCAAGCTGCCCGCTACGCCGACGAAGAAGACGTCCTGGCCCGCTGGTCCCGTGCCTGGGTCGAGGCCTACCTGAGCCATCCCTTCGCCGTAAAACGTACCCGTGAGCTAATGAACTGGGTGAGCGACGGTAGCTACGACCGTATCCGCGGGGGCGCGTACATCCGGCGCGGGCAGGAGCCCGCTGCTACGGCCGAGTTCCAGGGGGCGGTGGCGCACTATCGCGAGAGGTTCGTGCGGGTGCTCTCTACAGCGACCGGTGGGCTCGAACGGGCTCTCCGCCAGTTGGAGGACTGGCTGCGGCCTGGTGGCCGAGGGAGCGAGGCCGGCGGCGGCGCTAGCGATGACGGCCTAGATGACGAGGACGGCTTCGACGAGACGGCAGATTTTCCCGACGGGAGCGAGTCGTAGTTTCTTTGCCGCTTCGAACGTACGTTCGGTATACTGACAAGTAGCTAGAACGTTTTCGCAGTCTTCACGCCTCGTGGCCCGGCGGGTTGGGCCTCCCCTTTCCAGTCCTGACGATAGGCGGAGGTGGTGTGATGGCCAGCGTTCTTTCCCTTGCTGCCGAGCTTCGAGCCGGCCTGGCCACATTTGACGCCGCCTTGTTGAGCGCGCAGGATTGCGCGCGCGTGGCGGAAGAGCTCGCCGCCACGGAGAAGGCCTGTGCGGCTGCCTCGCTCCTCGCAGCTGCACGAGCGGTCTCTACAGGTGCTCACAAGGGCCGTGGCTACGCAGACGGGGGAGCGTGGCTGGCACGCCATTCAGGGAGCACCCAGGGCGAGGCACGCCAAGCCCTCCGTACTGCCGGCCTCCTCGAGAACTGTCCGGGTACAAAAGAGGCTCTTCTGGCCGGTCAAGTTTCCGTCGCACAAGCGTTCGAGGTGGTTCAATCGGAAAAAGACTTCCCGGGTAGCGAAGAGCGGCTCCTCGAGGTTGCGCGCGGGACCGACGTCACGCAGCTGCGCGAGCGCGCCCGGGAGCAGCGCCAGGCAGAGATGAGCCCAGACGAGCTGCGGCGTCGCCAAATATCGTCTCGGGAGTTCCGCCATTGGCTCGACGGCGAAGGCATGGTCCGCTTCGCTGGCGCGCTCCCGCCAGAGACGGGCTTGCCACTCGTGCGGCGCGTGGAGGTCACTGCGGCGCGGTTGCGCAACGCCCGCAAAGCGAGCGGGGCGCCCGAGCGCTTCGACGCCCATGCCGCTGATGCCTTGGCGATGCTTGTTGCAGGCAGCTCCGAGGGCAAGCTCACCAAGAGGCCTGCCCGGGCGGAGCTCGTGGTTGTCTGTGACATATTCGCCTGGAGGCGGGGGCACGCCCACCCGGGCGAGGTGTGCCAGATAATCGGGGGCGGCCCGATCCCTCCGGATGTGGCGAAGGAGCTTTGTAAAGACGCCTTTGTGAAGGCTGTGCTCCACGACGGGGCCCGGATCCAGACCATCAAGCACTATGGCCGGCACCTGCGCGCAGCGCTGCGCACCGCGCTGGACCTGGGCCCGGTGCCGGAGTTCAGCGGTAGACGTTGCACTGATTGTGGCAGCCGTTGGGGCCTCCAGTACGACCATGTCAACCCGGTCGCCAACAACGGCCCGACCCAGTACTCCAACCTGATCGCCCGTTGCTACGTGGACCACCAAGAAAAGACCAAGCGCGACCGGGAAGCCGGCTTGCTCGGGCCCCACCCGCCATCGGCAACCGGCTGGCGACGGCCCAAGTCCCCGCCCAAGCTTGCCCCCCACGGCGCAGCCCCACCGCGACAAGCCACGCGACTGGTAACTTTCGGCATGGACAAGCCAATGCCGCTCCGCCACGTCGGGGCTCTTCGGGTTTCGTTAGTCGGGCTCGGTTGCAACAATTTCGGCGGCCGTATAGACGAGGCGCAGAGCCCTCGCGTCATCGATGCTGCCGTCGACGTAGGCATCAATTACTTCGACACGGCTGACGTGTACGGCGCGACAAAGAGTGAAGAGTTCCTCGGCAGGGCGCTGGCAAAGCGCAGAGGCGATGTCATTATTGCCACCAAGTTCGGCGTCCCCCTTGACGCCGAGAGAAAGGGTGGTGCGTCGCCCGCGTACGTCAATCAGGCGCTGGACGACAGCCTCCGGCGGCTCGGCACCGACTATATCGACCTCTTCCAGCTGCACAAGCCGGACCCGCAGACGCCCATAGCGGACACTCTCGGTGCTCTTGGCGAGTTGGTGCAAGCAGGCAAGGTGCGAGAGATCGGGTGCTCAAACTTTTCGGCCGCGCAGCTCAAGGAGGCGGCGTCGGCTGTCGCACCGGGTTCTCCGCGATTTGTCAGCGTCCAAAACGAGTACAGCTTGCTCCATCGCGAGCCGGAGCTCGAGGTCCTCGGCGAATGCGAACGCCAGGGCATCGCGTTCGTGCCGTATTTCCCGTTGCATATGGGGATCCTTTCTGGCAAGTACCACCAGGGGCAGGCGCCTCCCGAGGGCACTCGCATCGCGTCGATGCCTGAGGAGCGCCGCGACGCGCTTCTCGACAACGCGACCATGGGCACGGTCCAAAAGCTGAGTACCTTTGCCGAAGCTCGAGGTCACAGCATCCTCGAGCTGGCGATCGCCTGGTTGGCTGCCAAACCTGCGGTTGCCACCGTCATTGCGGGAGCGACCAAGCCCGAGCAGGTGGTTGCGAATGCCCAAGCGGCGAGTTGGTCCCTTAGCGAAGCGGAGGTCGACGAGGTCGACTCCATAGCCCCGGCGCCGTCGTAGAGCTATCCTGAAGGAGCCGATGAGCCAACCCGATACCGAGTCTGTTGTGGAGGCGGCTGGGCACTTCCGGTTGTACCTAGGTGCCGCCGCCGGTGTTGGCAAGACCTACGACATGCTCAACGAGGGCAAACGCCGCCTCGAGAGGGGCACGGACGTCGTGGTCGGCTTCGTCGAGAGCCACAAGCGGCCGCTCACAGAGGCGCTCCTCGCCGGCATTGAGGTCGTCCCCCGCAAGCGGGTCGAGTACCGGGGCGCCACCTTCGAAGAGATGGACCTGGACGCTGTCCTTGCCCGTCACCCCCGGGTGGCGCTTGTCGACGAACTGGCCCACACCAATGTGCCCGGGTCCGGGCGCCATCCCAAACGTTGGGAGGACGTCCTCGAGCTGCTCGATGCGGGGATCGACGTCATAAGCACGCTCAACATCCAGCACGTCGAGAGCCTTGCCGACGCCGTCGAACAGATGACGGGTGCCCGCGTGCGTGAGCGCGTGCCCGACTGGGTCGTGCGCAAAGCCAACCAGATAGAGCTCGTCGATTCGTCGCCCGAACAGCTGAGAAGGCGCATGCTCCACGGCAACATCTACCCGCCGGAGAAAGTGCCTTATGCGCTCACCCATTTTTTCCAGACGGACAACCTGATCGCCCTTCGCGAACTGGCGCTACGGTTCCTTGCGGACGAGACGGAAGAGGAGCTGCTCGAGCACCTCCGCCGTCACAGTGAAAAGCGCCTGTGGGAAACCAGCGAGCGCATCCTCGTTGCGATCACGGGTGCCCCCGGCACCGATGTGCTCTTGCGGAGAGCGGCGCGGATAGCGTCCCGGCTCAAGGGTGACCTAAATGTCGTGCACGTGACGGTTGCAGACGCCAAAGCCTCCGACAAGACTGCAGAGTTCGGGTCGCTAAAAGTGCTCGCGAAGGATCTCGGTGCGAACTGGCAGGAGCTCGTCGACGCCGACCCCGCTCAGGCGATAACCGAGTTTGCAAAAGAGCACCAGGTAACTCAGATCGTGCTCGGGTCGAGCCAGCGTGGTGGTCTTCGGGAGCTTGTGGGCGGCGGCATCGTCCGCCGGATCATCCGCAAGGCGGGTGATCTTGGCATCGACGTCCACGTGATAGCACGAAGGCAGCTCCCGCCCGGCTTCGACCAGCAAGCTCCGGAGATGCCGGACGAGAGCTAGCCCTTTGGGGCGCTGTTTAGTTCTTCTCGGTGTGGCGCTGGGTGAACGACACGATGAGACGTGAGCCAATGATCAGCAAGAGCACGAGTACCACCAGGACGAGGCTTGCGTCGTAGGAGAGTTCTTTCTGCCCGGAGAACGACGAGTTCCAGCCGTTCCAGACCATGAATGTCAGGTAACTCACGGGTACCCCCGTGAGATGGGCGGTGGGGCCGTCGCTCGTGAACGTCCCTGCCGTGTATAGCAGCGGGGCCGTTTCGCCCACAGATATCGCCAGTGCTACAAGCCATCCGGTGGTTATGCCCGGGAGCGCCGCCTTCATCGTGATGCGCGTGAGTGAGCGCAGCGGGGACATGCCGAGCCCGTCGGCGCCTTCGCGGTAGGACGTCGGCACTGCGCGCAGTGCCGTCTCGGTCGACTTGGCGATGTACGGCACGGTGAGGGCAGAAAGGACTATTAGCGCCGCGGCCAGCGAAAACTTCCAATGGAGCGCGACTACGAGCGCAAGGTAGCCGACATAGCCGAGCACGATCGAGGGGACGCCGGCCAGGACCTCCGAGGCCCCCCTCAGCAGTGAGCCGAGCGCGCCGGAGGCATATTCGGCAAGGTAGACGCCCGATAGCACGCCGACCACACCGGCCAATATCCCGACGCCGGCGACGAGCTCCAAAGTACCCAGTATCTCCTGGTAGAGGCCCCCGCCGGCAGCCGTCGTGGACTCCGTCAGCACGCTCCACTGCCAGGTCGGCACCGCCCTGGCGATGATCCCCCACAGGACCGAGATGATGGGTGCCGCTATCAGCAGGACCGCCGCGATGCAGCCGCCCCACCCAAGCCAGTTACCCACCGACCTGTACCAAGCGGGCCGCCCATAAAGGTCGAGCCCTTCGGATATGCCAGTTGTGCCCTGGCCCAACCCGCCTTGGCCGAAATCCCCGCCCTGCCCGGCGATTGCCACTTCTAGACTCCTCTCCCGACCGGGAGGGCGGTGCCGGCCACCTTCTTGACGAGGAGGCGGGCGCCCACGTTGGTCGCCAGCGTGACAACAGCGAGGACGAGCGCAAACTCGGCGAGCGTCCGGACGGTGAAGCCCGTGCCGTCGCCGAGGGCTCCGTCGAGCTGCTGGACGATCGTGGCTGCGATCGTGCTCATCCCCTGGTAGAGGTTGGGAGGGATCCGGCCGAGGATCGTCCCGGACACCATCGCGACTGCCATCGTTTCGCCGAGGGCTCTTGCAAGCCCGAGGACCGAAGCGCCGATTATTCCCGCCCTTACCCACGGCAGGCTCACTTTGCGTGCCACCTCCCAGTCGTTCATGCCGAGCGCAAGGGCGCCTTCCTTGGGCAAGCGGGGGACCTGGCGCAGGAGGTCCCTGGTGGTGGCGGCGACGATGGGGATGATCATGACCGTGAGCACGAGACCGGAAGTGAGCAGGCCCTGTCCCTGCGTCGCAGAAAGCGGGCCGCGGAGGAAGTCGATCACCGGGACATCGGGCACATGGTTGGCGATGAACGGCTCGACGTCACGCTGCAGGGTCGGCCCGAAAGTAAGGGCCCCCCACAAACCGAAGACGACGCTCGGAACGCCGGCGAGCACCTCGAGGAACATGCCGACGGCGCTCGATACCTTCCTCGGCAATCTCTCGACAATGGCGAGCGCGGCTCCGATCGAAATCGGGACTGCAAAAATGACGGCGATCGCCGAGCTCTCCAGAGTTCCTACGATGAGCGGCAAGGCCCCGTAGCTGACGCCCAAGGGGTGCAGCACGCCACCCGTCTTGACCGGGTTTGCATAGGTATTGCCCGGCTGCCACGTATCACGCACGAAAAAGCCGAGCCCGTTGTACTTGATGGCCGGGTACGCCTTCCAGGCGAGCACAGCGATGATGCCCACAAGGGCGAGCAGGGGCAGCATTGCGGCGATGCGGGTGACCCAGCGCGGGATGGCCTCCAGGTCAAAACCGAGCCTCGACTTGGACGTTGGAGCGAGCACGATCTCCGGGCCCACCCCCGGTGGAGGCACTTCGTCGGGTATTGTCAACATGCTTCTCCTTGCGGAAAAGTGGGGCGCACCTTCACGCCCCACTCTCTCCGCTTGTTTTTCCTAGTTTCTCTCAGGACGTTGGCTAGCTCCGGGACTGGCCGGGCCCGGTCGCACCGGGGCAGCTCCGAGGATTTCAGCCCTGGATCTGGGCAATCTGTGCGTCAGTCAGCGCCAGGACCGTTGGGGTGAGCGGCTGGAAGTTGACTGGCCCGAGGAAGCTGGAGGCACTTCCGCCCTTGGGGTCGGTGGCCCAGTAGAGCAACGCCTGGACTGCACCCGCTACCTGCTTGCTGCTCTCCTTGCCCGGGATAATGGCGTACTCGTAGTTGATGATGGGGTAGCCGGTCGAAGCGTTGTCGTAGATCAGGGAAAGCGCTTCGTTGGCTGGCGTTTTGGACTCGAGCGCCGCGGCTTCGGCACCTATCGTTGACGCGACGGGGAGCTCGTACTTGCCGTCGGCATTGGCCAGCTCCGCCAGCCCGAGGCCGCCGATCTTGCTTTCGTAACTGATCCCGATGTAGGCAATGCAGCCCGGGGTCGTCTGGCATGCCGACACCATGCCGCCGTTGCCTGTCGCGCTCGCGGCGTTGGATATTGCCGGGAAGGCGATGTTGGTGCCGAAACCGATCGAGGATCCCCATCCTTTCGGGTCGGCGGCGCTGAGGAACGAGCTGAAGATGAAGGTGTCACCGCTACTGTCCTGGCGGTGGATCGCGACGATCTTGTCGGCCGGGATGTTGACGCCGCGGTTGAGGCTCGTGATGGCCGGGTCGTTCCAGGTCGTTATCTTTCCCTGGTAAATGTCCGAGATCACTTGGCCGGTAAGGCGCAGGTGCGTGTTGCTCGACAAGCCGGGGATGTTGTAATTGACCATTTGGGCCGAGATCGCCAGCGCTATGTTTTTCAGCCCCGGGTACTCGGAAACCTGTGAGCTCGACAGGTATGCGTCCGACGCGCCTATGTCGACCACGCCGCCCGCCGCATCGGTGATGCCCTTGCCGGAGCCACCACCTGCCGGGTCGACGGTGACGTTGGAGTAGCGGGAATGGTAGGCCGGGGCCCACTCCTGGAAGAGCGGGTAGAGAAGTGTGCTGCCCTCCTCGTAGAGCGTCACGTTCCCCTTTGGCGGCACCTCGTTCGTCGTGGGAGTCGTCGACTTGGGCGGCGGCTTCGGCTTGGACTTGTTCTTGCTGAAGAAGTCTTTGGCGGCAGGGCTTTTGGCGCTTGCCGACGCCGAGGCTCCTGGTGCGGTAGCCGCCGCGACCCCGGTCGCGAACATGGCCGCCGTCAACGCTGTCGTGCCGAGGACCACCTTGCGGTGCAGGCTCGGGATTGATCTGCGGGTCTTAAGGCTTTTGCCTGAAGTCATCTGGGCGTGTTCCTCCTAGGAGCGCGCTTATGAAACGGTTTGTCACTGCTGTGGGTCAAGTAGGCGCGGCGTCGCCTACTCTGAATTGCTACCCGGCGCCGTTTTCCCGGGCAGGTCCTGTCAGCCCATACGGCCGCTCACGTAGCGAGCGGTCTCCGGCTCCTTAGGATCTTCGAAGAGCTGGGGTGTTTCGCCGAACTCGACCATCTTCCCCTGGTAGAAGAAGACCGTCTTGTCGGAAATCCGGCGCGCTTGGGCCAGATTGTGGGTGACGATGATGATGGTCAGGGCCGGCACGAGGCTTCGGATCATTGCCTCGATATTTTCGGTCGTGACAGGGTCGAGCGACGAGGTCGGCTCGTCGAGCAGGAGGACCTCCGGCCCGATTGCCAGTGCTCGCGCAAGGCAGAGCAACTGCTGCTGGCCGCCTGACAGGTTGAACGGTGACGAGTTGAGCCTGTGAGCCACGGCTTCCCAAAGCCCGACCTCGCGGAGCCGTGCCTCGACGATCCCGCGGTAGTGCTCTTTGTTTGCTATCCGGTGAGCTTTGACGCCCGAGAGGATATTGCCTGCGATCGACATCGGGAACGGGTTGGGCCGTTGAAAGACCATGCCGACACGCCGGCGCAGCGCCATCAGCTGCACGCCGGGGCTATAAATGCTCGCATTGCCGAGCAGCACTTCACCCTTGTGCCAGTGCTTGGAAACCCTGTCGTTCATCCGGTTGAGCGACCGCAGGAAGGTGGTCTTGCCAGACCCGGTCGGCCCGATGAGCGCCGTGATGGCGCCCTTGGGGATAGCCACGTTGAGGCCCGACAGTATGGTCGCCGAGCCGAAACCCAAAGACAAGTCCTTCGCCTGCATCGAAATCGGCCGGGTGGCCCCGCCGACGATGATCGGCGGCGAATCGACGCTGACTGTAACGGGTGCAGGTCCGGGAGATGGGAAAGGCAAGGTCATCGCCGTGCGCGCCTCCCAGGGCCTGTCGCAACAAGGCTCACAATCCGAGCACTCTAGGGCGGCCAATTGAACACAAAGTGAACAAGGGGTTACAGGTGGTCGCGGCGAGGGTTAACAATGTTCCAGCGGTGGCCCAGCGCCCCGTCGTGTGCCTTGGCTTCAGCGCTCCCCCTGGTAGCGGTACCCGATACCCCTGACCGTCACGATCCGTTTGGGGTCTGCCGGGTCGTCTTCGATCTTGGAGCGGAGCCGGCGGATGTGCACTTCGAGGCTCGTACTGTCTAGAGCCGCCAGCGGGCCCCAGAGCCTGGTGATCAGGGTTGCCCTCGCCAGGACGATGCCGGCGTTTTCCATCAACAACCTGAGCAGTTCGAACTCGCGCAGGGCCAGGTGTACCCGCCGGTCGCGCAGGGTCACTTCGTGGCTGTCCGGGTCGAGGCGCACCTCCCCCACCCGCAAGGCCCGGTCGCCGAGCGCCGGTCGCGCCCCTGACGGCGGTGCCCGGCGGAGCACGGCGCGGACCCGGGCGACCAGTTCGGCGGGCCGCAGCGGGAGCACGAGGTAGTCGTCGGCGCCCGAGGCGAGAGCATGGGTGACAAGGTTTTCGTCGTCGGGCCCCGTGAGCAGGACAGGAAAACCCGGCACCTGCTGCCAGAGGCTTTCGCAAAAGGTAATGCCGTCGCCTTCGAAGCGGCCGTCGACCAGTGCAGCGTCGGCTCGTCCCCCGGCCACGGTCGCGATCGCTGTGCCCGCGTCGCTTGCAACTACTACCTCGAACCCTGAGTTCTCGAGGCCTTCGGGTACTGCCCCGCTCCCGAGGGGGTGGGCTATGAGGATCGCCATCCCGACAGTGGGCCGGTGCGGGGCTGGCGCCGGCAGCCGTGCAGGATCTTTCCCGGCCGTTCCCGAGCCCGGCGCCGCCCCCGGGCCGCGGCCGGTGTCGGCAGGCTGGTCTCGCTCGCTGCCGTCCCCCGCAGCGCCGTCCCGTCCAGCGCCGGCTCGCTGGTTGCCGTCCCCCGGGTTCTCGACCTGTCCTGAGCTGCGGTGCCGCTGCGGGCCCCCGTCGCTCAGCGCAGCGCCGGTGCCATCCTGCCCGGGCCGGGCAGTTTCGCGGGCATCGGCGTAGCTGTTGGTTGGACCTGCTCCGGCGACCTCGGCACCGGGGCTGTCAGTGGCAACGCTGTTACCGGTCACCGGCGATGCCGTCAGAGCTGAAGGCCTCATTCGCACCCCGACCTGCCGCCTGGCCTCGACAAGCCGTGGGCCTGACGGTCATTTTCCGCGAACACCTCGTCTAGCTGCGATCTTTAAAGTGTCGGCCGCTTACCTGACCAATGCGTGACGCTCAGGTGAACGGCATGTGACTAACCGATGAAAGCCTGGTCCGTCCTGCTGGTCAAGCGGCGCTCAGGTAGTTGGCGTCGGCTCGCGCACCGGGTCAGGCTCGGGCCGCACGAGCACGAAGAGCATGGATGCGGTCGCAGCCACCTCTCCATGCACGCTGGCGACGCCATGAGCCTTGCCCGCAAAGCCACCCATTTGATCGAGCTCGGTCGTCATTTCCAGGAGGTCTCCCGGTCTCACCTGGCGCCGGAAACGAGCCTTGTCGATCCCGCCGAACAGCGGCAAGAAGCCCGCAAAACGGGGTTCCGAGAGAAGGAGCACCGCACCGAGCTGTGCCAAGGCCTCCACCATCAGGACCCCGGGCAGCGTAGGGCGGCCGGGGAAATGGCCGCGGAAGAAATCTTCGCCCCCCGTCAGCTGCCATCGCCCGCTGATCCTCCGGCCAGGTTCGATCGAAACGACCTCGTCCACGAAAAGGAACGGGGGTCGGTGAGGTATGACGTCCGAAGGGACAGGGAGCGAGGCCGGCGGGATGCTCAATGCCCCATACCGAGCCCGCCGTCGATGGGGACCACGGCGCCCGTCAGGTAGGCGGCTTCGTCTGAGGTCAGCCAGCTCACAAGGGCAGCCACCTCCTCGGCGGTCCCAAAGCGCTTGAGAGGGATCTGGCCGAGCACTTCGCCCCGGCGTCCCTCGCTCAGCGCCGCCGTCATGTCTGTCTCGATGAAACCAGGGGCGACCACATTGACCGTTATGTTGCGGCTGCCGACCTCACGGGCCAAGCTCCTGGCGAAGCCAACCATGCCTGCCTTGGAAGCGGCATAATTCGCCTGGCCAGGCGCGCCTGAAAGGGCGACGACGGACGAGATGAGGACAATCCGGCCCTTCCTGGCGCGAAGCATCTTGGGGAGAGCCCTCCTCACGACCCTGAACGTCCCAACAAGGTTGGTGTCGACAATGCCGGCGAACGAGTTCTCGTCCATCTGCAGGAGGAGCTTGTCGTCGTTGGTCCCGGCGTTCGCCACCAGGGACTCGATCGGGCCGAGATCCTCCTCGACCGTGCCGATGGCCCTGTCGACGGCTGCCGCGTCGGTGACGTCACAGGCAACGGAGTAAAACCCGTCAACGGGGGCCCCCCGTGTGGTCACCGCGACCCGGTCGCCACGTGCCCGGCAAGCTTTGGCAACGGCGAGACCGATCCCCCGGTTGCCCCCGGTCACAAGCGTTACCCGAGCGTTGGCGGTCCCGACGCCGTCTCCCTCGCCGTTCGGCCTCGCCGGACTGTCAGCCATCAGCGCTCGGGGGCCGCATTTTCTCGCGGCTCAGAGATTTGAAGGGGATGGCGCAGGCTCTGCGCACCTATGCGCCCGTCGTGTGGTAGCCGCCGTCGACATGGACGATTTCACCCGTAGTCGCCGGGAAAAGGTCTGACATCAAAGCCACACAGGCCTTGGCGACCGCGCTCGAGTCGTTCACGTCCCAGCCAAGGGGAGCCCTTGTACCCCAAACGTCCTCGAAGCGGTTGATCCCCGGAATTGACCTGGCGGCAACCGTGCGCAGGGGCCCTGCTGCCACGAGGTTGACGCGGACATGGTGCTGGCCGAGGTAGCGCGCGAGGTAGCGCGAGGTCGATTCGAGCGCTGCCTTTGCAACCCCCATCCAGTCGTAGCCGGGCCATGTCACGGCGGCGTCGAAGTCGAGAGCTACGACTGCGCCCCCGCCGGATGCCTCGAAGAGCGGCAACAGTCCCACCGAAAGGGATTTGAGAGAGTACGCCGAAACCTCGACGGCGACGCGCACATCCTCCCACGGAGCGCTCAAGAAGGTCCCGCCAAGGCAGGACTGGGGCGCGAAGCCGATCGAGTGGAGCATGCCGTCGAGGGCGCCCCATCGGCTGCTCAAGTCCGCGAACAACCGCTCTAAGTGCTCCGGCACCGTCACGTCCAATTCGAGCACGTCGGGCGGGTGCGGCAGGTGCTTCGCCACCCTCCGGGTAAGGGACATCGCCCGGCCGAAGCTCGTCAGGACGATCTCAGCGCCCTCGCGCTGCGCAAGCTCGGCTACCCCGTACGCGATCGAGTCGTCTGTCAGGACACCCGTTATGAGCAGGCGCTTGCCCTCGAGGAGAGCCACGGTCGGCCACGTTACACTGCCGCCTGGCATTGGCCGCTTGGCCTGCCCTTTGGCAGGTCCCTTCGCTCCAGCGCTGGCTGGCCCGATGGCGGGAGCTGGCCGGGAGCCCGCTCGGAGGGCACGTCACCCTCCGAGCACCACGATCAGCGGCCGCTCGGCTAGCCTCTGGGCGATGGAGGGTGCGGAGATTGAGGGGAAGATGAACCGGGACGAGGCGTTCACCACGTTCCAAGGGTGCGTGGCCGAGGTGCTTGACATCGACCCCGGCCTGGTAAGGCCCGAGGCTCGCTGGGCGGAGGACCTCGACGCAGACAGCCTCGCCGTCGTTGAGATAACACTGGCGATAAACGACGCCTTTTCAATCCGGTTGCCCGATGTCGACCCGACGAAGCTCAACACCGTCGGGCAGGCTTTCGACATCGTGGCCGACCTCGTCGGCGTCTAGAGCGGGGCTCGCTCCCGGCGCCATCGCCGCCGGCAACCCGGGCTCCCATTAGCGCGGGCTGGCGACCCTCCGCCGGCTGCTGACCCCCGCGGGTTTCTGACCCCCGCAGGTTGCTGATCCCCGCAGGCTGCTGACCCCCGCGGGTTGCTGACCCTCCGCCGGACGCGGCCCGTGCCCTTTACTTCTTGTCGGCCGGCTTACCGCCCGGCTTCCGCGTGGTCCGAGAGGTACCGGTCCTGGGCCTCCAAAAGGATCCTCTCGGCTTCGGCCCGGGGACGCCAACCCTTCGGAGTCGTGCCTTTGCCGGGCTCGATCGACTTGTAGATCGCGAAGAAATGTGCGATCTCCTCGAGCTCGTGAGGCGGGAGGTCATCCAGATCCTGAACCGCCGCCTGGCGAGGGTCGCTTGCCGTGACGCATAGGAGCTTTGCATCCTCGCCGTGCTCGTCTTCCATCAGGAAAACTCCCACTGGCCTCGCGCGAACGTGGCACCCGGGGAAGGTTGGTTCTTCGAGGAACACCATCGCGTCGATCGGGTCGCCGTCGCCCGCCAGTGTGCGGGGGACATAGCCGTAGTCCTCGGGGTAGCGGGTAGCGGTGAAAAGCATCCGGTCGAGCCAGATTTGACCCGTCTCGTGGTCGGCCTCGTACTTGTTGCGCGTCCCCTTCGGTATCTCGACCACAACCTCGACGTCCATCGCCTCATGGTAGACCTGAGCCGTGGACTGGCCTTCTGGCGCTCCTGACGGCGGGGCAGCGAACGGGTCACCAACCGGCGCACCAAGGGGGGCCCCGGACGTCGTCGTCTTCGGCAGCCTCAACCTCGATCACGTAGTTACCGTCGAGGAGCTGCCGAAACCTGGCCAAACCGTTGGCGGCAGTTCGTACATCTCGGTGCCGGGCGGCAAAGGGCTCAATCAAGCGGTAGCAGCCTCCCGCCAGGGTGCTCGAGTAGCAATGGTGGCCTGTGCGGGCGAAGACGCGCCCGGGGGGCTGCTCCTCGGCGTGCTCTCCCGGGAAGCGATCGTCTCCGGCGGCGTCCGCCGGGCCGTTGCAGCCCCTACGGGCACGGCGCTGATAACGGTGGCGCGAGGTGGGGCTAACACGATTGTCGTAGCCGCCGGAGCAAATGGCGAACTGGGGGCCGCCGACGTCGAGGCGGCTCGAGAGGTTCTCACGGTCAGGACCGTCGTCCTGGCCCAGCTCGAAATCCCCTTGCCTGCGGTGGGGGCCGCGCTCCACCTTTCGCGCGAGCGCGGTTCGAGGGCGGTCCTCAACCCCTCGCCGGTCGAAGCTGGTTTTAGCCCGGAACTCCTGGAGTTGGTTGACGTCCTGGTGCCGAACGAGGGAGAAGCTCTTGCTATCAGCGGGCGCGCAACAGTAGAGCAAGCCGCCGACTGGTTCCTCGGGCACGGGTGCGGCGCCGTGGCGATCACCCTCGGGGAGGCTGGCGCCCTGGTGGCACAGCCGGGGCGCTCGACGGTCCACGTCCGGGCCTTCAGCGTCGACGCCGTGGACACGACCGCTGCCGGGGACGCGTTTTGCGGGGCCCTTGCGGCGGCACTTGCCGGTGGCCACGACCTGCTCGAGGCGGCGAAGCGAGGCTGTGCAGCCGGCGCCTTGGCAGCGACGGTGCTGGGGGCGGTGCCGAGCCTGCCCTCGAAGGAGGCTGTCGACCGGATCTTGTCCGGGCAGGTCGAGTAGCGCAGTAGGGGAGCGGGGCGGGGCCCGTCCGGTGTCCCCCGCACGGCCCCGCCACCCCTATGGCGTCCGCCGGCACAACAGCGCACCGGGGCACGCACCCCCGTGGCGTCTACCCTCCACGGCATCGCGTCCCACCTCGCGTCCCACCCCGGCGGCATACTGCTCAGTGGGCTTGCCGGCGCCCCAATGCCGTGCCGCAATCCTCGAGATCGCCCGCCAGTCCGGGGAGCGGCTCGGGTGGCCACAGTGGCGTCCAGGAGGTGCCGTGCCCGGCAAGCATCCCAGGCTTTGCGTGTCTTGCGGCCAGACCGTGCGGAGGTCCGATGGTCCCGAGCAGGCAGGCGCGCGCCTTGTTTGCCGTAACGCTTGGTGCGCCTCAGGACGGCGGCCCCTCGACGCCGTCTACGCGATAGGCAACTACGAGGGTGCCCTACGGCGCGCCATCGTCGCTTACAAGTACAAAGGCGACCTTCGATGGGTACGGCCCTTCGCAATGATGCTCGTCGGGTTCCTCGAGCGGCACGCCAATTGGTTCGAGCAGTACGGCGTCATCTGCCCGGTCCCTTCTTTCCGTGGGCCTGGCGCCCGCCGTGACTTCGGGCACGTAGAGCTGCTTTGTTCGGAGCTCGCCACCTTGGCCGGTCCGGCCTGGCCCGTCGAAAGATTGGTCAGCAAAAAGATGGAGACCCCACCGATGAGCGTCAAAACGCAGTCGGAGCGCCGCCGGAGCGGCCGCACCGTCCTTCG
>Ga0335074_10005085_pt1 | contig 18188 bp, 17 predicted proteins | sample Lox_Sample_23_FD_206715 | JGI IMG/M metagenome (GOLD analysis project Ga0335074, IMG submission 206715) | Soil microbial communities from Loxahatchee National Wildlife Refuge, Florida, United States - Lox_Sample_2.3 | ecosystem: Environmental > Terrestrial > Soil > Wetlands | place: USA... | reverse complement strand
GTGAGGCATATGCGCTCTACGAACAGCTAGGCACGGTCTGCGCGATGGCCCGCGTCAGGTCACAGCTCCGCACCGCAGGAGTGAGGCTGCACCACTGGAAACGCGCGGACAAGCCCGCGTACGGCTGGGAGAGCCTGACAGAGACCGAACAACGGATCGCGGACCTGGTTGCCCAGGGACTCAGCAACCGGCAGGTGGCGGGCCGGCTGTTCCTGAGCACGCACACCGTCGCGTTTCATCTCCGGCATATCTACTGGAAGCTGGACGTCAACTCACGGGTGCAGCTTGCCCGGCTGGCAGCAGAGCAAGCTCAGATGGAGTCAGCGTTAGCCAGCAGCGCCGGCTACTACCCGGTCTGTGGATGTGCCCGCTAGCCAGGCAGAGGAACGTGTGGCGAAGGAGGAGCCAACCACCCTCGTAGTGCAGGAGGCCTGTCATGGCGATGCTTCCCGCTCACGGCACTAGGCGGTCACTAATCAGTGCCGACCCGACTCGGGAAATCGAGGACATCTACGATCGTATGGGGCAGCTGGTGAACGCCGCATTCGGGGACCTTGGCGCGGTCCGTGCCGACATGCCGTGGATACCTGCCGCTGACCTGACCGAGACCGACGACGCCTACGTGGTCCACGTCGAGCTGCCAGGGGTGCAGAAGGATCAGCTGAACGTGGAGGTATTCGACCGGGAACTCCGGATTGACGGCGAGATCAGCGAGCAGCCGAATGGCCGGCGTCATCGCAGCTCGCGGCGGACTGGCCGGTTCGAGTCCCGGACCGTCTTCCCCGGCGACATCAAGGCGAGTGGCGTCAGTGCCGAGCTTGCCGACGGCGTACTGACCGTTACCGTGCCGAAGTCGGAGGCAGCTAAGCCGAGCCGCGTCGAAGTCACCGCCAAGAAGCAGTCCGCGAAATGAGCCGAGCTTAGCCGCGCGGGAGCGAAGTCGTAGCGGAGGTTGGCGCTCCGGAGATTGGGCGCTCCGGAGGCCAGCCGCTGAGGAGGTAAGGAATGGCGAAGGCAGTCGGGATCGATCTCGGCACGACCAACTCGGTAATCGCGGCAACGGAGGACGGGAAACCGACGGTCATCCCGAACGCGGAGGGGTCACGAACGACCCCGTCGGTGGTGGCGTTCACCCCGCAGGGCGAGCGGCTAGTCGGGCAGCTAGCGAGGCGGCAGGCGATTCTGAACCCGAAGGGGACGATCTACTCGGCTAAGAGGTTCATCGGGCGGCGCTATAGCGAGGTCCAAAGCGAGCTGACTGCCGTCTCTTATGACGTCGCGCCAGGCCCTGATGACATGGCCCGTTTCAAGATCGGTGACAAGCTCTACGCGCCTGAGGAGATCTCTGCCCTCGTGCTGCGGAAGCTGGCGGAGGACGCCGCGAAGTTCATCGGGGAGAAGGTCAACGAGGCGGTTATCACGGTTCCTGCCTATTTCAACGACGCCCAGCGCCAGGCAACCAAGGACGCCGGCCGCATCGCGGGGCTCGAGGTGCTGCGCATCATCAACGAGCCGACGGCCGCCGCGCTGGCTTACGGCCTGGACAAGAAGGCCAACGAAACGGTCCTGGTCTTCGACCTCGGCGGCGGGACCTTTGACGTGAGCATCCTCGACATCGGTGAGGGGGTCGTGGAGGTGCGCGCCACAGCCGGCGACACCCACCTCGGCGGGGATGACTTCGACCGCCGGCTCGTCGACTACCTCGCCGACGAGTTCCAGCGCGATAACGGCATCGACTTGCGAGCCGACCCGCAAGCGCTGCAGCGCCTCTTTGAGGCAGCCGAGAAGGCGAAGGTCGAGCTGTCCGCGGTGACCCAGACGACGGTCAGCCTGCCGTTCATCACCGCGGACGCGACCGGGCCGAAGCACCTGAACACCACGATCATGCGATCGACGTTCGAACAGATAACAGCCGACCTGGTGGAGCGCACCGTAGGCCCGGTCAAGCAAGCTCTCGGTGACGCCAAGCTCAGTGCCAGCGACATCGACGAAGTCATCCTCGTCGGCGGGGCCACCCGGATGCCCGCGGTGCAAGATCAGGTCCGCCGGCTGACCGGCGGCAAGGACCCGAACATGACCGTCAACCCCGACGAGGTGGTCGCACTCGGCGCGGCCGTCCAGGCTTCGGTGCTCAAGGGCGAGGTCAAGGATGTCTTGCTGCTCGACGTCACCCCGCTGTCGCTCGGCATCGAGACACTCGGCGGCGTGATGACGAAGGTCATCGAACGCAATACGACGATCCCCGCGCGACGCACTGAAGTGTTCAGTACTGCGGAGGACAACCAGTCGGCGGTCGACGTTGTCGTCCTGCAAGGCGAGCGGGAACGCGCAGCCGACAACCGGGTTCTCGGCCGGTTCAGGCTCGAGAACATCCGGCCAGCCCCGCGGGGCACGCCGCACATCGAAGTCACCTTCGACATCGACGCCAACGGCATCCTGAACGTCTCCGCCAGGGACAAGGACACCGGGACTGAGCAGCGGATCAGCATCAGCGAGAGCTCGAACCTGGACACCGCTGAGGTCGAGCGCATGGTCCGCGACGCCGAGCAGCACCGGGAGGAGGACTTGCGGCTGCGCGAGCTGACCGATGCGCGCAACGAACTAGACACGCTCACGCACCGGGTAGAAACCCTGCTGGCTGACCGCGGTGACTCGCTCCCCGTGCATGAGAAAGCGCGAGCGGAGAACATGGTCGCTGAGGGGCGGCAAGCGCTGAAACAGGACTCGCCGATCGAGCGGGTCCGGATCCTGAACGCCGAACTGGCCCAGTTGTTCCAGAGCCTCAGCGCGCAGCCTGCGCCGAATGTCGAAGAAGCACAGCCGCTGCCCAGCGACGAGGATGTCATCGACGCCGAGTTCAGCACCGATGAGTGAGCGCGGCAGAAGTCCAGCATCCGGCCAGGGGCCAGTCAGGTCCGCCCCGGCCGGCAGCGGGCAGGGCACTGGCGGCGCTAGCGAGTCGATTCCTGCGCAGGCCAGACGGCCCCCCTCGGCTGGCCCAGCCCCGGCTGACGCAGACCTGGCGGCTACGGGGTCGGCGTCAGCGGAGCAACCCCCGGCAGAGACAGCCGAGGCGCAGACAGTTGCAGCTGATACCGGCGCGGCGAACGAGCAGCGGATCGCCGAGCTTGAGGACCTGCGGCTGCGAGCGCTGGCCGATCTGGAGAACGTGCGCAAGAGATGTGCCAGCCAGGTCAGCCGGGCTGAGGCGGAGAGCCGGGCGAGGGTGGCGCAGCAGTGGCTGCCGGTCGTCGACAACCTGGAGCGGGCCCTGGCGCATGCGCAAGCTGACCCGGGCTCCATCGTGGACGGGGTCCAGGCCATCCGGAATCAGGCAGTCAGCGTGCTCGCCCAGCTCGGATACCCGCGCAGGGACGACGATCTCGGGGCGGAGTTCGACCCAGCGCGGCACGAGGCCGTCGCGTCGCGCGAGGACCCGGCCGTTCCCGAGGGCTCTGTCGTCGAGGTGGTCGCGCCCGCCTACGGGGAGGGAGACCGCCAGCTGCGGCCTGCCCAGGTAGTCGTCGCCAGGTCGAGTTGATGGCGGTCGACAGCTGATGGCGGGCGACCGGGACTTCTACCAGATCCTGGGCGTTCCGCGCGAGGCCAGCCAGGACGACATCCAGCGTGCCTACCGCAGGCTAGCCCGCACTCTTCACCCCGACGTGAACAAAGACCCGGCGGCGGAGGAGCGATTCAAGGACGTATCAGAGGCTTATGACGTCCTATCCGATCCGCAGACCCGGCGCCGCTATGACGCGTTCGGGCCAGACTTCCGCCAGGTCCCGGAGGACGTCGACGCCGAGGCCTGGCGTCGTGCACAGGCAGGCGCGCGGGCTACGGCCGGAGCTGGCGGGCGAGCCGGCCGCGGCGGCTTCGGCTTCGGCACGAGCGAAGAGATCGACCTGGAGGACCTACTCGGCGGGCTGTTCGGCGGCCGCGCCCGTGCTGGCGGCGACCGCGCAAGCCGCCGGCGTGCCAGCCGGGATTGGGGGCCGATTCCCGGCGCTGACCAGACGGCTGAGATCGAGATCTCGATCGAGGAGGCATACCACGGCGCGCGCAAGACCGTCTCGCTGGCCGGCCCCGAGGGCACGCGGAATCTGCAGGTGACCATCCCGGCCGGCGTCACCGACGGGCAGCGGATCCGGCTCAGCGGCCAGGGCGGCCGCGGCAGCGACGGCGCCCGGCCTGGCGACCTGTACCTGGTGGTCAGGATCGCACCGCACCGGAGCTACCGGCTGGAGGGCCGCGACCTGCACGCGGACCTGAGGCTAGCGCCATGGGAAGCCGCACTCGGCACGTCAGTAGCCCTGCCGACACCGGGCGGCGAGGCCAAGGTGAAGGTTCCGCCCGGCACATCATCCGGCCGGCGGCTCCGCCTGCGCGGCCGGGGCCTGCCCAATCCGAGTGGCAAGCCTGGTGACTTGCTCGCCGAGGCCAAGATCGTGGTCCCGGCGAAACTGTCGGAGGCGGAGCGGGAGCTGTTCGAACAACTTGCCGCCACCTCTGACTTCGACCCGAGGAGGGGCCGATGACCTATGCGCTGGTCCGGGCCAACGAGCTCGACCTCCGGTCGTTCGCCGCGGCAGCGGGGCTGCACCCGGAACTGGTCCGCAGGCTCGTCGCTCTCGGCATCCTCGACGCGTCTTGCGACTGCTCCGGCGACTTGTGGTTGGAGCCGGGCCAACTCGCCGTGGTGGCCAGGGTCCAGCGGTTGCGCGCCGGCCTCGGTCTGAATTACGCCTCCATCGGACTCGTGCTTGACCTGCTCGACCGGATAACGGCGCTAGAGGCGGCGCTGCGGCGCGCCAGGCGCCTGAGAGGGTGACCATGGACCCGAACAAGCTGACCCAGAAGTCCTCCGAAGCCCTGCACGACGCTCAGACCAAGGCGCTGCGTTTCGGGCATGCGGAGGTCGACGCCGAGCATCTGCTGCTGGCGCTGCTTGAGCAGCCCGACGGCATCGTGCCGCGGCTGCTGAGCCAGACTGGCGCCGATCCTGACCGGCTGGCGAAGAACCTGGAGTCCGAACTCGAACGGCGGCCGCGGGTGAGCGGGCCTGGCGTCGCACCCGGCCAGATCGCCGTCACGCAGCGGCTGTCGCGGTTGCTCGACGATGCTCAGCAAGAAGCCGACCGGCTGCGGGACGAGTACGTGTCGGTCGAGCACCTGGTGCTGGCCATGCTGGCAGAAGGCCCTGAGACGGGCGCAGGCAGGCTGCTGCACGACGAGGGCGTGACCAGATCCGCATTCCTGCAGGCACTGGAGAGGATACGGGGCAACCAGCGGGTCACCTCGGCGATGCCCGAGGCAGCCTACGAGGCACTCGCTAAGTACGGCCAGGATCTGGTGGCGGACGCCGCGGCCGGTCGTCTCGACCCGGTTATCGGCCGCGACGCCGAGATCCGGCGGGTGATCCAGATCCTGTCCAGGAAGACCAAGAACAACCCGGTGCTGATCGGCGATCCCGGTGTCGGGAAGACCGCGATCGTCGAAGGTCTTGCCCAGCGCATCACTCACGGCGATGTGCCCGAGGGCCTGCGGGACAAGACGATATTCAGTCTCGACATGGGCTCCCTGGTGGCAGGTGCGAAGTACCGGGGAGAGTTCGAGGAACGGCTTAAGGCTGTCCTGAGCGAGGTCAAGGCAGCGCAGGGACGCATCCTGCTGTTCGTCGACGAGCTGCACAACGTGGTCGGCGTCGGCGCAGCCGAGGGCGCCATGGACGCCGGGAACATGCTCAAGCCGATGCTGGCGAGGGGCGAGCTGCACATGATCGGCGCGACAACGCTCGATGAGTACCGCAAGCACATCGAGAAAGACGCCGCGCTAGAGCGCCGTTTCCAGCCCGTCATGGTCGCCGAGCCCTCGGTCGAGGATGCGGTGTCGATCCTGCGCGGGCTGCGGGAGCGGCTGGAAGTCTTCCACGGGGTGAAGATCGCCGATAGCGCGCTGGTCGGGGCGGTCACTATGAGCCACCGCTATATCTCTGACCGATTCCTCCCGGACAAGGCAATCGACCTAGTAGATGAAGCATGCGCGGTCATCCGCACGGAGATCGATTCCATGCCGGCCGAACTCGACGAGCTCACGCGCAGGGTCATGCGGCTGGAGATCGAGGAGACTGCGCTCGCCAAAGAAGATGACCCGGCCAGCGTCGCCCGGCTGGCCGAGCTCCGCAAGGAGCTTGCTGACCTACGGGCAGAGGCTGACGCGCTGCGGGCGCAGTGGGAGGCCGAACGCCATGCGCTGCGCCGGGTGCAGGCGTTGCGCGAGGAGATGGAGCAAGTGCGGCAGGAGGCCGAGCAGGCCGAGCGCAACTATGACTTGAACAGGGCCGCCGAGCTGCGGCTCGGCAAGCTGCCCGAGCTGCAGCGCCGGCTCGCGGCAGAGGAGGAGAGCCTGGCTGCCAAGCATGGCGGTCAGCGGCTGTTGCGCGAGGTCGTAACCGAGGACGAGATCGCCATGATCGTCGCCCGTTGGACGGGCATTCCGGTGAGCCGGCTGCAGGAGAGTGAGCGCGAAAAGCTGCTGCGGCTCGACCAGATACTGCATGAGCGAGTGGTAGGCCAGGACGAGGCTGTCCAGCTCGTCACCGACGCAATCATCCGGTCGCGGTCGGGGATCCACGATCCCCGTCGACCGATCGGGTCGTTCATCTTCCTCGGACCCACCGGGGTAGGGAAGACCGAGCTGGCCAAGTCACTGGCAGCGGCCCTGTTCGACACCGAGGAGAGCATCGTCCGCGTCGACATGAGCGAGTACCAGGAGCGACACACGGTCAGCCGCCTTGTTGGCGCACCGCCCGGCTACATCGGCTACGAGGAAGGCGGCCAGCTCACCGAGGCCGTCCGGCGGCGGCCTTATTCGGTGGTGCTGTTCGACGAGATCGAGAAGGCGCACCCGGACGTGTTCAACACCCTGCTGCAGGTGCTTGACGATGGCCGGCTGACCGATGGGCAGGGGCGAACGGTCGACTTTCGCAATACCGTCATCATCATGACGTCCAACATCGGCTCGGAGTACCTGCTGGAGGGTGCGACGTCAGCCGGCGAGATCCAGCCTGACGCGCGTGAGCGCGTGCTGGCGGAGATGCGAATCCGTTTCCGGCCCGAGTTTCTGAACCGCCTCGACGACATCGTGCTGTTCAAGCCGCTGACAGAAGCGGAGATCGAGCAGATCGTCGAGCTGATGCTCGCGGACCTGCGCGCGCGGCTCGCTGAGCGGCAGATGACGCTGGAGGTTACCGGACCGGCCCGTCGCCACATTGCCACGCAGGGCTTCGATCCGGTCTACGGGGCCAGGCCGCTGCGCAGATATATCGCGAGGGAAGTCGAGACGCGAATCGCGCGCGCGATGATCGCCGGGGCCGTCCGGGACGGCGCGGTGGTGCGGATCGACTACCTGGAGCCGGACCTGGTCGTCAGCTACACTGACCCCACCTGACCAGCCAGGGCCGACTCAATGTCAGATGAACTCATAAACTGCCCGCACTGCGGGCGACGTAACCGGGTCCCGGCGGTAGCGAAGGGGACGCCGCACTGCGGCAACTGTCACCGTCCGCTGCCGTGGATAGTGGACGCCGGCGACGATAACTTCGCTGCGATAGCCGAGGCAGCCTCCATTCCGGTGCTCGTAGACCTCTGGGCACCGTGGTGCGGCCCGTGCCGCATGGTCAGCCCGGCGCTTGCACAACTCGCTACCGAACAGGCCGGCCAGATCAAGCTCGTCAAGGTCAACGTGGACAACTCACCTCGGCTGCAGCAGCGGTTCAGCGTGCAGTCGATTCCGACGTTGCTGCTCCTGCGGGCCGGTCAGGTCGTGGCGCGCCAGGTCGGGGCGGCACCAGCCCCGCAGTTGCGGTCGTGGCTGGACCAGGCGCTGCAGGGCGCCGGACGGTCCTGACTCCCGCTCGCCTAACCCAGCGCTTTCCCTGATTACGAATCATCGAGTGGGCAGCGGGCCAGCCATGGAGCACCCGGGAGGGTGGGGCTGCTCGGCGTCTCCTACTATGCGATCAACCAGTGGCAGGTAGCCGCGCTTCAACCGCCGCACGTGACAGCCCGGAACTGGAGAAGATCACGGTACCGGTGCTCGCGGCCGCGAACTGGGCGCACCACCTGCACACCAGGGGCAACTTCGAGGGCTACTCGCGCGTGGCGAGCTCCCCGGAAGTGACTGGAGATTCACGGACTGCAGCACTGGGTGGAGTTCTACAGGGGCTGGAGTTCTGGACGCCGCCCCTGGAGCGCGACCTGGAAATTACCGGCCCGGCCGCCGGCCGTCTTCGGCGGCGTCACGACACTGCTGTCCGGCGGCGCTAGCCCCTCGTATCTGCTGCTTCCGGTGGTTCCCGGCTAGCTGTTCAGTCGGGAATCCCGCGCTGTGCTATGCCGGGCGATAGCCCGCGCTGGTCAGCATCCGGCGCAGGTCCACGACCATCTGATCGTCAACGTCCTTGCCGCCTGGCGGCTCGAGGAACTCCAGCTCGGTTCCGAGCTTGACAGCGACCTTGCCGTCATGACGTACGGTCACCGTGCCGATAGCTTCCAGCAGCGACATCACGGCTCGCCATTCGATGTTGTGGCTGGTGGGATGCTCGAAGATCTGACCCAGAGTATCCCGGTGGCGGCTGTCAAGATGTTCTGATCCAGGCGAGGTCACACCCGGACCCTATCTGGACAGCCAGATCAGCGCCCCGTCGGCTGACATACTGCCCTGATGGAGCCCGCAGACGTGCCAGACAGCAGCAAGCTGGACCGCCTGCGCGACCTCCTTGCCGGCCTCGGCGGTGCGCTAGTTAACGGGGACCTGCTCGGCTGGGCTGGCGCGGGGGATCTGGCCGCCGTACCGGACGAGGTCTTTGGCGTGGTCAGGGACGCTGGCTTGCTGGGGGACGGCGATCCTCTCCATCCGGTCAGCATGCCGGCCGACGCGGACGCGCTCATGAGCCGGCTGTGGGAAATCGATGAACCGGCTGCAACGGAGCTGCTGACCAGCCTTGCTGGCAGCGCCTCGCGCAATGTCCCGCGCCGCGGGCGGCTGCGGCGCCGCTACGCCGACGATCCCGCGGACATCTTCGCCGAACTGGCCGGCCTGATCGGGCCGGGCAGCCAGTGGTGGACAAACACCGATCTCACCAGATGGAACCCCATCACGCAGCACACCTTTGATGCCGTCATCGTCGGCGCGGGCAACGGCATTATCGTGACGGTGATCGCGTTTGAAGGCGGCGGCTGACGCGGGCGCGGTACCGTCCCGACCATGACCGATGTCATCGATACGACGTGGCTGGACGCAACTGCCCAGGCTGACCTTGTCCGCCGCGGCGAGCTGACCCCGAAGGACCTGGTCGAGGCGGCCATCGCCCGGATCGAAGCGGTGAATCCGCAACTCGACGCGGTGCTGCGTACCCGATTCGACCAGGCGCGCACCGAGGCAGCCGGCGAGCTGCCGGACGGGCCGTTCCGCGGCGTGCCGATGCTGCTCAAGGATCTTGGCTGCACAGTGGCAGGCGAGCCGACGGCGTTCGGGCTCGGGCTGCTGCGCGACCTGGCCTGGCCGGTGACGTCGTACCTTGCCGAGCAATTCCGGGCGGCTGGTTTTGTGCATCTCGGCCGGACTAATGTGCCCGAGCTCGGCACGACGGTGACGACCGAGCCGCGCAGCTTCCGGCCCGCCCGGAACCCCTGGCACACCGGCCACTCAACCGGCGGGTCGTCCGGTGGCTCCGCGGCTGCGGTAGCGAGCGGACTGGTGCCGGTCGCTCACGCCAACGATGGCGGTGGATCCATCCGGATACCGGCGAGCGAATGCGGGCTCATCGGCCTCAAGCCAACCAGGGGCAGGGTGAGCCAGGGGCCGCAGGTAGCAGAGGGCTGGGCAGGCGCAACGATCGACGGCGCGGTGACCCGGACGGTCAGGGACGCAGCCGCAGTGCTGGATGCGATCAGTGCCCGGCTACCCGGCGAGCCTTACTACGCCCCGCCATGGCCTGGCCCGCTCGCAGGACAGGTCGGTGCCGACCCCGGCCGGCTGCGCATCGGACTGGTCGACCGGCCGGTCGGCGACAACTTCCTCGACCACCCTGAGTGCCGCGCTGCGGTAGCGGGTGCCGGACGGCTGCTGGAGTCGCTCGGCCACGACGTCGAAGTCTCCGGGCCGGCCGGGATGTTCGACCCGGAGTTTCTGCACCACTTCACGTTCATCATTGCCGCCGACACCGAGACATCGATGCGCGCGTACGAGACCGCGCTCGGCCGGCCCATCGACAACGACGAGATCGAGCCGCGCAACGCGGTCTACCGGGCGATCGGCCGGACCCTGGATGTCGTCACCTATCTGCAGAGCCGGGCCTGGCTGGGTACCTGGGCCAGGCAGCTGGCTGACTGGTGGACCGGCCACGACCTGCTCGTTACCCCGACCGTCGGCGCGCCGCCGCCAGAACTCGGCTGGTTTACCGCCGACGGAGCGCAGGCGGAGGGCCAGCGGGTCGCCAGTTTCATTCCCTACACCGCGCAGTTCAACATGACCGGCCAGCCTGCCGTCAGCCTGCCACTGCACTGGACGCCGGATGGCCTGCCTGTCGGCGTGCAGTTCGTCGCGGCGTTCGGCAGGGAAGACCTGCTGATCAGGATCGCGGCACAGCTTGAGCAAGCAGCCCCCTGGGCGGGCAGGCGTCCGCAGATCCACGCATAATCGCCCGCTGCTTTCCCGCTACCGCGTCCTGACTGCGCCGGGAGACCCTGGACCGCGCCCGGAGTTCCTTGCGCGTGCATGTGAAAGGCTTGCGGTATGGACTACACCCACCTCGGCCGTTCCGGCCTCCGCGTCAGCCGCCTGTGCCTCGGCACGATGAACTTCGGCCCGCTGACCGCGCCCGCGGACGCTCACGCGATCATGGACCGGGCGCACGAGCTTGGTATCAACTTCTTTGACACCGCCAACCGGTACGGCGGGGCGTTCAGCCCGCCCGGCCAGGTCGCGGACAACGACAAGTCGCACGCGGGCTGGACCGAGGAGATCATCGGCGACTGGTTCGCCTCCGGCGGCGGCCGTCGCGAGCGCACGGTTCTGGCCACCAAGCTGTACGGCGCGATGGGCGAGTGGCCCAATGAGAACAAGCTCTCGGCGCTGAACATCCGGCGCGCGTGCGACGCATCGCTGCGCCGCATGCGGACCGACTACATCGACCTGTACCAGATGCACCACGTCGACAGGGACACGCCGTGGGAGGAAATCTGGCAGGCGATGGAGGTTCTGGTCGCTCAGGGCAAGATCCTCTATGTCGGCTCCTCCAACTTCGCGGGCTGGGATCTGGCACAGGCCAACGGCACTGCGGCAGCGCGTGGCTTCTTTGGTCTGGTCAGCGAGCAATCCATTTACAACCTGATGACCCGCCACGTCGAGCTTGAGGTCCTGCCGGCCTCGATCTCTCTCGGCATCGGCGTGATCCCGTGGTCCCCGCTGCAAGGCGGGCTGCTCGGCGGCGTGCTCAAGAAAGAGCGGGAAGGGCGCCGCCGCCTGGCGGGCCGGGCGCAGGAGACGCTTGAGCGCAACCGCGAGCAGATCCAGGCGTACGAAGACCTGTGCGATGAGATCGGCGAGGAGCCGGGCAGCGTCGCGCTGGCCTGGCTGCTGCACCAGGATGGCGTCACCGGGCCCATTATCGGCCCGCGCACGATCGGACAGCTCGACGACGCACAGCGCGCCGTCACGCTTAGCCTCGATGACAAAGTGCTGGGGCGCCTCGATGCCATCTTCCCCGGCTACCGGCCAGCGCCGGAACACTACGCCTGGTAGCGGACCTGGTCGGGCGGTCTGCTCAGGCGGGCACCCGGCCGCCCGCGTGCATGTCCTCGCCAGCCATGCTGGCATGGCTACTGCCGGAAGGCGCTAATGAGCGTGTTCTCGTACCTGACCGACCTGCGCTGTTCCCGCTGTGACACCCGCTATCCGGCTGATGTCGTCCAGGGCGTATGCAGCTGCGGTTCGCCGCTGCTGGCGCAGTATGACCTCACCCGGCTGGCCGCCGAGTCGTCGCGCGCGGCGTTCGGCATGCGCGCGGCTTCGCTGTGGCGCTATCACGAGCTATTGCCGGTGTCGCGCGAGGAGAACATCGTGAGCCTCGGTGAGGGCATGACACCGCTGCTCGCGCTGCCGCGCCTGGGCGAACGGCTCGGCGTGCCTGCACTGATGATGAAAGACGAAGGGACTATCCCCACCGGTTCGTTTAAGGCGCGCGGTGCGGCTGTCGGCGTATCGAAGGCAGCTGAACTCGGGGTGCGGGGCATTGCCATGCCGACGAACGGCAACGCTGGCGCGGCGTGGGCGCTCTACGCGGCTCGTGCCGGGCTCCGCGCGCTGATTGCCATGCCGGAGAAGGCACCCGCCATCTGCAGAGGCGAGGTAGCCGCGGCCGGGGCCGAGCTCTACCTCGTCCGGGGGCACATCGGCGACTGCGGCCGGATCATCAATGCCGCTGTCGCTCGCCGCGAGGGTTATCAGGAGGTTTCGACGCTGAAGGAGCCGTACCGGCTCGAGGGCAAGAAGACGATGGGCTTGGAGATCGTCGAGCAGCTCGGCTGGACGATGCCCGACGTGATCGTGTACCCGACTGGCGGCGGCGTCGGCATCATTGGCATCTACAAGGCACTGGGCGAGCTGGTCGAGCTTGGCTGGATGACCGGTCCGCTGCCACGGCTCGTCGCGGTCCAGGCCAGCGGCTGCGCCCCGATTGTCTCGGCGTTCCAGGCTGGCGCACGCGAGAGTTCGCCGTGGCCGGATCCGCATACCGCGGCCTTCGGCATCAACGTGCCCAAGGCGCTCGGCGACTTTCTCATCCTCGAGGCGATCTACCGCACCAACGGGTGCGCGCTCGCCGTCACCGATGCCGAGTTGCTGGCGGCGCAACGCGAGATCGCCAGCACGGAAGGGACGCTCATCTGCCCGGAGGGCGCTGCGACCGTCGCTGCGATCCGGATCCTCCGCGAGCGCGGCGAGATCAGCGACGGCGAGCTTGTGGTCGCGCTGAATACCGGTGCCGGGATCAAGTACCCCGAGACGCTGGAGGCGACCGCACCGCTGCTTGAGCCGGACGGTCAGATCCCCGGCCCCGCGAAGGTGAACAGCCGCTGACCGAGCACCAGTGCGGCGGGCTCGCCGGTCAGCCGGTGCGCGCCTACCGACATGAAGCCATCGTGACTGCTATCGAACGCCTCCTCGCGGAAGCCCGCCTCTCCGAACCAGGACCGGATCGCAGGGGTCAGGTCAGGCGGCAGGCGGTGCCTGGTCCAGAGGACCAGCGCACTCGGTGCGCACAGGCTGGGCAGGGCCGCCACCGTGGCCTGGATGTCGCTGGCGGCAATGTTGCCGAACACGCCGCACACCACGACGACCTGCGCGGGCACCGCGCCCGCGCAGACATCGGTGATCCCGGCGTCGGCCTGTACCACCTCGACGCCGTCCAGCCCAGCCGCCCGCGCCGCCCGCCGCGCGACCGCGACGTTGCGCTCGTCCAGCTCGACGAGCCGGGCGAGTACGTCGTCCCGGCGCGGATGCCCGGCCAGCACGCCGATCACGTCCCGGCCCTGCCCGGCGCAGAGGCTCATCAGCCGGATGTCCCCGGCCGGTGCACGGTCGAACTCGGCGCGCAGGTGCCCCTGCACGAGTTCCAGCCGCCGCGAGAGCAGGGAGCCTGGATCGTCGTAGTCCCGGTGCCATTCCGCCCAGTCGTGCTGCGCCACCTGACGACCCTACGACCCACCCGGGTCTGGCACTCAGCCGGACGGATATCGGGATGTCGCTGCGGCCGGCCAGAGCCTGGCCGGCTACGCGCCTAGCTAGGTCAGGGCCAGCACCGCGTAGGCGGCCAGCCAGTGCTCGACCATGTAGTCGTCGCCGACGACGTGCGGCAGTGCGACGTCCAGGTGGGTGCGCGCCGCTGCGAGGGCTGGCGCGATCCGCGCGTCCCCGTCGGGCAGGCTCTCCGCGATTCGCCGCCAGCAATAGGCGCGGCTGGCGTTCAGGCCGTGCAGGTGCGCGATCAGCCCGTCGCTGGCATCAGAGACCACCGCAGGGGCGAACAGCGGGACCGGCTCGCCGTCGGCGATCCCCGGCAGGAACGCGGCCAGCCAGTCGGCGAACTCCGGCTGCGCGAGCAGCCTGCTCATCAGCTCTGCCTCGGTCAGCGCCGGTGACAGGAAGTCGTGCCCGGACGGTTCGTACCCGCCTGGATAGTCGGTATCGCCTGCGAACCAGCCGAGCGCCTTGGCCTCCATCGCCGCCGCCAGTTCCGGCCGGCCTGCCTGCGCCTGCCTGGCCGCGAACGGCAGCGCGACCGACAGGCTGAAGGCGCTGTTGGCGTGCATGCCGTAACGGATCGGATAGGTGTCCTTGGGCAGCCACTCGAGGAAGCCCTTCGTGAGCGCGTCGGCGAGCGGCGCGATCGCGGTCAGCCAGCGGTGCGCCTGAGCATCATCCAGGCTCGCGATCTCGTGCACCAGGGCCAGCGCCCAGGCCCAGCCGTACGGCCACTCGTGCCGGCCGGCGCCGGCCACGAAGTTCGCCTCTGCGGCGAGCTTGTCCGCGGTGAACTGAGCGTCCAGCAGTTCCCTGATCTTGCTGGCCGGCACCGAGTCCTCAGCCAGCCGCAGCAGCCGGACCAGCAGCCAGTGCATCTCGACGCAGGAGTGCCAGTCCAGGCTGCCGTAGAACACCGGCGTCCGCTCGGCGGGGCGGGGAGGGAGGTCGCCAGGTTCCTTCATCAGGTGGAACAGGAGCGCCGGGAACTCCCTGCCGATGTTGGCCATCGCCACCTCGGCGTAGGCGGTTGCCTGCTGGTTCAGGATGTTCAGGCACTCCGCCGCGGCCGCACCGGCCGGCCCGGTCTGACTGTCACGCACCCGAGCAGCCTAAGGCTTTCCGATGATCAGATGTGCCGGGCTATCATGGTTCAACTACTAATGTCTGAACCGTCAAGCTGGGGATGAGCGCTGCGGACCCGGGTACTGGCAACCCTGTCGCCGGTGACCCAACTGCTGAAAATAGCGCCACTGGCACCAATGTAACCCCGGCCGGCGAGACACTCACCACTCTGCTCGAGCGCGGAAATCCTGCCAGCCCGGCACTCGTCGTTCCCGACGCGGGTCTGGTTTTGACCTACGCACAGACCGCCACGAGGACGTACACGCTGGCGCGGCGGCTGGCCGCCCTAGGCGTCCGGCGCGGTGATCGCGTCGCGTTCGCCCTCCCCAATGGCCCGGACATAGTGCTGCTCCTGCTTGCCATCACCGCGCTCGGAGCCGCCGCGGCGCCGCTTAACCCCGCGTATACGGAAACCGAGTTCGGGTTCTTTCTCACCGACATCGCGCCCAGGCTGATGCTGGTACCCGCCAGTGGGGTGGCCGCGGCCAGCGCCGCGTCGGCTGCGAGCTCGACACCGCTGGTGGCCGTCACCGACAGCGCTGACGGTCCGCCCGACCTGCTCTCGGACGGTCAGCCTGGCCGGCTTGAGCAGTCGTTCGAGTACGCAAGTCCTGACGACGTAGCCGTCGTGCTGCATACCAGCGGCACGACCAGCCGGCCGAAGCAGGTCCCGCTGCGCCAGCGCAACCTGATGGCCTCCGCTCACACGATCGCCGCGCACTACCGGCTCGGGCCGGCCGACGTGTCGTTCTGCGTGATGCCGCTGTTCCACATTCACGGCCTGGTGGCGTCGACCTTCGCGGCGCTCGGTGCGGGCGGCGCGGTCATCACGCCGCGGCGGTTCACCCCCAGCCGGTTCTGGCCGCAGGCTCGCGAGCACGGCGCCACCTGGCTGTCGGCCGGCCCGACTCTGCACCAGATGATTCTCGACAAGGCTGACGACGGCGGGCCGCCGGACACGCTGCGGTTCGTCCGGTCGTGCAGTTCGGCGCTGCCGGCGGCGCTGGCAGCCAGGGCCGAGAACGACTACCGGGCACCGATGCTCGAGGCCTACGGCATGACTGAGGCCAGCCACCAGATGAGCTCGAACCCGCTGCCTCCGGCGGCCAGACTGCCAGGGTCAGTGGGAGTAGCGACCGGTACGGAGATTGCCATCGTGGACGGCACGGGAACCCTGCTGCCCGACGGCCGTCCAGGCGAAGTCGTGATCCGTGGTCCGGGAGTCATGTCCGGTTACGTCAACAACGCCGCTGCGACAGCCGAGGCGTTCTTCGGCGACTGGTTCCGTACCGGGGACCAGGGAGTGCTGCGGGACGGTTACCTGTTCCTGTCCGGGCGGCTCAAAGAGATGATCATCCGCGGTGGCGAGAACATCGCGCCAGCGGAGATCGAGCAAGTCCTCATGACCCATCCGGCCGTGCGCGACGCTGTCTGCTTCGGCGTACCGGACGACAAGTACGGTGAGCTTGTCGGCGCAGCGGTCACGCTCGAAGCGGATGCCGAGATCGCCGGTCTGATCGACCACTGCCGGCAGCAACTGGCCGCGTTCAAGGTGCCAGTCAGGATCGACGTGCTGCCCGCGATCCCGCGCACGCCCACCGGAAAGGTGCAGCGGCGGCGGGTGGCCGAGGCTGTCGCGCAGCGCCGGGCTGGCGCATGAAGTTCGCAGTGCTCGGAGCCGGCGCAATCGGCGCTTACGTCGGCGCCGCGCTGTCTCGTGGCGGCGCTGACGTGACGCTGATTGCCAGGGGAGCGCACCTGCAGGCGATGGCCGGCCACGGCGTCCGCGTCGTGTCGCCGCGCGGTGACTTCACTGCGCACCCGCAGGTGAGCGGTGACATCGAAGCGGTCCGGGACGCCGACGTGGTATTCGTGGCGCTGAAGGCCTACAGCCTGGCCGACGTGGCGCCGCGCCTCGGTGCCGCGCTGGCGCCCGGTGCGGCGGTTATCTGGGCGCAGAACGGCCTTCCCTGGTGGTATTTCCAGTCGCTGCCAGGCCCCGGCGGACTCACGGGGTTGCAATCGGTGGATCCCGGCGGGCTCATTGCGTCGTCGATCGCCGCGGAGCACAACGTCGGGTGCGTCGTCTACAGCTCGACCGAGATCATCGAGCCGGGCGTCATCCGGCACGTCGAGGGCACGCGGTTCACCCTCGGTGAGCCAGACGGGTCAGACTCGGTGCGGTGCAAGCTGATCTCGGCGGCGTTCGCGGCGGGCGGCCTTCGCGCGCCGGTCGAGGCCAGGCTGCGCGACCAGATCTGGCTGAAGCTCGTGGGCAATGTGGCGTTCAACCCGGTTACGGCGCTGACCGGGGCAACGCTTGGCCAGCTAGGCGATCTGCCTGAGATGCGCGAGCTGCTGCGCGCTGTGTTCGCTGAATGCGCCGAGGTAGCCGGCCGGCTCGGGATTACCTTCCCGGTGTCGCTGGACCGGCGGCTCGAGGCGGGGCTGGCGGTCGGCGATCACAAGACCTCAATGCTGCAGGATCTGGAGGCCGGCAAGCCGCTGGAGCTGGAGTGCATGACCGGAGCGGTCATCGAGCTAGCCCGGCACCTTAATGTCGATGTGCCGCATACTGAGGCCGTTTACGCCTGTGCGAAGCTGCTTGGCCGGCTCCGGGCCGAGAAATAACGGTCGCGAGAAACAACGGTCCCTAGAAACAACGGTCGCGGGTAGGCCGCCGGGCGGGCTAAGTCCCCGTTCCCCCGTTCGACTGATTTGCCTGGGTTTGTAGTGACTGGCGCCGTTCGAGAGCGGCGAGCCTCAGCTCAAGCTGGTCGATCCGGTGCCGCAGGATCTCCAGCTGAGCCTCGTCGGCGAGGCGTCGCTCAGCTGTCTTGCGAAGCCTGGGCGACGCCTCCGCCCGTGCCGCGACAACCGCGAGTGGCACGAGTCGCTGTGGTCCGTGCGGTCCGTCGACCAGCCGGGACGGGATCTGACCAGTCCGGTACCAGTTACGCAGCACGGCGCGGGATGCGCCGGTGTCTGCCGCTGCCCGCTCCAGCGTGACCCAGTCCGAGCCGGCGAGGCGGGCGGCCAGGTCGAGCTCGAGTTCCCACTCGTCGAGCCGGTCGTCCCAATCCACGATGCCCGATTCTAGCTGCCGGTACCGTTGCAGGCCATGCTGACCCTATTAATAGCATGGTATTGACGGGGTTTCTGATGTCGTCCAGCATGGTCCTATGTTTGAGCGATTCACGAACCGCGCCCGGCATGTTGTCGTGCTTGCCCAGGAGGAAGCCCGGCAGTTGCAGCACAAC
>Ga0335074_10005084_pt1 | contig 18188 bp, 16 predicted proteins | sample Lox_Sample_23_FD_206715 | JGI IMG/M metagenome (GOLD analysis project Ga0335074, IMG submission 206715) | Soil microbial communities from Loxahatchee National Wildlife Refuge, Florida, United States - Lox_Sample_2.3 | ecosystem: Environmental > Terrestrial > Soil > Wetlands | place: USA... | reverse complement strand
CAGCCTGACTGACCCGCTGGCGGGGAACGTCATGCGCAGATCGAAGTAGCCGCGCGGGCTGGTGATGTTCACCGTGCGCAACGTGGTGAACGCGCCGCGCGAGCCGCGCTGGAACTGGATCTGCACCCGTTGCGGTGTGCCGGTGTCGAGCCTCGCGTAATGGGCCGGCCTGACGCATCCCCACACCTCGAGGCTCTGCCGGCGGGACCGCGCGGTCGAGTTCGGCAAGAACAGCGGCAGGCGATAGGCGTCGTAGCCCGGCTTGCGAGTGCCGTTGAAGAAGATCAGGCCGCTCGCGAACCCGCCGTACTCGGGTGCCTTGAACGGATTGGGGTCATACAGCAGGTACTGCATCGTCGAGGCGATCCGGGGGTTGCGCCACGAGATGTATTCCGCCCAGTTGATGTAGTAGGCGGCTGTGGCCGGCGAGACGAACTTGCTCGTCGGGTTCAGCGCCGTCAGCTCGTGGTTCGGTGGGTTGGTGATGTAGCCGTACTCGTTGTTGTAGATCGGGAACCGCTTGCCCGAGCCGTACATCCGCTGAATGCGGTCGAGCGTGCTCGCCAGACGGGGCAGCTCGGCGAACTCGGTGTAGTCGGGGTCGGTCGAGCTAGCCTCTGTCGGCGGCAGGTTGACCGGATAAGGATGGGTGGCGAAACCCGAAGCGTTGAACAGCCCAGGATTCTGGGCCCGGAACCGGCGGGAGCCCGCGGCGTTCGTCGGGCAGCCGACCAAGCCGGCCGCACCGTTGCGCAGCTCCTTGTAGGTGGAGCTGACGCAGTACAGGGTGCGGATGAACTGCATCGGCTTGGTCGCGGAGAAGTCGCCGGGGTACCCCTGGGGATTGGTGCGGGTGGGGCGGCCGTTCAGACCGCGCGCGTCGAGGTTGCCGATCAGGATCGTGTCGCGGCCGTGCCCGGTGCTCTGAAAGCCACTCCAGCCCGCCTGGAGCAGGCTCCGGTACATCGGTGCCGCGGTCGGCACGGTGGAGCCCTTGATCGCCTGCGGGGCCAGGTCGGCGCCGAAGTTCGGCTCGTTCCAGATCTCCCAGAAGCTGACCCGGGGCAGGTCGTTCGGGTCGCCCGGCATGGACTGGTTCAGCGTCGGGTCATAGGTGCCGCTGTAGCGCGTGCCCACCGCCTCGACGAACTGCTTGAAGTCCGCGGCCGATGGTTTCCACTGGCCCAAGCCGCCCGGGGCCGGCTGCCCGCCGCCGGCGGCCCACAGCGGTGCCGGACCGGTTACCGAGAAGTCGATGACAATGCCGTCCTGGCGTGCGTCGTTCACGATCTGGTCGTAGACGCCCCAGCCCGGATAGGAGGCTGGATTCGTGGGGTTGAACCCCGCCGGCCGGGTCGTCGGGGCCACCAGGTCCCACTGGAGCGAGACTCGCACCACACCGGCGCCGAGGTCGCGGATCTGCTGGAGGGCCTGCGCCGGGTTCGCGAGGACAGAGGGGTCGTCCTGGAAGATCTCTATCTGCCCCGTGCTCGCGCGCGCCGGCGACGGAGTGTGCAGGAGGCAGGCGGCGGCCACGCCAAGGGCGGCGAGCAGCGCCGGACGGGCTCTGGGGATCAATCGCATTGCTGCAGACAACAGGCCGGGTGAGGTGGAAGTTGCGCCCGGTCGAGGTCGGGAAACGAACACCGCGTCGAGGCCGCCGCGCGCCGCGTGCTTCTACACCCCACGGCGCGGCCAGCCTGGCCGCAGACCGGCGAGAACCCTAGCGAATCGTGATCGGGACCGTCCGGCTGTGGATTTCGCCCCCGCTCTCCCCGCGGGGATAAGACCATGAGATGCGCACGTTCCCGCTCGAGGGGAAGCTCACCGGCGTCTCAAAGTAGCCGTAGCCGTCGGTGATCAGCACGCGCTTGATCGTTTTGAAGCCCTGACCGGGCGCGGCCTGGAGCTGGATGCTGGCGAACTGAGGTTGGCGCGAATGCTGCAACACATAGTGCACCGGTCTCACGCACCCCCACACCTCAAGGGCCTTCCCCGGTTTCGCGATCGTGACCGGCAGATAGATCGGCATCCTGAAGGCGTCGTACAGGGGATCCTTCTGGGCGCCACTGGAGAACTCGAGGCCCGTGTCGAACATGCTCGGCGGCGGTGGGTCGGCCAGCAGATACTGGTCCCAAGAGACGATGCGGGGGTTCAACCAGCTCAGGTACTCCGCCCAGTTCGCGTAGTAGGCAGCCTGCGTGGGGCTGATCGCGCGGTCGATCGTCTCCGGCGGGTTGGTCTGGTAGCCGAACTCGGTGTCGTACAGGGGGAAGCGGACATGCGAGCCATAGGCCGACACGGCCCCGTCCAGCGTTTGCTCGAGTTCGGGGACCGCCGGGAGATCGGCGTAGTCGGGCTCCTCGACCGTGCGGATGTTCGGCGGGACCTTGCCCTGTGGATAGGGATGGAAGGCAAACCCGCTGGCCTGGAACAGGGCGGGGTTGTCGCTCGGGAATGCTTTGGAGGCCGCCGTCGTGGTAGGACAATCCCGCTCCGCGGCGGCGGTTCCAGTGAGGGGGCGCAGCTGCTCATCGACGCAGTAGAGCGCGCGTATGAAACGCAGCGGCACCATGCCGGAAAAATTGCCGGGCTGGTCGCCGACCGTCTCACCGCGGGGCGCGATCTCGCCAATCAGGATCGTGTCGGTGGCGGTGGTGTGGCCAGTCGCCTGGAGCGCACTCCAGGCGGCGTTCAGCAACGCCCGGTAATACACCGGTGAGACCTCGATCGTCGAGTCATCCACCGCTTGTGGGGCGAGTTGCTGGCCGTAGTTCGGCTCGTTCCAGATCGACCAGAAGTCGACTCGGGGCAGCGGGCTCACGCCGGCTGCGGGCCTGTAGTGGCCGCTGTATCGCTTGCCCACTGCGGCGACGAACAGCCCGAAGTCCTGCGCCGACGGCTCCCATGAGCCCAGGAAGCTGGCAGCGGTTCCCCGGGGAACGCTCGGCGCGGTCGCCCACAGCGGCGCCGGCGCCTCGAGCGCGAGATCGACGCCTATGCCCCGGGCGTGGGCGTCCCGAACGATGACGTCGTAGGAGGCCCAGTTACCGGCCGGATATGCCGCCGGCGAGGAGGCATCGAAGTGCGGCTGTGTGTGCGACAGCGGGTTCGGCGCGATGGAGCCCCACGGCATGAAGACCTTGACATCGTCGACCCCGAGGCGTTTGAGCAGATCGAGCGTCGGTCCCGGGTTCGCGAACAGCTCCGACTGAGCCTCGAAGATCGTCTGGAGCGGGACCGTGCGGACGGGCGCCTGGGCGTTGTTCGTGTTCGTCGAGCCACCGGCGCACCCGCCGACGGCGAGCGCGACGCACACTGCGCCGATCGCTGCGGCGAGTGCGCCGAGCGCCAGCGCCTTCCGGAGCGGTGTGAGGAAGGGCAACATCGAAGATCTGAACGGGTTAAACGGTTTGCGGTGAGGACAGTCGCGGGGAAGGGTTGGCGCTCAGTCCCCGCTCTAGAATGCGCGCGGATGCTCGTCCCGGCCCGCTCGGACGCCGCAGTGGCGGCCCGGACCTTCAGGGCGCTGAGACTAGCAAGCAGTCCAGCCGAAACATGGCTCCTTGCCGGCCTGATCGGCGCCGGGGCATGGCTGCGCTTCGCCTCTCTGAGCGCACAGAGCTACTGGTTCGACGAGGCCCAGGCGGCCCACGAGCTGCACCTTTCTTTCGGCTCGATGCTCAGCGCGATGGTGGCCAAGGAGACGAACCCGCCCCTCTACTTCGTGCTGGGGTGGCTGTGGGCGCGACTGTTTGGAACCGGCGAGGTCGGCCTGCGTTCCCTGTCCGCGCTGGCCGGGACGGCGGTGATCGTTCTCGCCTACCTGTGTGGGCGCGAGCTCGTATCCCGCCGCGCCGGCTTGGTCGCCGCCGCTCTGGCGACGTTCAGCCCGTTCATGATCTGGTACTCGCAGGAGGCACGCGAGTACATGCTCCTGGCGGCGCTGTCGGGAGCCTCGTTCCTGTTCTTCGCTCGCGCCTGGCGTGATCCGTCGTCCCGGAACATCGTCTGGTGGGCGGTGTTCTCGGCGCTCGCCGTGCTCACGCACTTCTTCGCGAGCTTCCTGGTCGCTGCCGAGGCGGTGTGGCTGCTGTGGGTGATCCGCAACCGAGCGATCGTGATCGCCGCCGGGGTGGTCGTGGCCGTCCAGGCCACGCTGCTGCCGCTGCTCTTCACCCACGCCACCAGCTCGCTGCTCGGCTTCATCGGCTCGACGCCGTTGAGTGGACGGATCCAGCAGGTGCCCGTGGCCTTCGGGCTGGGGACCCTCGCGGACGGGCCAGCCGTGCGCTACGGGCTGCTGGGCGCGGCCGCTCTCGTCGCGGCTCTGATCCTGCTGCTGGTGATCGGAGCGGACAACCGCCAGCTCCGCGGGGCCGGCGCAGCAGCGGCGATCGCGGCGGCCGTGCTGCTCGTGCCGCTCGTTTTCGCGCTCTTCGGCGAGGATTTCTACATCGATCGCGCGCTGATTCCGGCCTGGATCCCGCTCGCGGTCGTAGTCGGCGCCGCGTGCACCGCCCCGCGGGCGCAAATTGCCGGGGGCGCCCTCGCCTTGGTGCTGCTCGCGAGCTTCGTCTACGCCCAGATCCAGATCGACGGCAGTTCGCAATATCAGCGGCCGGACTGGCGGGGAGTGGCGCGGGCGCTAGGGCCGGAGGCGAGCGGTACCGGATCCCGAGCGATCGTCGCCTACGACGGCGGTCTGGCCACCGACCCGCTGGCCATCTATCTCCGTGGCGTGCCCTGGTCTCAGATCTACCTGTCCGGCCAGTCCTCGACCCAGCGGGCCGCCCCGGTGTCGGTCGGCGAGGTGGACGTGGTCGGTCACACCTGGCAAGCGCTGGCGCGTCCGCTGCCGGCGGGCGTACGACTGATCGGAACCCGGGTGGTCGACGACTTCCTCGTTGATCGATTCGCGCTCGCTCCCGTGCGCCGCCTGACCCCAATCCAGATCGCCAATCTCGCGCCGCAGCTGCTCGGGCCAGGGACGTCCGGGCCCGCGGTGCTCGTGCAGAGCCGCAGCTCGACGGCCTGAGCGCCTCCGCAGCCTGTGGTCCTGATCCTGCACAACCGCTACCGCGCGGCGGGCGGCGAGGAGCGCGCCGTCGCCGATCTGGCGGCCCTGCTCGTCCGGCGGGGCCACGCGGTAGAGGTGCTCGAGCGCTCGAGCGAGAGTCTCGGCGCCGGCAGAGCCGCCGCCGGCCTGCTCGCCGGCGGACTCAACCCGGAGGCGGTCGGGCGCGCCGTCCGCGCCCGCGGCGCGCGCGTCGTCCACGCCCACAACATCCATCCGCTGTTCGGCTGGCGCGCGCTCGCGGCGGCCCGCGCAGCGGGCGCTCGAACCGTGCTCCACCTCCACAACTTCAGGCTGTTCTGCGCCATCGGCATCGCCTACCGGGACGGGACGCCCTGCTTCCGGTGCCGGCGCGGCCAGACGCTGCCCGGGCTGCAGCTGCGCTGCCGCGGATCACTGCCGGAGGCCGCCGTATACGCTGCCGCGCTGCGCCGCCAGCAACCACGGCTGTTCGAGCACGTCGATCAGTTCGTGGCCGTGAGCAATGCGCTCGCGATTCATCTCCGCGACTTGGGCCTTCCACCCTCGTTAACCGCCACGTTGCCCAACTTCATCCCCGATCAGGACCTTGCCTCCGACTCGCACGCCGACGAGGGCGAATTCGCGCTGGCCGCGGGACGTCTTAGCGAGGAGAAGGGTTTTGACACCGCGATCGCCGCGGCACGCGCGGCCGGGGCTCCGCTCGTGATCGCCGGCGCCGGCCCCGACGAGCCGCGCCTGCGGGCGCTGGCCGCCGGCGGTGACGTGCGCTTCGCCGGGCGGCTCGAGCCGAGCGCGCTGGCAGATCTGCGCCGGCGGGCCGCGGTCGTGCTCGCGCCCTCGCGCTGGGAGGAGCCATGGCCGTACTCGGTACTCGAGGCCCTCGCCGCGGGCGTGCCGGTTCTCGGGTCCGATCGAGGCGGCCTGCCGGAGCTGGTAGGCGAGAAGGCGTCGGTGCCCGCCACCGACGGCGCCGCCTGGGCGGCGCGTCTGTCCGAGCTGTGGCAGAGTCCTCGGCTCCGGTCCGAACGCGGGTCGCAGGCAATTGAGCGCGCCCGCGAGCGCTTCGGCGAGGACCAGTACTACGACCGGCTAATGGGTCTATATGGCGACCTTTCCCCCTAGGCTTCCGGTGGTGATGCGCCGAGCCATCATCCTGCTGGCGCTGGCGTGCGCGCTGCCGATGGCAGCGGCGACGGTTGCCGGCGCCGCCTCCGGCGGCACCCCGGCCGAAGCGATCGCCGACTGCAACGACCACGGGACGCTCACGTCCTACTACTCGCCCACCACGCTGCGCGCCGCCCTGGCTCAGATGCCGGTGGATGTCAAGGAGTACACCGATTGCTATGACGTGATCGAGCGCCAGCTGTTCAAGGAGCTGGGGAGCAGCTCCGCGCCCGGGACCGCCACCACCGGGTCGAGTTCGGGTAGCTCGTTCTTGCCGACCTGGCTGGTGATCGTGATCGTCGTGCTCGCGCTGGCCGCGATCACGTTCGGGGCGATGGCGATCCGCCGGCGCGGGGGTGGCCCGGGCGGTCCCAGCGAGCCGGGCGGTCCAGCCGCGTCTGGTCCCGCGGCCTCGGCCCCACCGGGCTCAGCGAACCCCGGGGGCTCGGGGGATCCGGGCGGCCAACCGGGCCCGGGCGCCGGGCCGCCGGCTACTTGACGGTGATCGTCACCGTCCGGCTGTACACCGTTCCGCCGCTCAGCAGCGGATCGCCGACCGGATAGGTCCAGGCGAGCCGGACCGCACCACTGCTCGGGAAGGCGAGGTGCACGTCGAAGTAGCCCTTGGGGTTGGTGATCGGGACCGTGTCGATCGCCTGCCAGGGCCCGGTCGAGCCGGTCTGGAACTGGATCTGGACGCTCTGGGCCTGGCCCGTATCGAGCCGGGCGTAGCCCGCCGGGCGCACGCCGCCCCAGACCTCGACCTGCTGGCCGGAGTTCATCGTCGTCGTCGGCAGGTACAGCGGCATCCGGTAGGCGTCGAAGCCGGGCTTGAGCGACCCATCCGGGTTGATCAGCCCGGTGTCGAAGTACGCCGGTGGCGCCGGGTCCATCAGGCCGTACTGGGAGTAGCTGTACGTCCGCGCCTGCTTGTAGCTCAGGTATTCCGCCCAGTTCATGTAGTAGGCGGCCGTGGTCGGGTTGATCCCCTCATGCGGATCAGGGGGGATCGTCCGGAAGCCGTACTCGGTGCTCCAGATTGGGAAATGGGTGCGGGAGCCGTACACCGCGTTCAGCCTGTCCAGCGTGCGCGCCAGGCGCGGCAGCTCGGGCAGGTCGGCGAAGTCGGGGTCGCTCCGGCCGACGCACAGCTTGGTCCCGCACAAATACTGTGGATCGTTCGGGGGCGTGATCTCCTCGTAAGGGTGCTCGGCGAAACCGCTGGCGGAGAACAGCGCCGGGTTCTGGCTGCGGAAGTTGCGCGAGCCGGCTGCCGTGGTCGGGCAGCCCTGCGCCGCGGCGGCGGAGCCGCGCAGTTCGTGATAGCTCGAGTCGACGCAGTAGAGAGAGCGCAGGAAGGTCAGCGGCTTCATGTTCGAGAACACGCCCCAGGAGTTCTCACCGGCCGGCGTCAGTTCGCCGAACAGGATCCGATCGGTTCTGGTGCGGTGACCGGTCGCCTCGAGCGCGCTCCAGGCGGCATCCAGCAGGCCGCGGTACAGGCGCGGGCTGTTCGGTGTCGACTGGTGCGGGCCGGTCCCCTGCGGGCCGAGGTCGTATCCGTAATTCGGCTCGTTCCAGATCGACCAGAAGCTCACCCGCGGGAGAGCCGTCGTCGACCCCCGCGGCTTGTAGGAGCCGTCGTAGCGCGTGCCCACGGCCTTGACGAAGTACCCGAACTGCTGAGCGGACGGCTCCCAGTCGGCGCGGAAGTAGCCCGTAGTGCCCCGGGGGGATCCGGACCCGGTCGCCCACAGCGGCGCCGGGGCGTCGAGCGTGAAGAAGACGCCGATCCCGTCGGCGGCGGCGGCTCGGTCGATCGCGTCGTAGGGCGCCCAGCCCGCGGCCGCGTAGGCCCCCGGATTGGTGGCGTTGAAGCCCTTGGGGCGCCGGGTCGAGTTCGGCGACGGCGCAATCCCGCTCCACGCGATGTTCACCCGCACCCGGGTGACGCCCAGGTCGCGCAGAGTCTGCATCGTCCCGACCGGATTGGCCTTGAGTGCGTTGTCGTCCTGGAAGATCGCCTCCTGCGTGACGGACGCGAATGCAGGAGCGGCGTGGAGGGCGGCGGTGCTCAGCACGGCCGCGGCGATGGGGAGGAGTCGTCGGATTCTGGGCACGAGAAGATCAACCACCCACATACGGTGAAGTTGCGGGATTACCTGTATAGCTCGACATGGAAGCCATAAACGGGTTGCCGTGACGCATTACCCATGTGGGGAGACCGTCGCACGAACGAGAACGGTTGTGAGTTGGTCACAAGGGCTTGTTGTGCCCGCTCGGGCAGCGCCACCGAAACGCCGAGATGGTCGAGAGACCTAGCCTCTGGCGGTTGTGGCACAGCCCGGTGGGGCGGCCGGCGATTGTGGACGTGTCATGACGCGGGAGGGCGGCGCTGAGAGCGCGGGCGCGATCGTGGCCCGGGGTGGAGCGAGCGGTGTCGGGGAACTCGTCATTCGTCGACCGGTGCGCGGCCGGTGGCGGGTTGCCGGCGTGGGGGCCGGGTGAATCGCCATTCACCGCGGAGACGGCGGCGAGTGGCGGGTTGTCGGTGTCGTCGGCCGCCGGGGCCGGGTTTGCCGGGGGGGCTCGCCGAGGCCTGGGGCGCCTGGGGCGCTTGGGACTGTTCGCGGGTGACGCTCGCGCGTGTTCGACCCCAGCGGCGAATGTCCACGGCCGTGCTCGTGAGCGGCCACAACCCGAATTCTTCATGCAGAAGCCTCTCTGAGGGCGCTTTCTCGACCAGGCTATGCATCGCGGGCCCCGCGCCTGTGAGGACCTCACAACGAACCGCCGCGCGGCGTCGCTTACGCGACAGATTCGGGGGCTGCGCAACCCGACACAGCCCGCGGCAACTGCCCCGTGTGCCGGGTTACGCACGTCGCCCTTGCCGCGGGACGTGCGTTCAGCCGAAGCAGACGCCTCTACACTGGCCGTATGGCCTCAGAACGGCAGATCCACGTCGGCGGCGTGCCGATCGGGGGTGGCGCGCCCGTCGCCGTCCAGACGATGACCAAGACCGAAACGGCCGACCTCGAGGCGACGATGGGCCAGATCCGCCGTGTGGCCGACGCCGGCGCCGACATCGTGCGCGTCGCCGTCCCGCGGGAGAAGGACGTCGAAGCCCTCAAGACGATCGTCAGACAGTCGCCGATCCCGGTGATCGCCGACATCCACTTCAACTACACGCTGGCCCTCAAGGCGCTCGAGGCCGGCGCCCACTGCGTCCGCCTCAACCCTGGCAACATCGGGGGGCCCGACAAGGTGGCGCTCGTGACCAAGCGGGCCAACGAGCTCGGCACACCACTGCGGATCGGCGTCAACTCGGGCTCCCTGCCCGGCCACCTGCGCGAGCTCGAGTTCGAGAACCCGGTCGAGGCGCTCGTCACCGCCGCAGTCGAGTTCGTCGAGCTGATGGAGCGGCTCGATTTCACGAACTTCAAGGTCTCGATGAAGTCGACCAGCGTTCCGAACACCATTGCCTCCAACCGGATGCTGTCCGAGCGCATCCCCTATCCGCTCCACCTGGGGATCACCGAGGCCGGCACCAAGTGGTCGGGCTCTCTGAAGTCCGCCGTGGGCCTCGGCACGCTGCTCGCCGACGGCGTCGGCGACACGATCCGGATCTCGCTCTCGACCTTCCACGCCGAGGAGGAGGTCAAGGTGGCGTGGGAGATCCTCAAGGCGCTCAAGCTGCGCGAGCGCGGCCCGGTGCTGATCGCCTGCCCGACGTGCGGCCGCCTTCAGTTCGACATGGACAGCGTGGTCGCCGAGGTGGAGCGGCGCCTGGCCCAGTACGACGACCCGATCGAGGTTTCGGTGCTGGGCTGTGCCGTCAACGGCATCGGTGAGGCCAGGCACGCGGACTTCGGGATAACCGGCGCCAAGGACATGGGAATGATCTACTCCCGCGGAGAGCCCCTCAAGAAGGTCCGGACCGAGGAGCTGGTCGACGAGCTGTTCGCCGAGATCGACAAGTACTACGCCGCCGGCAAGAAGGTCGTTCGCGACGAGCACGCCGCCGCCGAGGCCCAGGAGTGGCTCGCCGAGAACGAAGACGCCACCGCGATGACCCCGGAACGCCTGGCGGCGATGGAAGCCGCGGCCGCCCAGCTCGACGAGGAGACCTCACCCGTCACCGGCCGCCGCTTCACAAGGGCCTAAGGCGGCGCCGTCAGGCGCCGCCGACCATCGCCTCTTAGCTGACCGCCGCGAACTCCTCCGCCACCTTCGGCCAGTTGACCACGTTCCACCATGCGTCCAGGTAGTCCGGGCGCCGGTTGTTGTAGGTCAGGTAGTACGCGTGCTCCCACACGTCGTTGCCGAGCAGCGGGGTCTTGCCGTCCGAGATCGGGCTGTCCTGGTTGGCGGTCGAGAGGAGCGCCAACCCCGAGCCGTCGTGGACGAGCCACGTCCAGCCCGAGCCGAAACGCTTGACGCCGTTGTCCTTGAACTGCGCCTTGAAGTCGTCGAACGAGCCGAACGCCGCGTCGATCGCCGCTCGCAGGTCGCCGTCGGGCTCGCCGCCGCCGCTCGGGGACATCCACTCCCAGAACAGCGAGTGGTTATAGTGGCCGCCGGCCTGGTTGCGAACCCCGGCCTGCTTGTCGCCGGGTAGCTTGTCCAGGTTCTTGAGCACCTCCTCGACGGGCTTATCCGCCCACTCCGTGCCCTCGAGCAGGCCGTTGGCGGCGTTCACATACGCTTGGTGGTGCTTGTCGTGATGCAGATGCATCGTCTGCTCGTCGATCGTCGGCTCGAGCGCGTTGTAGTCGTACGGCAGCGGCGGAACTTCGTAGGCCATCAGGCTGCTCCTTCGCATCTGGTTCTTTGAGGATGTCCGTTCTTCTATCACGCGGGTACGCTTGGCGCTCGAAATGACCCGCCTGTCCACGTACTTCCTGCCCACCGAGCGCGAGCCGCCGGCCGACGCAGAGGCCATCTCGCACAAGCTGATGGTCCGCGCCGGCCTGATCCGGCAGGTCGGAGCAGGGCTGTGGACCTGGCTGCCGGCCGGTTGGCGTGTGCATCAGCGGATCGTCCAGATCGTCCGGGAGGAGATGGACGCCATCGGCGGCCAGGAGATGCTGATGCCGGTCCTCCAGCCGGCGGAGCTGTGGCGGCGCAGCGGGCGCTACGGCATCGAGGAGCTGTTCAAGCTCAAAGACCGGCGGAGCGCCGACCTGGTGCTCGCGATGACCAGCGAGGAGGTCGTCACGAGCCATGTGGCGGCGGCCGTCAAGTCCTACCGCGAGCTCCCGCTCATCCTCTACCACTTCCAGACCAAGGAACGCGACGAACCGCGTCCCCGGGCCGGCGTTCTGCGCACCCGTGAGTTCATCATGAAGGACTCCTATAGCTTCGACCGCGACGCCGAGGGGCTCGAAGCCACCTATCAGAAGCACGTGGCGGCATATGACCGGATGATGGACCGCTGCGGCCTGGAGTGGTACCGCGTCGAGGCCGACGTCGGGATGATGGGCGGCAGCGGCGCGCACGAGTACATGGCTCCATGCCCCGCCGGCGAGAACGAGGTCGTGCTCGCGGATGGTTACGCGGCCAACCTCGAGGTGGCGAGCGCGCAGCCCCAGCCCGTGCCGCTCGAGCCCGGACTGGACGCGCCGCAGACCGTCCCCACGCCCGGCATGACCACCATCGACGCCGTGGCCACCACGCTCGCCTTGCCCGCCGGCGCCCTGCTCAAGGCCTACCCCGTCGTGCTCGACGGCGACGACATGAGGCTGGTGGTCTTGCGCGGCGATCACCGCGTCAACGAGGTTAAGCTCGCCAACGCGCTGGGGGCCGACTTCCGACCCGCCCATCCCGATGAGGTGGCGGCCCGGCTCGGGCCGCCCGGGTACATCGGGCCCGTGGGCGCGCAGATGCCGATCCTGCTCGACGACGGGGTCGGCCCGGGCGGCTACGTCGCCGGCGCCAACGAGCTCGATGCCCATCTGCGGGGGGTTGAGCCGGGCCGCGATTTCCCGTTCGAGCGCGTCGACGTCCGGGCCGTGGTCACCGGGGATACGGTCAACGGCAGCGCAATCCGGATCGAGCCGGCCATCGAGGTCGGCAACATCTTCAAGCTCGGGACCCGGTACTCCCTGCCGCTCGGGGCGAGGTATCTCGACGAGTCCGGCCGGGAGCAGCTGATCCACATGGGCTGCTACGGCTTCGGACCTGCGCGCGCCGCCGCCGCGGCGGTCGAGCAATACGCCGACGAGCAGGGAATCTCCTGGCCCCGGTCGATGGCCCCGTTCGACGTCGAGCTCGTCATCCTGGGCAAGGAGGGAAGCGAGGAGCGAGTCTTCGCGGACGGTCTTTACGGTGAGCTTCAGGAGCTTGGGCTCGAGGTGCTCTACGACGATCGCGATGCCGGCCCAGGCGAGAAGTTCACCGACGCCGAACTGGTCGGCTGTCCGCTTCGCGTCACGGTCGGGCGGCGCACGCTTGGCGCCGGTGAGGTGGAAGTGCAGATCCGGCGCCACCGGGAGAACGCGACGGTGCTGCTCGAGGACGCGGCCGAGGAGATCGCCGCGCTCTGGCGCGACCTGCCCTGACCTCGGGTTAGCGGGAGCGATGACTCCGAACGTCAGCAAGCGGCGCCTCTCGGGTATCGACCGGTCCGGACCGCCGCCGGAGGCCACGCTGTCCGGCCACCCGCTCAACCCCTGGACGATCCCGAACGCGATCGACTACCTCCGTCTCGCCGGCATCCCGGTGTTCCTGATCGTCGCGCTGTCGAGCACCGACGGACAGGACGCGTTGGCGGTGGTGCTGTTCGGGGTGATCGGTTGGTCCGACTACCTCGACGGCTTTTTCGCGAGGCTGACCGGTCAGTACAGCCGGCTGGGCGCGCTCCTCGATCCACTCGTCGACCGGTTGCTGATCGTGTCCGGCATGGTCGTGTGCTGGCACTTCTCGCTGCTGCCGCGATGGGCGATCGCGATCGTCATCGCCCGCGAGCTGTTCATGCTGGTGGCAAGCCGGTACGCCCTCAAGCGCGGGGTGGAGCTCGTGATCAACTGGCCCGGCCGGCTCGGCGTGGCACCGATCGCCGGCGCGCCGTTCTTCGCGATGGCCGGCGTCCACTGGCTGGCCGTCATCATGCTGTATGTCGGGATGGCCCTCGGCCTCGTCTCGGCGGCCCTTTATGTCCGGCGCGGCGCCCGCGAGATCCGCGCGCGAAATCGCGCTAAGGCGCCCCCGTCGGGCGCCGCCGACCACCCTATTAAACGTTCGTAACGAGCGACCGAAATGGGTGCCGCAGCTCGAACCTTCGGTCCGAGCGCGTTAAGTCTCAAGCTCAGATTGAGCCTCGCACTTCGCCCGGCTATACTCGCCTCCTCGCGCCACTCGGACCGGAAGACCGGAGGATCTGATCTACATGGACACGTTTCCCGACCTGGGTTCACTCACCGATCAGGAGCTGAAGGAGCTCATCAAGCAACTGACCGATGAGGAGATGGAGATCTCCTACCGGCGACGGATCCTCCACGGCAAGATCGACATCCTCCGCGCCGAGCTGGTCAACCGGCTGCGCAAGAAGGACGAGACCGGCGAGCTGGTGATCACCGGCGCCGACGTCCAGCAGCTGACTGACATCCTCGCCGGTCGCGTCCCGGGGTCCGAGTCCGAATAGCGTCGGTGGCCCAGCACTGCCCAGAGTGCGGCTTTGCCAACGACGACGGCGCCAACTACTGCCAGCGTTGTGGAGCGTTCCTCGCGCAGTCCGATCCGCCGCCCGGCACGACCACCGCGACTTACAAGCTCGGTGAGACGGGAGAGCTCGAGGAGATCGAGTTGGACGACGTCATCGCCCGGGGGCCGGCCCTGGTGATCCGGTCCGGCGGAGGACGCGCCGGCGAGGGCTTCCCGCTCGGCGCCGGCCGGGTGACGATCGGCCGCCGTCCGATCTCAGACATCTTCCTCGACGACGTCACGGTCTCGCGCGACCATGCGATCCTGGTCCGTCGCGGCACCGAGTACTACCTGGACGACTGCGGATCGCTGAACGGGACCTACGTCAACCGTCGCCGAATCGAATCTCACCGCCTCACCCACGGCGACGAGCTCCAGATCGGCAAGTACAAGCTCGCCTTCCTGAGCCGCTGATGGCCACGCAAGAAACCCGCGATCCCGCTGCCCAGCTTCCAGACCCGGTCGGTGAGGAGGCCCAGCCTCCGCGGCAGAAGGCGGTCACGATCGGGACGGTCTGCAAGGCGCTCCAGCAGGAGTTCCCCGACATCTCGATCTCGAAGATCCGCTATCTGGAGGATCAGAAGCTGCTCTCGCCGCGGCGCACGCAGGGGGGCTACCGCCTCTACACCCAGTCCGACATCCAGCGTCTGCGAACGATCCTCCGCCTCCAGCGCGACGAGTTCCTGCCGCTGCGGGTGATCCGCCAGGAGCTCGCCGGAGGGCGGGCCGAGCGCGATGTGACGGCGCCGGCCGCCGACGGACGCACGTTGCGACGCGCGCTCGTATCGACCCGCGACCCCGGCGCCCTCTACTCGCTCGAGGACGTGGTCGAGGAGACCGGGGCCGACGCCGGCCTGGTACGCGAGCTGGTCGACTACGGCGTGATCAAGGGTGACGTGCGCGGCGGCGTGCGCTACTTCGACGAGACCGAGCGGGAGATCGTCAGGGCCGTCTCCGAGCTCGCCCGCTACGGCGTTGGCGGCCGTAACCTCCGCGTTTTTCGCAGCTCGGCGGACCGCGAGGCGCAGCTCCTTCAGAGCATCCTCGCGCCCGCCCTGCGCTCCCGCAACCCGGACCGCCGCCGGGAGGCGATCGAGGCGCTCGAGAACCTCGCGTCGGTCACCACCCACCTCAAGCACCTGCTCCTGATCCGCGATCTGCGCAAGATCGCGACGTAGTCGTTGTGCCGGTCGGAGGGCGCTGTGAATCGGGTCGAGTTGCGGACGCTTATCCGCGAGATCCCCGATTTCCCCAAGCCCGGGATCGTCTTTAAGGACATCACGCCGCTCCTGCTCGAGCCCGCAGCGCTCGACCGCGCCATCGCCGAGCTCGCGGCGTTCGCCCGCCCGCTCCGAGCGGACCTCGTGGTCGCCGCCGAGGCGCGCGGGTTCATCCTCGGGGCGGCTCTCGCCCGTGAGCTCGGCGCCGGGTTCGTCCCGGCGCGCAAGCCAGGGCGCCTCCCGTCGGAAACCGTGAGCGTGGAGTACATCCTCGAGTACGGGATCGACGCGCTCGAGGTCCACGCCGATGCGCTAAGCGAGGGCACCCGGGTGCTCGTGCACGACGACCTGCTGGCGACCGGGGGAACCGCCCGCGGGATATGCGACCTCGTCACTGGTCTGGGGGCCGAGATCGCCGGCTGCGCGTTCCTGATCGAGCTCAGCTTCCTGGGTGGCCGCAAACGCCTTGAGCCCTATCCCGTCCACGCCGTGCTCGAGTACGCGTCGTGAGCTTTATTCCGTTCCGCAACAGGGGCTTCTTCGAGCCCCGCAGCACGATTTCGACCTCCAAGCGGACACGCGTCCTGAACGCACCGGTCGCGGAGGTTTGGCACGTCATCGAAGATCCCTATCAGATGCCACGCTGGTGGCCCCACGTCGCCCGCGTGGAAGGGGTGGAAGGAGATCATTTCACCCAGGTGTTCACCTCCAAGCGGGGCCGCACCGTGCGCGCGGACTTCCGGCTGCTCGCCTCAGAGTCTCCGGATGCCGAGTACCCGAGCGCTCACCGGACCTGGACCCAGGAGGTGGAGGGGACGCCGTTCGAGCGGGTGCTCTCCGAGTCCATCACCGAGGTGCTGGTAGAGCCCGTCCCAGAAGGGGGGACGCGGGTGACGATTGCTCAGCGCCAGAAGCTCAGGGGATACACGCGATTCGGCGCCCTGTCGATGCGTGGTGCGACCACAAAGCGCCTCGACCAGGCCCTGGACGGCTTGGAGCGCATCCTCGGCTGATCCGGCTATCAGCTGCTGGCTGGGACGCCCTTGAACGCCCCTTCGAGCACGATCGTCCCCGGCGTCTTGGGATTGCTCTGGGTCTCCAGAGTGAGCAGCAGCTCCTTATAGTGGCCCGCGTTCGCCGGCAGCGCGCTGCCGACCTGGAGCTTGCCCGTCTTGCCCACGGCGGGGTTGACGAAGCCGAGGCGGAGGCTGTCCGTGGACGAGTTGTACAGCCACGCGGCATACGCGTTGTGGCTGTTGGGAGCGACGTTCTGCGCCTCGATGATGATCCCGTAGGCGCTGCCGTCCTTGACCACGAGCGCGACTCCCTTGGCCGTGCCGGTGCTGCCGCTCGGCGGGTTCAGGTTGACCTGCCCGACGATCTGCGCCTGCCCGGTCGAGGTCCCCGTCGTGCCCGTCGAGGTCCCCGTCGTGCCCGACGAGGTCCCCGTCGTGCCCGTGGTGGAGGTCCTCGGCGGGGTCGACGCCGCCGTGGTGGGGGAGTGCTTGGGGCTCGACCCGCCGCTCAGCAGCACCACCAGGACAACGACGAGCCCCACCACCACGAGCGCCCCGACACCGAGCATGATCGCGCCGCCCAGGCGCGAGCTCGGCCGATCCGAGAGCCGCGGCGGCCGGCGCCGGGGCGGGCGGGGACCGGATTCGCGGGACCTCGCCTGGCGCCCGCCGGCGGCGGGCGGACCATCCGCGGTTGCCGCGGCCCCCGCGTCGCCGCCGCCGGCCGATCGTCTGCGCGAGCCGTCCGGGATCTCCGGCAGCGGCTCGGCGGCGAGCGGCTCGAGCTCGGAGGCCACGACGCGTGCCCAGGCTCGGTCGTAGGGCGACTCGGCGAGGCGCTCACGCGTCTGCTCGGCGACCTTCTCCGGCAACTGACCGAGCAGGTAGTCGGTGATCAGCGCGCGGCTCTCGGGCGAGATTCCGGTTTCCGGTCCGATCTCGTCGAACGCGGCGAGCGCGCGCGCCCGTACCGCCGCCCGGTCGATCGCGAGCAGCCGGGCGATGTCGTCGTAGCTCCGGCCGCGCCGGAGAACGAGGTCGAGGACCGCGCGTTGATCGGGCGTGAGCGTCTCGAGGGATGCCATCGGACCGACCAGCGTAGACAAGCCAACGAATAGTTGCGGAAGTAGGAACGGTCGGCGGCGCCTTAGGGATGATCGGTAAGGTGCCGCGGCCGATGGGCCTGACGCCTTCCACCGACGCGACCGGATTCGATGCGCTGTACGGGCTCGAGCTCACCGAGGTCGGAGAGCAGCTCGCGCGGGGGCGCGTCCGGGTCCGCGATCAGCTCAGACAGCCCGCGGGATCGGTCCACGGCGGCGTGTACGCCGCGGTCGCCGACGCCCTGGCGGTGCGCGGGACGGTGGCGGGTAGCTTGGATCAGCGAGCCGTCGGCCTGACCACCCACACGAGCGTGCTGCACCCGATCGATGACGGCGCAATGCACGCGACCGCGGTGCGACGCCATCGCGGACGAACGACGTGGGTGTGGGAGGTCGAGATCGCCGACGACGCTGGCCGGGTATGCGTCGTGGCGCGCGTCACCGTCGCGGTGCCCGGATAACGTTCGGCGCATGCGCGGAGCCGTCCATCAGGTCCGCCCGTCGCGCCACGCCGGGCTCGCGCTGCTGCTCGCGATCGCGATTATCCCGCTGAGCGCGCCCCGCCTCGCCCTCGGCGCGGTCATCCCGGCGGGCTGGCCGCAGCACGTCGCCCTCGGCGTGGCCGACTCGCCCGGCGATGCCCAGACGCTGCGGGCACGCGGGCAGGTCGACATGCGCTACCAGTACCTGGCTGGGGGAGTGAACACCGGCCACGGCTGGGCGACGTGGAATCCCAACGGGAGCTTCGTCACGATGTACGTGCGCGAATCGCTCGCCGCGCACACGATCCCGGTCTTCACGTACTACCAGATGCTCCAATCGGCGCCCTCGGTCGGCGCCACCGAGCAGGCCCGAGACCTCTCGAACATGCGCAACCCGAGCACGATGCAGGCCTACTGGGCCGACTATGAGCTGCTCCTTCGGC
>Ga0335074_10005083_pt1 | contig 18196 bp, 16 predicted proteins | sample Lox_Sample_23_FD_206715 | JGI IMG/M metagenome (GOLD analysis project Ga0335074, IMG submission 206715) | Soil microbial communities from Loxahatchee National Wildlife Refuge, Florida, United States - Lox_Sample_2.3 | ecosystem: Environmental > Terrestrial > Soil > Wetlands | place: USA... | reverse complement strand
GGCGTGAACCGGGTCGGAGGCTATGGATAGGCTCCTCACAGAACTGAATCTCGCCACCGAATATCGTTCGGACGCGAACGATACCATCCAAGATTTTTATGTTCCGTGCCTCGAACGGTCCGAGCTTTACCGGAGGGCCGTGGGGTATTTCACGAGCCGGGGGCTGGCGGCTGCCGCCCAGGGGGTGGCTGCTTTGGTGGCCGCGGACGGGTCGATGCGATTGATTGCTAGTCCTCGACTGGAGGCTGACGACCTCAACGCTATCCAGAAGGGATACATCGCGAGAGACGATGCCGTGGCGCGGGCTCTGATACAGGGCATAGAGAACGTCGAGGACGAGATTGTTCGCGACCGCTTGGGGGCGCTTGCCTGGCTCGTCGCCCAGGGGCGCCTGGAAGTTCGAATCGCTGTTCCTCTGGACGAGACAGGAGCGGTCAAGATGGGAATCTACCACGAAAAACTTGGCTTATTTTCGGATCGCAAGGACAACGTGGTTGCCTTCACTGGTTCAGCAAACGAAACCTCGGGGGGATTGGTCGATAACTTCGAAGCGATCGACGTATTTTGGTCGTGGGACGATCCTCAGAAAAGGGTAGGCCGGAAAGTCGATAATTCCGAACGCTTGTGGTCGAACAACACAAAAGGTTTGTGGATTCTGGATTTTCCGGCCGCGGTTCGCGAGAAACTTCTCGAGTATCGCGAAGCCTCTGCGAGGACCGTGCCACCGAGTCCCGCAGTTCGCAATCGGTGGGAGCACCAAGACGAGGCGATTTCGAAATTCCTCGAGTTTGAGCGCGGCGTTTTGGAGATGGCGACCGGCACTGGTAAAACGCGAACCGCCCTGAGGATATGCGAAATCCTCGTGCGCCGCGGCGAAATCGACACCATCATCGTATCGGCTGACGGAGTCGACCTGCTGGAACAGTGGCACGCTCAGCTTTTGGCGTTAAACGCCACGCTCCCGGATCGGTTTGTCGTATTCCGACATTTCGCGGAATACCACGAGCGAGAGCGGTTCAGTCTAAACCCTCGCCGAGCCATCCTGCTGATTTCGAGGCCAGCGTTGGCACCGGCGATGAGGGTGCTCACGCCCACACTGGGTGGGCGAACACTGATATTGCACGACGAAGTTCATCGATTGGGCAGCCCCGGTAACCGCAGCTCTCTCGCTGGGTTATCGGGCAACGTGCGCTTTCGCTTGGGTCTGAGTGCCACGCCTGAACGCGAATACGATGAAGAAGGCACAGAATTCGTCGAACGACATATCGGCCCCGTCATATTCTCCTTTAGTCTTGCGGACGCTATCCGGCGGGGGATTCTATCGCCCTTTCACTACTATCCTCTGGAATATGTGCCGGACGAGAATGACCGCAAGAGATTGCAGGCCGTTTATCGACGTTCCGAGGCTCGCGAACGAGCGGGCGACCCGATGTCTCAAGAAGATGTCTGGATCGAGTTAGCCAAAGTTTACAAGACATCTCTCGCCAAACTACCGGTCTTTGCCGGCTTCCTCCAGGATCACGAAAATGTTCTGCAACGTTGCATTATTTTCGTCGAGACGCGTGAGTACGGTGACGAGGTATTGCGCATCGTGCATCGCTACCGACATGACTTCCACACGTACTACACGGGTGAGGAATCGGAAACACTTCGGCGCTTCGCCATCGGGGAGATCGAGTGCTTGCTGACATGCCATCGTCTGTCGGAGGGGATCGACATTAAGAGCATTCGAAGCGTCGTGCTGTTTTCATCCGCTAGAACTCCACTCGAGACGATTCAAAGAATGGGGCGCTGTTTGAGGGTTGACGCGAATCAGCCTTCGAAGCGGGCGAATGTAGTCGACTTTATCCGGATGCCCGAGTCGTCGGGCGAGTCAAACGATGCGGAGAGTCCGAGCGGCGATCTGTCCAGGCGACGATGGTTGGAAGAGCTTTCTGAGATTAGACCGGATGAGGACGGCCAATGAGCTTGGATACTCGTGTAGTCACTGCAATCAAAGAGTCGGTAAAGGAAGCAGGTCAAGCCGAGGGGCTTGCCGAAAAGATTATCGCGTGGCTCGACGGCTTGGCTGGGGGGAGCGACCGTCTTCCCAGCAGGGACGCTACCGAAAGACATTTGGAGCTCCTGTATCAAAGCGTAGTCATCCGCACGGAAGACGAATAGGTGGGAGGCTAGGGTGCCCAACACCATCTTTTTGGCGGGCTGGGAAGCCGAAGGGCTCCGCTGCCCGGATCATCGGGTGTCATTTGAGGAAGAGCCTGAGCGCGTATATCCGGTATCGCTGTTGCAGATGCCCAATGGAACCGGAAAGACCACAACGCTTCAGCTGCTGAGGGCCGCTCTATCCGGGGCGGGGGATGCCGGTAACTGGCAGGCTCCGCAGGTTCGCGCGTTCTCGAAGCGCGGCAACGAAAACGGCACGGGCGCATTTCGAGTCACGCTTCTTGTCGATGGCCGTCGAGTTACGATTTGCCTTAACTTCGATTTCGATCAGGGGACGATCAACTACACAACAACGCTTGCCTCGGGGCTAAAAACCGGTTTCAGACCCCCACAGGCGATCGAGAAGTTTCTGGCGCCGCAATTCGTGAACTTTTTCGTCTTTGACGGAGAACTGGCGGAACATCTGCTGAGTCGGGAATCGACCGACGCGCAGTCCGTGATCGAGAACTTGTTTCAGCTTACGTTGTTCGGTGAAGTTACGACGGTGGTTCGACAGTACTATGACGCTCGAACGGCGGGACGTGGGGCGACCGAGGAGCGGGGATTCGCAAGAAGACGTAATCGGGTGGAAGATCTGCGGGCGCGTGTTGCGAGAATGAAGGCGGAGAAGGCTGAGGTAGTTAAGCAATATGAGAGCACAAAGAGGACTCTCGCTCGCAACAAGGTCAAGTTTGACGAAGCCCTCGAGAAGCAGCGAGAGCACGGTGACCGGCTCCACGCGGCCCATCTGGAACTTTCCGAGGCCCGATCGGTCGTGACAAGGTTGTCGGCCGACGTATTGAGACGGATGAGGGATCCACATGCTCTGGCGAGTTCATTTGGTGCGGAGATGATGCACTTGAAGACGTCTCTCGATCGGGTCAAGCTGCCGGAAAGCACAGCCAAGGAGTTTTTCGAAGAACTTGCTGAAGAGGATACATGCGTTTGCGGGCGCGTTCTCAATGACGAATACAGGGAGGCGATTCGAGAACGGGCCAAACATTACCTCGGCAGCGACGATGTCGCCTTCTTGAACGCCCTTAAGTCGGATGTTGCGACCGCCGTCGGCGCCGATCCGGTTCTGCATGAGCAGGATCTGGATTCCAAGATTGACAGTTTGCTGGCAGCGATTCGAAAGGAGGATGAGTGTCGGACTGCCTCCAATTTACTAGAGTCCGAGGCGGTGGCGGCCGACCCTCGTCTGCAGGAACCGAAGGCTGAAATCGAACGGCTCGAACAGGAGGTCGCCAGCTTAGATGCAGAGCGTCAGCGATATGACAGTATGGATGAAAGCGGAACCGACGAGCGCACGTTCGGAGTTCGCATACTCGAGCGCCGGCTCGAAGACGCTGAGCGAAAGCTGGCCGAGATATCAAACACCATCGATCTGCGAAAGCAAAGGGATGTGTTGGTTCAAATCCTGGAATCGGCGCTTCAGAAGGCTCGTTTGGGAATTTGTCAGGAGATTTGCGACGAGTCGAACCGGCGAATTTCCGAAGTTATGCCGGATAACGCCATCCGTATCCAGCGCGTCGATCGTTGCCTTGTTCTGGAAGGGCAGGAGGGAGGGAGCGCCGGAGAGACCCTCTCGGTGGCTTATGCTTTTCTGGCAACCTTGTTTAACCGCGTGGAGCAGCATCAACTGCCTTTTATCGTCGACAGTCCCGCGAACCCGATCGACTTGCGCGTTCGGGCGAAAATTGCCGAGCTCATTCCGAAACTGACGCGTCAGTTTGTGGCGTTTACGATATCGAGCGAACGCCAGGCCTTTGTCGTTCCCATGGAACAGGCTCTGGGGAAACCGATCCAGTTTCTGACGCTGTTTCGGCGTGGCCCTAAGGATCTGGAGCGCGACGCGCAGGCACATGGGAATGTGGAGCGAACCGCGGACGGATTGCTCGTGCGCGGCAGAGAATTTTTCTGCGCCTTCCATTTGGACAACGAGGAGAGTGGCAATGCCATTTCGACTCCGTAAGGATGCGCGGGAGTGGTTCAAGGGAATCTCCGATGACCTGCCGTTGGATTTCGATATCTATTACTTCTGCTTGATGGCTGGGCTGGCGACGGAGAGGAAGGCGTTCCTTCCTGCCAACGAGGCAACGGATCTGGCTCAGGACTTCCCCGGCGAATACAGGTCTCGCGGGAGGATCGTTGTTGCGTTGTTGATCACCAGAGAGCTGAAGAAGCTGGGTGTCCGGTTCGAGGAGAGGACCACCCTGCATGGAGAAATCGCGAAGTTGATCGATCCGTTGTCGTCGACCCATCTGAGTGGGGCGGGGATGGAAGAGATCAATAACTACTCGTTCGGTGGGTTCGACGTGCTCACGGAATGGTTCGACGATCGCCCGCGGCATCTGGAGACGTTCTTGCCGCAGTTTCGGCAGCATCTGAAGGATGTGCTTCAGAGCGGATCTGGTTCGGGGCGTTAGTTGATATGGGAAGGAAACGCCGCCGCTGTCGTGTGGTCTTCTTGAGGAGGAAATTGAGCCAAGGGGCTCGCTTGGCCGGCGAGGAACGCTCTTCTGTTCGCCAGGTTGAGATTTCGCGAATCGTCGTTATGGTCGCGAGCAGCTCTCTGAACGATTCGGGAGTATAAGAGTTATACAGTCTGCCGTCTGCAGCTATGCGCTCGCCTTCGTCCTCGACGAAAGAGGCGCAGAGAACTCCGGCGGGTTTTAGTGCCGCTACGAAGCGTCTGAACACTTCGCCCATCTCGCTCTTCGGGCACGTGCAGGAGTGATGCGCACGCCCAGATTCCGTCAAATTCTCTTCGGAACTCCATTTCCTGGAATCTGAGCACATGGCATTTCTGACCGGTGTAAGCGCTAGCGAGGTTGGCCATCCGAGGGGATGCATCGAAGGCGGTGACAACGTACCCTCGCTCGAGGAAGGCCTTGGCATCCCGGCCGGAGCCGCACCCGGCGTCCGCGATATGGGCGCCCGGTGAGAGCTCACTTAGGAAGCGCGGATAGATGCTGCTCATGTCGAGACCGACAGTTGACCGGTAGTACGTCTCGGCTTGAGCTTCGTAGTAGTCAACCTGGACCACGGGGGGCGAATTCGCGACTGCCATTGCTGGCCTCATCGCGTGAGGGTCTCCAGTATTCGAATTGAGCCTTGTCGATAGTCGTCAATGGACTTGCTGATGGCGTGGTATTCCTCATTAATCTTAGCGTCCAACCCGAATGGGAAATATCCGATATGATGCGAGCCGGGCGGAAAGGCTTCGGTTTCAGACCCATTGCGGATTGTGGTAAGGATTGCGTGGTGCGCCCAAATACTGCCCCAGCATGTCCACCAAGCCTTCGGAAGCGTATCCCGCATGGGTGGAAACGATTTGGCAGATGTTCTGTCCGATAACAAGATTCGCATCGGCGAGAGCGAGTGCCTTGGGATCCTTCTTCACGACAGGAAACTGATCGAGCAGCCGGAAACCTCGCCATTGACCGTCTTTGTCAAAGACCTCCCAGCGAAATTCGTTGCCGGTAGCGGTTGGCACCTTCCTGTATCGAGTCGGATCGTCTTCAACCAGCTGCTCCAGCATCTTATCGTACAGATCTTTGCTCTGGCGCAACAATGCAGACAGTGGGGCATGGAATTCCTGTACCTGCTTCGTTCGGAACTCGATGGTTTTCTCCGCGTCTTTGTGTAGCGCGGCTTCTCTCGCGAGCCTTGCCGTGTGTCTTGCTGCGAGCAGCTGGCCGGCGATACCCAGGAGCGCGGCAACGAGCGCCGCACCGAATACCGCAGCTGCCCCAATGATGGCCACCGAATAGTCCGATTGCGATTTGCCGGATTGTTGGGCCATCTGTAATTCCAACAATCGAACCCGTTGTGTGAGATCTTCGAGTTTCTCTTGATTGGGGCTGATCGCAGGAAGGGTCGTGACCGTGGCGGTTGGATCGCCGGGATTGTGGCGCGAAGAAGCTGGAGCCCCATGGAGTGGCGTTCCAGGAGATGATTGTTGCCCTAGCAGTGGGACGGCACACAAGAAGAGCGTTGGAAGAATTGCGCAAATTTTCATGTGTTTCAGGCGAATGATAGCGCGAATTAGGAACTCCCGACAGGAGTATTCGGCAGAAGACGCGTTTGAGACGAGGCTGGCGCGCGCAATCCGATTCGCGGATGCACCTAGCGGGATCAGCGCCCATGTTTGTGGGGCATGGCCAAGGGCGGCCCTACTAGGGGTTCGTCCATGTTCTGTACCTGCGGCGATCGGTCGTATGCACACTTCAGTGACATTGGAGAGAATTTCAGTTGCTGGACGGTGCGCCTGATGGAGCTATTTGCCTGAAGGTGCACTGCCCGCCGAACCGTTACAATTTTGCTTGGGCACCGTTTCGGAATTTATTCAGACGCTTTTGGATCTCCTAGCAGGAGAAGGGGTCTGGGGAAGGGGGGTGAGTCCCCTTCCCCAGGTAGCTCACTAGAATCCCCCCTCATCGTTCCCTTCGTTCTCAAAAAACACTTAAGTGCCCCAAGAACGCCCGTGTGAGAGCGTTTGACTCTAAGTCGTTTGGGTTCGGCAAGTCCAGGTGGCAATTGGCGCGTTCCTTGCCCTCGCTTGAATCTACAACCCATAGACAGCAAGTGCGCGCTCGACGCGTGCAAGATCGAAATGGTGGGTGCGAAGGATTTCTAGGTACCCCAGTTTGTCTCCCAAACATAGCTTATGGTCGGCTTGGAGTTTGTATCCATGGCAAGTTCCGCAGATACATTCTAGGTTTTCGCGACGGTCTGCATTGCCAGCTCTTAATCGCCGGATCAGCCTCGCAGGTACGATGTGGTCGACATGGCGCCGAACGCCAGCTTGTTTGAAATCCACTCCGCACGACCCGACCTCACAATTCCCACGTATCGCCGACTTCCGATGATTCCGCCATCCCTTGCGAGATTGCTGCGGTCCCGGCCACTTCAGTTCCACGCGGCTCCAGCGCACTGGCCTCTCTTGGGTACTGAAGCGGGACCCGCAATGAACGCATCGCCGGTGGCGATATGAGTTGTGGCCGCGATAAACAGTCTTGAGCACTTCTGTTCGCCCGTCACCGCAATAAGGGCATCGCATGTTTCGGCCTCCACTTCGCGAGGTTCGGTCCCTCTAAGCAAGCGCAGGTCACTTGTTCATTGTTTGGTGTTGACTTCAACTCAACATTGGGGTACGCTTTTGTCGGAGGGAGTATGAATTTCGGGGAGCGTCTCCGAGAACTCAGGAAGGAAAAGGGACTGACGCTTCGCGAACTCGCACAGAAGGCGGGAATCGATTTCACCTATCTGTCGAAAATCGAGAATGGCCGGATTCCGTATACGCCCGCGGCGGATACGATTCGACAGTTGGCGGATGTACTGAAAGTTGATTCGATCGAACTTCTCACGCTAGCGGATAAGCTACCCAAGGAATTGGAGGCACTTAGAGGTAACGCTCAGGCGCGGCGATTTTTCGATCGCGCAGCGAAGGTGGCTTCCCCCGGAGATTGGGAGGCTTTTTTGGACCTCTTAGAGGAGCGGCAGGCGAAGCGCGGCAAGGAAAAGCCTGGCGGCAAGAAGGAAAAGTAAATGTCACTCGAATGGGCGTTCTCGACGAACGGACGGATGCGCCGCTGTCAGAGGCAGTTGTTTTTCGGCAGTATCGCTGCCTGGCATAACGCAAAGGACCCGTTACGACGGGAGAGCTTCTTACTCAGCCAGGTGAAGAGCCTGGATGCATGGCGCGGCAACTTGGTGCACAAAGCGATCGAGTTGTTCGTTGTGCCTTGCTGGCAGGCACGGCAGGTTGTGCCGTGGGAAGCTGTGATTCAACAAACGCGCGATTTGGGTACTCGCCAGTTCGCGTTTTCCGAGAGGCGGCGTTATCGCGAAGCTGGCATGTCGAAGTCAAAAGCAGGCGATGAGTACTGCGCTTTGTTTGGACATGAGTTTGGTCTCGCTCCAACGGCAGCGGATTTGGAAGCCACGCTCAAGTCCGTTGAGCGGTCACTCGCGAACCTAGCCGGCATGGAGAGCTTCTTGAAGCACGTGGCAGGGCGAAGTTTCTATCGTTCTGAGGCAACGATATCGGCTGAGTATAACGGAGTGCGAATTCAGGGCGTAATCGATCTGGTGTTCAGCGGCGCATACGGCCGCTATGGCGTGGTGGACTGGAAGGATTACGCGGCGAGTTCTACCACGGAAGCCCGTCTGCAGATGTCGCTCTATGCGTGGTTGCTATGCAAAGCTTCGACGTGGCGAGTTTCCGCACCAGAGAATATTGAGTTGTGGGAGATTAATCTGGGCCTTCCAGCAGCGCGACAGCATCGGATCGACCAAGTGGCCTTCGACGAACTCGAGGACTTCATCTATCGCAGTACCGAGGAGCTGCGTGTGCTGTGCGGGGATGGAACGTATCGCGCAACGGATCTCGAAAATTACGAATACACCGAGAATCCGAACTCTTGTCGGTTTTGTCCGTACCAAAATGTATGCAGGGAGCTTGAAACATGGACCGTCACTGGATCAACCTCTACGAAATCGCAAACGCGGCGACTTACAAATTCCGATACCAATTTATTCGGATCGTTGGACTCGACCGGGCCAGTGCCAGCAACCCTGACCTCATCGACCGCGGGCTGAACACGCTTAGCAAGTTGGTTGCCATCCGTGAACGTTGTCCAGTGGCGATCCTACGGGGAGCATCGGGCCCGCAGCTCGTGATTCCAGCCGATGTGCCCTTGTCGGAAACGGAATACCAGCTCGCGCCGGATCTCGTTCGACTGGAGGCCGAGAAGCGCGTCAAGGACTGCAATCTGGGAACCCAGGACCCGGCGGATCGTCACATCTGCCTTAGCTTCTTGCAATTTGATCTGCGCGGGCGATTGCGGTCCGCCGACGATCTGTGGGCCGGGAGTCTAAACGCCTTTTTCCCAAGGCAGCCCGTGAATAACGCGCATCTCAGCCGCGAGATCGACTTCTACGAGGGATTTCATTTTCATGTCCGCTATCTCGACGGCGGTTTATTCGTTGGAATAAAGCTCGCCCACAAGTACGTCGATGCGTCGTGGGCGGTCGACCGCTTCCGGGACGATGCGCACGAAGGGTTGAAGATGCGGATGTTCCTGTACCACTTTGGATACGACTGGTATCCGATTCAGCTCCTGGAGGTGATGGACAAGAGTATTGAGAACGCACACTTCATTCCGAAGGGCGCCCAGCAGGCAGTGAGTGTATTCGAGTACGTTGCGGCGAAGGCAGGAAAGAGTGGGGCACCATGGGTACGCAATCTCGACCCGAAGACAAGAGCCGTGCGGTTTCGCAACCCGGGCCGCGACATTCGGTTGTTCGCGCCGCTGGCGCTCCTGAAACTGATCCACAGGACCGAGGATCCGGGAGCGAGAGAACTTCATCGGCAATCAATCAAGGAACCGAGTGATCGATTTGCTTTTGGACAGGATGTCATTGAGCGGTATTTCCAAAAGCAGACTTTTCTCGGAGAGCCGCTTTCCATCAGTCCAAACGCGCATGTCGTGCGCCCACGAGTGTTCGCCGTGCCGGCCTTGGAATTTGGGCAGCGAAAGGTCCTGCGTGTCAGCGACCGGCCCAGACAGGGCGAAGTGCCCTTGAACGAACTTGGGCGGTCACGCATGAACCTGTTGACGGACAGAACGGCTGGCGTGGCAATTAGTTCGGTGCTCGAACCGCAGTACATCTTGGTTCCGCGCTCGCTGGACCGAACGATCGCCGAAGATGTCGCCAAGAAAATCGAAGCCACGACCAGGAGTTTCTTGCAAACGTCATATCGCTCGGAGACGGTCCTCTACGACGACCGCGGGGCGCGAACGCTCAAGCAACATGTAGACGCGATTGTCGCAAGCGTTCACCAGGTGAACCCCAAACACGGACGTGGCGTATTGGTGCTGCCTGCGAGGGCACCTAGTGATTTGCATAACTTCATCAAGAGGGCCTTAAAGGACCAATTCCAGTTTCAGTGCCTGGACGCGGGCAAACTCGCCGGCTTTTATCAGACGGTCTTGCGGGATGGTGCGCGATCCGTCGAAGCGATTCCAGCGTTAGCCCGCAGGTTCGCCAGCTACATCAATTACGCCTCGCTTGGACTGCTGATTGTAAACCGGCAGTGGGGCTGGGTACTGCATGAAGGCGCCCGGTATGACGCATATGTGACCTTCGACGTGCTGAACGGCCATGCCGCCTTCACGTTCTTCTATGAGGGTGGTCGCCATTGCTACACGCGAAACTTCCCATCCGGGCAATCGGAGAAGCTGTTGAAGGCGCAAGTGCGGAATACGGTCTACGAGGGGCTTAAGGCTGATTTAAAAGCCGTGCGGCCGCCGAAATCGGTGATCTTGCAGCGGGACGGTCGACTCTTCAAAAGCGAGTGGCAAGGCTTTGAGGAAGCGGTGAAGCAACTGATTGCGGAAGGCGCGCTGGCGGGCGACGCGGTGATCGGGGGGATTGAACTTGCCAAGAAATTCAACGCCGGCCTGCGGTTGGTGCGCGAAATAGGCGGACGTCCCGAAAACCCTACGATTGGCACAAGTCTCCGGACCGGCGAGGACGAAGGAATCGTTTGTACGACCGGACGGCCGTTCCGGTTTCCGGGGACGGCAGCTCCGGTTGCAGTTCGGTTAGTGAAAGGTACTTTGAATCTGGAGTGGATCATGGAGGACGTATTCCGAAAGTCGTTGCTTTCGTGGTCGTCTCCGACTGCCTCGATTTCCGTCCCTATCGATCTGAAGCTTTGCGACGAAATGTTGCGGGCTTTCGCGGGAGAAGCTGACGACGAGGAAGCGATTCATGGCCAGGAAGTTGGAGAATCGACGGAAGTTGCGTAATGAAGGAAATGGAGTAGCAACATGAGCGACGTTTCTGCGTTGTCGCACGAATATCAAACGTCGGCCAAGCTCGCGGAAGAGCTGAACGACGCGATCATTGCAATCAAGAAGGCGCGACTGCACCGTCGTGCAGGGCTCGACCGAGACGAGCGGCGACGCCTGGCGAATACTTTGGGAGCGGTGCGAAGCCGACTAGCCAACGAAGCGAAGGGGCCCGAGGAAACTGTGCCGCAAGAAGTGATCGAGCGGCTCGTCGGAAAACATGGCGCCAAGATGGCGTACTTTCTCGATGATCTTACTGCAGCGACCGAGGTGCTGTCCGGTCCGAGCGGGCCGATCAACGACACGATCGTCCAGCTGCTGGATCAAATCTGTGACGTGGCCGATCAGACCGCTTCGGCGATGTTTCGGCGTTTGCGCAGGCGGTAGATGGGGCACTTTCTCGAACCTCTGCTGCACGATCTGGCCGAACGGTTCCGCTTCCTGGAAGAAGAACTCGGCCACATGACGGTGCCTCCGGAAGCGGAGTCATCCCGGCAGCGAATTCATGCAATCGCCGCGCGTGCGAAGGCTCGCGTCGACGCGGTGCTGGTCGATCCTGACATTTCAAGCCCCGATTTCGCTAAGAATTTCTATCACAAGTACAAGCGACTCTCGGAACTGGCGCAAGCGATCGATGAAGGACCGCTTTTTGCGCTGAGCCGTTTTCGGACCGAGGACAGGTTCCTGACAAATGTCGTGAGGGACGCGTGTCGGGAATTTCAGTATCCCGAAGAAGCGCCCATCTGTGCGGCAATGAGTTCCCAGTATTACTGCGCGATGACTGAAATGGACCTGATCTTGGTGCCGCACGGTGAGGCGACGCATCTTCTAGGTTGGGCCGATCTCTATCATGAGTTGGGTCATTTCATAGCTTCCAGAAATGAAGTGGCGGTCCTCAGGCCACTAATGGAACTGGTATCGAACCACTTCGAGGAAGCGATTGAGCAGGCCAATCGCTCGGGCTGGTCGACGGCCGCAATAGAGGAACTGAAGCAGTTCCGAAGCTTGTGGCTCGGGGATTGGATTGTGGAATTCGCCTGCGACCTATTTGCGACGTTTGCGACGAGGCTGAGCTTCGCATGGTCGAACATAAGGCTATGCGCGCGAATGAGTACCGATGTTTTCGGAACTATCAAGAGTCATCCGGCTGATGCCGCGAGGACGCAGGCCATCTTTGAAATGGTCTCTTTGGTGTCCGACGGCAATGACCAAGCGTTCATCGAAGATCGATGGCGAGAGTTGGTCGGAACGATCGGCGCGGTCGAGCCACATTCATTTCGAACGGCATATCCGAAATCGCTGCTGAGAGATCTGGCAAAGCAAGCGAAAGAGTCCTTTGATGCATTGGGGCTAAAAGCTTACACGCCCAAAACCGAGCAGGTCGCGGATGTATTGAATGAGGCGTGGAGGCGTTTCGAATCAGATCCGGGATCGTACGCCGATTGGGAACGCACAAAGATTGGAGAGCTGCGAAAGAGGTTCGGTCTGGATACCTAATCAACGGTCCGCCCACCTGCTGTCAAGGCAGGCGATGAACCTGTCGCTCCCTCCGCGTCTTGTCGCGAAAGATGTAGTTACCTGCCGCTTCTCGTGGTTAGAAGATGAGGCCGCAGTTCCGCGAATTGCCGGGGCAGCGATCTACCTCTGCTGAGTCATCAACTCAGCTTGAATGGATGGGGCAAACGGGCCTTCGGTTCTTTGTTCGCCTGCCTGCCTCTGGGCCTCGGCGAGATCCCAAAACCTCACTCCTTGTGGGACAGCTGATGGAGGTGGTTCCTCACCTGTCGCAAGTACGATCGCCTGATCGAGATCGCTATTGACCAACAGGCCTGTCAATATTTTTCGCCTCACCCTGTCCAATACATCGGCACGATCAATGACGGCGAATCGAATTCCCGTTGCAGTTGCCAGAGCGATCTGAAACGCGATGCTGAATCGAAACTGCTCTGACTCCGAGAGATGCTTCAAAGAGAGCCCGCAATCATTGTCCGTCGATGAGATGATACGGATCTCGAATGGATCGAGTGTCAAATTGCACGCGTAACCGAAAACTGCCAGATGCATGTTCAAGCTCTCCGCGAATGACCCGATCCGGGGGCTTGCCTGTGCCATCATGGCGCTAGTCGGCCCAAGGAATTCGACGAGCTTGTCCAGTAGGCCAATTCTTGTCTCTAAGGTCGACTTCTCTCTGTCGTGTACTTCCCACATTTGTTGGGCACTCTTACCCTCTTGTGCTTTCTCCAGTACCCGCTCTCCCTTATTGATCCTTTCCGCGAGGATTGTCAGTTGGCTTTCGAGATCTGCAGCATCTGGTTTCTGTGCCGCCTGAACGTTCGACTGTTCCTCTAGCAGCTTTGCGCGCCGAACCAGAGCTCTCCGGTGGCCTTCGAGACGCGACCTTCCCACTTCCAGATTACCAAACTCGTTGAGTTCTTCCCGCGTGCCTTGAATCAGGCCCTCCAGGTCTTCGAGCCGCTCGCCCAATGCTTCTACTTCCTTCGCTTTTGCCGCCGCCGAAATTGGCTGCCCGCAGGCGGGGCACGTGTCCTTCAATCCCTGGGCGGTCGCCAACGCCCTCTCGACAGTCCTTTGTTCGGCAATCAGCTCTGTCAACTCCTGCTGGAGTTTGTCGGTATGGCTTCCCTGTGATTCGAGTTGGAGCAACTCTTGCTCCTGGTTCGGGCTCAGGATTTCGGACGCAGCTTCCTCGATTTCCGCCTGCACTTGCTTCAATCGAGCCTGTATATTCTGCCAACAAGTATCTGTCTCCGCCTTCCGGGCGATGAGTCGCTCCTTCTGTTGCCGCAAGTCTTCGAGCTTGTTTCTGACCTCCTGCACACTCGGGAGATCAGATGGGACATTCGGCTTTTCCATTTGTCCCAGAGCCTTCAGGGCGCGGCTCGCTTCCGTACGCAAGGCGTAGAAGTGTTTGTGCGCGGCCTCGACATCAACAACGCTTGCTAGTTTCGGCGGCTCCTCATTGATGGCACGCAGCGCATCGCAGATTTCTTTCGGGATGTCGATCTTCCCGGCCTCAACCAACTGGGCCAAGAACTTCTGCTGCTCGGCTTCCGGCATCTCGACGAAGCGATCAGCGTTCAGTACTGCAGACAGCACGTCGGGGGAACCAAATTGCTTGGTAAGGAAGGTCTCCGCGGCGTCGATCGGCACTCTCTTTCCATTGATTTCAACAATCTGCGATCTTGGCGTACGTCGCCGGCAGATCGTCTCACCGCTCTCCAGCACCGCCGAGACCTCAAGCTCTTTTTCGCCAGAACGGATCAGGGCCTCCGCCCCCCGGCCAGCTGCATCCGTCAGTGCGCATCGCCCCGTGAAAAGGTATTCCAAGGCCAGCTGGATGGAGCTCTTGCCACAGCCGTTTGGTCCACGTATGAAGTTGAATCGGTCTAGTTCCAGCACCGTCTCCTGGTGTGACCGGAAGTTCTTCAAAACTAGCCTTCGAATTTTCATGAACTGCGCTCCTTCTTGCCGTTCGTTGCCCGCCCGATCCTGAGTTCGGTTTCAACATGCAAATCCACCGCTCCTGTCAACCGCTGAGCCAGGTCGGCACGCTTCTCTGCCTTGAGGGCGGAAGAGAGACCAGAAATCGTCAACTTGTCACGCAGCCCTCGCTCTTCGGGATGTGTTTTGAACCACTCATCGAGAATCGAAACGGCGTCGCGGTATGGATAGAATTTCTTTTCCACTGGCACGAAGTCAGCGAGGTACTCACCCTCGTTCCCATCGCGGTAGCGGATCGGCCCGCGTTCCACCATCAGGTCCTTGAGAACCTTCGTGTTCTGCTTTTCTGCTTCCTGAAGCCAGAGGGCGAAGCGGAGCCGTTGTTCAGCCGTCATTTGCGAGTAGGGATTCGTCTGAGCCACTGGGCAGCCGTTTAAGAGAAGCGGGCACCAAGTGCAGTGCTTCCCTGGGGAAACCTTCAGGTCGCCCTCATCGCTGGCGGAGCATTCATGAAGTTTTCTTTGGCGGGTTCGTTCTCTCTGCGCCAGATCCTTGAGCCACGGCAAGTCCTTCCGCGTGTACTCGACGCAGCGCGAAGCCCCATAGCGCACAAACTCCAAGACGAATCTCAGCCTCTCCAGAGACGGATTGAGGCACATCAAGAGGAGCGGATATAATTTCGATTGGAACGTCTCCGCGGCGATGATTTGGTAATAGCTCTTCCAGTCGTCAATCTCGGCTTCCGTGAGCGAATGCAGGATCACGAGATCGAGGGTTCCCTCGTATTCAGCACTTCGGTCGCCTCCATCCGAAGCTTCAACCGGATGGAAGTCTTGATCGAGCGCGATGTGGAGTTCGGTCGCCAGAATCTTTTCTGGATCGAAAATGTGGTTGTCCCGAAACTTCTCCAGAACTTCCCGGGCCTCACTGCCGACTCCCTTCATCAACGCGTCGAATATTTCGAGGTCACTTGAACGCCTGACTCTCACTAAGTGGTTGATATAGGTTGCGAGGATTTCGTGAATTTCGATTCCTCGCTCCGCCGCCTGTGATTCAGCAATTCTTTCGCATCGGATGTGCTTGTGAACGTAGAGGGCTTCGCATGCCATGTCCCCATAGCGCGACTGACTCAGCGGCGGGAGCGATTTCTTTTGATGTTCAAGCTCACGCATCATTGACGCCCTCCATTCCTTGGCGTGATCACGGCCATCGAAACCATACGGTTTTGTCACTGCGTGAAGTGCAGACGGCTGGCTGGGCAGCAACGGTTCTCTGGGGCGCGGATACTGGCTTGGCGATACCGACGGCTGCTATGATCGCTTCAGGCGCGATGAGGTCGAGAATGAGCACGGGTGTACCGACAAAGGAGCAGGCGAAACGCCGGGAACACATAGTTTCCCGTCTATTGCTCAGTAATTTCACCGACTCCGAGGCTGTGTTGTGGGTCTACACAAAGGAGAGGCCGGTTCGGCAAAGCGTAGCAAGCGCTGAATGCTGGGAACGGGATTTCTACGAATATGAATTGAATGGCCGGAAGACCAACAATAAGTATGAGGATTGGCTCGCAGCCGTGGAAGGGAATGCCAGCAGGGTTCTGCCAATGCTAACTAGCCGCCGACATGTCAGTCGGCACGATGCAGTCGCGTGGTCAGTGTTTGTTGCCTGTCTCTTTACTAGAACCCGAAAGGTCCGCAAGCAGATCTCAGACGCAATGGTGCGCAAGTTCAAGCAGCAGATTGAGGACCGCCATTTCATTCGGACCCTGCAGTACGAACTGCTCCAGCAAGGCGAACTTTGTTACACCGATGACTTGAGGAGGGACGCTGAAAAACTCCGTGCTGCGATGGACGCGAGCCCTTCTTTCTACCACGTCTCAGGTTTACCGCACCACGCTGCGACGCTCGCCGAGCATTGATGAGAAAAAAATGGCATACAGTAGATGCCCCAGCGGGCAAGGGCTTTTTGATTTCCGATTGTCCTGTCATGACTGCGGAACTGCTGGGGAACCAAGTATTGCCAGGTGCGGGGTTCGGAAAGGAGAATACGGCTGTCTTGCTGCCATTGAGCCCGGAAAAATTGTTCGTGGCTTCGCCACATAACCGCAGTTGGAGGATTGTCGCAGAACCGCGAGCCGTGGATATGGTTAACCTTCTAGCCGTCCGGTTCGCCCATCGCAATGTATATGCAAATGTGAATTCAGCGAGCACTCAGTCTCTCGTTGACTTAGAGATTGACCAGATTGTTTTCGGCCGGAACGCATTTCTGCCCAGTTCGAATTCGGGGGTCACGTCTGCATCATTGGTTGGTTGACAAGCGTGCGGACCACCCATTGGGCCTTGACGAGAGATTCCAAATTCCCCCCCAGTTACAGGCACTAACCGAAAAGCATGGTTTGTGCCGCCGCGTCTTCAGGATCGCGAAAATTACTCAGCCCAACACCGACTAGTCGAAACCGCTGCTTCGGACCCAGCCCCACGCGACTGCGAAGCGAAAGAGCGATGCTCGTCACTTCCTCACAAGAGGAAGGCGAAGTGTCGGGCGTGTTACTGCGAGTGAGAATCTTGAACTCGCTGGTTTTGAGCTTGAGCACGACTGTTCGCGCGACACGCGATTCCTTGCGCGCAGCCGTCCATGTCTTTTCGGCCAGTTTGCGAATCATTGGCTCAAGGTCAGCGAGCAGAGCATCTTGCTCGAAGGTGTCTTCTGACGAAATCGATTGCGTTGCGCGATTGGGAACCACTGGACTGTTGTCAACGCCACGCGCGAGTTCGTATAGACGTACACCGTAGCGACCGAAGCGGCTCTCCAGGCTTTGCAAATCCATTCCCCGCAAATCCCCGACCGTATCGATGGCCAAGCTTTTCAGCTTCTCTTCTGTAACCTTCCCAACTCCCGGCAGACGGCCGATCGGCAGCGGCAGCAGAAAAGAGTCCACATGTTCCGGCTGGATAACGAACAGACCATTCGGCTTCTTCCAGTCCGATGCGATCTTGGCAAGAAATTTGTTCGGGGCGACGCCCGCCGAGGCTGTTAGGTTCAGCTCCGCGCGAATCTGGTCGCGGATGGGGCGCGCCACCTCCGTGGCGGTGGGCAGCCCGGTCTTGTTCTCCGATACATCGAGGTACGCTTCGTCCAGCGATAGAGGCTCGATGAGATCGGTGTGACGTTTCAAGATTTCATGCACCTGTCGCGACACTGCGCGGTACCGGACAAAATCGGGAGGCAGAAAAACCGCGCCGGCGCACAACTGCTCGGCGCGGACGGCAGGCATGGCCGAGCGCACGCCAAACTGCCGCGCTTCGTACGAAGCGGCGCACACCACTGAACGTTTCCCGCGCCAAGCGACAATAACGGGTCTGCCGCGTAGTTGCGGGTCGTCCCGCTGTTCAACAGATGCGTAAAACGCATCCATGTCGATGTGCACGATCTTCCGCATCGGCAGGCAGAAACTAGTCTATCCCTCCTCTGGCCACTGCAAGAAAGCGATGCTTGCCATGGGAAGAGGAGTCTAATGAAAATCATGAGACTGCGTTTCCGCAGCGCTAATGGAAATAGGCAACACGCGGGCAGCCTTGATTGAAATGGTGTGGTCCTGATTCTGCAGAACGCCGTCCACGCGGAGGAACTTCTCGCAGTTGATCACCACGCGGAATTTCTCATAAAGGTCC
>Ga0335074_10005082_pt1 | contig 18196 bp, 15 predicted proteins | sample Lox_Sample_23_FD_206715 | JGI IMG/M metagenome (GOLD analysis project Ga0335074, IMG submission 206715) | Soil microbial communities from Loxahatchee National Wildlife Refuge, Florida, United States - Lox_Sample_2.3 | ecosystem: Environmental > Terrestrial > Soil > Wetlands | place: USA... | reverse complement strand
TATCCGTGCGGCCCGCGTCGGCCAGCCGCATCTCCGCGACGATCTGCCGGACCCCGGTCCGTCGCTCGAGCAAATCGTGCGTGCTCTTCTGCCACTGCAGCCCGGCGCGTGTCAGCGCTTGGCCGAGCGGCTCGGACTGCGCGTCGGTCCGGTACAGCACAGCGATGTCGGACAGGCCAAGGCCGTCGTGGCCGTGTGGCCCGGCGCGGCCGGTGTCCAGTGCGTGGAAGGATGCCCCGCCGAGAAGGCGCTCTATTTCCCGGGCGATCCACGCTGCCTCGGCGCGCTCGTCAGCGGCCTCGTGAAAGCCGATCGGCGCCGGCGGGGTTAACCCTGGGGCTGGCAGCAAGACCCGCCCAGGGACGAGTGAGGACGGCGCTACGGCCTGCATCGCGGCGGTCACCACCGGTGGGCTCGACCGGTAATTCTGGGTCAGCTGCCGGACGCTCGCGCCGGGATAGTCGCTGCTGAAGCGGAGGAACAGGCTGACGTCGGACCCGCGGAACCCGTAGATCGCCTGATCAGGATCCCCGATCACGGTCAGGCCGCGGCCGTCACCGGTCAGCAGCCGCAGCAGCCGGTGCTGGGTTTCGTCGATGTCCTGGTACTCGTCCACGCTGATCACCGGGAAGCGTTCGCGCAGTTCCGTCGTGATCGATGGCTCGGCGGCCAGCAGCGCCGCGGATTGCTCGACAAGGCCGTCGAAGTCCACGAGGCCGCGGGCGGCGAGCGCGCTCACGAGCCGCTCCCGGGCGGCCGGGTCCCCCGCTGCGTCGGCGATCAGCCTGCCACCTTCTCGCGATGACCCGGTGACCTCGGTCGCGATGTCGCGCCGGGCCTGGTCGTCGGCCACCTGGAAGTCCCCGGCCAGACCCGCCTGCTTGTAGTACTCACGCAGGATCATCAGTCCGAGGCCGTGGAAGGTGGTGACCGTGATGTCCGCCTGCGCCGGCGGGGGCAGCAACGCATCCAGCCTGGCCCGCATTTCCCCGGCCGCGCGCCGGGTAAAGGTGATCGCCAGGCCGGAGTGCGCTGGGTCGTTGGCGACCTGGCTGACGAGCCGGTGGGTCAGCGTGCGGGTCTTGCCGGTTCCGGGTCCTGCGATGATCATCAGCGGGCTGTCCGCGCTCGCAGCCGCCTGCTGCTCCGGGTCGAGACCGTCAGACGGCAAGCCCGGCGTGCGCGCCACCGCGGCGCCGTTGGCGTGGCCGCGGGCTCCGGAGCGTTCCGAGTGCCCTGGGCTGTCACCGTGGGAGCCGTTACTGGTGCCGGTGGCTGAACCGGGGTTGCTGATGCTGAAAAGCGCGTCGGCCCGGGCCAGCTCTCCGGGGCCGAAAAGGGCAACCTTTCCGTACTCGCCGTCGTATCCGGCCTCGCGCTGCACTTCGCCACGCCGCAGCCGGGTGATTGCCTCAGCCAGCGGACTGCCGCCAACGCGGCGCACCTCGCCGATGTCGGCCATGGTGAGGATGCCCAGTTCTGGGCCGAGCGCGGCCACGAGTCGGCTGACCTCGGCACTGACCTTTTTGCTTTTCGGCCCGGTTGCCACGATTTCCCCGACTACTTGCGGCAGTTGCACCAGGTTGGTGAACTCAGCGGCGCCGGGTGGCCGGTAACCCGCTGGACGGTCGGTAAGCTCAGCAACCCGGTGCAGTACCCCGATCGTGAGCGGCTTGCCGCACTGCGGGCATGTGCCTTTGTGCTCCTTGCTCTGGGCCGGCTCAAAGCGCACTCCGCATTTTCTGTGACCGTCGAGATGGTACTTGCCTTCCTCGGGGAAGAACTCGATCGTGCCCGCGAGCCCGTCACCGGTTCGCAGGGCGTCTGCCATGGCGAAGTAATCCAGTCCGACATCGAACGTCGTGGCCTCGCGGCCGAGCATCGGCGGAGAATGCGCGTCAGAGTTGCTCACCAGGCGATAGCCGTCGAGTGAGGAGCACCTCCAGTTCATCGGCGGATCCGAAGACAGCCCGGTCTCGATCGCGAATACCTGATCGGCCAGATCGCCGTAGCAGTCCGCCACCAGATCGAAGCCCGATTTCGAACCCAGCACTGCAAACCAAGGAGTCCAGGCGTGTGCAGGAACGAGGTAGCAGCCCGGACCAGCTTCAAGCGTGATCTCGAGCAGATGGCGCGAGTCCAGACCGAGAATCGGCCGGCCGTCGGAAGCCAGGTTGCCGATCTTCGACAGCTCAAGCGTGATGCGGTCCGCCGCCTCGAATGTCGGCGCGTACAGAAGATGATGCACTTTCCTGGTACGCTCGCCGCGCCGGTAGATCGTGGATATCTCAGTGGAAAGCATGAATCGCACTGGTCCGGCACAGCTAGCAGGTGACGTGCGGAGCAGCCTCTCCTCGCCATCCTTGCCCAGTCGCAGCAGTCCAGGCTCAGCAGGAACCAGGGACCTTCTTAATTCCTCTGCCCAGCCCGGGTGCGTGAAGTCGCCCGTCCCGACGACGGTGATCCCTTTGCGCAGTGCCCACCAGGCGAGGTGGTCGAGGTCGCAGTCCTTGCTGCAGGCCCGGGAGAATCTCGAGTGGATGTGCAGATCGGCGTGGAACATGCGGTAGCGGCTCGCTCTCCCATGGTTGTCTGCCTGCGTGAGGCCGGTCCGATCTTTCCACGGACTGCACGCAGAACGGCTGGTTTCATCGCGCAGGGCCGCCGCTTCAGGCGGGGTGACGGCCCGACCACAAGAGCGGATCGGACAGAATGCCAGGAGGGCAGAGTTCTGTCCGCGGCCAGGCGCGCCGGCACTGCACCTGAACTTGCCTGGTGCCGGACAAGGCGACGCGAGAGCATCTGGGACATCTCCGGGTTGGCATCGCGGATCGCAGCGGAAAGGGGTGAGGGCTGGTGCTGAAGGACCTCACAGTGCTTACGCCGCCACTTCTCGTGTGCGCTGCATTCCTCATCGCTGTCGGCGCCTTCCTGCGTCACGAGATGGGCAGATCCCGGGCTCGTCGCGATGACCACGTCTCTGACGATATTTCCGGCAACAGCACGATTCCTGATAGCGCTGGCAGGCGCACACCTGGACGCCCTGATGATGCGGACGGTTCCGGCCCCGATTGACAGGAGTGCCGGATCCTGTCTGATTACGGAGCGTTACAGGTGACTTCCAGATTGCCGACATGACTAGCCCATCTGGAACTTGTGGGCTAGGAATCCGCGCGGCCCGAATTGGCACGCGCATGACTTATGGTATATGTTTTATCGACTCTCCAAAGAACTAGCTCAGTAGAAAGGCTGGCTCCATGGCACAGAAGGTGCAGGTGCTGCTCGTCGACGATCTCGATGGCGGTGAGGCATCCGAGACGGTGGCGTTCAGTCTCGACGGCACTGCCTACGAGATCGACCTGAGTTCAGATAACGCGGTCAAGCTTCGCAAAGATTTCGCTCAGTACATCGACCATGCCCGCAAGGGAAGCGGCGGCAGCCGTCCCCGGCGTGGCCGCGCCCGGACGGGTCCCGGTCGTGAGCGGAGCGCGGAGATCAGGGCATGGGCCAAGCAGCGCGGTCACAAGGTAAGTGAGCGCGGCCGCATTCCAGCCACGATCATTGCGGAGTACGAAGCCTCGCATTAACCGCCTAACGCTGCGGTGGGCAGGCGGATTGAGGTGGAGCGCCGGGCATATCCCGACGCGTCACGCGGGCCGGGTGCAGCAGGCAGCAGGCAGCCGGGTGCGGCAGGCCTGGTCGGCTAAATCCCGGCCGGGGCAACTGCCGCGAAACGCTAGCCGCGCACCCGCCCGGCCGCCCACGCAGCCGCGCGGCCAACAATGCGGGCAGTCAGCCCGGCCGCCGCGCAGGCGTGAATGCCGGCGGCGCACCAGATTGTTCGGTACGGTGCGCCGCTGGCCGTCCGTAACCCCGGCGGGTCTGCTACCCGCCGGCTTGCTGCCCCTCGCGCCGTCAGCCGACGGTTCTCAGTCCGTCGGCTTGCTGCCTCTCGCGCCATCTGCCGGTGGTCCTCGATCCGCTGGGTTGCTGCCCCTCGCGCCGTCTGCCGGCGGTTCTCGATCCGCTGGCTCGCCTTTCCTCGCGGGCCCTGCGTCTGGCTTTCAGCGCCGGCCGGGCTGGACGGCGGGCACAGCGCGCGCGTTCGCTCGCGGCGTAGCGGGGAACACTGCCTGTCTAGCCCCGGTTTTATGGGGTGAACGGCAGGGTCTCTGGGAACGTTTTACACACGTGACATATTGCGTGCGAGGCGTCGCCCAGGGCACCGGCTACGATGCGGAGGATAGGGGCAACGTGCTCATGTGCCTCGCCGACCGCCCTGTGAGGGAGCGACGAGATGTTTGAGAGGTTTACCGACCGGGCTCGACGGGTCGTGGTCCTGGCTCAAGAAGAGGCCAGGATGCTAAACCACAACTACATCGGTACCGAGCACATCCTGCTCGGCCTCATTCACGAGGGTGAGGGCGTCGCCGCCAAGGCGCTCGAGTCGCTGGGCATCAGCCTCGAGGGGGTGCGCCAGCAGGTCGAGGAAATTATCGGCCAGGGCCAGCAGGCGCCGTCTGGGCACATCCCATTCACCCCGCGGGCCAAGAAGGTGCTGGAGCTGTCGCTGCGCGAGGCTCTGCAGCTTGGCCACAACTACATCGGCACCGAGCACATACTGCTGGGCCTGATCCGTGAGGGCGAGGGCGTGGCCGCCCAGGTGCTGGTGCGGCTGGGCGCGGACCTGAACCGCGTCCGCCAGCAGGTGATCCAGCTGCTGCACGGCTACCAGACCAAGGAGCCTGCGGCATCCGGTGCGCCGTCCGAGTCCGCCCCGTCGACGTCGCTGGTCCTTGACCAGTTTGGCCGCAACCTGACTGCCGCGGCCCGCGAGGGCAAACTCGATCCGGTGATCGGCCGGGAGAAAGAAATCGAGCGCGTGATGCAGGTGCTCTCCCGGCGGACCAAGAACAACCCGGTCCTGGTGGGCGAGCCTGGCGTCGGCAAGACGGCGGTCGTCGAGGGACTCGCCCAGAAGATCGTCAAGAGCGAGGTCCCCGAGACCATCAAGGACAAGCAGCTCTACACCCTCGATCTCGGTGCGCTGGTGGCAGGCTCCAGGTACCGCGGTGATTTCGAGGAGCGGCTGAAGAAGGTCCTGAAGGAGATCAGGACCCGCGGCGACATCATCCTGTTCATCGACGAGATCCACACGCTGGTCGGCGCGGGCGCCGCAGAGGGTGCCATCGACGCCGCCTCGATCCTCAAGCCCATGCTGGCTCGCGGCGAGCTGCAGACGATCGGCGCGACCACGCTCGACGAGTACCGCAAGCACCTGGAGAAGGACGCGGCACTCGAGCGCAGGTTCCAGCCGATCCAGGTGGCGGAGCCGACGATCTCGCACACGATCGAGATCCTCAAGGGCCTGCGTGACCGGTACGAGGCCCACCACCGGGTGTCCATCACCGATGACGCGCTTGTCGCGGCCGCGCAGCTAGCCGACCGCTACATCAGCGACCGGTTCCTTCCCGACAAGGCCATCGACCTGATCGACGAGGCCGGCTCCCGGATGCGGATCCGGCGCATGACGGCGCCACCGGACCTGCGCGAGTTCGACGAGAAGATCGCGAACGTGCGGCGGGAGAAGGAGTCGGCCATCGACTCCCAGGACTTCGAGAAGGCGGCTGCGCTCCGCGACACGGAGAAGCAGCTGATCGACAAGAAGGGCAACAGGGAGAAGGAGTGGAAGGCCGGCGACATGGACGCGGTCGCCGAGGTGAACGAGGAGCTGATCGCCGAGGTTCTGGCGACCGCCACCGGCATCCCGGTCTTCAAGCTCACCGAGGAGGAGTCCCAGCGCCTGCTGCGCATGGAGGATGAGCTGCACCGCCGGGTCATTGGCCAGAACGAGGCCATCAAGTCGCTGTCGCAGGCAATTCGCCGTACCAGGGCAGGACTGAAGGACCCCAAGCGGCCCGGCGGGTCGTTCATCTTCGCCGGCCCGTCCGGCGTCGGCAAGACCGAGCTCTCCAAGACACTGGCCGAGTTCCTGTTCGGCGACGAGGACTCGCTCATCCAGCTCGACATGAGCGAGTACATGGAGAAGCACACGGTCTCGCGGCTGTTCGGCTCCCCGCCTGGCTATGTCGGGTACGAGGAAGGCGGCCAGCTCACCGAGAAGGTGCGCCGCAGGCCGTTCTCCGTGGTGCTGTTCGACGAGATCGAGAAGGCCCACCCGGACATCTTCAACTCGCTGCTGCAGATCCTGGAGGACGGGCGGCTGACCGACGCGCAGGGCCGGGTGGTCGACTTCAAGAACACCGTGATCATCATGACCACCAACCTGGGCACCCGGGACATCTCCAAGGGCGTCTCGGTCGGCTTCGGCACGGCGGGCCAGTCCAAGGGCTCGTACGACCGGATGAAGGCCAAGGTCCAGGACGAGCTGAAGACCCACTTCCGGCCTGAGTTCCTGAACCGCGTGGACGACACGATCGTGTTCCACCAGCTCAGCCAGGAAGAGATCTTCAGCATCGTGGACCTGATGATCGCCAAGGTCGACGACAGGCTCAAGGACCGCGACATGGGGATCGAGCTGACCCCGGCGGCCAAGGACCTGCTGTCCCAGCGCGGCTACGACCCGGTCCTCGGGGCCAGGCCACTGCGGCGGACGATCCAGCGGGAGATCGAGGACAGCCTGTCCGAGAAGATCCTCTTCAGCGAGCTCAAGGCTGGCCAGATCGTGATCGTCGACGCGGACGGCACTGGGCCTGAGGCGAAGTTCACCTTCAAGGGCGTGCCCAAGCCGAGTGCGGTTCCGGACGCGCCCCCGGCCGAGAGCGAGACTCGGCCCGCGCCGACGGGCGTGTCGTCGAGCAGCACCAGCAGCGGTGCTGAAGGACGGATGCGGGCGGAGTAAACCCGCGCCAGCTGACGTGGGTGGTCGGGCCGGATCATGGCCGGGACACTGAACGTGTTCCCGGCCATGACCTGTCCGACTTTGCGTCGGTGGCCCGTCGGCAACCACTAGGCGCGCTGGGCGTGCCAGGATCGTGTCCGTTATGGGGAACACGTATGCGTCGGCGGTGCTGGGCTGGTACGCAAACAATGCGCGGGATCTCCCGTGGCGCTCTCCTGATGCATCGCCGTGGTCGGTGCTGGTAAGCGAGATCATGCTGCAGCAGACGCCGGTCGCGCGGGTACTGCCAGCGCACGCCGCCTGGCTGGCCCGATGGCCGACCCCGCGATCCCTCGCCGCTTCGGCCCCTGGCGACGCCGTCCGCCAGTGGGACCGGCTTGGATACCCGCGCCGGGCCCTTTGGCTGCACGCCACGGCCACGATCCTGACCAGCGACCACGACGGTCAGGTCCCGGCCTCGGTGCCTACCCTGCGCCAGCTGCCCGGGATCGGCAGCTACACAGCGGCAGCCGTCGCCAGCTTCGCGTTCGGTCAACGCCACGCGGTACTGGACACCAACGTCCGCCGGGTCCTAGCCCGTCTCATCCGCGGCGAAGACCAGCCCCCGCGAGCCACCTCCGCCGCCGAGACCGCTCTGGCCGAGTCGCTGCTTCCCGCCGACCCGCCACAAGCCGCCCGGTGGTCGGTGGCCGTCATGGAACTGGGCGCCCTGGTCTGCACGGCCACTCGCCCTCGCTGCGCCGACTGCCCGGTCGCCACCTCCTGCGCCTGGCGTCGCGCAGGAAAGCCTCCGGCCCTCGTCCGGCCACCGGCCCAGCGCTACACCGGCACCGACCGCCAATGCCGCGGCCGCCTCCTGGCTCTTCTCCGCCAGGCCCCAGGCCCCGTTCCGCGAGCCCACCTTGACAGTGCCTGGCCCGACCCGGCCCAGCGGGCCAGAGCCCTGACCGCCCTCATCGCCGATGGCCTGGCCGTGCCCCTGGAACACGACCAGTACGGTCTCCCCGACCATGTCCCGGTCGGCGTGCACGGCCGTGCGTATCACGCACAGCGGGCCGAACGTGCCCCCGGACGTGAGCCCGCGCGACCTTAAAAGGCTGCTCGGCCGGCGGGTCGGCACGAGTTCCGGGCGTCACGCTTGCATACTCAGCGTATGCCCAGCACTACGCTGCGCTACGAGAAAGACAGTGACCAGTTGTCGGCCGGTGTCTACTGGCGCCGCCGGTTTCTGGCGCTGCTGGCCGGGATCGCAGTTCTCGGGATCCTGGTGTGGGCCGTGTCCGGGGTGATCGGCGGGAACTCGACCGGCAGCAACACGGCCGACGTCGGCCACCTCTCGCACCGGCACGCGCAAAGTACGCCCGCACCAGTCAAGCCCGCAGCAACGACACCGGGACCCGGCGAACCGAGCCCAGGAGCGGCCGCGGCCGCGCCGGGCGGCACGCCATCCTGCACCCCCGCCGACATTGTGATCACCCTGTTCGCCACCGGGGCCGGTTACGGCCAGGGTCAGCCGCCCGGGTTCGATGTGGACGTGGTGTCCACAGCCGCCGGGACGTGCTCGTTCAATGTCGGCCCTCGCTACCTGGCCCTGGTGGTCATGGCCGGCCAGCGGCGGGTCTGGGGCTCGGCCGATTGCGCCCCCGCGCCGGGTTCACTCGTGACCGACCTGACCAGGGGCGTGCCAGCGGTCCTGCCGTTCTCCTGGGATCTGGAGGCCTCGTCGCCCGGATGCGCAGCGCCGGCCGGGCAGCCAGGCGACGGCAGTTACACCGCGACAGCATCAGCAGGCGGCATCACCAGCAACCCCGTCACGTTCAGGCTGAGCTGAACGCACGTGAGCGAGCGAATAATTACCCGCCAAAAACGGCTGCGATCGCATGACGGATGTCGGGAGCCTCGGTGACCCGGATCGCCTGGCGTCCGCCCGGCTCGGGGACGGACTTGAGGTTGCGCCGGGGCACTGATCCCCCGGGCTGGGCCGAGCCTGAGTGCAGGTGCTCAGAATCGGCCGGAACTATCGCGTGCCGAAACCCCATGCGCTCGGCCTCGGCCAGGCGCCGCGCGGTGCCTGTGACCCGGCGGATCTCACCGGCCAGCCCGACCTCGCCGATCGCGATCAGCCCGGCGGGCAGGCTCAGGTTGCTGGTCGCGCTGGCCAGGGCGAGCGCGATCGCGAGGTCGACCGATGGCTCGGTCAGGCGGACCCCGCCCACGGTCGCGGCGTAGACGTCGCTCTTGCCGATCTTCACGTTCGCCCGCCGCTGCAGCACCGCCACGACCATGCCGACGCGCGAGGAATCCAGGCCTGACGTCACCCGGCGCGGCAGATCGGCCGCAGCTTCACAGATCAGCGTCTGCACTTCGGCCAGCAGCGGGCGCCGTCCTTCCAGGGTGACGGTCACGCACGTCCCAGGAACTGGCTCGCTCAGCCGGGACAGGAAGAGCCCGCTCGGGTCGGGCAGTTCGGTCAAGCCGCCCTCGCCGAGTTCGAAGCAGCCGATCTCGTCGGTAGGGCCGTACCTGTTCTTCAGCGCGCGCACCATACGCAGCTGCGCGTGCCGGTCCCCGTCAAAGGCCAGTACCACGTCCACCAGATGCTCCAGCGACCGAGGACCGGCGATCGACCCGTCCTTGGTCACGTGTCCGACCAGCACGGTGGTCAGCGTCCGCTGCTTAGCCAGCGCGGTCAGCGCCGAGGTGACCTCCCGGACCTGCGTAACCCCACCGGGAGCGCCGTCGACGCCGTCAACCGAGATGGTCTGCACCGAATCGACGATGAGCAGCGAAGGGTTCACCGCCTCTGTGTGCTCGAGCACCGCGCCGAAGTCCGTCTCAGCGGCCAGGAACAGGTTCTTGCTGACCGCCCCGATCCGGTCTGCCCGCAGCCGGACCTGTGCCGCTGACTCTTCTCCGGTCACGTACAGCACCGGACCCTGCGCCGCTGCCAGCGCACCGGCCTCAAGCAGCAGCGTGGACTTGCCGACGCCGGGCTCCCCGGCAAGCAGGACCACCGCGCCCGGGACGAGCCCGCCGCCAAGCACCCGGTCAAGCTCACCGAGCCCGGTCGGCCTGGCGCGTGCCGTCGTGGCGTCCACGTCGGCGATCGGCACGGCAGGCGTGGCCGCCAGGCCCGCTTCCGCCCCGCCAGCGCGCCCCGGCAGACCCGAACCCAGGCTGCCCCGCCCCGCAGTGCCGCGTGCCTGGCTGAGCAGGCGTTCCCGGGCCGGAGCCCGGGACTCGACCACAGTGCCCCACTGCTGGCATTCGCCGCACCGTCCGGCCCATCTGGCGCTCCGCCAGCCGCATTCCGAGCACTGGTAGAGCGCCGCCGGGGCGCTCGGTTTTCCCATGCACCGCACCGTAGCGCCACCCACCGACAGCGAGCCCCACTCCGAGCCCGACTCAGCAACACGAAGGGCCCATCCACCCTGTCCGGGGCGTGCCGGGGGCGACATGGGTGGCCCACCCATGCTGCTGGGACAGTGCGACAGCGACATGAGTGGCCCTTCCATGCTGTGGGGGCGACATCGGTGGGCCACCCATGTTGTGGGTTGCTCCCCGAGGTGCATCGGTGGGCCACCCATGCTGTTGGGTGTGGCCCGGGGTGCATGGGTGTGCCACCCATGCTGTGGGGGCGACATGGGCGGCCCATCCATGCTGTCCTGGGCATGCCCCAGCGACATGGGGGGCCCATCCATGTTGCTGGGAGGCCGGGAGGGAGCGCGGGGGTGGCGGGAGGGAGCGTGGCGGTTGCCGGGGACGCGGGGGTGGCGGGAGGGAGCGTGGCGGTTGCTGGGGGGCGCGGCGGTGGCTGGGGAGGGTGCGGCGGTTGCCGGGGGACGCGGGGGTGGGTGGGGAGGGTGTGGCGGTGGCTAGGAGGCAGCGCGGCGGTTGCCGTGGGCCGGCACGGGGAGCAGCAGGTGGGCGCCACGGAGCTGGCTTCGACCGTTCGGCCCCTGGACGCGCATAAGCTAGCAACGGCGGGATAACCGACCGTGAGCGCCATCCGGCGCAAGGACAGGAGGTGCGAGGCTCCGTGGGCCAGGAAGAGCCGGTCCCCCGGGTGCAGGTGGCGCTCTCCACGGCCTCGGTCTACCCGGAGCGCGTGCCTGACGCCTTCGAGGCAGCGGCGCGCCTGGGGTACGACGGGATCGAAGTCATGGTCACCATGGACCCGGTCAGCCAGGACCTCGACGTGCTGCGGCGGCTGTCCGACTACCACGGCGTGCCCGTGCTCGCTGTGCACGCTCCCTGCCTGCTGCTCACCCAGCGGGTCTGGGGAACCGAGCCGTGGGGCAAGCTGAACCGCGCCCGCGAGGTCGCCGAGAAGCTCGGCTCCAAGGTGGTCGTGGTGCATCCGCCGTTCCGCTGGCAGCGCGACTACGTTCGGGATTTCGAAAAGGGCATGACCGACCTGGCCGAGCAGACCGATGTGGTGTTCGCGGTCGAGAACCTCTACCCGCCGTGGCGTACCCGCGGGTCCGAGATGTCCCTCTACGCGCCGAACTGGAATCCGGTCGAGCTGGACACCCCGCACGCGACGCTGGACCTTTCGCACACGGCTGTGTCTGGGTCTGACGCCATGGCGATGGCCGCTGACCTCGGCAGCAGACTTGCACATGTGCACATGGCCGACGGCTTCGGGCCTGGGCTGCCTGACGCGCACCTGATCCCAGGGCGCGGCCGCCAGCCATGCGCTGAACTGCTGGCCCGGCTCGGGTCCACAGGGTACGCCGGGATCGTGGTCGTCGAGGTGAACACCCGCCGGGCGCAGTCGCGGCAGGAGCGCCGGGCCGACCTGGGCGAGGCGCTCGCGTTCACCCGCAGTCACCTCGCAGCAGCCACGGGCGTCACGCGTCAAGAATCAGTGTGACCGGCCCGTCGTTCACCAGCGAGACCTGCATGTCGGCACCGAACACCCCGGTTTGCACCTTGGCGCCGAGACTGCGCAGTTCGTCGGCGAACGCAGTAACCAGCGGCTCGGCTACCTCGCCTGGTGCAGCCGCCTGCCAGCTCGGGCGGCGTCCCTTCCTTGTGTCCGCGTACAGCGTGAACTGGCTGATCACCAGCAGCGGCGCGCCAGTGTCGGCGCACGACTGCTCGCCACGCAGGATCCGCAGGTGATAGATCTTCCTGGCCAGCGAAGCGGCGGTCTGGCGGGTGTCGGAGTGGGTGACGCCGACGAGCACCACGAGGCCGGGTTCGGGAAGGGTGCCGACGGCTGACCCAGCCACGTTGACGCTGGCGCGGCTGGCCCGCTGGACAACGGCTCGCACGGAAGGAATTCTGCCGCCCATGGATAACATCCCTCCCGATAACCCCGTGCTTGCTCAGGTCGTGCGCTCGGGCCTGGCCGAGTCCTGGCATCGCGGCGCTGTCGTAGTGGTCGGCCCAGACGGCTCGGTGCTCCAGGGCGGTCCGGTGCTCCAAGGCGATGCAGGGCTCGAGGGCGGTGCAGAGCTTCAGACGGGCACAGTGCCGATGCGGGCAGGCGCCGTGGACGTGCCCATCTTTCCCCGGTCCTCCAACAAGCCCATGCAAGCCGCCGCGATGCTGAGCTGCGGGCTCGGCCTGGACGGCAAACTGCTCGCGCTCGCAGCGGCGAGCCACTCCGGCGAGGACTTCCATGTGGCCGGGGTCCGCGAGATCCTGGCCCGCGTGGGGCTCGGCGAGGACGCGCTGCAGTGCCCTCCGGCCCTGCCCATGGACGTGGAGGCTCAGCACTCCCTGCTGCGGGCGGGCGGCGGCCCGGCTCGGGTGTACATGAACTGCTCAGGCAAGCACGCTGCGATGCTCGCCGCCTGCGTGGCAGCAGGCTGGCCAACGGCCAGCTACACAGAACCCGGTCATCCGCTGCAGGTGGAGATCCGCCGAGCGGTCGAGCGGCTGACCGGCGAGCCGGTGGCGGCGACCGGCGTAGACGGATGCGGCGCCCCGCTGTTCGCGATCTCGCTCACCGGGCTGGCCCGCGCGTTCAGCGCCTTGGTCCTGGCTGATCCGGTGACCCCGGAGCGACGGGTCGCCGACGCCATGCGCGCCTACCCGGAGTGGATGTCGGGAACCAGGCGCGGCGAGTGCACGCTGATGGAGCGCGCGCCCGGTCTGCTGATGAAGTCGGGTGCCGAAGGAGTCATGGCGTTCGCGCTTGGCGACGGCCGCGCAGCGGCGTTCAAGATCGACGATGGCGACGGTGCCAGGCGCGCCGTGATCCCGGTGGCCATCGCCCTGCTCCGCGTGCTCGGCGTCACGGGGATGCCCGCGGAACTCGCCAGCACGCCGGTCCTCGGCGGCGGCAAACCGGTCGGCGAGGTCCGTGCCCAGCTGCCGTTCTAGGGCCGCCCGCACAGTTTGCAATTGCAAGCACCCAACGCGAGACTGGGAGCATGAGCCCAGTGAACGTCGATGCGATCGGTTCTTACATTCGCGAGCAGCGGGAACAGGCCAAGATCTCACTGCGCCAGCTCGCCCAGGCTGCGGGGGTCTCCAACCCCTACCTGAGCCAGATCGAGCGGGGCCTGCGCCGCCCCAGCGCTGACATCCTGCAGCAGATAGCCAAGGGGTTGCGGATCTCAGCGGAGGCGCTGTACGTGCAGGCGGGCATCCTCGATGACCGCCCGCCGGGGCCCGGCGTGAACGAGGCAGTGCTCGCCGACTCTGGGCTCACCGAGCGGCAGAAGCAGATGCTCCTCGAGGTCTATGAATCATTCCGCAAGGAGAACGCCCGAGAAGCGCGGACTGTCCTGGTAGGCGAGACGATCGCAGTGGGTGACAATCATGAGCCCGGCGACGCCCCGGAGCCCGGTGACAACCACGAGCCCAGCGACGACCCGGAGTCCGCGGATGACGCGGATGACTCTGTGTCCGAGCCCGGGCAGAACCAGGTAGCGTGACATCGTGTTCTACCAACACCCAGGCGCTCTTTCCATCCTCGACTGGTTCTTCGAGCTGCTCGCAATCGGAGCACTGATCTTCGAGGCCTATGCGTTCGTCGACGCGCTGCGCCGTCCCAAGCAGGCGTTCACCGCGGCCGGCAAGCTGAGCAAGCCGCTGTGGCTGGTCATCACCGGCGTCGCCACAGTGATCGGTCTCGGCACCGCCGCGACCGCCAGCTGGCCGATCGGCATCCTCGCGGTGGCCGCGTTCGTGGCCGCCGCCATCTACCTCACCGACGTCAAGCCCAAGGTCAAGGAGTACCGCAGCAGCGGCTCCGGGACGACGCGCATGGGCCCGTACGGGCCGTGGTGACGGCTTGGCGCACACACCGGCTTGACCTGGACGACCAGACGCTGCGGGAGTGGGACGCGACCGTCCTCGACTGCACTCCCGACGGGATCGTGCTCGACCGTTCGGCGTTCTATCCCGGTGGCGGTGGCCAGCCGCCCGACCATGGCGTGCTGCTGTGGGGCGGGGTACAGACCCGGATCGAGGGTGTCCGCAGGGGCGACGAGGAATACCTGATCCCGGCCGAGAACGACCCGGTCCCGCCGCCGGGAACCGCGGTCAGCGGCGCGATCGAGGACGCCAGGCGCACCGCGCTGATGCGCACCCACTCCGGGCTGCACGTGCTGTGCGGCGTGGTGTTCCGTGACTACGGTTCGCTGGTCACCGGCGGGAACATGGAGCCCTACATCGCGCGAATGGACTTCGACCTGCCCGAGGTACCCGAAGGGTTCAAGGACGCGGTCGAGACGGCCTGCAACGCCGAGATCGCGGCCGGCCGTCGGATCGACGTGCGGGTGCTGCCCCGCGACGAGGCGCTCGCGATCCCGGACATCATCCGCACCGCGAGCAACCTGATCCCGCCGGACGTGGCCGACGTCCGCATCGTTGACATCGTCGGCCTGGACCAGCAGGCTGATGGAGGCACCCACGTGGCCGCGACCAGCCAGATCGGCCGGATCGAGGTCGTCAAGATGGAAAGCAAGGGCAAGGGTTTCCGGCGCCTGCGAATCAAGATCGCGGATTGAGTGGCCGGCCAGCGTGGGGATGGGGCAGACCTGGCGTTCAGAGCGGAAGGGCGAGAACCGCCATCGGGACGGCCACGATTACGACCGCAGCAACCCCAATCAAAACGAGTGTCATAACGCTTAGCCGCGGGGCGGGCCGCAGCAGGCGGGACACCCTGGCCGCTACCTGGCCATCGGCAACCGCAAGAGCGCCGGTCGGTGGCCGCACCCCGCCCGCCGCTCCTACCCGAAGCAGCGCCGTCGCCAGTTCCAGCGCCGGCCGGTGCCGACGGGCCCTGTCATCGGCGAGCATCTCGACCAGCAGGCCGACAGCGGCGTTCGCCTCGCGGGCCACACCGGTCCAGCGGAACGCACGCAGCAGCGCGGTGAACGGGAGCAGCACCAAGTCGTGGCGCTCGCGCAGGTGGGCCCGCTCGTGCGCCACGACAGCCGCGAGTTCGGCCTGGTCAAGCAGATCCAGCGCGCCCGCACTGATCACGATCGTCGACTTCAGGCCGGGCACGCAGTACGCGGCAGCCGCAGGATGATCGACCACAAGCGCACCCGGGACCTTCGGGTCGCCGTGCGCGAGCAGGGTAAGCAGTTCCCGCTGCCGCCGCCGCGCGCGGACAACCGCCGCGAACGCCGCCAGCAGGATCCAGCAGAGCACGCCGAGCAGTGTCAGGCCCGCCGCCAGCGCGAGGAGCCGCAGACCCGCTACCCCCGTCAGGCGACCCCGCAGGGCTCCGTGCATAGCGCTGGCCGCCTGCGTGAACGCACCCCCAGCCACACCGGAACCCCGGCTGGCCGAGGCGAGCCCGGCAAGTGTGCCAACGGCCGCGAGTCCCCAGCCGAGCCCGAGCGCCTGCCAGAGCACGATGGCGGCAGCGGGCGACCTACGCGGCCAGCGGGCTGCTGCCAGCGCCAGTGCCGCGACCACGCATGCGGCCGCGAACGCGCAGAGGACGAAGGACTGGGCGAGCACGCGTGGTCACTCCCCGGTCGCCTCGCGGTCGTCACCAAGGTCAGGGGTGGCACCGCGACCGAGCGCCTCCAGGGCGCGGCGCAGGGCCACAGCCTCGGTCTCGGAGACGCTGCGCGCGAAGCTGGCCAGCGCCGCGTGCCGGTCGCCGGTCTGCTCGAGCGCGTTCAGCATAAGTTCAGTCACGTACGCTTCCCTGGTGTGCGCCGCGCAGTAACGCCAAGCGCGGCCATCGCGTTCGCGTCGGGCGAACCCCTTCTTGGCCAGCCGGTCGAGGACCGTCATCACCGTGGTGTGCGCCAGATCACGTTCGGTAAGAGCCTGGCTAACCTGCCGGACGGTGAGCGGGTCCCGGCTCTCCCAGAGAATATCCATAATTGCACGCTCAAGCTCGCCAAGACGGTTCACAAGGTCACTGTACCCGGGCGGTTCAGGCCAGAATCGGCCCGCATCTATGCCTTCACGAATGCTCCGGGCGCTGCCTGCAGGTTGTCACCAGCATGCTTCAGGCGCACTCACATACGACCTTCAGGTCAGGTTAAGGGTCGCTCGGAACACTTATGACGATGCTGGTGAACAGGAAGAAACCAAGTGCCGCCCGCGTGCTGCTGGCCGGCCTGCTGGTCGGGCTGGCCGCAGCGGGTGTGACGGTATGGCAGCTGACGCCATCGGCTATGGCGACCAGCTCTCCGTTCAGTGGCACCCCTGCGGTCGGCGCGCTGTTCTCGGTGAAGGCGGGCCAGCTCGCCTCACACTTCTGCTCGGCCAGCGTGGTCGACAGCCCGCAGGGAGATGTGCTGGTCACCGCCGCGCACTGCGTCCAGGGTTACTCCACTTCCAAGCCGAAGAGGCTGGCTTTCGTCCCGGGCTACGACAACGGCAGCGCCCCGTACGGGGTCTGGAAGGTCACCCGGATCTTCGTCGACCAGGCGTGGGCCTCGGACTCCGATCCAGACGACGACGTGGCGTTTCTTACCGTGGCGCAGCATTACGGCATGGCAATCGAGAGCATCACCGGTGCTGAGAGCCTTGGCATCGGCCAGCCAGCGTCCGGCGTCATGCGGGTGATCGGCTATCCCGAGTCGCAGAGCCAGCCGATCACCTGCCAGAACGCGGTCAGCTCGTTCAGCCCCACTCAGCTGGAGTTCGACTGCCGCGGTTACACCGACGGCACGAGCGGCGGGCCATTCCTGGCCGACGTGAACGCGACGAGTGGCGAGGGCACCGTGATCGGTGTCATTGGCGGGTACCAGCAGGGTGGTGACACGCCGGACGTCTCCTACGCCGCGACGTTCAGCTCGGGTGTGCAGGCGCTCTACGACCAGGCAGTGGCCGACAGCTAGAGCGGCTGTGGCTGCGGGCGGCGGCCGCGGAACGTTGTGACCTCGGTGTAGCCCGCTGCCTTCGCCATGGCTGTCAGATCCCCGATCCGCCATGAGACGTAGTCGACGTCGTGGCCGTCGGAAGCTGTCGTGATCGGGACCCCGAGGTCACGGAACTTGCGCAGCAGCGGAGGACCCGGGTACGCCTCGAGGGCGCCCGGCCGCCGCAAGCCCGCCGAGTTGAGCTCAGCGGCGAGCCCGCTCGCCCGCGCGGCCTCAGCGATCCGGTCGTGAAATTCATCTGGCACGTCAGGGCGGTGGCCGGAGATCTTCACCAGGTCGGGGTGCGCGAGCACGTCGACTGTGGCCGTAGCGGCCAGTTCCTCCACGGACCGTGTGTAGTCGTCCCAGACCCGTTCGACGCCCCTGCTGGCCCATTCCCGCTCCGCGATCGGTCCCCAGTCGGGCGCGTTGATCAGCCAGGCGCCGATCCAGTGCACGCTGCCGAGCAGCACGTCGAACGGGTAGCCCTGCAGCAGCCGGGCGGTCTTCTCCATCTGGCCCGGAAAGTAGTCGACCTCCATGCCGACGACGACTGGCAGGCCGGCCGCCCTGGCCGCGAGCGCGGTTTCGACGTACTGGTCAAGGTCGGCACCGAGCTCCTCGTCCCAGTACTTCAGCGTGGCTGCCTGCAGCTCAGGGCTCGGGTCCGTCTCCCACCAACCCCGCAGCAGCGCGTCGAACTGGACAAACCGTGACGTGTGCTCGGTGATCGCCAGTTCGGTCACGCCAAGCCCGGCGGCATGCTCGCAGTACTCGGCCATCTGGTCGACGCTGGCCTGCAGCGAGAGGTTCGGCTTGTGACGCCACAGATGGACGTGGTAATCGATCACGGCGCATAGTCTGCCGCACTGGGCTGGCCAGAATGTCACGGTCTGCGGCTGCGAGACTGGCTCGGACCTGGTCGGCGTCGGGATGGCGCAGGTCGTCGAAGATCTCCAGAGCCTGCTGCCAGGCCTGCATGGCGGGCTGGAACTCGCCGGCGGCCTGCCGGGTGTCACCGAGGTGGCGCAGAGCAATG
>Ga0335074_10005081_pt1 | contig 18197 bp, 16 predicted proteins | sample Lox_Sample_23_FD_206715 | JGI IMG/M metagenome (GOLD analysis project Ga0335074, IMG submission 206715) | Soil microbial communities from Loxahatchee National Wildlife Refuge, Florida, United States - Lox_Sample_2.3 | ecosystem: Environmental > Terrestrial > Soil > Wetlands | place: USA... | reverse complement strand
AATGGTGCCGCCGGTAAAGGCGTAGGACGTCGACCCGGGGGTCACCGTTTCCTGAAGATTCATCCCGCCGAACTCGAGCCCGAAATTGCTCGAGTCGTTTTGCGGGGTGACGTCGGCAACCTTGACTTCGAACATCACCTGGGGGCTCGGGCGATCGATCGTTGCGAACAAGGTGGCGGCGGCGCTCTGCACGCTGTCGTTGCCGACCACTACCACCTGATTGTGCTCCGCATCGGCGACGAACGAGCCTTCCGTTGTGAGTGCCTTCAATTCTTTCACGGCGTCGTCGCACCGAACGTACTGCAGCCGATAGGAGCGCGTTTCGAAACCACCGGCACCTCCCCCCGGCGGCGCATCAAGCGCCGCAACGAGACGGCGCGCTCGCGCCACCGTGTCGCTATCACCCGTCACCACGACCGAACTCGTTCTGCGGTCCGCGACGATGATCGTACCGCTCGGTAACGCCGGCGAGATCTCCTTTTCCACGTCGTCGGCATTGCCGTGAGCGAGCTGCAATACGACCGTTTGCGCGCCGGACTGCGATCCGCTCTCCAGATATTTTCGATTCATCGCATCGGCCTCGCCGACGATGAGCACGTTCCCGACCCGATGCGCCTGGAGATCGTTGGCCGAGAGAATGACGTCGAGTGCGCGCTCGAAGGTCACATTTCGAAGGTGAACCGTGATCCGCTGCGGCCGCACCGATTGATCCGTGACGATATTTTCGCCGGATTGCGCAGCCAGCAGCGTGATGACGTCGCTGATGTCCGCGTCGTGCACGTCGATCGTAATGAGCCCGGTCGTCGCTGCCGACGGCGCGATCGCGAGCAAGAGGCAAAACAGCGAAGCGAGCGCGACCCTCATCGCCGCGTACCGTCGAGCGCCAGGTGCGAGCCGTCGGCAAGCATGAGACCCGAGGCGTCGATCGCCGCGATTCGCGACGCGCCCAGAGCGTCGCCCACGCTCAGGACGCGCACGGTCCCGTCGATCTCCACGAGCGCCCGTGCTTGCGCTCCAACGATCACGGCACGCACGACCGGCGTCGATCCAGGCTGCGCGGCCATGCGCGCGTCCGCATCCGCGCTCTCGAACGCGCGCACGTTCGCGTCCGGCACGAACGGATCCCGATCGATCGCGTACGCCGGGAACGTCAAGCGAGCCGGCGTTGCCAGCTCGCCGTTGCGGATCGTTTCCTGCGCGGACGCGGCGCCCGCGACGAACGAACTCTGCGCGGTGAGCGGCAGCACGGCGAGCGACCCGGCCGTCAACATCGTCGCGAGCCGCGCGATCGCTCGCCGCTGGTCGTCATAAAGCGCCGGAAGCATGTTGCGTCTCCTTCCCGATACCACGGTAGCGATAGATTGCCGCGTGAATCGTTGCGGCGAGCACGGGTTTGGGTGAACGATCGCCTGTGCCGGCAAGACTCACGTCGTTGATCTCCATCAGCACATCGTGGCGCGGTAGATCCGAGATGAAGGCCAGCAGGTTGCGAAAGCGTCCGCGCACGTCGAGTTCCACGACCGTGCCGGCGAGCGCACCGGGCGAAGCCGACGCTTGCGGCGCGGGAACGATGGAACGCACGTCGACGCCGTATGCGTGGGCCTCGCCGTTGAGCAAGCGAAGTGTCGCTGCCGTGACCGCACCCGCCGAACTCTGCGCCGAGAGAAGCTTCACGTCGTCTTCGACCCGCCGGGCGGCCGAGCGCAGTTCCGATGCGTGGGCGATCTCCGTTTCATCCTGGTTGGCGTCATCGTAGAGGCTCTTGGCCTGCGTCTTATAGCTCGCAATCGTTTGGGACGTTGGCCACCACACGATGCCGACGCCCACACCGAAAAAGATGCTCGCGGCCAGCATCCACACGATGCGCACGCCTGATGAAAGCGCCGGCGGTCCGCCGAGTTTCATCGGCGCTCGCCCACCCGCACGGCGAAATTGACGATCGTACCCGAGCGGTCGCGATCCTCTTTACTCGCGCGAATCAAATCGGGCGCGACGGCCCTCGAGCTGTGCATGAGATCGGCCACGGTTTCGCCGAGGGCGTCGAGCCCTTCCGCGCGGCCATCGATTTCAAGGCCGCCGTCGACGCGAGCAATGCTCGTCAACCAGGCGGTAGCCGGAACGTGATTGGCAATATCAGCCAGACCGCACGCAAGCGCCGCACCGGAACGCCGAATCTCCCGCAGACGTGCATCGACGGAGACAAGTTGCTCGAGATGACTGCGGCGCAGTTTGAGTTCGGCTAACTCCACTCTGCTGATTTGCAACCGCAGCGCCTGCCTCTGCAACTCCGAACGCGCCTGTGAGAGCAGCACTTGCTCGATCGCCCACCACGCCGCGACGACGATCACCGCGGTCGTCAGCGCTGCGAGCGGCGTGCGCAGCGCTTCCGGCAATCTCCTCGGGCGTAGCTGCTCGAACGCATCGGGGGCGCCGTCTCGCAGATAGTTAAAGCGCATTAGGCTGCAACGCTCCAGGTTGCAAGGCTCGCCGCCAGCACCCAATCAGGCGACGCCGCTCGTACGACGTCTTCGGGATAGGTTCCACTGGTGAGGATCTCCGGGACCGGCGTTTGCGTGAGCGCGCCCGTCGCCTCGTCGAGATCGCGCAGAAAGCCCGGCAGCCGCGCGCCGTTTCCGGTGACGACGATACGACCCACGGCCGCTCGTGCCCGTGCACGATCGACGAGCGCGGCGATCGCGGCGACGACGTCATCGCGTGCAGCGACGCCCGCGCCGGCGCAGCCGAGGATCCGTTTCCGGCGTTCCGCGCTCGGCAGGTCGATCGAGAGCTCGGCGGCGATGCCGCGCGTGATCCCCGCGCCGCCGGCGCCCGAGACGAGTGAGAACGGTCCGGCCGGCCCGAAGACGTGAAGGCTCGTGCGCTCCGCGCCGACGTCGACGATCGCGTCGCACTCCACAAACATCCGGCGCAACGCCAGCGCGTCGTGGTCGACGGCAACCGCACGTAATTTCGTCATACGAATCGCTGCGATCCGCGACGCGATGCTCGAACTGCGGGTTACGCCGACGGCGTACGAACCGGACCGGCGGTCGAACGCGTGCGTTCGCACGAGCGAATGCTCTTCGTCGAGATCCCAGCCGGCGAAACGCTGCGCTTCAAACCGGGCGGCGCGCAACCGCTCTGCCCAGCTCATCCGCGGGAATCGCATCGTGCGCAGAGCGCAGGCGGGCGCACCAAGGGCGAGTACGCATCGGCGTTCGCGCGCGCCGATCTCGGTCAGCATCTCCTCGAGCACCGCGGCGACGAGTTCGGGTTGCGCGACGTAGACGGGCGAGACCGCCTCGTCAGGCACGTCGCGAGCAACGACCGCGCGAATCCGCGTGGCGCCTTCGCGATGAACCTCGCCGAACGCGACGCGCACGCGTGTCGTTCCGAGGTCGATGCCCAGCGGAAGCGACTTCCAATCACCCATGCGGCGCCAATCGCGAGGCGACGAACGCAATCGCTCCAAACGCCAGGAACGGCGCGAACGCCACGCGATCGCCGAGGGATGCGCGCCGTGTCGCGAGCAGCCACATACCCCAAAGCGCACCGGCGATAAAGGCCGCCGCGATCGCTGCAACCGATTCCGCTCCTCCGATCCCCGCCCCGATAACGCCGCCCAGCTTGACGTCGCCCAAGCCGACACCACGACCGGTGGTGAGCAGGTAGAGCGCGAGCATCACTCCGGCGCACGCAGCCGCGCCGGCGACGCTCGCGCAAAGCTGCGTTCCCACGACCGACATGACCGCGATCGAGATCGCGCCGGACAACGTCACGCCGTCGAAGATCAGCCCCACGGCAACGTCGCTCGCGGCACAGACCACCGCACACGCGAGCGCCGTCGCGGCGCCAAGGGAAACGGTCGATCCTCGAAACGCCCCAACCGCGATCGCCAGCAGCGCACACACCGCCAGACCAACGGTGGGCGTGCGCAAGGTAACGCGCGCACTTCGCACGCGCGCGAGTGCATAAAGGGCGGCGAATGCCAGCACGAACGCGAGCAGCGACGACCAACGGGTCACCGGCGGCTCCGCTCGAGCGCTACCCTGACCGGGACGTAGCGGGGATCCAGCGCATGCGCGATCCGCAGCAACCGGAGGGCTTTCGCGCGATCGCCGTGCTTTCGCGAATCCGCTGCCGCCAGCGCCAGCGCCTGCACGTCGCCGCGTTCGAATCCCACGCGTTCGAAGTCTTGCTCGGCGCGCTCGAAACGCCGGAGCACCTGCAAGCACAGACCGCGATCCATCCTCAGCGCCGCATCGTCCGGGTGGGCTTCGAGCGCCTCGTCCGCGACGTGCACCGCGTCTTCCAGACCGGCCCGACTGCGGGAGAGAAAGGCTAGAAAGACATATCGGTCGACCGCTTGCAGGTTCGACGGATCGATCGCAAACGCCAGCGCATATTTCTCCCGTGCGCGAGCATTACGCGCGTACAGCAGCGCGTCGCCGCGCGTCACGAGCGCGCCGGAGAGCGCTGGGCGAAGCATCGGCAGGGCGAGGAGGAGCGCCACGAGCGCCACGATCAATCGTCGCATCGAGCTCGACCAATCGATCATGCCAAGATCGCGTAGTAGCATGCGAGTGCGATCGACAATCCGCCGCTTACCGTGCTTCCCGCTCGCTGTAGCCAGCCAGGCGCGGCGCGCTCACCGGCGCCGAGTCCGACTCCGGCCATCGCCAGCGGCGCCACATGCCCGAAGCAGAAGGCGAGCACCACCGACATCGACGCAGCGGAGAGACCAACTGCCGCGCCGGCGCTCGCCATCATCGCAACGGCCGGCGTGCAGCACGGTGAGAGCACGAGCCCAAGAGCGCTCCCGGCGAGCAGCGACGAACCCATGGGTCCGCGACCGGAGGTGCACGCATGCGCGCAGTCGCGCCGAACGGCGAGCGTCCACAATCCGAAGAACGCGAAGCCGGCCGCTAAAACGAGATAGATCGATTCCGAGCGAACCGTGAGCACGCCGATCAGCGATGCGCAGGCGGCGAGCACCACGTAGCACGACAACAGGCCCACGACGAAGAGCCCGACGCGCATCCAACGCGCCGCTCCCTTTTCGCGCGCTACGATCGCCGCCAGCGCGAGATAGCGAGGCGCCGCACACGGGCCGACGCTCGTGCCCAGGCCGGCGGTGAATGCCGCCGCAAGCGTAAGCGTGCTCATGGGTTACTGACTTGCCACCGCCGTAAATCCCGTGCCCGAAGCATACTGGATGTGCTCGGCCGAGGCTGCCCCGCCGATCGCCGTCAACGTTGCAGGGTCGTGCTGGCCCGGACAGATGATCGTGTAGCTGGCGGTGCCGGTATTGTAGTTCGCGACTTGGTACTGATAGAAGCCGCTGGGCGCCACCGGATCGATCGGCGTTTGGCGAAGATACTGCCCGAGATTGGCGTCGGTGTTGGTAACGTTCGTCGGACTCGTCACGTCGGGATAGGCCTCGTGGTCCGTCTGGTACTCTTCGAGCGCCGTTGCAATCTCTTTGAGATTGGCTTCGCACGCGGCGGTCTGCGCCTGCGCTCGCGCACGCATGAAGTTCGGCACGAGAATCGCAACCAGGATCGCGATGATCGCCACGACGATCATCATCTCGATCAAAGTAAATCCACGTTCGTCGCTACCTCGCATGCGCGCTCCGTCTTCAGCTGCGTACCTTCATTAGGCTGCAGTGCCACGATCGCACACACGCGGGACGTGCCAGCTTCCCCACCGTGCTCCGGTCGAGCAGCGGTCGGTTGCGGATTGGCGGGTTAACGAATATAATTCAGCCTTAACCTCGCTTTGACGTGGAGGCTCGATGTTTTTTTGTCGCCTGCTCGCTGCTGTGTTATTCGCATTACTCACACCCGCCGCGATTTATGCACAGGGAACGCCCTCCTCCACGACCGGAACGATCACGGGCGCGGTCGAGACGTCCGCCGGCGCGCCGATTTCGGGCGCCGATGTTATCGCCGAAGGGCCGACACGTGCGTCCGTCACGTCCGATGCGCAAGGCCGGTTCACGCTCGCGCTTGCGGCCGGCCTCTACCGACTGACCGTGACGAAGGGCGGCTACGTTCCGGCAACGCTAAGCGACGTCGCCGTGTTCATCGGCGAAGCGCAGCCGGTCACCATCACGATGACCCTTGCCGATCTCACGTCGCTGCGCACCATCGCCTCGGTGTCGACCGGTGCGCGCGCAAGCGCGATCAACACCGGCGCAGCGTCCAGCAGCTACCTTCCCGGCGTCGAGGTCAGCAATCTCGCCAATCCGCAGATCAACGACGTGCTGCAACGCATCCCCGACGCCGTGATTCAAAAACAGGGCAGCCAGCCGGACACGACGGTCGTCCTCGGCGGCGTGCAACCCTACGAAACGCAAGTCCTCATCGACGGACATCCTCTCTCGCTCGGCGAGTTCGGCGTATGGCTCACCGAGTATTTTCCCTCGTTCTTGCTTTCCGGCGTTGAAACGCAGGTCGGTCCGGGGAACACGACGCCGTTTGCGTCGACCGCCGTGGGCGGTACGGCGAACCTGCTGACGCCCGGCTTCACCGACAAGCCGACGGTGAATTTCGTCGTCGGTGACGACAGCTATAGCTCGCAGTATTCGAGCCTTGTCGCCACCGGATCGTTTGCAAAATTTGCCTACGTTGCGGGGCTTGGCTACGGAAGCAACAACGGCCCCTTCTTCAACCAAACGCACTGCGTCGTTGCCCCCGACAACTACTCCGCCGGCGACAACACGCCGCAAAGTACCGGCATCGTCCAGTTTTGCGGAAACTCGAGCGGCTCGCTCTTCAATAAAGGAACGATTCTCAAACTTCGCTACAACTTTTCAGCGCGCACGTCGTTCGACGTCGGCTTCGTCGGCGCGTACGGCGGCTATCTCCCGCAAGGCACGTCGTACGGCCAATACCTCGGCATGACGACGATCGAGCCGTGCCTCACCGGTGCAGGCTATCCGACCAACACCGCGTGCAACAACCCCGCCTACAACAGTCTGGTCGGCAAACAGATTCCGGCGTACGCTTGGTACCCCGGCTCGAACGTCTACTACAACCAGCCGATCTTTACCGCAGAGTTCCGCCAGTCGTTCGGCAATGACACGCTCCTGGTTCGTCCTTACGCCGGTAACATCGAGTGGATTCTCGACGGCGCCGACGAGAACCAGTATCCATACTTCTTCTCGCCAACGGGCGCGTGCAGCGCCGCGAACGGCGGCGTCAACGGAACGGCTTGTTCCAATTTCATCAACGCGTGCAACAACGACTCGAACTACGACGGCTACTTCGGCGGCACCATCCTCGCCGATGGAACCGGCGAGTGCAATCAATCTCAGTTCAGCGAACTCGAACAGGATAAGCTCTACGGCAACACGCTGACGTGGCTGCATCCGGTCGGCGATAATCTCTTCACGTTCACCTACGATTTTCACGGCGACAACAGCTATGGTTATTACAATGCGAACATTCCGCAGGACGTCACCGTTCCCAATACGCTGATGCACTACACCACGCTCTCGCTCGTCGGAGACATCCGCGCGTCGCGGACGGTCGGGGTCAAGGCCGGCGTTTACGACTCGCTGTGGAGCGTGAGCGGCCAGCAGAACGTCACGCCGTACGCCACGCCGAACCCCACGACGTACCTCGTTCCGCAGATTCCCCTTCAGCGCAGCACCTCGCGCTTGGATCCCCACGTTGCGCTGACGTATCAACCCACGAACAATCTGTCGTATCGCGTCGCCGTGGGTACGTCGGAGACGTTTCCGTTCTCGGGGTACATCAGCGGCGCGCCATTCTATACGCCGCCGTCGGCTACGTCGGGCACCGTTGCGCCCAACGGCTTCGTTACGTTCAAGGCGCCGTATCTCAACCCCGAAAACGCGACCGAAGAGAGCCTCGGTATGGATTGGCGCGTGCAACGCAACGGCATCTTCCGCGTCGACCTGCAAAATACACAAGTCCACAACGTTTTCGAGGAACTGACCACGCCCACCGCGATCTCGTGGCCGTACGACGGGACCGTGCTGACCGGCGTGTCCACCGTCCAGCCGACGAACGCGGCGCTGCTGAGCGTGCAAATGGCGACCCTGAGTTACACCTACGCGCCGCCCGCCGGCTTCGGCTACAACGCGTCGATGGTCTTTGAAAGATCGGTCGTGAGCGGCATTCCGCTCGTGTTCTACGGACTCGGCGCGTCGCTGCCGGCAAACGACCAGCAGACCTGCGGCTTCGGCCTCACCATTCCGGGAAGCGTGACGTGCATTCCCTACATGAAAGGTTACTATCAGATCAATTACACCTGGCCCGACCAAACGTACGTCGGTCTCGGTGCAGACTTCGAAGGCAAGAACAACACGTACTTTCAACCGCCCTTCCTGCAGTTCGACCTTACGGCAAAGCGGCCGATTACCAAGAACCTCGAGGCGCAGCTGACGGTTCAGAATTTGCTCAATACCAACGATTTCTACTATCTGCCGATGCCCAACGCCGGCACCACGACGACCATGGGCGAATACGGGCCTCCTCCGTGGAACACGGCACTACCGGCGCAATACTATCAAACGAGCGAACCGTCCACGCTCATTCCGACCCTGCCGCGTACGCTTCGCTTCCAGCTCCGCTGGCACTTCGGGCGGCCGTAGGTGCATGATCGTTCTACTGGGCGTCCTCCTCGTCGTCATCGGCTTCGCTCTTCGCGTCAATCCGCTGCTCGTCGTGACGGTCGCGGGTGTCGTCTCGGCGTTGCTGGGCGGACTGAGCCCGCTGCATATCCTCGAAGCATTTGGCTCGGGCTTTGCCGCCAGCCGCTCGGTAACACTCGCGTTTGTCGTGTTGCCGGTTATCGGCTTACTCGAGCGCTACGGGCTGCAGCAACAAGCGAAAGCGCTCGTTTCCAAGGCGGCTAAACTCACCGCCGGACGTTTGCTCCTCGCATATCTGCTCTTCCGGCAAGTTACCGCCGCGCTCGGCCTCACGAGTCTCGGCGGCACGCCGCAGATGGTGCGTCCGGTGATCTATCCGATGGCCGAAGGGGCTGCGATGCGCTCGTACGGCGACGTTGCGGACGCCGTAACCGAAACACTCAAAGCACACGCCGCAGCGGCCGACACCATCGGAGCGTTTTTCGGCGAAGATTGCTTCGTCGCAATCGGATCCGTGCTTCTCATCGCCGCATACGTCGACGCGAATTATCACCTCAAACTCGATGCGCTGCAAATCGCGCTCTGGGCGGTGCCCACGGCAATCGCGGCCTTTCTCATCCACGGGTTCCGCTTGTTGCGGCTCGACGCAACGCTGACGAAGCTACAATGATCGCAGCCGGTTGGATCTACTGGCTGCTCGGCGGTTTTTTCTTTCTCGTCGGCGTGCAAATCGCGTTGGACCGAATGCATCCACGGCGCTGGACCACGGCCGCGTTCTGGTGTCTCTTCGGCGCTTCGATCTGTGCCGGCGACGCCGTGCCCTCGTGGCTGCTCGGCGCGGTCGTGATCGTTACCGCGCTCCTCGCCGGCGTTGGCTTGACCGGCCGTGGCACGGTAGCGACAACGAGCGAGGCCCAACGTCAAGCAAGCGCCGCACGCACGGGCAATCTGCTCTTTGTTCCCGCTCTCACCATTCCGTTCGTCACCGTACTCGTCGTGCTCGTGGCCGGCCGGCTCAGTTTCAACGGCCGCGCACTGATCGCCGCCGGCTCGCAAACGCTCGTCGGCCTCGGCGTCGCCACGCTCGCGGCACTCGCCGCCGGCTGGATGCTGCTACGACCGAAACAGCCCGCGGTTGCGCTCATCGAGGGACGACGATTGCTCGAGGCCATCGGGTGGGCCGCGATGCTGCCGCAGTTGCTCGCGACCTTGGGCTTGCTCTTTACGCAAGCCGGCGTCGGTACGCAAGTCGGCATCATCGTACAACACCTCGTGCCCGAGGATTCGCGTGTCCTCGCGGTGATCGTCTATGCCGCGGGGATGGCCGGTTTTACGTTGATCATGGGCAACGCGTTCGCTGCCTTTCCGATCATGACCGCTGCGGTCGGGTGGCCGATTCTCGTCCGGCATTTCGGCGCCCACCCGGCACCACTCTTCGCCGTGGGCATGCTGGCGGGTTTCTGCGGCACCTTGTGCACGCCGATGGCGGCGAACTTCAATCTGGTACCGCCCGCACTCCTCGAGATGCGCGACAAGTACGCGCAGATCAAGGTGCAGATCCCTACCGCGATCGCCCTGTTCGCGGCGAACGTGGCGCTGATGTCGATCGTTCCGTTTCTATGAGCGCGCTGCGCGATACGCTGGCTCCGCGTATCCTTCCCGTCCTTCTCACGAACCTTACGACGCGCCGCCCTTATCACGACACGCATCTAACGCGACCGGGCGATGCGCCGCACGATCCCTTGGTTGCGCACCCGGCTTTCGGAAATTCGTTCGACTGGCACTCGAGCGCGCACTCGCACTGGACCGCGACGCAACTCCTGGCGTATTTCTCACGAAGCGCGACGCAACCGCCGGCATTCGCGGCTTTGCAATCCGCCGTCGCGCAAAATCTCAGCGTAGACAACATTGCAGCTGAAACCGCCTATCTGCGAGCATATCCCTCCTATGAACGGCCCTACGGACGCGCGTGGGCGCTACTGCTCGCCGCCGCGGCCGGAACGCCCCACCTCGGTGAGATGGCGCAGCAGATCGCGAACGCCACGATCGACTGGCTCAACGTCTTGCCCGAACCGATTCGACACGGGGTCCACTCCAACACGGCCTTTGCTCTCGGGCTGATGCTCGATGCGGCCGGACCGCTCGGCCTCGATGCGCTGCAACGAGCGATTGCTGCGCGCTCGCGCGCATGGTTCGAAGACGACCGCGAGTGGCCCGAACAGTGGGAACGCTCCGGAAACGACTTTCTCTCGCCGGGCTTGGTGGAGGCGGATCTGATGCGCCGTGTCCTCTCGCGCGACGCCTTCGCGCGCTGGTGGCGCGCGTTCTTGCCCAACCTCTCGCCGCGTTCGCGAATCCTCGCCGTCGTCTCCGTTCCCGACGTTGCCGACGGACAGATCGTCCATCTTCACGGCCTCAACCTCTCGCGTTCCGGCGCTCTCGCTCGGCTTGCGCGCCCGCTCGATGAACCGCTCCTCGCGGAGTCGGCCGCCGCGCTCTATCACGCTAGCGTCGGCAATGCGGTCGCCGGCGACTACCTAGCGACGCACTGGCTTGCGACGTTTGCCTGGGATGCAGCGGTCAGTATCGATGCCCGCTAAGCGCTCGATCGAGGATCTCCACCGGGTGCAGGATCGTCAACTCCACACCGCGCTCGCGCAGCAGCGCGCCGATTTGCAGCGAGCAGCCGGGGTTTGCGCTCGCAATGACCGGCGCGCCCGTCGAGAGCACGTTCGTTACTTTGCGTTCGCCGATCTCACGGGCGCTCGCGGGCTCGAAGAGATTGTAGACGCCGGCGCTGCCGCAGCATTGGTCACCGTCCGGGATCTCGACCAGCTTCAACCCGGGAATGCTGCACAGCAGATCGCGTGGTTGTTGCCGTACGCGCTGCGCGTGCGCGAGATGGCAGGCGTCGTGATAGGCAACGGTCTGGTTTAGCGGCGCGCGCGGCGCGCGCGGCCCGAGCTCGACGAGAAATTCGGTGATATCGCGAACCTTCGCACTGAAGAGCTCCGCGCGCGCCTCCCACTGCCGGTCTCCGGCGAAGAGTTCCGCGTATTGTTTCATTGCGGAGCCGCAGCCGGCGACGTTCACGACGATCGCGTCGAGCTGTTGATCTTCGAACTGCGCGATCAGCGCTCGCGCGAGGCGCTTGGCTTCCTCCGCACGCCCCGTGTGCAGCGACAGCGCGCCGCAGCAACCGGCCTGCGGCGGAACGACCACCTCGCATCCCTCGGCGCTGAGCACGCGAACCGTAGCGGCGTTGACCTGCGGAAACATCACGCGCTGCACGCACCCGGCAACCATCCCAACGCGCGCGCGAACCTCCCCGCTTGCGGGCGTGCGCTCGGGCAGCGGTGACGACGCGGCCGGCACGTCGATGAGCGGCAGCAGCGCGCCGCCGCGAACGAACCGCTGCAATCCCAAGCGCGCGGCGAGATTCATCAGCGGCGCGAGGCGCAGCAGCCGCCGCGGATACGGAAAGATCGCAAAGACGAGATCGCGGAACGCGCGTTCGAGGGGCGATCGCTTCGCCTTGCGCTCCACGTCCGCGCGGGTCGATTCGATCAGGAGATCGTAGCGCACGCCCGACGGACAAGCCGTGACGCATGCCATGCAGCCCAAACAACGATCGAAGTGTTCGATGACCGGTTCATCGAGCGCGAGCGTTCCTTCGGCCAATCCCTTCATCAAATCGATCCGTCCACGCGGAGAATCCGCCTCCAGTCCCCACGAGCGATACGTCGGGCACGCCGGCAAGCAGAAACCGCAATGCACGCACTCCGCGATGAGATCGACGGTTGAAAGGCTTTGCGTCACAAGCCGCCCACGAAGCCGCCGGGATTCAAGCGGTTTTTCGGGTCGAAGCGCGCCTTGAGCGCGCGCATCAGCTTATACGACGGCGGCGGCGTGCCCCAGCTGTCGAACGATGCCCGAATCATCGACGGCGCCTCGAGCGTGACGAGATTTCCGCCGCTGCGCTCCGCGAACGTACGCGCGGCCGTCAGCGCGGAGAGTACGCCCGCGCCGTCGCCGGCCTCGCCGCTCACGAACGCGGCGCACACCGTTGGATAGATCGCTGCATGGGCGCCGTCGAGTGCGCGATAGAGCGGACTGACGGCCTGCGCGTGGAGCTCCTCGATCGCCGACGGAGGAACCGTGATCTTGACCTGCAGTGAACCCGCAGCTCGAGCGCGCTCGTGATCCGCTTCGAGCGAACCTTCACTCGCGTCGCGCTTTGCCAGCGCGAGCAACGCGTCGCGTTGCGCTTTCACGCCCTCGGGAAAACCTTCGAAGCGTACGCAGCACGCGTACCCCGTCGCGTCGTAGGTTGCATAGATCGCGCTCGGCTCGAGCTGCGCCGCGATTATCGCGTGCACGAGCGATCGTAAATCGCCCAGCGTGCAGCCGTTGACGATGACCTCGCTCGACGCCGCGGGCAGCGGATGGAGACGAAACGTCACCGTGCCGATCATGGCCAGCGTGCCGTACGTGCCGACCATCAGCTTCGGAATATCGAATCCGGCAACGTTCTTGACCACTTTGCCTCCGCCGCGTGCCGGTACGCCGTCGGCGCGAACGATCGACATTCCGACGATCGCATCTTTTGCCGTGCCGTAGCGCGTTCGCAGCGGACCGTAGCTGGCGCAGGCAACGGCGCCGCCGATCGTCGTGCGCTCGGGCACGGGCGGATCGAGCGAGAGCCGCTGCCGGCGTTCGCGCAGCGCGGCTTGCAAGCGCGCGACCGTCACGCCCGCTTGTACCGTGACGATCTGGTCCGCAGGAACGTACTCGACGATCGCATCGAGCGCGCGCGTGGACACGACCTCGTCGACGGCTACGGCAGCGGGGCCGCCGGGGCGCTCACCTCCCGTGATGCCGACCGTACGCTCCCGCCCCGCCAGCTCGTGCAGCAGTGCCGCAGCTTCGTCGAGCGACGCGGGCGCGTGCATCAACGCGCTCCCGCGCGATCGCCGCAGATCCGCGGCGCCGGGAAGACCTTGGTTGGATTGAAGCTTTGCGTGGCGTCGAAGGCGCAGCGCACGTAGTGCATCGTTTCGAGGTCGTCGTCGCCGAACATCTCGCCCATGTACGCGGCTTTGTCCGCGCCGACACCGTGTTCGCCGGTGATCGACCCGCCGTACTTCACGCAGATGTGCAAGATTTCGGAAGCGACCTCTTCCGCCCGTTCCGACTCGTCGCCCGCACGTCCATCGTAAAGGACGAGCGGGTGCAGATTGCCGTCGCCCGCGTGAAAGACGTTGGCGATGCGAAAGCCCGAGCGTGCCGAAAGATCCGCGATCTCGCGCAACACGCGCGCGATGTCCGAACGCGGGATGACGCCGTCTTGGACGTAGTAGTTCGGGCTGATGCGCCCCATGGCCGCAAACGCGCCCTTGCGTCCCTTCCACATGAGCTGACGCTCGTTCTCGTCGCGCGGGCTGCGAATCTCGACGGCACCGATCGCTTGTAGAATCGCGATCGCCGCTTCCGCCGTTTCATCGACCTCGGCGGCGATGCCGTCCACGTCCATCAGCAGTGCCGCACCGACGTCGAGCGGCCAATCGACGTGCGTCGCCGCGACGATCGCCTCGATCGCAAGCGCATCCATCATCTCGATCGCCGCCGGGACGATGCCCGCTGCGATGATGCGTGAGACCGCTTCGCCGGCTTCGTCCGTCGAAGGAAACGTTGCAAAGACGGTTCGCGTCGCCTGCGGCTTGCGCAGGAAGCGCACGACCACCTCGGTCACGATGCCGAGCAATCCCTCACTCCCGATGACGGCACTCGTGAGATCGTAGCCGAGCGGATCGGCGACCGGACTGCCGATCTCCACCACCTCGCCCGTGGCGAGTACGATGGTGAGGGCGACGACGTGATTGATCGTAAATCCGTATTTCAAGCAGTGCGCGCCGCCCGAATTCTCGGCGACGTTGCCGCCGATCGAACAGACGCTCTGCGAACTGGGATCGGGCGCGTAGTAATAGCCGAGCGGCGCTAGGTGCTTGCTGATGTCGAGGTTGATGACGCCGGGCTGCACGCGCATGCGCTGGTTCTCGACGTCGACGTCGAGAATTGCGCGCATCCTCGAGGTGCCGATGACGACCGCACCGTCGATCGGCAGCGCACCGCCGGAGAGTCCGGTTCCCGAACCGCGAGGCACGATCGGCATGCCGCGCTCGCGCGCGCGGACGATGCAGCGTGCAACCTCGTCGGTCGTTGCCGGCAGCACGACCACCGCGGGCCGCACGCGCGTTCCCGTAAGGCCGTCGCACTCGTAGACGCGCAACCCGGCCGGGTCGGTGATGCAGTTCTCGGTACCGACGATATCCGCGAACACTTGGGGGGGCTCCTCGTGGCTACCCTAGGCTACGGCGCGAACGCAGTTCCGCCCCGCTGCCTTTGCTTCGTAGAGCGCTTGGTCGGCACGATCGACCAGCTCCTCGAGGGAGACCGGTCGCGGCGGCGCCTGCACCACGCCGGTGCTCACGGTGTACTGGATCGTGGCCGAGCGCGCCTTGACCGGCGTCAGATTCGCGATCGAGCGGATGCGTTCGGCGATGATCGCCGCTTCGTTGATGCCGGTTCCGGGGAGCAAGACGCAAAATTCTTCGCCGCCATACCGGCCGACGAGGTCGAACGAGCGCAGACTCGCGTGTAAAATCGCGCCGAAGCTCTGCAGGACCAAGTCCCCGACGGGATGGCCGTACGTGTCGTTGACATCCTTGAAGTGGTCGAGATCCAGCATCAGTACGGAGGTCCGCAAGTGCTGGCGCTCGGCGCGGACCAGCTCGCGACGCGCCGACTCGACGAAACGCCGCCGCGTCAAGAGCCCGGTCAGTCCGTCGAAGTACGCCGTCTGCATCAGCTCGTTGTCGGTACGTTCCTTCGTCATCAAAATGAAGCTGAGCGACGTGCCGAAGAGGCCGACGTAATTGACGGCCAAGATCATCGACTGCACCATCGCACGATCGGTTAGCCCGCCCGCTGCGTCGGCGAGGGCAACCGCCAGGAAAAACCCCGCCGCCAGCCAGCGCGACGTGCGCTCTTCCGGTACGCCGCCTACGGTGAGCGTAACCACCGATGCCACGAGCCAGCTCGCGACCAGGAACGCCGAAACCAGGATGCTGAGGCGGTCGTGCGGACCGACGAAGAAGGCCATGGCGTTGACCGCGATCGCGCCCGCGATCAGCGACGCCAGGAACGGCGCGCGCACCCGGCGACCGCAAAAGAGCGATAACGCCGCAAACTCGAGCGCGTAGCCGACGACGAGGAGCGCGAACCCCGCGAGCGTACCGAGCCAATCCGGGACGGCGTCGCGCAGTCCGTAGAGTACCCAGGCACCGAAGATCGCGAAATTTGCGGTGACCCAGAGCGTCATCAAGCGCATGTGGGCCGAGCGCAGGTTCACGATCCATAGCCCGATCGCCATGATCAGGCTACCCGTCGCAAACGTAAAAATCATCGTCCGCGTGTCAAGGTACATGCGAGAGGTCGCTAATTCGATCTTCTAGAAGGAGCGACCCTCGTCGACGGAAACTACGCCGCATGATAGCGAAGCGTCTTCTTTCGTCGTGCGTTCTTTTCGCCGCGCTTTCCGTATGCATGGGCCAAGCAGCTACGGCCGATACGGCCGCCGATCCCTACACGGCTTTTACGTCCTCGGCCTCCGGTCAACACGGTCTCTTCACCGTCTGGCGCAAGAACGGCCGCGTGTACATCGACATCAGCGAGAGCCAGCTCGACACCGACTATCTCGAGACGATCGTGCCCGGCAACGGCATGGGCGGCAATTTCATCGTTTGGGGCAACACCGATCATCTGCCCGCCATGCTCGTACGCTTCGAGCGGGCGGGCGACGGGATCGCGATCGTCTGGCCGAACACGTCGTTCGTCGCCCCTGACAGCGCTTCGGGAACGCTCGCCGTACGCAAAAACTTTCCGCAATCGGTCACCGGCATCGGCAAGATCGTCGCGCAAGGGGACGGCCACATCGTTTTCGACGCATCGCCGCTCTTCGACGACGCACTGGACATGGATCACATCATCAACGCGTCGCTCCACACGACGCCGCAGACGGCCTATCACCTCGATCCCTCGCGCACGTATTTCGGACAGACCAAGGCCTTTCCCGAGAATATCGTCGTCGACGTCGAACAGCTTTGGGCGACCAACGCTCCGCATCTCGCGCCCGACACGGCACCCGATGCTCGCAGCGTGCAGATGGAGATCGTATACAATTTCGCCCAGCTGCCGCACGACAACTACATGCCGCGCTTCGCCGACGATCGCGTCGGCATCTACAACGACGTCTACCTCGACTTCGCTCCGGCGAGCGACACGGCGCCGAATCGTTTTCTGCGGTACATCGTGCGTTGGAATTTCGCACCCGAAGATCCCGCCAAGCCGTCACGAGCGACGCACCCGATGGTCTTCGTCATGAGTAACACGATACCGGAACGATTCCGCAAACCGATCGCGGACGCCGTGTTGCGCTGGAACGTCGCGTTGGCGAAGGTCGGGATCCTCGACGCCATTTCGGTCGTTCCTCAGCCCAGCGACCCGAACTTCGATCCCGACGACATCCGCTACAACGTCTTGCGCTGGGTCACCGAGCAACGTCCCAGCTTCGGGGCGGATTCGCAGACGCTCTACAACCCGCTCACCGGCGAGGAGTTCCGAACCGGCATCCTCATCTCCGCCGATAGCGCCGTGAGCGCCGCCAATACCTGGCGCGAGACCGTCGATCCGGTTCGCTACGGCCGCAATACCGACCCGGTCCCCGAGCAGTTTCTCTACAATCGTTTTCAAGCCGAGATCATGCACGAAACGGGGCACAACCTCGGCATGCAGCATGATTTCATCGGGCACGCCGCCTACACCGCAAAGCAGCTCCAAGATCCGGCCTTTACCGCGAAGTACGGGATCGCGACCTCGGTGATGGAGTACGCACCGCTCAACATCTGGCCCAAGGGCGACGGCCAGGGAAATTACTACCAAACGGTGCTCGGTCCGTACGATTACTACGCAATGCGGTACGCGTATCAGTCCGTCCCCGGCGCGACCTCGCCGCAAGACGAGCTGCCCACACTCGAACGCTGGGCGTCCGGTTGGTCGAACCCGCTCTATCGTTATGCTTCCGACGAAGACGTTTCGTGGGCCAACGGACACGCCGCCGATCCGCGCGTCGAGCAAGGCGAGCTCACCAGCGATCAACTCGGCTGGACCGTCGTTCAACTCGATCTCGATCGCATGTTGATGGATCGCAATGCGACGCTCCTCCCGCACGCCGGCAAGGCGTACGAAGAGGCAACCGTCGCTTTCCGCGGTGCTTTCATGCGCTACGTGACGCTCGCGTCGAAGACCGCGCACTGGATCGGCGGGCAGTATCTCTCACGCGCGCACCGCGGCGATCCCGGAGCGCAACCGCCGATCGTGCCGGTTCCCCTTGCGATGCAGCAGCGCGCGTTCGACATCCTCAGCGCGTATCTCTTCTCCGACCAGCACTTGCGTTTCGCGCCCACCGTCTTGCAGCAGCTGGGTTATTCGGAATGGGCGGGATACGGCTACG